>OCTV010000016.1_pt1 | contig 52413 bp, 37 predicted proteins | sample 1539101 | NCBI WGS metagenome assembly OCTV01 (sample SAMEA3991422, study PRJEB22521) | metagenome | biome: anthropogenic terrestrial biome; feature: sewage plant; material: sludge | place: Sweden | collected 2012-09-26 | reverse complement strand
ATATAATATTCTATATATTTAAGTAATAATTAGATAAAAAGCAAGAAAAATATTGATAATGTTCAAAGTTTTAGTTGATTTTATAGTATTAAAATGATATAATTAAGATGTCAATCGGAATTTTGTCTGATTGTTACAAAATTATTTAATGAAGGATTTGGTATGAGTATGAGTAAAAAGAAACTCCTCGCAGTCATAACATCCGTGGTATTATCCGGTGGAATGCTTTCAGCAATGCCGCTTGGTAATATTACAACTGCAGAAGCATTACTTGTAGATGATTGTTTTGATGTCAATTATGACGGATGGACAAATCTCGGGGATTCTACAATTGTTGAAACAGTGACAGATGTTAATTTCAACAGCTTGCGAAGCATGCATGTAAGCGGACGTACATGCAAAGATGATGGTGCATGTTCAGAAAAAAGCTTTTACATTGACGGAGGCAGATCGTACAAGTTTGATGTAAAAGTATACCATGAACAACCAGATGATGAAAACTTCAATCTTTCTATGACTTACCTTCTGCCTGATGGTAAAACATTTGAAACAAAAACTATTTGTTCCAAAAAAGCAGTTTCAGATGAATGGACTGATCTTGAGGCAAAATTCAAAGCTCCGTCCGGTGTTTCAAATCTTGTTCTTAAAATAACAACAGACAGTACAGCTGATTTTTATTTCGATGATTTTAAGATTACAGGAAAAGAATCAGTACCTGCTACCGTATCTGCAGCTTCAGCAGGATTAAAGGACATATACGCAAATTATTTCAGGGTTGGTTCAGTACTTAATGGCTACACTGTAAATCAATCAACAATTACATCAGTAATACTAAAAGAATATAACAGTATTACTTTTGAAAATGAGCTTAAACCTGATGCAACAATGAATAAGTCAAACAGCAGCGGTACTAATATAGGTGTTTCATTAAGCAGTGCAGCCAGTATTCTCAATTTCTGTGCTCAGAATGGCATTGGTGTCAGAGGACATACGCTGATATGGCACAGTCAGACACCTCAGTGGGTATTTAAAGATGGCTTTAACGATTCAGGAAGCTGGGTTTCCAAGGATGTAATGGACAAACGTATGGAAAGCTACATCAAAAACATGTTCAGTGAGATAGAAAAACAATACCCTACACTGAATCTGTATGCATATGATGTATGTAATGAGTGTGTCAGTGATGATTCAACACGTACAAAGAACAATGGAGGTGCCAGAGAGCCAGGATACGGAAACGGTAAATCACCTTGGGTTCAGGTTTACGGTGACAACAGCTTTATAGAAAAGGCATTTACATATGCTAAACAGTATGCACCTTCATCATGCTCACTTTTCTATAACGATTATAACGAATACTGGGATCATAAGAGAGACTGTATAGCATCAATGTGTGAATCTCTATACAAAAAAGGTCTGCTTGACGGAATAGGAATGCAGTCACATGTAAACGGAGATATCAGCGGATTCTCAGGAGTAAGTGCATATACTGCAGCTATGAGAAAATTTGCAGCTATCGGATGCCAGGTTCAGATAACAGAACTTGATGTAAGCACAGAATCCGGAAAGTTTGCTTCTTCTCAGCCTGACAAATACAAGGCAATTTTCCAGGCAGCTGTTGATCTTAATAAAACATCTTCTGCCGGCAAGGTAACTGCTGTATGTGTATGGGGCCCTAACGATGCGAATACATGGATAGACAGTAAAAATTCACCTCTTCTCTATGATACAAATAACAAGCCAAAAGATGCTTATTATTCAGTAGCAGGTGTTGTTCCTGAATCAGAATGGGGTGACGGTGGCAGTCCGAGTACTCCTGTTACTAAACCGGTTGAACCTGATGAAAACGGTTATTTATTCCATGATGACTTTGAATCATCAGAAGGCTCATGGTCACCGAGAGGCTCTGTTGATATGGAAATCAGCAACAAAGCCGCATATGCCGGTTCAAAATCACTTCTTGTTTCAGGCAGAACTTCTGAATGGAACGGTGTACAGAAATCATTAGGTTCTGTAACATTCAAACCAGGCCAGTCATACAGTTTCAGTGCTGATGCTGCTTATGCAGATGGCAGTGATGCAGAGTTTATCATGACTCTTCAGTATACAGATGCTGCTGGTGAAACGCAGTATGAACACATGGATACAAAATCAGCATCAGACGGAAAATTCGTTCAGCTTTCCGCAAAAGATTATAAGATTCCTTCAGGTGCCTCGGACGTCCAGCTTGTTATCGAAACATCATCAGCTCTTGGTGATTTTTATGTTGATGAAGCAATAGCTGCCGTTTCAGGAACACCAATAGATGGTCCTTCTGAAATTAAAATAGTTGCTGGTGATGTCAACTGTGACGGAAAAATCAATGTTGCTGATCTTTGTTATGCAAAAGCAGGAGTATTGACAGACTTTGACAGCAAAGCTTCTGCTACTGCTGCCGACGTTGACCAGAATAAAGTCGTAAACAGCAAAGATCTGATCATGCTTCAGGAATACCTTCTCGGAATAATTTCAGAATTTGAAAAAGATCCTTCAGGACCTGTAACACCTCCGGGAGATGATAATCCTCCTGTTTCAATTACTCCTAAAGAATACATGAAGAATTTCAGCAGTAAAATAGCTGAATATCCTGCAGCAGGCGTAACAGATATGAAGGGCGGAGTTGACTACGGCACCCTTAAGAAATATACATATAATTCAACTACCCGCGGACGTATGACAAATGTAAATGTACTGCTCCCTCCAGGATACAATCCGAATGAAAAATATCCTGTTCTTTATGCAATGCACGGTTACTGGGAAGATGAAGACTCTCTTATGACAATGGGAAAAGTTCAGAATATTCTTGGAAATCTTATCGCATCAGGCGAAGCAGAAAAAATGATTGTTGTATTCCCATATATCTTCACAAGCAAAACTCAGGAAAAATGTTCAGGAATGGATCTTAACAATTCACTAGCCTACGATAACTTTATTAACGATCTTGTAAAAGATCTGATGCCTTATATCGAAAGCAATTTCTCAGTTAAGACAGGAAGAGAAAATACAGCTATAACAGGATTCTCAATGGGAGCACGTGAGTCCCTGTTTATTGGTATGACACGCAGTGATCTTTTCGGATATGTAGGTTCTGCATGTGCAGCTCCTGGACTTACTCCTGGAGCAAACCTCTCAACACATCCGGGACAACTTAAGGAAAGTGAACTTAAACCTAAATATGATATGCCATATCTTATCTTACTGACATGTGGCGGAACTGACAGCGTAGTTTATGACCAGCCAGCAACATACAGCAGATTCCTTACTCAGAACGGTGTAGATCATCTTTATCACCTTGTATCAATGGGTGGACACGGTGATTCAAGTGTTCAGCCTCATTTCTACAATTTACTCAGAGGATTATTCAAAGCAAAATAATTTCTTGTACGCACAAGCAAAAACAGATGCTGATTTTTCAGCATCTGTTTTTTTATCTGTTATCAATTTTTTCAGGGTACATATCATGATTAAGAAGGCGTTTAAAAGCAAAGTCTTCCCATTTTGTCTGAGGTTTACCGTAATTACAGTAAGGGTCTATTGATATTCCACCTCTTGGAGTAAATTTTCCCCATACCTCAATATATCTCGGATCCATTAATTTTATAAGATCCTTCATGATAATATTAACACAATCCTCGTGAAAATCCCCATGGTTTCTGAAGCTGAAAAGATATAGCTTCAGAGATTTGCTCTCAACCATTTTTACATCAGGTATATATGAAATATATATTGCTGCAAAATCAGGTTGTCCTGTTATCGGGCAAAGGCTTGTAAATTCCGGACAATTAAACTTTACAAAATAATTATTTTCCGTATGTTTGTTAAGAAATGTTTCAAGTACATCAGGAGAATAATTATCAGGATATTTAACATTCTTGTTTCCAAGAAGCGTAACGTCATTCATTTGTTCTTTAGTTCTCATAAATATATTTCCTTATTTTTCTACTTTAAAGCAGGATCGTCAATACCATTGAGCTCAAATGCTTTTTTTCTGTCAAGACATGTGCCACATTTTCCGCATGGCTTTTCTTCTCCGACATAACAGCTCCAGGTTAGTTCATACGGAACCTTAAGCTCAAGTCCTTTTTTTACTACATCTCCTTTATTCATACTTACAAAAGGAGCCTCAATTCTGAGCTGACCTCCGCTTCCCTCATATATTGCTTTATTAATTGCATCATTAAATGATGTACTGCAGTCAGGATACGCATTTCCGGCAGCATCATCGCCATGTGCACCATAATAAATTACACTGCAGTCCTTTGAAAGTGCAATACTCGCTGCAGATGACAGAAATAAACCATTACGGAAAGGTACATATGTTGAAACCGGTAAACCATCTGTTTTTTTCAATTGTTCATCATAGCTTTCAAGAGGAATTTCCCTGTCAGAACCTGATAAAAGTGAACAGTCACTGTACTGAAATATTTTTGTAAGGTCAAGTCCCAGGTGTTCAGTTTTATAATACTTAGCAATAGATTCAGCCGCCTCTATTTCCTTTTTATGCTTCTGTCCGTAAAATATTGATAATGCAATTACATTATCATTTCCGTATTTTTCAACTGCCATTGCAAGACATGTAGTACTGTCTACTCCACCACTGAATAAAACCAATGCTTTCATATATAAATTATAACCCCTTTTATCTGAATATCTGGTTCTGGAGACTGATGTCAGTTTTAAAGCGTCCTCTGAGAGTGCTTGTTGATGTCTTTGAAGCTGTTTTCTTTATGCCTCTGGCTGTCATACAGCTGTGGTTTCCCTCAATAAGTACTGCAACATCTTCTGAACCAGTAACTTTCATTACTATCTCAGCTATATCAGAACCGATACGTTCCTGCAGCTGAAGCCTTTTTGCAACCATATCTGCTATTCGTGCAAGCTTACTTATTCCGATAACCTTATTCTTCGGAACATATGCTATTGAGACTTTCATATTGTACATAAGAGCAAGATGATGTTCACAATAACTGAATACCTCAATATCTTTTACTATTACAACATCCTGTCCGGCATCACTTGAATTTATGCTGAATGTTTTGTCAAACATCTGTGCTATTTCATCATTTGTATAATTCATGCCTTCAAAGACTTTTTCGTACATCCTTGCAACACGTTTTGGTGTATCAATTAGCCCCTCCCTGTCAGGATCATCACCCAATGCTATAATAATACCACGTATATGCTTTTTAATTGCTTCTGTATCTATTGGCATTCCTACACTCCCTTTTTATCAGGATCCCATATTATTTTATGAATCTGAAGCTGAAGATTAATATCGTTAAGATGATTTTCCTTCATAAAATCTACAATCTGTTCCGGGTTAATCTTTCCGAATACGGGACTGATATAAATATGACATTTATTTATCAGTGAAAATTTTTCAATTACAGTTTTTGCTTTTTTCAGATCCTGCAAATCAGATACAACAAATTTTACTGTGTCTTTTGAAGACAGACGATTAAAATTAAGCAAAAACATTCTGCTTTCCATACCACTTCCCTGAAGCTTATAATCAACTGTAAATGACGGTCTGTTTTCAATATCTATAAATTCTAAAATGTCAATACTTCCGTTTGTTTCTATCTCGACACGTATTGATTTATCATTTGCAAGTTTTTCAAGGAGTACATATATATTTTTCTGAATAAGTGGTTCTCCGCCTGTCAGCGTTACATTTATTACTCCTGTTGATTTTATATACTCATATATTTCATCTTCAGATAATAATTCAAATGTCACCTTCATATCATTTGCCCATCTTGTATCACAATATTCACAATCAAGATTACATCCGCAAAATCTGATAAACACTGCTAACTGTCCGGCAAACATACCTTCTCCATTAATGCTGACAAATTTTTCTGCAATATTATATTTCAACTATTTTCCTCCTATTCACTGTATATGGCACAATTATTCGGAGTCTCATAAACCGTAATCTCTTTTACACGGTATCCTCTTTTTTTTAGCCTTTCATAAAAATATTTCGACATATTTTCCGCTGTCGGTGTGAAATCAAGAGAAATTATTTTAAATCCGCTTTCACAGAGCATATCAAGCAGTTCAGGCTTAAGACTGTTTTTTTCTATTATCATAGCATGATCAAGTTCGTCTGCTTCAGTTTTAAGTGCTGTTTTAAGGTCTTTGAAATCTACTACCATTCCTTTTTCATTTCCGCATTCGGCAAGATGATCATCGCATATTGCCGCTATTATTCTCCAACGATGCCCATGAATGTTTCCGCACTTCCCCTGATATCCATTCAAAAAATGTGCACTGTCAAACGACGCTTCAGTTTTAAGTATATACATTAATATTTTTACCGCTTAATTACCTTATGCAGTAACGCTCCTCTCAGTTTTTATTTTTTATCAATAAAAAAGACAGACGCATAATGCTGTCTGCCGGAACTATGATTTATGTAATTATAAACCTAGCCCTAGTTTTGTTTATAGACAGGATGGTACAAATAAACTGTCTTGTGATTAACACTATACTATATATATTATATCATCCATATAATTATTTTGCAATAAAAAATATATACTTATTAATTAAAAATATTTCGTCTGTTAATTGTAAAAACCAATATTTAAATTACTTATATTAACAGCTATGAATCAGTTTTCTAGCATTATATACACCAATAATTGATTGTTGCCAAATTGTAATATATCTGTTATAATAATGTCATCCCAGTAAGGGAAATACACACGGAGGTATTCAAGTATGTGCAATAACTTTTTTGCTTCATTTTGTGAATGGATCAAGTCTTTTTGTAAGTAATTTTAATCAATAGAAATAATATAGTAATCCCGATAAGGGGAAATATACAAGGAGGTACTCAAATATGTGCAATAACTTTTTTGCTTCATTTTGTGAATGGATCAAGTCTTTTTGTAAGTAATTTTAATCAATAGAAATAATATAGTAATCCCGATAAGGGGAAATATACAAGGAGGTACTCAAATATGTGCAATAACTTTTTTGCTTCATTTTGTGAATGGATCAAGTCTTTTTGTAAGTAATTTTAATCAATATAAATCTCAAATAGGACATACACCGCCTTTGAGGCAGCTCGTTTTGTAAGATAAGAATATAAATTCTTATTTAACCAGACTGCCTGAGTTAACCTTTGAAAACATAATATAATAAAGGGTCTGTAAAATAACAGCCCTATGAAACGAAATCCCACTTTCATTTTCTTGTAAGTGGGATTTCGTTTCTTTTGTATATAAAAAAATTTGAATGTAAAAAATATTTCAACTGACAAAAATGTAAGCTTATCTCTTATCTGACCGACTTTTCATTCAATGAAGCTGAAAGAAATAAAATATTTTCCTTTAGCTCAGCCTGTTCCTGTTTATATCCCTGTGACATCTTTGAGAACCGCTCATCAGAAAGCTTTCCTGAAATATTCTTTCCGACAGTCAGAACGTTAATAATATTATATTTCCTACAAATATAAGCATGTCACTGTGGTCAATCATAAAATTGTCGCATTCCTGATAGCAGGTATCAGTGTATTTTGTTTCTGGCATTATAATAAAGATTGTTTGTATGGTTTGTTATTTCGATATGTGACAGTAAATCTCGTCCCAGTCAAATACCCGTATTATATTTTTATGCTTGACCTCCTTGTTGTATGGCGCATCAAAAAGCAAAACAGCTATTCCGTTTTCTGCCAGAAACAGTGCCACGTCCGGCTTATCATCTATCATAATTTCTGCAGAAATTTGTTTGCAGAAATCAAGCTTTTCCGCGGGAGTATTGCTTTCGGAACAGAAAAAAATGTCCTCAAAGTGAAGCTTATTATTGTTTATCCATCTCTTAAACAAATGCCTGCTAAGACACCCTAGGGGGTTTTTCATTATGGCAAACTTCCTCGCCGTAATTCCATATAATACGTGACCGTCCGAGTTTAGTCTGTGATTCACCTCGAATGCCTGTTTCCTCGGTTGTAGCTTACAACAATATTCATAAAAATATTTAAGCCCGAACATGAATTCCTGACCCCGGCTTACCCTGAATATTTCGGCTGTGGTGTACCCCGCAGGATTTACTGGCTTGCGCCCCCAGAATATCTCGCCGTACTTGTAATTAAATCCCGACATATCGGTAAGCACACCATCGGCGTCAATTCCTATTATCATTTTTATCCTCCATTTTCATTTCAATAATCTGCTTTCGTATTTCGTCCGTAATCCGCTCCGCGCCTTTTCCCACGGGTTCAATGGGAACACCGAACTTAATTTGCAAGGAATATTTTTTGAATTTTCTGAAGTTAAATATCCGAGGGAATTTTTTGCATGGCGGAAAAATATCATGCGCACCGTTTACACATACGGGTACGATTTTAATTCCCGAATCTATCGAAAGTACAGCCGCTCCACACTTGAATTTTCCGAGTTCTCCCCTTCTTGTCCGCGTACCCTCGGGGTGAACAAGAATACAGCTTTTCTCATTAACTATCACTTCCTGTGCACGCTTCATTGATGGAAAAAAATCGCCGTTTCTGTCAATTGGAATACCTCCCGCAATTTCAAACACTTTGCGAGAAACGGTTTTATTAAGATGTTCCTGAGCTATGAGTGCGCATGTTTCGTTTAAGTGCGTAAAATTGTTAAGAGCTGTCCATACCCACATACAGTCAAGGTCGCTTTCGTGGTTGGGACAGAATATATACCGACTGCCAACATCAAGATTTTCCGAACCGATAACTTCAAATTTATAAAAACATTTTGTAAACCTTACAAACATCTTGAACAATCGCATATCGCTTTTCGATCTCTGTGCGGGGTAGCCGTCAAAACAATCCGCCTGTATGTCATTGTCGCTTCCGTCCGCAATGCGGGAACACAATTCTCTGACAGTACGGCATTCAAACACACTTTGTAACGAAAAATCAATTCCCATTTCCTGAGCATTCGCGGCATATTCAATTGAACTCAGACTGTCACCTCCGAGCTCAAAGAAATCATCGTTCACCCCAACACACTTAATTCCCAGCAAGTCGGACACAATCCCACAGAGAATTTTTTCAGTCTCGGTTTCGGGCGCGGCGTAATCTTCGGAGCGTTTATTTATATCAGGTACAGGAAGATTTTTTCTGTCGATTTTCCCGCTCGGCGTAACGGGCATCTCTGCAAGGCGCATGAAATAATTCGGCGTCATATACGCGGGCAGCCTTGATGTGAGATATGTACGCAGTGCCTTATCTTCGATCACATTATCGGAGATGAAGTATCCAGCGAGATAATGCCTGCCTTTTTCAGAATACCTATCCATAACTGCGGCGAGACGTATTCCTTCAAAGCTACTCATAACGCTTTCAATTTCGCCAAGTTCAATACGCATACCGTGAATTTTAAACTGAGCGTCAATCCGTCCGAGAAATTCAATATTGCCGTTTACCTGCATACGTGCCAAATCGCCTGTATGGTACATCGTTTCGCCGCTTACAAACGGATTCGGTACAAACTTTTCCGCCGTCAGTTCAGGACAGTTAATATATCCTTTCCCCACTCCGTCCCCCGATATGCACAGTTCTCCAGCAATTCCAATGGGAAGCGGTTTTCCGTCGCCGTCCAGAATATATATGTGCGTGTTTGCAATGGGTCTACCGATTGAAATATCCGAAGAAGCCTGGGCATGTTCAAAAGAAGACCACACGGTCGTTTCCGCAGGACCGTAAATATTGTAAATTTCCGCAGAGGTATTTTTTTTGAGCTTCTCAAACAAATCCATGGGAAATTCCTCCCCACCGAGAATAATGGTTTTCAATACCGAAAGATATTCAAGATTGCTTTTGTCAAAAATATAACTTCTCATTTTTGTGGGAGTTGTCTGAATTATTTCGGCACCACTATCGGTTATAAGTCTGCCTAACTGTTTCTGCGAAACAGTTTGAGTATCGCTTGTCAAATATATTTTAATACCGTTTAAAAGCGGCAGAATACTTTCCGTAACAAAAATATCAAAAATAAAATTCGTTACCGATACTATGCTCCGAGCATCTTTTCCTATAATTTTACGGCAGACGTTAAAATCATTGTCAGCGCAGTAATTCACAACATTTTTATGAGAAACCGCTGCCCCTTTTGGCTTGCCCGTAGAACCCGAAGTGAAAATCACATAACACAAATCATCGGGACAGTTTAAATTTTCAATATGCTCCGTATTGTGGGAATAATCAAAGCTATTTAGCGAAATTTCTTCAATATTTTCGCAAGAATAGCCAAACGTTAGCGCAAGCTTTGCCCCCACCGTTTCAAGCATATATTCAATTCTTTCCGCAGGATACGAGGGTGAAACGGGCATATACGCTCCGCCCGATTTAAGTACCCCTAGCATTGCCACAATTATATGCGGACTTCTCTTAGCTATAATCGGAACAACGTCATTGGGCTTTATGCCCTTTTCACGTAGACAATGTGCAATAGAGTTTGACATTTCGTCAAGACGGCGGTATGTAAACTTCTCATTCTCAAACACAAGTACGACTTTATATGGATTATTTTCCGCTTGCTCCGAAAATAATTCATGCACGCATTTGTCTTTCGGATAATCCACAGCTGTATTATTAAAATTGAAAATGATTCTCCTGTATTCTTCATCAGGCAGTATTGAAATATCTTTGAGCGGTATATTTTTATCCGAAACAATCTGATTTACAATAAGCATAATTCTTTCCGCAACTAGAGAAATTTCGCCGTCCTGGGGGAAAGCCTCCGTCTGATAATCAATCGTAACGGTATATCTGTCCGAGCTGTCGCGGTTATCAATATGAAAGGTAAACGGGATTTCACTGAAACCGCTCGGAAACCATTTTGTCGACGCTTTAATATTTGTTTTCGCATTCTGACAGCTTACCATAACGCCGTAAAGATTTCCCGAAAAATCCATTCTTTCGCGTATGTCACGCAGAATATCACCGAAGGGATACTTTCTGTGCCTGAAAATCTGTCTGTGACCGTCCGTTATTTTTCTGCAAAGAGAAAATGCAGAGTCGTTATCCGAAATTTCCACAGTAAGCGGAGCGGTGGAAATATACATACCCACCGTTCTTTTTTCGTGGACGTTATTACGGTTAAGTACAGGTAAGCCTATGGTCACGGATTTGTTTTCCACGTTTATTCTTGAAAGATATGCTATTACCGCTGCTTCAAAAACAACAGCTTGTGAAATGCCGTTTTCCGCACAGAATTCGTCTGTTTTATTCGTCAGTTCAGCGGACAAAGCTGTTGTGTATCTTTTTGCCGTCGGAACAAAAACAGGCGTCCGCATAAGCTTAATCGGACTTAGTTCAGGCTTGTCACGGTATTTTTCCGTCCAGTAAGCTTTATCACGCACATATTTTTCGGATTTGAAATACTTTTGCTCGCTTTCTATATAGTCAGTATAGTTGTACTTCGGCAAATCAACGGTCTTACCATGTACAAGAAGGTTATAAATATAAAACACGTCTTTCGCAAGTATGCTGTAAGTCCACGCATCCGAAATAAGGTGGCTCGCGCATAAAAGCACGCCAGATTTTCCACATAATTCAAAAACGGTGACACGATACATCTGAGAATCAAGCAATTCAAAAAGCTTGTTGGCATACTCTTCCCCAAAGCGGTTGAATTCATCACTACTGTTAAATTCCATGAAATCAAATTTTTCATAACTGTAATTATGTGTATATTGAACCATTTTGCCGTTATTATCACAGAAGCGGATACGCATACCGTCCTGCAGGCGTATTTCCTCGTTTACCGCCTGTTCAAGCAGCTTGCTGTCATATTTTTCGTCGAACAATACTGCACCGCAGATATTGGATATGCTTGTATTTTCGTAAAACTTCTGCAAATTCCAGATGTTTTTCTGCGGAGTGGTAAGCTTATACTGCGTCATAGTTATATAACACCAATCCTTTTATCTTACTATTTAAAATATAAATATTTTCAACTTTATTATACCAAATTTTACAAGTTTAGTCAATGGCACTATATTTTGTGACTCAGAAATCAATTTTCAATCATAATCACTAATAATTATTTTCATAAAGAGTAAACGAAAATGTAAGGAAGTATATAAAATAAATTTTGGCATGAATTTAATATTAAAAGTGCAATTTGCTATTAAACGATAACTTAGTTGTAATGTTACCAATAAAAATAGTGTACTGAAAGCAAGTATAAACTTCCAGTACACTATTTTCGTTCTGACTGTCATTACAATATTTATCTATCTTAATTACAGTAACGTATTTTCGTTGCTTGCAGGCTTTGATTCAATATTTTTTTAATTGGGATAGATGGATTCGAACCATCGGGTGACGGAGTCAAAGTCCGTTGCCTTACCGCTTGGCTATACCCCAGTATCATTATGACGAATCACTTAAAATATTATATCAGATACAGACATATATGTCAAGCATTTTTTTATTTTTTGTATTATAATGTATATAAATTATTATTAATAATCCTCAAATGACCAAATACTCACTTAGCCATTTTAATACGGCAATGTACAGCATAGATGCATGTTTAAATTGAAGCTGAAGATCTGACTCCTGCTTCAATTTAAAAATTCCCCGCATCAGAGGCGGAAGACATATTGCTTAACTTATATATATTACATTTTTATACCGGATAAAAGGCATAGGGAAAAAAGATGCCCTACGCCTTTTATGAAATTATCATCTCACTTTTTGTTATGAAGAACAGCAAGCTGCTCATATTTCTTTTTTGTTGCCATACCTCCTCGTATATGTCTTTCTTTTTTATTGTTTTCCAGAATTTCTTTAACCAGAGGATACAACTGAGGCTGTATTCTTGGAAGTCTTTCTGCGACATCTTTATGTACAGTTGATTTTGATATTCCAAATTGTTTTGCAGTGGCTCGTACTGTTGACTTATTTTCGATTATATATTCACCTAAAATAATAGCACGTTCCTGAAAGTCTGATATAGATTTCTCATTCAAAAAATTTCACCTCAATACAATTAGTGTGGTTTAATAATAATATATATGGTGAAAATCTCTTTTATATTACTTGTATTTTTTTATTAATCTCTTGATTTATATTCATATTTATGTTATAATAATTAAGTTGCAGTCGTAATCAAATACTGCAATTTATACATAATTATATACAATGGAGAGGTATCGAAGTGGTCATAACGGGGCTGACTCGAAATCAGTTTGAGAGCAATCTCACAGGGGTTCGAATCCCCTCCTCTCCGCCAAATCTAAAATGTCTGCAAGTCAATAATTCACTTGCAGACATTTTTGTTATACAAAAATTTATAATTATATCAAACATAAATAATAACGGCTGTATATCGTAACTTTGGTTATAATATACAGCCGTTTTATATCTACTATTGATCCCTATTTGAAAGTTTATAAAAACATCTGAATTTTTTCAAAGCTTTCCGGTTATACTTCATCCTTGTTTACATAATCTTAAGGTTTTACTGTATTACTTAATAATGACGTTTTATTTTTTTAAAATAGTGTCATCTGACTTGATTTTGGCAGGCTTCCGAATGTGCCCATTTTCTCGAGCATTTCAATTACAGTTTTTGAAGCACCGCTGTTAGTCTGGAATTCTTCAATTGAAATATAGTTTCCTGCCTGCGCAGCGTTATACAGATTGTTTGCAGCTGCACCACCAATACCAGGAATTGAACTGAACGGTATGCGTATTTTGCCGTCTTCAATAAGATACTTATATGCATGTGATTTCTTAAGATCAAGCGGAAGGAGTGAAAAACCTCTTTCAAGCATTTCATTTATTATGTATAGCATATCAAGAGTTGATGATTCTTTGGGAGAACGTTCATTACCCATTTCTCTAAGCATTTCGCATTTCTCACGAACAGCCTCTTTTCCTAAGACAGCAGTTGCCGCATCAAAGTCAGTACCTCTTACAGTAAAATATGTTGCATAAAATTCAACTGGTCTGTAAAGTTTGAACCATCCTAGTTTTATTGCAGCAATTACATATGCTGCGGCGTGAGCTTTCGGAAACATGTATTTGATTTTAAGACAGCTGTCAATATACCACTGTGGAACATCATGGTCAAGAAGCATCTGAATGAGTTCAGGAGTAAATGTTTTCGGTGCTTTACCCTTACGGGTGTTCTCCATTATCTGGAACGCCTGCTTTGGCTCTACACCTTTATACAGAAGATATGTCATAATACTGTCACGTGTTCCGATAACTTCAGAAATTGTACATGTTCCCTGTTCGATAAGGTCCTTTGCATTTCCGAGCCATACATCCGTACCATGAGAAAGTCCCGAAATCTGAAGAAAGTCACTGAATTTTGTTGGCTTTGAATCCATAAGCATCTGTATTGTAAAGCCAGTTCCCATCTCAGGGATTCCAAGACTTCCTGTCGGACAGAATATCTGTTCAGAAGTCACGCCAAGTACTTTTGAATCTGTTATCATTTTTATTACATCCGGGTCTGACGTAGGTACATCCTTTATAAGAATTCCTGTCATATCCTCAAGATGTTTATATAATGTAGGAACAACATGTCCGAGTTCATCAAGCTTAAGAATAGTATCATGAAGAGAGTGGAAGTCAAAGTGAGTCGTAATAACATCACAATCCGTTGAATCTGCCGGATGCTGTACAGGAGTAAAATCATAAACTTCATAATCATTCGGTACAACAACCATTCCTCCAGGATGCTGACCAGTTGTCTTTTTTACGCCGGTACAACCCTTTGAAAGCCTTAATACTTCAGCATTGTTTATTTCAAGATTTTTATCAGTACAATATCCCTTTGCATATCCGAAAGCTGTTTTTTCTGCTACAGTACTGATAGTTCCGGCTTTAAATACATTATCACGGCCGAAAAGCTGCTCTGTATACCTATGAGCAGATGACTGATATTCACCTGAAAAGTTAAGATCTATATCAGGAGCTTTGTCTCCGTCAAATCCAAGAAATGTTTCAAACGGAATATCATGTCCATCACGCATCATATCAGTACCACATTCAGGACAATTTTTCTGGGGTAGGTCAAATCCTGATCCATATTCACCTGTAGTATTAAATTCACTGTACTTGCATCCAGGACAGACATAATGCGGACACAGGGGGTTAACTTCTGAAATACCTGCCATTGATGCTACAAATGATGAACCAACAGACCCACGTGAACCTACCTGATAACCATGCTCAACCGAGTTCCATACAAGTTTCTGTGCAATAATATACAACACGGCAAAACCATGCTTTATAATAGATGACAGTTCCCTGTCAAGACGTTTCTCAACAATTTCAGGAAGAGGATCTCCATAGATCTCATGGGCCTTATCATGCGTAATACGAACCAGATCTTCCTCTGCGCCCTCAATAGTTGGTGTATATGTTCCATTAGGTATAGGACGGATCTGTTCAGTCATATCAGCAATCATATTAGTATTTTTTACAACGACATCATATGCTTTTTCTTGGCCCAGATACTGAAATTGTTCAAGCATTTCATCTGTTGTTCTGAAAAACAACGGCGGCTGGTCTTCTGAATCCTTAAAACCGTTTCCTGTCTGAAGAATTTTTCTGAATATACTGTCCTTCTCATCAATAAAATGAACATCACAAGTTGCAACTACAGGTATTCCAAGTTCTTCACCGAGAGCAACGATTTTCTTGTTATAATCTTTAAGTTCATCTTCACTGCGTGCCATACCGTTTTTAAGCATAAATGCATTGTTCATATGCGGCTGAATTTCAAGATAATCATAAAATTTTGCCAACTCAACAATTTCTTCATGCGGTTTATTTTCGATCATAGCTGTAAACAATTCACCCGCTTCGCAGGCACTTCCGAAAATAAGTCCTTCTCTATGCTTTTTAAGAACAGATTTAGGCATAAGAGGTTTTTTATAAAAATAATTAAGATGTCCGTATGATACAAGTTTATAAAGATTTTTAAGTCCAAGCTGATTTCTTACAATTATTATCTGATGAAATGACTTAAGCTTCTTTACGTCTATAGTAGAAACATTTGTGTTAAGATCTGAAAGTATTTTTACATCATTGTTCTGAACAAGTCGTTTTATAAGTTCAATATAAATTTTTGCAAGCATTCTTGCGTCATCTGTTGCACGGTGGTGCTCAAATTTTCCGAGTTTAAGATGCTTTGCCACCATATTGAGCTTATGCTTTGAAATATCAGTCAGCATCGCCTGACACATTGTCAACGTATCAATGTAGTTGAATTTAAAATCAATATTATTTCGCTCACAGCTCGCATTAATAAAAGATACATCAAATGTGGCATTGTGAGCTGCAAGAACTGCATTTTCACCACAGTACTCCATAAATTTCTTTAATGCTTCTGTTTCGGAAGGTGCATCATCAACCATCCCGTTTGTTATTCCTGTAAGCTCTGTAATGTGTGCCGGTATTTGCATTTCAGGATTAACATATGTATGAAACTCATCAATTATCTGCATATTTCTGACCTTAACAGCACCGATTTCAGTAAGTCTGTCATTTTTGCTGCTTAGCCCTGTAGTTTCCACATCAAAAACGACAATCTCGTCATTTACACTTCTGCTATCATCATTATGCAGAATTTTCAGTCTGTTAATATCATTTACAACATACGCTTCACATCCGTACAACACCTTGAAATCCGGATCCTTGAATCCACTTGCTGTATTCATAGCCTCAGGAAACGCCTGAACATTTCCATGGTCTGTAATTGCAACAGCCGGATGGCCCCATTCGTGTGCTCTCCTTACAATCTGTTCTGCAGGTGTAACTGCATCCATCGAAGACATTGCCGTATGCATATGCAGTTCAACACGTTTGACCCTGGCATTATCTTTTTTCATTATTCTTGTTCCAAGAACAATTGAATCAGCCATTATTGACATATCTTTTGCAAAATTATCGAAGTCAATTCTTCCGTTTACAACAATTGTACTTCCTTTTTTTATAAGTCCAAGTCCGGACTCATCAATCTTATCGTTCTTTTCAAATATTTTTATTATAACAGAACCTGTATAATCAGTTATTGTATATGAAAATACCGTTCTATCTCCCTTAATTTCTTTACTATCACATTCAAACACATCTCCCCATATAGTAACCTTATTGTTTAAATGTTTTACAGCTTCAGAAATCGGAACCGCTTCTTGTTTTATCTCACGTCCTCTGATAAGTTTTCCGAGGTCATCATTAAACTTAACTGAAAGTCCAAGTGAATCAAGAAGCACTTCACGAAATGAAACAGTCTTTGTACTCCCCTGACCCAATGAAGAGTTACCTTCATTGGCTGAAAACTGCTCTGTATGCTTTGGCAATTCAGCCATTGCTTGACCAATGAGCTTTTCGTGCTCTTCATTTTTTACCGTAAGCTCACCTGTGAGGTTAATTGTATAATTTAAACCAAACTCCTGATTAATAATCGATGACAGCTCACGACAAAAATTTGATTTCATAAGCAGTTCATATCCACCTGTTTTTAACTCAATATTTATTACATTTTCATCTTCTGCTGTGACAATACATTCATCAAGAAATCCGTTTACAACTGAAAGTTTTCTTTTGAGTTTATCTTTAAGAACGCTGAAATAGTCAAGTGCAAAGAGTTCTGAGGGATAAAAACATAATACATTTATTTTTTCAACTGCAAAGCCTGCTATGAGATTATTTTCAAATGTAAGTGTACTTTCAAAGTCTATCAGTTCCGAAAATTTTATATAAAATGAAATTGCTCTCAAGTCACCCGTATATGTAATTTTAAATATACTTCCCCCCGATATTTTTTCTGGTATTTCAATATTGAATTCCTTTAAAAAATCCAGAACATTTATTTCATTCATTAAAATTCTCCTGTTCAAATTTACATATTATTTATTTCCTTCATCAATTCACTTAATATATCAGACTCAGGCACTTTTTTTATTATTTTACCTTTTTTAAAAAGAACAGCACAGCCTTCCCCACCTGCAATTCCGATATCAGCTTCCTTTGCTTCACCAGGACCGTTTACTATGCATCCCATTACTGCAACTTTTATATCCTTTTGAATATTTTCAAGCTCTTTTTCAACTTGATTTGCAAGACCTATAAGATCTATTCTTGTTCTTCCGCATGTCGGACATGAAACAAGCTGCGGTCCCCCTCTGAGTTCAAGACTTTTAAGAATATCACGTGCAGCGTATACCTCACGCACCGGGTCGCCAGTAAGTGAAACCCTTATCGTTTCACCTATTCCATCTGCAAGCAGCGAACCTATTCCTACAGATGATTTTATTATTCCCATTCGTTCTGTTCCGGCTTCTGTAACCCCAAGATGAAGCGGATAATCAGCTGTCTGAGCCATTTTTCTGTATGCTTGTATCATGTTTTTGACATTTGAAGATTTTATAGATATAACAATATCATCAAAGTCAAATCTGTTGAGCATTTTAACATGATTCATTGCACTTTCTACCAATGCTTCAGGTGTCGGACCACCGAATTTTGCAAGGATATCTTTTTCAACAGAACCGGAATTAACACCTATTCTTATAGGAATGTTTTTATTGGCACAAGCATTTGCAACTGCTTTTACTCTATCCGTGTCTCCTATGTTTCCGGGATTAATTCTTATCTTATCAATTCCTGCATCAACTGCTGACAGTGCAAGTCTGTAATCAAAATGTATATCAGCAACAAGAGGAATATTTACTGCAGATTTTATTGCAGGTATCAGAGCTATTGCGTCCTTATCAGGAATTGCTGCACGAATAATCTCACAGCCTGCCTTTTCAAGCTCTACCGCCTGTCTTACACTTCCGTCAATATCTATGGATTTTGTATTAAGCATTGACTGAATATAAATATGCCTGCCATCAAATGTCAGATCCTTAAGTTTAACAGGTTTTACATTTCTCATATAAAATTCCCTCCATGTTTCATCTGTTGTTTTTTATCTGCAAAGGCAAACAGGGCTTTATTTGCCCTGTATTTTAAAATATATTAAAACAATTTTTTTACATCATTTATTGTTACAACTATCATAAGCAGCATAAGAAGCGCAAGGCCTATAAAATGGACCATTCCTTCCTTTTCAGGCGGTATAGGTTTCTTTCTTATTGCTTCAATAATTAAAAATACCAGTCTTCCTCCGTCAAGTGCAGGAAGTGGAAGCAAATTAAATATTCCAAGGTTTATGGTTATCATGGCAACAAGCTGCAGAAGGCTTTCAAAACCATATGCTCTTACTTCACCTATTGCAGTTACGATTCCAACTGGTCCTGACAGATCATTCAGACCATACTGTCCGGTTACAAGATCTATCAGTGAGATCCATATCAGTCTTGCAAGTGTAAGTGTATTTCTGAATGAATAACCTATTATAACAGGTATAGTTTTCTCCTTTTCAACGTTAACAAAGAAATCATATCTGCTTTCAGCCAGTTTAAGCTCCTCAGTTCCTGTATACTCTTCTTTGGTTTCAAATTTTACATACTTATCCTTTTCGTTTTCTCCATTATTCTTTTCTACATAGTAATAATATGAATCATAAAATTTAACGTCATCAAGATTAACTTTCTTTCCGTCTCTTTTTACAACAAGATCAAAAACACCATCAGCAGTGTTACTGAGTTTATAGGCAATATCCTGATTTGTGAATATTCTCATATTGTCCATTTTAACTATTTCATCGTCTATCTGGAGACCTGTCTGTTCACTCATTGCGTTTTTTTCAAATTTTACAATAGTGTTGGTAGGTATCTTATCAGTAACGCATGTCATAATAATTGCCACAACAAATCCAAGTAAAAGGTTCATGACTGCACCGGCAACTACAACGCCTATCCTGTTGATAACTGGTTTATTATGAAACGCCCTTGGATCATCACTATGTTCATCCTCACCCTCCATTGCGCAAAAACCACCAACAGGAAATAATCTGAGAGAATATTCTGTTTCTCCTTTGGTGAATTTTACAATCCTCGGGCCCATCCCGATTGCAAATTTATTTACCCTGATTCCACTCAGCTTTGCTACAGCAAAATGTCCGAACTCATGAATAGCAACAAGAATTCCGAATACGATTAATGCAATAATTATATTCATAAAAAATTACTCCTTAGGTTTCTATATTTTAGATTTAACAAATTCTCTTGCCATTCTGTCAGCTGAAACAACATCATCATATTTTTGAATATCATAATATGAGAAATTATCAACAGCTGCTTTTACAAGTTCACCTATTTTTAAAAAGCTGATTTTATTTTCAAAGAAGTATCTGACAGCCTCTTCATTTGCTGCATTTGCTATACATGGATATGCCCCTCCTCTTTTAACTGCATCTATGCATACTGAAAGACATTCAAATGTATCATAATCCGGTTTTTCAAACGTAAGCGTTCCGCAGTCAGTAAGTGACAGGCGTTTTGCAGGACATTGTATTCTCTGAGGATACATTAACGCATATTGAATAGGTATTCTCATATCCGGTGCACCCATCTGACCTATTATTGAAAAATCCTTATATTCTACAGCAGAATGAAGAACACTCTGTCTGTGTACGACAATTTCGATCTGTTCAGGTTCAAGATCAAAAAGCCACTTTGCCTCAATAAATTCAAGTCCTTTGTTCATAAGTGTTGCAGAGTCAATTGTGATTTTATTTCCCATGCTCCAGTTAGGATGATTGAGTGCCTGTTCAACAGTAACATTCTGAAGTTCTCTTTTGTTCTTTCCGAAGAAAGGCCCGCCTGATGCAGTGAGAATAATTTTATTTATCTTATTCATGTCATTTCCCTGAAGGCTCTGGAATATGGCTGAATGTTCACTGTCAACAGGCAATATTTTTACATTGTTTTTCTGAGCGGCTGACATTACTATTCCGCCTCCGGCAACAAGTGTTTCCTTATTTGCAAGAGCAACATCGTTTCCGTTTTCTATAGCTGTAAGAGTCGGAAGAAGCCCGACCATTCCAACTACAGAATTAAGTATAATATCTGTATCTTTATCTGCAGCTATCTGACATAACCCTTCCATTCCTGAAAGAACCTTTATAGGCATATCAGAAAGAGAATGTTTAAGCTGTAAATAATATTTATCATTAAAGATACATACATATTCAGGCGAAAATTCACGTGCCTGCTCTTCAAGAACTTTGTAGCTGCTGTTAGCAGCAATTGCTTTAACATCAAGTTTATGCAGTCTTGCAACATCCAGCGACTGCACTCCTATAGAACCAGTAGATCCTAGTACTGAAATTTTTTTCATACGTCCGTCCCTTTCCTATGTAAAACAGTATATACGCTCTGCTTCTCAGCACAAAGCTTTGAAAATCCAAAGAGCTAACAAATATTAATCTGTTAGCCCGATAATTTAAATCAAATATATATTAAACAATGACAAATACATGTACATAAACGGTGCAACAAAAAGCACACTGTCAAATCGGTCCATAAAACCGCCATGTCCAGGCATCAGTTTTCCGAAATCCTTTATACCGCACTGACGCTTTATAAGTGAAGCTGACAAATCGCCTACTGTTCCTATAAGAGCGCATGTTACTCCAAGGAAAAATGAAGAGATATAGTTAACACTGTATCCTTCTGCAAAAAAAGTAACATAAATCAGATTAAAAATAATAAAGAACAAACCATTGAATATAAGGCCTCCGGCAAAGCCTTCTATAGTCTTTTTAGGACTGATATCAGGACAAAGCTTATGTTTTCCTAAAAATGTACCTACAAAATATGCAGCTGAATCTGCAATCCATGCGCCGCATAGGGCAAGAAGAAGAAATACAACCCCGTGTTCATCTGACATCTTATGCATCTGATAAAGTGATATAAGTGAATAACTCAGAAAAACAGGTACACATATTGCATAAAATAATTTTTCTATGCTCATTTTTTTATGAACAAAAAAATAGCAAGCAAAAAGGCCTATTATTGTAGCTGTTGTAAATACTTTTTCATAAATCTGATTTTCAAGCATGCATATAAAAGGAGATGAAGCTCCATAGAAGAATGCTAATACAGATATTGCTTTGTATTCAAGACATTTATTTGCCTTATATAATTCATATATTCCGATCACAGCAAAAACTGCAAGTACAACATTTAAAACCGGAGTATCAGAAAGAAACAGCACTACAACACCAATTAGTATTCCAATAACGGATGAAATAATACGTGTAGCCAAGAATTATACACCCCCAAAGCGTCTGGATCTTCTGCCATATTCAATTAATGCTTTATCCAGCTCATCAGGTAGAAAATCAGGCCAGAGTACATCTGAAAAATAAAATTCAGCATATGCACACTGCCATATCAGATAATTTGAAAGACGCATTTCCCCGCTTGGACGGATAAGGAGATCAACATCCGGATACCCATAGGTATATAAGTTTTTTGCAACCGTATCCTCAGTAATATCTTCAGGATCAAGTTCCCCGTTTTTGACCTTCTGCGCTATAAGCTTTGCAGCATTTTTTATTTCATCACGACCACCGTAATTTATAGCCAGCAGCAATGTCATCTTATCAAAATCCTTGGTATCCTCTTCAATATCATTCATCTGTTTTCTCAGGTCATCAGCAAGTGCAGATTTGTCACCCAGAAAAACAATTCTTGTTTCTTCAAGAAAATGTTCTCTTGCCTCATCAATATACTGTCTGAAAAGATTCATTATTGCATCAACTTCATCATTTGGTCTTTTCCAGTTTTCTGTGGAAAATGCATAAAATGATATGCATTTTATCCCTATATTTCTGCAGTACCTGACGATTTTCTTAAAAGTCTTCGCACCCTCAACGTGTCCGACTTTTCTTGGCATCAAGCGTTTTTTAGCCCATCTTCCGTTTCCATCCATTATAAACCCAATATGCTGCGGAAGATTTTCAGGCAGATTATTATTATTTTTAGCCATAGTTCTCCTACTCAATAGTATTCATTTCAGCAGAAAATATTCTGATATTTTGTTTTTTCAGGACTTAATGGCAATCAACCCAAGATAAATGTTCTATAAAATTCAAGAATGTATTGGTTAATAATAATACAATTATCAGAAATTACAGAACAAGTATTAAAATATTCTGATATACTGCTGTAAAATATATTTTTTATATAGACAAAATTTCCTTTTCTTTTGCTGCAACCATTGAATCTATATCGTCACAGAATTTGTCAACTACTTTCTGCAGATCCTTTTCACACTGCTTCATATCGTCTTCTGTGATTTCAGTGTTTTTCTTCATGGTTTTAAACTTATCCATAACATCACGTCTTATTGTACGAACAGCTATCTTTGCTTCTTCTCCGTATTTTTTTATACTCTTGCAGAGTTCCTTACGTCTCTCCTCTGTAAGCTGAGGAAATATAAGTCTTATTGACTTTCCGTCATTATTTGGATTTATACCAATATCAGATGTCTGAATAGCCTTTTCAATTGCCTTTAATGCAGACATATCATAAGGCTGAATGAGCAATGTTCTTGCTTCTGTAACTGAGATTGATGCCATTTGTGAAATAGGTGTCATTGTTCCCCAGTACTCAGCCTGAACTTTATTAAGCACCTCTGGATTTGCACGTCCGGCTCTGACTGCAGAAAATTCTCTTGCAAGACTGTCAAGAGTTTTCTGCATTTTCTCTTTTGCTGAATTTAACTGTTCTTTCATAATAAATTCCTCTTTTCTTTAAATTATTTATTATTTATGCCTGAACCACTGTTCCGACATTTTCGCCAAGTACAGCGTCAACAATATTATCTGGTCTGTTAAGATCAAATACGAGTACCGGGATTTTATTTTCCCTGCACATTGAAGCGGCAGATGCATCCATCACGCCTAACTGCTTTGCAAGCACCTCATCAAATGATATAGTATCATATTTTACAGCATCATTAAACTTATGCGGATCTTTATTGTATACACCATCAACCATTGTAGCCTTAAACAGAATATCAGACTCTATTTCTGCGGCTCTTAATGCTGCAGCTGTATCTGTTGAGAAGAAAGGACTTCCTGTTCCACATCCGAATATTACAACTCTTCCCTTTTCCATGTGTCTTACAGCTCTGTTTCTGATAAACGGTTCAGCAACTTCAATCATTGAAATAGCTGTCTGAACCCTGACATTCATACCAAGTGACTTTAATGTGTCAGATACTGCAAGTGCATTCATTGCAGTTGCAAGCATACCTATATGGTCAGCTGTTGTTCTGTCCATACCTCCGCTTGAACGTCCTCTCCAGAAGTTTCCCCCTCCGACTACTATTCCTATCTGAACGCCTGTATCCGCAGCTTTTTTTATGCTTTTACAGATATTTGTTATTACATCAAAATCCAATCCGGATGACTTTGCGCCTGCCAAAGCCTCTCCGCTTAATTTTATCAGAATACGATTATATTTTCTGTCCATAATAGCACCTCTCAAAAAATTTCATACTCTTAATATTTTACACTAAAAATACAAATATGTAAATAGAGTTTTATGATTTTTTTTATTAAATCGTAACAAAAGGATTTTTTAGTACATTATACAGGGATTTTTACAAATTATTTTTTTCTTTTTTGACTATCATTTTTAATCCGAAACATATTATTATTACACCGACTACAATATTAAGAACTCCGGATATCCTGTCAGGTATGAACTGACACAGTAAGGTACCGAGAACAGCAATAAACGATAAAAAAAATACAGTAGCTGATACAAGTCCTGTCGAAAAAACAAACAGTTTCTTTTTAGTGAAATTCTCCTGTATAATTTTTGTTGTCAGGACACTTCCCCAGAACACTATTGTAACAGGATTTGATAATGTAAGAATTATCCCCTTGACAAAAGCACCTTGTGAACCGGGATTCAGACCAAGTCCGGGTATAAAGTTAACACCATATACACTTGATATGGTATTTATTCCGAATAAAATAAGTACAATGGCACCTGATATTTTAAAGATATTTTTAATTTTTTTCTTTTCCAGCATACGACTTATACCAAAGCCTGCAAGAGTTATGTAAAATGCATCTACAAGAGCGATAGCCACAACAAGAGACAATGATGGCAGAAAACCGGAATTTTGTGCAGTATTAAACACCATCAGACACATAGGGCCTATTGCAAGCTGAAGCAGCATCCCGAATTTTAATCCCTGAAAATATATATTCATTTTTTATTTCCTTATATTTTTTTAATAATAGTTTGCCTGTTTTTACTGTGATAATGTGTAGCGAAGATTCACATTATATTGAAGTATGAAATCTGCACTCCTACTTCAAAGCGAATACGGATCCTGCTGCCTTATAGACAGGTGACATATTGTCCGGGTTATATTTATATAACTGCCCGGTACCATATATTATAACTTTTTTCAACTCATAACGCAACCTAATCTGAAGCTCCTGAAAAAATACAAAAATTTTGTAGTTGAAATAAAATTGAAATAATGCTATAATTATTATCAATACTGTTATATAATAAATATACATTTTAAGGAAGTGTCGGACATTGACGGACAATAACAACTCAATTAAAGCAGTCAAGGAAATAATAGACGAGATTAAAAAAGCAGTAATTGGAAAAGATAAGGTAATTATCAAGATCCTGCTTGCCATACTTGCCAAAGGACATGTTCTTATTGAGGACATACCTGGTGTAGGCAAAACTACCATGGCCCTTTCATTTTCAAAATGCCTTTCACTCGAACATAACAGAATACAATTTACGCCTGATGTTCTTCCTACTGATGTCACAGGCTTTACGGTATATAATAAACATACAGGATCATTTGATTTTAAACCCGGAGCATCAATGTGCAATCTGCTTCTCGCTGATGAAATAAACCGAACATCAAGTAAGACCCAGTCTGCTCTTCTGGAAATAATGGAAGAAGGCAAAGTAACAGTTGACGGTATAACCCACGAACTGCCAAAGCCGTTTATTGTTATTGCAACTCAGAATCCTATCGGATCAGTTGGTACGCAGGCTCTTCCTGAATCACAGCTTGACAGATTCATGATTAAGCTGTCAATGGGTTATCCTGATATCAACAGTGAAGTAGAAATACTTAAAGCAAAATCAAATTATAATCCTCTTGATTATGTTAATGCTATCGCTGACGCAGAAGATCTTATTGTTCTCCAGAAAGTAGTTGAGAATGTACATGTAGATGATAAAATTTATCTTTATATAGCACGACTTGCGGAAGCTACAAGAAATAATCCGATGATAAAACTTGGAATAAGTCCGAGGGGTGCATTGGCCCTTATGTCTATTTCAAAGGCAACAGCGCTGCTCAAAGGACGTAATTATATAATTCCTGATGATATTTCATACATGTATAAGGATGCTTTTGCACACCGGATAATTCTTAGTTCAAGTGCAAAAATAAACAATCTCACGCCTGAAATTATTCTTGATGACATACTCAAATCAGTAAAACAGCCGGAGCTTACAGTCTGACAGACATTGCAATGTAACTTTAAAAGTTAATTTATATTTTAAAGTAAAAATATTTATGTATATTCTCTCTTAAGTTAATTCATATAATGGCTTGCCGGTTTTTAACTGACAATGTGCAGCATAAATGCACATTTGTATTGAGCAGGAGATTGTTCTCCTGCTCAATACAAATGTATCCCCGCCTCAAAGGGATGGAACATGTTGCCTGAGTTATACCGTCCCCACTTATTTAATAAGGAAGTATGGTTAAATTTTATGCTTAGAAATAAATTATTGTACCTTGTTATATTGATCTCATTGTTTTTTTTCTTTATTCTGTATGTAGATAACATTTCTCTTCTGATATTTATACTAAGTATTATATTCCCTTTAATTCAGTATTTTATACTCTTAAAAATTTCAAAAAATATATCTGCAAATCTTAAAATAGAAAACATGACTATTTCTAAAAATACAGAATCAAAAATCATAGTAAATATAACAAATCGCTCTGTTTTTCCTATATCATGCGCAACTGCAACACTGAAGATTACAAATACTCTTACAGGTGAAGCACAGATGCTCACCACTATGCTTCCTGTATCTGCTGATAATGAACAGGGCATAAAATTCAGTGTTTCATATGCACATTGCGGTAAAATAATAATAACACTTAAAAAAATTAAGATTTATGATTACATAAAGCTTTTTTCAAAAACAAGATTTCTTAACGTATCACAGGAGATAATCGTTCTGCCTTCACTTGTGCCGGTAGCTCCTGATATGAAAACTGCGCTTACAGGAATATCTGAAAATGATAAATTTTCTAAAGTCAAATCAGGTGATGATTGTTCCGAAATATTCAATATCAAAGAATACACTTACGGTGATAAAATAAACAGAATTCACTGGAATCTTACCACAAAACACGATAACCTTATGGTCAAGGAATACAGTCTGCCGATAAGCAGTAAAATTCTTCTGCTTTTTGAATTCTGCATTGAATCTGATTCTGAAACTGAATTTTATAAAACAGATACATCTATTGAAACAGCTATGGCTCTTTCTAATTTTATGATACACAATGATGTTTCACATCAGATATGCTGGTTTGACGCTTTAAGCGGAGCATTAAGGACAGAAACAATATCATCAGATGATGATTTTTCTGAATTTCTTGGTGCTATATTCTATTCAGGAACATATAAAAATTCATATAATTCCTTTATTTATCATGAATCCGAATCAACAGACTGCTGCTTTTCACACACAATATATATCTCGCCTTCTATTTCAGATGAAATATATCATAACTTTTCTGTTCTTAAAAATACCAGTAACAGAACATATCTTTATATAAAATCTACAGATATGGAAGCTCCTGAATATTTTAAAACAACAGATGATATAAACTCAATATCTATTGACTGCCACAATATCTCTGACGGACTGGCAAAGGTTATTATTTAGTCTAATTTACTTATAAAAAGGATAAAGACAATGACAACAAAAAAGAATAAAAACTATAATGTAAAAAACGGTATTACTATTACAGATTCAATATCGCTTACAATTAACAGTAAGTATTGGATAGGACCTAAAGTGCTTCTTATATTGACAGCTCTTGCCGGTGTACTTGGTTTTTCATTTTCGTTTCTGACACTTTTTAATTTCCAGTATCATGAAATTCCGATATTTACAGCCATTTTATCAATGTTTGTAATCTGCTCGGTTATTTTTATGTTTCCATCCAAGGCTAAACTACTGCTAATACCAATTTACATATTTCTTGGATATGAAGCTTATAAGTTTAAAACTAGTCTTGCTTATGGATATGCAGATTTTATAAACACCATCGCGGCTGACATACAAGTTACCGGAAAAAATCATGATTATTATTCAATTCCTTCTAATATTGATACATCCGAATGTCTTACTATATTCCTTATGCTTCTGTTTGTGGTTATTACAAGTATAATTTGCTATAACACAATAGTTAAACCACGTTTTATCTTTGCATTTTCAAGTACGTTTCCCTTTATAGAAACCGGTCTTTACTTCGGCCTGGCACCGTCACATCTGCCTTTTTTTGTTCTTATAGCATACTGGGTTGCTGTATTTGCGATGAGAGTTGCCGGCAATCAATTTCATTCTACATCCGGTCAACCTGTATTTGTACGAAAAAAGAATATATTTGTTTCGTCAGGAAATCTGAAAAACAATGTTATTGAATCAATAGGAATAATAATACTCATTTCTGTTTTTTCCGTATTTATAATATCAGCGGGTGTGCTGAAGATATTATCATTTGAACGGTCTGATAAAATCAACCAGACACGTCACAATCTTAAAACTGCAATATCTGAAATGTCTCTTGAAAAACTCATCAATTCATTTTCTGAGGATATAAGCAATACACCTATAACTGATAAATCACGTCTTGGAAATGTCAGCTCAATTTCATTTGATAATAAAACAGATCTGAGTGTTATGTTTTCTGATCCTATTGATTCAAATTTATATCTGAAGGGATTTACTGGCTCAGAATATAAAAACAATTCATGGTATGTATTTTCTGAAGACTTTTTTAAACAAAACAAAGATTTAATCGATACATTCAGACAAAATGACTGTTATCCTCAGAATTTTAATTCAATCAATAACAGATCACTGACTACAATTATGCCTGAGCAGATCAAACGTCACCATCTTATTGTTAAATCTTCATTTAAATCAAATAACTATCTGTTTACTCCATACGGAGTCATTATGAATAATATGTTTTCATCTGATGATGCATTTCTTAAAACAGATAATATGAGTGACTATTCATATTCTTTCTATGATACTCCTGACTCATACAAAGAATTTAATGTAATATCAAATAACATAACAAAATTTTCACAGAATAATATTTTTAATCAGACAGAAACCATTTACCGTGATTTTGTATACAAAAATTATCTTTCACTGCCTGATAACAGTGGGATTAAATATCTGAGCGAAAATTTTCCCCAGATTCCTCATTATGATGGAAGTAATATTCCTGAGATATCATATGCAATAAAAAAACTTCTCAATGATTCTGCTGAATATTCACTCAAACCAGGAAGAACTCCGGAAGACACTGACCTTGCATATTATCTTATAGTTGAAAATCATAAGGGTTACTGCTCACATTTTGCTACAGCAGCTGTAGTTCTTGCAAGAATTGCAGGTATTCCAGCAAGATATGCTGAAGGATATGTTATTATTCCGGATGACTTTAAATCAGCAGAAAGAACGGATTCTTACTATAAAATAAACATAACTGATTCACGTGCACACGCATGGGCAGAATTTTATATTGACGGATATGGATGGCTACCATTTGAATTTACCCCTGGTTATACAAACGGCATAATATCAGCTGAGACCCAGAGTCCCGGACAATCTGACAATGCAACAGAAATTACTGAAGAACAGCCAACAAGTTCAAATGAAAGTCAATCACAAACTCATGTTACACTACAAACTTCTGTTTCTAAAGTCACACAAGAAACAGCAACAAGTAAAAACGGATCAGGTCTTTCACAAAATAAGACACCTTCAGATAATGATACAAATCATATCCTGTCCCCTGCAATAATAGCTTTAAGAATGATACTCCTTCTGATAATTACTTTTATTACTATAATAATAATAATCTTAATTCGTCATATCGTACAAATCAGAAAACTCACGCTCAGTTTCAACACAAAAACAATTAACAAAAATATTACTAACGTTTATCAGTATACACTCGCACTTCTTGAAAACATAGGAATATCAGACTCCAACATGCTTCCACTTGATTTTGCAGATTATGTAGAAGAAAATATTGAAGGATTTGCAGACAAAGGTCAGATAACCGAACTCATCAGACTTGCATTAAAATCAAGCTACAGTGATGAAATTACTACAATGGAAGAACTAAGATTCGCTGTTGCGACAGCAGATAATATTGCTAAGAATATATATAATTCAAAAAGCAAAACTAAAAAAATTCATTTTAAGTTTATTCTTAATCTTATCAGATAATAGCTTTTTTCTTTAACACAGCAATCCGTAAGTATGAAAGAAAAAATTTTTTAGTTCCTGATTCAATAATATGAATATATCCCCTGCCTCAAAGACAGGGGATATATTCAGTCAACATTGCAATGTTAAAACATATTTTTTAAAGTAGCCATTTGGCCAATATACAATTATTTATTTATACTATATAATTAAAAAGAAGTGAAATTTATTAATTCTGAAAATTCACTTTTATATATTTCCCATAAGAACTTATAATTTGTTTAAAAAATTGAAAAATTCCAGGAGTACAATATGAATAATAATATCTGCATGGTACAGTGTGCCTCATACAAATGCCGGGATTGCGGTGCAACACCCAAAAACAAATATATGCTTACGGTTGAACACAAACCAGACTGTCCCTCTATTGCTCTGAAAACCCAGTCAACATGTCTGAGTTGCTGTTTTTTAGAACAGCATTTTTCATGTATAAAGCCAGATAGTAACAAATAAATTTATAGATTCGATTCATATATTTTAATTGTCGTATTTTTTTAGCATTAAAATTATTGACAAAAAATTGGCTTTATGTTAAAATATAAGTTGTCTGAAAAAATATTAATATTTTTTGGAGAAATGACATGAAGATGAGTGACAAAATATTACGACGTAAAAGAATAAACAAAAGAATAGGTGATCTGTGCAGTTTCCCTCTTTCCTGTATATACGGTTCAAGCGGAAGTGGAAAAACGACTGCTGTCAAAGCTTATATGGAAGATAACTCCATAAAATATCTCTATATACCCCTTCATAAAGGCGATTCAGATAAAATAAAGTTCTGGAAAACACTCTGCTTTTATGCAGAGAAAAAGAATCCTGAGTTAGGATTAAAATTGCAAAAAATAGGATTTCCTGAGGATATAGCATGGGTTGCCAGATTAATCAGCGGAATAAAGGAATATGTAAAAAACAATTTCATATTTATTTTTGATGATGCCCATAATATTGAGCAAAACACTGATATTACTGAAATAATTGAATATATAGCTCTTGAGGAATCAACTACTTTCCGTATGATGTTTATTTCCAAAAATCCTCCTCCTGATAATCTTTTAAGATTATGTGCAATAATTGATAATGATGAATTTATGTTTACACATGATGAAATATCTGACTACTGTATTTTTGCAGGATTAGAGCCTGATACAAAAACCATAGACCGGATTTTTAAATTGTCAGAAGGATTTTTCGCTGCTTTTTATGTTCTTTGTTTATCCATAAAAAACGGATTTGATATTTTTTCGGATACATTTCTCAATGCTGATGGTCGGGGGATCATAGACAGGACCCTCGCCCAACAATTTACCGAGACAGAACTTAACATGCTGATAATGTTATCTGTACCTGAAGAAATCCCTCCTAATCTTGCTGTATTGATTACCAAAAGCGATGAATCATTACAACTTCTAAAGCGTCTGGTAAACAGCTATACATTTGTATCATTCAGTTTTGAACGAAACAGCTACATAATTCATAATGTTTTCAGATATTACCTTCTCAGACGTCCTGATGTATCCCAGGATTACATAAACAATATTATGTATATCACAGGAGAATGGTATCTGACCTCCGGAGACGCAATAAATGCAGTAGATTACTGTTATCGAAGCGGTAAAATAAAAGAACTGCTTAACAAAATTAATAAACCTGATTTAAAAATATTAACGTTCAGAAGCTGTGATATATTTTATAAAATTATGTCTGGGTTGGATGAAAACGAATGTATTAATTATCCATTTCCGTATATATATATGATATTCTACTGTATTCTATCAGGCAATAACGAAAAAAATACTCTCGCAAATAAGATTCTGAAATATATGGAATTACACTATGAAAACAGCACTGAGTCAATAAAAAATAAAATACTCGGTGAACTTTATGTAATACATATGTTTGCATCATTTAATGATATAAGAAAAATGCTGGTCTATTTTTACAAGGCTCATAATTTACTTGACTGTTACTCTGAGCTTATTGGAATTAATGACCCTGGTACTATGGGTATTCCCGATGTTGTATATGTGTTTCTGCGTGAACAGGGCGATATATCCAATATTGCAGATATTGCTTTAAAAATGTCAACTAATTCAATTGCAGATAGTTTTTCATACTGCTTGTATCCATTGCTGAAAGCGGGAATGCTGACTGAAGAATGCAAGTTTGACGAGGCTCGTGAAGTCGCTACTCAGGCAAAATATATTGGTACAGAAAAAAAACATGCAATTATGATAGCATGTGCTTATTTCATACTTATAAGAATAGAGATTGCAACCGGAAAACCCGAAAAAGCAATTGCAATGTTATCGGAGATATCTGATTATTCAGTATACTGTGAACCATGTTCAGTTCCAGCTTTTGCATATAAACTACAGTGTGAGTTTTCAAAAGTATATGTTTATTGTTGTCTTGGTATGCCACATATGATAGACAATTCAATAAATGATTCAGGTAATTATAAACATCTGCTTATGAATGGTATGGGTTATCAGTCTGTGTTACGTGCAAGAGCATCACTTTTTAAAAATGACAATGTCTATTCTGAGGTTCTTTGCGGAATTGCTGAAAAAGAAACGGAAACATTTCATAATTACATAGGAAAGCTTCACTGTCAGATAATAAAATCAATTATTGCTGAACGGCGAAATAAAAACGGACTTGATATTTTAAAGGAAACAATAAATTGTGCTTCAGAAGATAACATAATACTTTTAATAGCAGAATACGGAGATCTTATAAAACCAATGCTTGACCGTCTTCCACAAAACAGCAGTGAACAAATAAAAAAAATTAAATTACTTTGCAGCAGATACTGTCATGATAATTCAGTTACTGGAGATGCTCTTACCGAAAGAGAAACACAGGTACTCATGATGATGGCTTCCGGTTTATCCAGAAGTGAAGCTGCATCGGAAATTAATGTAAGTGTTTCAACAATAAAAAGGCATATTGAGACATGCTATCGTAAGCTTGGAGTTAATAACCGCGTTTCAGCGATAAATGAAGCCAAAAAGCGCAGGATGATATAAAAAAACATGCGACAAAATATTTTGTCGCATGTTTTTTTATATCTATATGTGATCAGAAATAATTTTTTAATAATCAACATTTTTGTATTGTAAGATTTTGCCTAAGAATTCAATAGCTTAAAATGCGTATTAGTCCCTTTATTTGTATTAGATGTATTAAATTAAAATAATGTTTTCCATATAGTTCGCTTTAAAAGCCAAAGAGTAGATATAGTGAACTATATCTACTCTTAAGCTACCTTAATCTTTTTTATTTTTCATTATTGATTATACTCCATATTCCCTGATTTGTATATTGGCCAAACGGCCAATTTATTTTTTAACAAATTTTGAATAATTAACTACATCTTTATGCAGCACTTTTAATTGCTTTGGCTCTTTAAGCGGATGCGGATCATCATATGACGTGAAGAATGCTACTTTTTAGTTTTAATCATTTAATGACTGTTTTTTACGGTACTCTGTAGGACTCATACTGAAAACACGTCCGAATATTTCAGTAAAATAGCTTGAACCGTTAAATCCCGATAAAAGTGCTATTTCCGTAATTGTTTTATCAGTCTCACGAAGCATTAAAGCACTTTTGTTAAGCCGGTAATTTGTCAGATATCCTACCGGAGTCTGATTAAGATAATTTTTAAATATTGCACAACAGCTGCTTTTTCCGATATTGGCTGAATATGCGATATCATTAAGAGTTATTTTATCAGAATAATTTTTCTGAATAAATCCGATCATATCCCTGAGGACTGTAAGCTGATAATTGTCCCTTGCTGTTCTTACATTCACATCCGGCAAATGTTCATATAATCTCCCCCATATACGGTAAAACAAACTCTGAACATCAAGAACAAATGATTTTGAACTATAGATTTCGTATATTTTTTCTGTGCAATTGAGAATATCCTTTTGCCACTTCTCGTCACTTGATAGTATTATGTAAGTAAATTCATTATTTGAAATAACAGGTCTTATATATGTACTCTCAATATAATGAGTTGCACAAAGTGAGAGCGGATGAAGAAGAACACATATGTATTCACATTTTGAAAGGTCTGAAAAGCTGTAATGAAGCTGTCTTGAGTTTACAAATACTCCCTCTCCTGCAGAAAGAGTAAACGACTCCCCATTTACATTATATTTCATGTTACCATAAAGTATCGCAATCAGTTCTATTTCATCATGCCAATGTGCCGTTACCGCACAGTCTGAAACGTCAGAAAGAGAATTTTTATTAACGTAAATTAGATAATCAGAGAGGTTGTATTTTACTCTCTCAGATCTGTCATCATTAATCAGTATCGTATCGCTGTTTATCATATTTATCATTCCTGTTCGTGGAGTATTGTTATAAAAATGCGTATGATTTTTATTGATATATTATTTATTTCGCAGTATTATTATAGCATAATAATAAAAATATTTCAAGACAGATATAATGAAAAGGATTAGGTGATTTTGAAATGGAAGATGACAACAAAAGATTTTACAAAACACTTTTTGCCGTAGTATTTCCGGCAGCGTTCCAGCAGCTTATGGTTGCAATTGTTGGTGCATCAGACGCAATCATGCTCGGAGCAATAGATCAGGATTCCCTTTCCGCAGTTTCTCTTGCGGCGCAGGTTATGTTTGTATTTTCATTATTTCTTTGCGCAACTATTATGGGAACAAATATTTTTGCAGCTCAGTACTGGGGCAAAAATGACAAGAAAACAGTTGAAAAACTTCTTGGCTACACCGTTAAAATATCATTCGCCGTATCAGTTGTTTTTTTTATAGGAACAACATTTATGCCGACATCGATCATGAAGATCTTTACGTCAGAGCAGCTACTTATTGACTATGGTGCAAAATATCTAAGAATTGTTGGAACATCATACATTATGATGAGTATTTCAGAAATATATATCTGTATAATGAAAAACTGCGGCAAGGCATTAAAAAGCACTGCTATCAGCTCCGTATCAGTTTTAATAAATATTATACTCAACGCTATTCTTATTTATGGCCTGTTTGGCATGCCTGCTATGGGCATCAGTGGTGCAGCTATCGCAACAGTAATATCAAAGATCGTTGAGTTGACCTGGGTACTTGTTGAAGCTTCAAAAAAAGAAAGCATCAGATTCCATCTTAAATATATTTTACATACAGAAAAACAAATGAAATCCGACTTCTGGAAATACGCTGTTCCGATTTTCGGCAACCAGATCGTCTGGGGATTCGGATTTACTATGTATTCTGTAATAATGGGCCATCTCGGAAATGACGCAGTTGCTGCAAATTCAATCGCAAATATAGCTAAAAATCTTACTTCAAGCTTCTGTATGGGAATTGGCATCGGAGGCGGAATAATAGTCGGCAACGAGCTTGGAAGAGGAAATCTTGAACTTGCCAAGAGTTACGGAAAGAGAGTCTGCAAAATGTCAGTCATAAGTGGAATTATTACAGGCTGTGTACTGCTCGCACTCATTCCTGCCATTGTACACTTTACAAATCTCAGCGAACAGGCATCTGAATACCTTAAATGGATGCTGGTAATGTGTTCATACTATTTGTTCGGCAAATCTATCAATGCAACAACTATTGCCGGTATATTCTGTGCCGGAGGCGATTCACGATTCGGATTTATATGTGATGCAATAACCATGTGGGCTGTAACAGTTCCGCTCGGCATGATTGCGGCATTTGTACTTAAACTTCCGGTAATTGCTGTTTACTTCTTTATCACGCTTGATGAGATTGTCAAGCTGCCGGCTGTGTTCAGGCATTATAGAAAGTATCTGTGGGTAAAGGATCTTACGAGGGATAGTATGAAGGATGTGAAGATGGTATTATAACTATACCACAACACACTCTCATAATATTTTTCTCCATCAAACAAATACAAATATTATTTTATCTTTTTATGTATCTTAACATTTCTTAACACTTGTTCAGTTATTTCTTAACAGCAATTAGCAACTCTATCATATATAATTAATATAAACGATTACTTTTTCAAATTATCATACTGCAACACATATACTTATTATGAAAGACATTTAGAATAACAAAAAGGTGATAATAAAATATGAAGGTTAAATTTAATACTAAGTACAATACAATTGCTGTATACTCGGTAATTGTATTTTCAGTTTTTATAGTAATAATTCTTCTTGCATTCAAACTGGACGAATTTATTAATATCGCAAAAAGAATATTGTCGGCTATAGCACCCATAATATGGGGAGTTATAATAGCATATGTACTGTCGCCAATGGCTACGAAGGCAGAAAAAATTCTGAGTACGAAGATTTTTAAGAAAAAAAATCATGCGCATCTGAACAGAACACTCAGTATAATTATTTCTTCTATAATATTTTTTTCGGTAATAGTGACCCTGATATCACTTGCCGTCCCTGAAATAATCAGAAATCTGTCCGGTCTTCTTAACAATATGCCTGACTACTTAAATTCTCTGTATAACTCAGTTATTACTTTTTTTAATAACAATCCTAAAATAAGCTCCACTATGTCAGGCTGGTTTGAAGATCAGTTTGAAAATATTGAGGGAACAATACTGGACTGGGTTACAAATTTAAAGCCTACATTTGAAAAATATCTTATTCTGCTTAAAGACGGTGTTCTTAGTTTCCTCATAGGTGTAAAGGATTTTCTACTCGGATACATAGTTTCAATATACCTTTTATACAGTAAAGAACGTTTTATCCGTCAGTTTAAAAAAATCACCTATGCATTAATGCCTAAAAAAATTTATGATATATTAATGATAAAGGGGAAACGTGCAAATAAAATATTCAGCAACTATATTATAGGTGTTGCTATTGATTCTTTTTTCGTCGGAGTTGTATGTTTTATAACACTGGCTGTATTTAAAATACCTAATGCAATGCTAATCAGTTTCATAATAGGAATAACAAACGCTGTTCCTTTCTTCGGGCCTTTTATTGGTGCAATACCATCAGCCATACTCGTTCTGCTTACAGCACCGGATAAAACCATAACATTTATTATTATTATTCTTGTTCTTCAGCAATTCGACGGAAATATCATAAATCCAAAAATACTTGGCAATAAGCTTAACCTGCCAACATTATGGATATTAATCCCAATATTCTTTTTCGGAAATCTGTTCGGATTTGCAGGAATACTTTTAGGTGTACCTGTATTCGCAGTTATTTATACTCTTACCAGTGATTTTATTTATGAACGCATACATAAAAAGAATCTCCGTATTGTTACAAAAGAAGATGATGACAGTGATACATCATCTGTTCAGTAAAAATAGCTAAGGTGTTCCGACTCTGCGGATTCGGGCACATAACTTCTGATATTTCAGGGTAAGGGTGAATTGTAGCAGAATTAGTTACTATTCACCCTTAAAATATAGGTTTATTCAAATGCCTGAGTATTTGCAGGGCTTTCCGATTGCCCGGAACATTGGGTCTTGACTTAAATTTTGCTACTTGTTATAATTATATATGATTAATTTTCATAGAAAGCAGGCAAATTTTATGTATAGGATTCTTATTGTCGAAGATGATGAAGTAATAGCGTCATCAATAAAAAAGCATATTGAAACGTGGAACTGTGCTGCACAGTGTATCAATGATTTCAGAAATGTTATTGCCGGGTTTGCAGAATTTGATCCTCAGCTTGTGCTGCTTGACATATCACTGCCATTCTTCAATGGTTATCACTGGTGCACAGAAATACGAAAAATTTCAAAAGTACCTGTTATTTTTATTTCATCTACCTCCGATAATATGAATATAGTTATGGCTATGAATATGGGTGGTGATGATTTCATCGCAAAGCCGTTTGACCTTAACGTGCTTACTGCCAAGGTTCAGGCCATGCTCAGAAGAACTTATGATTTTAATGGAAACACAGGGCTTATTGAGCATAATGGAGCAGTTCTTAATATTTCTTATAATACACTTATTTATAATGAAGAAAAAATTGATTTGTCTAAAAATGAGTACAGGATACTTCAGCTACTTATGGAAAACAAAAATTCTATCGTCAGCCGTGATGCTATTATGACAAGGCTATGGGAGACGGACAGCTTTATTGATGATAATACTTTAACAGTTAATATTACAAGGCTGAGAAAAAAACTTGAGGCGGCAGGACTCAATAATTTTATTACAACAAAAAAAGGTGTTGGATATATAATTGAATAAAATAATTGCTGCTTATATAAAGTTACATTTAAAAAGCCTTGTCATGTTTATTGTTTTTACAGGTATATTTACTTTTATATTTTATCTGAATGAAGTACCGACAAAAATATCAGGATATGCTGCAATTATCTGTCTGTTCATAGCTGTTGTATTCTCAAGCTCTGACTTTTACAGATTTTATTTCAGACATAAATGCCTGACTGAAATCCGGAACCAAGTAAAAATTCATATTGATAATCTGCCTCCTCCTGAAAATATTATTGAAGATGACTATACAAAGCTTATCAGGATCATACATGAGGATAAAATATCTGTTATTTCCGAATACAGTGTTTCAAAGCAGAATATGACTGACTACTATACAATGTGGATGCATCAGATCAAAACACCTATTGCCGCCATGCGGCTTCTGCTTCAGACGGATTCATCTGCAAATCCGGAACTTGAACAGGAATTATTTAAAATAGAACAATATGTTGAAATGGTTCTTTCCTATGTCCGGATTGATAATTCTGCAAATGATTTTGTTATCAGGCATCAGAGTATTGACAATATAATAAAGCAGGCTGTACGAAAATATGCAAAGCTTTTTATTAAAAAGAAAATAAAGCTTGAATTTACAGAGTCGGATATTACTGTACTTACAGATGAAAAATGGCTTCTTTTTGTTATAGAACAAATATTATCAAACTCGCTTAAATATACTTATAAAGGTAAAATATCTGTATATACTGTTCCTGATAAAACACTTGTTATCGAAGATACAGGCATAGGGATAGCAGCAGAGGATTTACCACGTGTATTTGAAAAAGGGTTTACAGGGTATAACGGCAGAATAGATAAAAAGTCAACAGGTATAGGACTTTATCTTTGCAGTAAAATATTAAAAAAGCTTGGACATTCAGTTTCTATATATTCTGACGTAAATTCAGGAACAAAGGTAATGATAGATCTTAGCAGTAAGGATACTATTACGGAGTAATGTCCCCGTCTCTACAGAAATATTCAGGCATTTTCAGTCTACAATAATCTTGATGTTATAATTTTTCAATATGCCTTACAAAATTGTAAGTTTAAACGAGGAAATGTAAGCCTGAATTATGGCACATCATATCCTCGTTTTGTTATAATAAAGATACAAAATAAATGCAAATGAAAGGATGAAAAAAATTATGACTGTTCTTGAAGTAACTAATTTAAAAAAAACATATATAACACGATTTGGAGGTGTCCATGTTCAGGCTCTTACTGATGTATCATTTTCAGTAGAAAGCGGAGAATATGTTGCTATTATGGGTGAGAGCGGATCCGGTAAAACTACCTTGCTTAATATACTGGCAGCACTTGATAAGCCGACAAGCGGAGAGATTCTTCTCAACGGGAAAAGCATGTCCTCTATAAAGGAAAAGGGAATTTCAGCATTCAGACGTGATAATCTAGGATTTGTATTTCAGGATTTTAACCTGCTTGATACATTTTCACTCCAGGATAATATTTTTCTTCCTCTGGTCCTTGCAGGAAAATCATATGATGAAATGCACAAGAGACTGATGCCTATTGCCCAGAAGCTTGGCATAAAAGAACTTCTTGCAAAATACCCTTATGAAGTTTCTGGAGGACAGAAACAGAGAGCAGCAGTTGCACGTGCACTTATCACCAATCCTAAAATAGTTCTTGCTGATGAGCCGACTGGTGCACTTGATTCAAAAGCTACTGATAGTCTGTTGCGTCTGTTTACAGAGATAAATAACGAAGGTCAGACAATACTTATGGTTACTCACTCTATTAAGGCTGCAAGCCACGCTAAACGTGTTCTTTTTATAAAGGACGGTGAGGTATTCCATCAGCTTTACAAAGCAAACATGACAAATGAAGAAATGTATGCTAAAATATCTGATACACTTACAATGATAGCTTCAGGAGGTAAATCAGATGAGTAATATGTTTTACCCTAAGCTTGCAGTTACAAATATAAAGAAAAACGGTAAATTTTATTTTCCGTATATGCTTACATGTGTGGGAACAATTGCAATGTTTTATATAATGTGCTCAATAACTTTCAATGATGGATTAAACTCCATACCTCATAATGACAGTCTTAAAATTATACTTCACCTCGGATGTACAGTTATTGGTTTATTTTCAGTAATTTTTCTTTTGTACACAAACAGTTTTCTGATGAAACGACGTAAAAAGGAATTCGGACTTTTTAATATTCTTGGAATGGAAAAACGACATATATCAAAAATAATGACATATGAAACACTGATTATTTCCTTTATATCTGTTTTACTCGGAATTACTGTGGGAATATTATTCGGTAAGCTTATTATGATGGCTTTGTTTAAATTTTTAAGTTTCAAAGTCAGTATTAACTCTTCCATATCATCAAAAGGTCTGATTATCTCAGTAATTCTTTTTTCAGCTATTTTCCTTCTTACTCTTCTTACAAACCTTGCTAAAATGCATCTTTCCAATCCCATAGAGCTTCTCAGAGGCGGAAATACGGGTGAAAAAGAACCTAAGACAAAGATTATTCTTGCAATACTTGGTTTTGCCTGCGTTGGTACCGGTTATTATATTGCAATAGTTACAAAATCCCCTCTCCAGGCACTCACATTATTCTTCTTGGCAGTTGTTCTTGTTATTATAGGAACATATTGCTTGTTTACCGCCGGATCAATTGCTGTTCTAAAACTTATGCGCAAAAACAAAAAATATTATTACAAAACAAGTCACTTTATTTCAGTTTCAGGAATGCTCTACAGAATGAAACAGAATGCAGTCGGACTTGCTAATATATGCATACTCTCAACAATGGTTCTGGTTATGATTTCTACAACAGTATGTCTTTATATAGGAGTTGATGATGGACTTGTAAAAAGATACCCAACTGACATAAGTATAGAAAAATATTATACAGGCGAATTTAAGGAAAATGATGAACAGATTATACTGGACATAAAAAAAGAGCTTGATCTATTGGGTAAGAATAAATACCACGATTTCAAGGACTATAGATATCTGTCATTTACAGCAGTGCTGTCAGACAGCGGATTAAATATGGATTCGGATAATTTCAGCGTATTTCAGCAGGCAGATTCAAAAAGTTTACAATCATTTTTTGTTATTACAGCAGACGATTATGAGAGAATGACAGGAAAACATGTATCATTAACTGGCAACAATATAATTACAAAAACAAATAAAGAAGTATTTAAGAAATCAATTTCATTTCTTGGACATGAATACATTGTACAAGATACATTTTCAGATGAGCTTATTAACGATGAAGCCTTGTCAATGTTTTCGAGTATCACATATATAGTTGTTGCAGACAATAATACCATCAACGAAATATATAATATACAGCACGAAGCCTATGGAAAGAATGCAAGTGACATAACATATTATGCTGAGTTTAATTGCGACGGAAGCAGAGAACAAAAACTTGATTATTTCAGAATTGTTCAATCATCATTAAATACTGATAAATACGCTCGTATAAACTTATTATCAAGGGAAGATGTAAGAAAAGAGTTTTATAACCTTTATGGAGGACTTCTTTTCCTTGGTGCTTTCCTTGGAATATTATTTATAATGGCAACAGTGCTTATAATATACTACAAGCAGATTTCAGAAGGATATGACGATAAGGATCGATATAATGTAATGCAGAAGGTAGGAATGAATAAAGATGAAGTAAAGCAGACTATAAGGTCACAGGTAATCACAGTATTTTTCTTACCGCTCATTACAGCTGCAATACATGTTATAGCCGCATTTCCGATGATAGAAAGACTTATTGCACTCTTCAATCTTACAAATACAAGTTTGTTTATGCTCTGTACAGCAATAACCGTTGCAGTATTTGCAGTTATTTACGGCATTGTTTACTCGTTGACTGCAAAGGTATACTACAAAATAGTAGATTAAATTTTTTCTCTTTACAAAAAATCTCAGATTGGTTTCCGGCTTATTTCACAGTAATTCAATTTATAGATTTTAATATATTAATTTCAAAAGAAGCCGTTTCTGAAAAATCAGAAACGGCTTCTTTCTTATCCTGTAATCTTATTTATAAAATCATTTGAAAAAATGTTAAGGAGTTCTATATTTAATGAATTAATATAGAATTTTTCAATCCCATCATGAATATCAAGAGCTGTATCTACTGCTGTCGAAGCTTCGTCGCATATTTCGATGACAGCTTTTTTATCAAATGAAATGTTTGTTTTTTTATTTGACATAATGTTTTTATCATAAAATCTACTGAAATTAATAGTTGCTCGGTTTTCTATCTTACAACCGTTGAGAAAATTGCTTGTAATAAATGCTATATTCAGCTGAGGGATCAGTATATGTTCATATGTAAAATCATTGAGCATGTAGCATTTGCTTACAATAACATCTATTCCGTGTTCAACTGCAATATCAGAGAGGGTTCTCAGAAAATAATCGCTTCCGGCAAAATAATCATCCTTTAAAGTATATACAGTATATGATTCCGGAATCTCCTGTGTTAAATATCCATATGAGGTAAACGCAGAAATCTGTTTAAATTCCTTTAAAGCTTTTTTTACAGTTGACGGCTTGGAAAAAAGCTTATTGGAAAGTCTGGAAACAAAGGAATTAAGTTTATCCTTAAGAAGTGCATTTGCTGCCGTATTATAAATATTGGTATTGAGCGAGGCAGCTGCCTGAATACATCGTTTTGCCCTCGCATGATATGACGCATTTTCATCAAAATAATATCTGATCAGATCTTTATGTTCAACAAGATCGTTCTTGTTCCAGAATGCACCGAGATTTACTATCTCCTGCGAAACACCCGGAAACAGAGGATCAAAAACATGAGGTGCAGTTCCGTCAACAACAATTATTTTCTTATCAGTAAGAACTACAGCATCAAGTGATTTTGTATCAGAAGAACAATAATATAGTTCACATTTATCATCATCACATGCATGAGCTATTTTTTTCATAAGTGTTGATTTACCTGTCCCGGGGCCACCCTTTAAAATATACGTATAATATTCCTGTTTTTGAATCTGGCGGATAAATTCTGATTTGAACCCTGCTGGTGATGTACTTCCTAAAAAATAACTCTGCTTCATATAAAGAAGCCCCCTATCCATAAAATTTAAGTGTAATACTATATTTTATGAATCAGGAGACTTTGTGTTACAAATATTAAATTAATAATTCTTTTTCTTAAAACTATTTTCAGATGTATGCCGTTCTGAAATTATAAATGATTAAAATAAAAACACTATTTGCATAGCCTTTTCAATACTGTATCCCTTAAAGCAAAGATTATAACAGATACCGTTTTTACTGAATCTGCAATAATATATCTCACTTAATGAATCTGAAAATATGCCTATATTATAACTGCATCCGTTAATTTCAGTATATACCGGATTTTCACATTTAAAGCTGTATCCGTAAAAGGGATCAGTTTTTGCAACATTCATAGCAATAAACGATGTATTGCTTTTATAAAATGGTGATTCTGTTCCGAATATAAATCCTATTCCTGAATTATAGTCTGGATCATACTTATCTGCCCAACCTACAGTATCAGGATAATTTTCCCTTAGGCCCTGAGGAATAACTTCTGTTCCAAAGTATTCATCTGCTTTGCTTACACTTACTTCCTTACGTTCTGCAGGAATATTATTATCATAAACGTATGAGTTATTTAGGTTTATTATATTCTCTCCTACTGTAATTACAGAATATTGCGGTTTTACATGCTCACTATCAGGATTTGTCGGAGGAGGTACTACAATCTTAGAATTTGCTGTTACTCCAGGCTTTAGATTAATATCTGTTGTAACAACATTTGTTGCCGGAGCTGATGGTGCTGTAATCGGTGTTTCCTTTACTGCCTCCGTTTGTGCCTGAGTTATTTTATCTGATCTTTCTGGCGTTACAGGAATAACATCCGGAATATATGCTTCTGTATGTCTGTGTGTCTGGTTTGTTTTTTTATTTTCAATAGTATCTGCAATTGTTGATTTTTGATAGAATGGTGCTGTAGTAACAACAGATTCTGAATCCTTTTTATTTGCCTGATCTTTATTATGATAAGATGTTGATTTTTTTGTATCTGCAGCTGTACTGTCAGACCTTATTTTATCGGTCTGAGAATTATTATAGCTTTGTGAACCTGTCTGTGTCTGACACATTTCGGTTTCTGTTACGGGAACTTTATTCTGAAGATTAGGGACAAGAAGCAATGCTACGACTGTCAGTGCCACACACGCTGCAAAAGCCATGTATTTGTTTAAAACGAAAATTGAAGGCTTTTGCGGTATATCATCCTTCATTATCTCTTCAATCATTTTTTCCTTTGTGTCTTCAACTAATTTCTGATCAGGCAATACTTTACTATAATATTTTTTAAATTTATTATTCGTCATAAAAGTATTCTCCTTTTAAAATATCTTTAAGCATAACTCTTGCTCTAGTCAGCTGTGTTCTTACAGTTGAACTTTTAGTATCAAGTATATTGCTTATCTGTTCAACTGACATTTGTTCAAAATAAAACAAATGTATAACTGCTCTGTATTTCTGTGGTATCTTCATCAGCGCATTATGGAAATCAATTTTTATATCATTATCATTTTGATAGCTTTCATTAAAATTTTCATCAATAGGGACTGTTTTTTTTAACCACGACGATGTATTAAAACTTTTGCAGCAATTAAGAGTAACTCTTATGAACCATGCTTTTCTATGTTCCTCACTATCGAATACTGAGCCTTTTTTTATGTATCTTATGTACCTCAGAAAGACGTCCTGGTATATATCATCAGCATTACACTTGGTTTTTACATTTGACACTGCCAAGCGATATATCATATCAGAGTACTTTTCGATGACCTGATCAATATCATTTTCTGATTGTAATGTCTGAATAACCATACTCGACCCCTCTCACTATTAATACTTTTTATACTTTACAAATGCTACAATTATTAAAAATTCTTTTTTTTCTATATGTAGATTAACTTACTTATATCTATTATTGTATCATAGATATTCTATATTTTCAACAATATTTCTTACAGTAAAATAAAAAGTCATTATCTGAGCCTAGCTAACAGATAATGACTTTTTTGTTTTAAAAAAGAATAATACTTTACAAACATAATTTCTGATATCATGCGGCTCGACACTATTGTTATTCTACTATGTGTCTTATCAGAACATAAGTTGTCCTGAATCCGATATGTTTTTTACAAACGAACCAGATGACGGAATTGATCTGATTCTGAACTTTTTTACAAAATCATCAGCATCATCATTTTTTATTACCGATACAGATTCTACAACTGATTTTGCCTTGAGTGTCATTGCCTGTACTCCCTGCGTATCCCTTTTGGATTTAGGCAGAATAAGTCCCGTATCAAATATTATAGCTCGTCCGTTGCTTGAACGTACCATAATTTCACAGTTATCCTGTATAAATAAAATGCCAACAAGTTTTGACTTTGATGAATATGCATTTGCGAGTTTCCTTCTGTTTGTTTTTGTTGAATATGCATTAAGAGGAACTTTTGCAATCTTTCCGTTTTCAAAAATAAAAAGCAGAAATCCTGAATAGTCAATTGTTGTTATCATAGCTTTTACAGACTCGTCAGCATCAAACGACAGCTTTACAGGCACATAGTCTCCTAACAGACTTGCCTTTGTATCCTCAAATGCACTTGCCTTTGTCTTGTATACCTGCTGCATATCTGAGAAAAATAATATCTCAGTTCTGTTTGTTGATTCCTGCTGTTCAACAATAAAATCACCCTCTTTAAGCTTCTGATCATTACTCATTCTGAGTGACTGAGGGGTAATTTTCTTAAAGTATCCGCTGTCTGAAAGTATGAGATTTACAGGATAGTCCGGAACTTCTTCTTCTAAAAATTCACTTTCAATCTCATCCTCATAAATAATAAACGTCTTTCTTGGCTTACTGTATTTTTTTATAACATCTTTAAGTTCAGAAATAATAATTTTTTCAATCTTCTTAGAATCAGTAAGAACATTTTCCATTTCTGCTATATCAGATTTAAGCTGATCTGTTTCATTAATTCTGCCTACTATATATTCACGATTTATATGTCTTAATTTTATTTCAGCTACATATTCTGCCTGAATTTCATCAATTCCGAAGCCTATCATAAGATTCGGTACAACATCTGCTTCTTCTTCAGTTTCCCTTATAATTGTTATTGCACGATCTATATCAAGCAATATTTTTCTGAGTCCCTCAAGTAAATGAAGCTTATCTTTTTTCTTTTTAAGATCAAAATAAATTCTTCTTTTAATGCATTCATTTCGGAATGCTGTCCATTCTGTAAGAATTTCACGTACGCCCATTACCTTCGGGTTTCCGGCTATAAGTATATTGAAATTACATGAGTAATTATCCTGAAGTGATGTAAGCTTGAAAAGCTTCTGCATTAATTTATCAGGATCAGTTCCCCTTTTAAGATCTATCGCAAGTTTTAAACCACTCAGATCAGTCTCGTCCCTGATATATGATATTTCACGGATCTTGTTAAGCTTTATGAGATCTATTATCTTATCTATAATAGCTTCAACTGTCGTGCTGTATGGAATTTCAGTTACCTCAATACAGTTTGCGGATTTATCATAATTGTACTTTGCACGTACCTTCAATGAACCTCTTCCGGTATTGTAAACCTTCATAAGTTCCTGTTCATTATATATAAAATATCCGCCTCCCGGAAAGTCAGGGCCTTTTAATGTAGTTATTATGTCATGATCAGGATTTTTAATAAGTGCTATACATGTTTCACATACTTCTGCTAGATTAAATGGACAGACACTGCTTGCCATAGATACTGCAATTCCGACATTTGAGTTTACAAGAATTGACGGAAAGCTTGCTGGAAAGAGCGCTGGTTCAAGCGTTGTATTATCATAATTCGGTACAAAATCAACTGTATCCTTATCAATATCCCTGAACATTTCATTACATATAGTATCAAGCTTTACCTCTGTATATCTTGAAGCAGCATATGCCATATCCCTTGAATACGATTTTCCAAAATTACCCTTTGAATCTATATATGCATGAAGAAGCGTTTCATTTCCTCTTGAAAGTCGTACAAGTGTTTCATATATTGCACCGTCTCCATGAGGATTAAGGCGCATAGTCTGACCGACAACATTAGCCGACTTTGTCTTTGCACCTGTGAGTAATCCCATTTTGTACATTGTATATAAAAGCTTTCTGTGTGAAGGCTTAAAGCCGTCTATTTCAGGAAGAGCACGTGAAACAATTACACTCATAGCATACGGCATGTAATTTTTCTCTAGAGTTTCTGTAATTTTTTCCTGAACTACAACTCCTGATCCCTCTATATAAGCATCAGGAAGTTGTTTGATTTTAATTTCCTTATTTGGTTTTTTTGCCATTTACGCTGACGCTCCTTGTATTTTATTAAGATATATCTGCCATTTCAAGATAGTCTCCGCCAAACTCAGCGATAAAATCTTTTCGAGCCTGAAGATTATCACCAAGCAGCATATCAAACATCTTCATTGTAGACTCCATATCATCTCTTGCTATTTTTATCAGCCTTCTTGTATCAGGATTCATTGTGGTAAGTGCCATCATTTCAGGTTCATTTTCGCCCAATCCTTTTGAACGCTGAAGTGTATACTTGGTATTACCTATCTTCTCAAGTATTTTTGTCTTTTCTTTTTCTGTATATGCAAAATATGTTTTGTTTTTAGTTGTTATTTCAAAAAGAGGTGATTCAGCGATATATACGTAACCCTCATCAATAAGAGTTGGTGTAAGTCTGTAAAGCATAGTAAGAATGAGCGTCCTTATCTGGAATCCGTCAACATCAGCATCAGTACAGATAATGATTTTATTCCATTTAAGCAAATCCAGATTAAATGAGGACAGATCCTTATTCGCCTTTGTCTTGACCTCTACTCCGCAGCCCAGAACCTTAATGATATCTGTGATAATATCATTTTTAAATATTTTATCATAATCTGCTTTCAGGCAATTGAGTATCTTTCCGCGTACAGGAATTATAGCCTGAAATTCTGCTTCACGTGCAAGTTTTACTGCGCCAAGGGCTGAGTCACCCTCAACTATATACAACTCTCGCCTTGACACATCCTTTGTCCTGCAGTCTACAAATTTCTGTACCATATTTGAAAGGTCAATTGCACCAGCAAGCTTTTTCTTTATATTAAGACGTGTTTTCTCAGCATTTTCACGGCTTCTTTTATTTATCATTACCTGTTCTGCAATTTTAACAGCTTCATCAGGGTTTTCAGTAAAGTATACTTCAAGCTGATGCTTTAAAAATTCTGTCATTGCCTCATAGATAAATTTGTTGTTAACAGCCTTTTTAGTCTGATTCTCATATGAAGTCTGGGTTGAAAAAGAAGAAGAAATAAGAACAAGACATTCTTCAATATCAACAAATGTTATTTTGCCTTCATTTTTAAGATATTTGCTGTTTTGCTTGAGATACGTATCTATCTGTGAAACAAACGCCTGTTTTACAGCCTTCTCAGGTGAGCCGCCATATTCAAGAAAGCTTGAATTATGATAATATTCAAGGCGTTTTATTTTATTTGAAAATGTAAATGCTGCATTTAATCTTACCTTATAATCAGGTTTATCTTCCCTGTCACGTCCTGTTCTTTCACACTGCCAGTTCTGAATTCCTGTTATGGAATCTTCTCCTACTATTTCATGAAGATAGTCTGTAATTCCGTTCTCATATATAAACTGCTCTTCTGAAAATGTTCCGTCTTCATTCTGCGAACGATATATAAATAAAATATCAGGATTTACGACAGCCTGTCTTTTCAGTGTATCCCTGAAAAAATCATCAGGAATATCTATTTCGGTAAATACATCAAGGTCAGGCTTCCACCTGGTTTTAGTACCTGTATTTTTCTTTTTGTATTCCTCTTTTTTCAGTCCGCCTTGATTTCCACCCTTTTCAAAATGAAGACTGTATCTGTATCCGTCACGCAGAACCTCAACATCCATAAATTCTGATGAAAATTGTGTTGCACAAAGTCCGAGTCCGTTAAGTCCGAGTGAATACTGGTAGCTTTCATCGTCAGCATCATATTTACCGCCGGCATACAGCTCACAATATACAAGCTCCCAGTTATACCTTTCCTCATTCCTATTATAATCAACCGGACAGCCTCTTCCGAAATCCTCTACCTCAAAAACATTATCAAGATATTTCGTTACAATAACACTCTTTCCATAACCGGCACGTGCCTCATCTATTGAATTTGATATTACCTCAAATACAGAGTGTTCACAACCGTCAATACCATCAGACCCAAATATTACAGCAGGTCTTTTACGAACCTTGTCAGCACCCTTGAGCATTGTAATACTGTCATTTCCATAATCAGTTGATTTTCTCGCCATATTTCTTTCATTCCCTCACCAAATATTTTTATACAAGCCGATATATTATCATTTTCATAGTTATAACGCGGCTATAAAGAAATAGGAGTCATTTTTCATACTCCTATCAAGCATATTTTAATCCTCATCACCTGATGAACGAATAATAAAAAGCTTTCCGAATTTTACAGTTCCCCCGATCTGAATTGTCTGATGATAATTTTTAGGTGCTGCAAGTCCGTTTGTAAAATTGCCCTTTACATTTGATTCAACCATAATATCATCAGGAAAAACAAGATAAAGTTTCCCAAATCTTACTTTTACATTAATTTTTGATTTATCGTCAATAGACGCCTTTCTGAAATCATACAGTAGTGAACCGGAAAAAACTCTGAATCTCCCGCCTATTATCCCCTTAAAATTATTACGTATATGTTTCATTCCAGCAAATACACGTATATCAGGGCTTGTCCTTGAAAGTGTTACTGGCTCAAGAACAGTAGGTTTAATAAACTTATATGAACTGCCTATAGCCGTTGTTCCAATAGAAAACAACAGCATTACTACTACAAAAGCACAGATGTTTTCATCATTTATGTAGCCGTTATTATATATAAGCAATCCAAGGCCTGTATAAAATCCAAGGGAGTTAATAAAATTTACGCCCAGAACAAGCATCCATATCAGAAACGGAACCGCAATTATCAATGTCCACGCACTATCATAATTAAAACCGAATTCCCACCAGTTTAATTTAAATCCAATAAATACAATTGCAGCAATTATCAGAATAAACCCTGCAAGCTTACTGAAAAAATTAATTCTCATAGCAAATATACCCTCTTAAAGAAAATTATTTTTTGATAAGCATAACTGCAGCCCAGTCATTCTGCTCACGAACATCACAAATTCTGAAGCCTGCTGCCTCAACTGCATCAGTTACTTCGTTTTTACGCTCACTTATTATGCCTGATATGATAAGTGTACCCTCAGGCTTTAAGAATTTGTAAAACAAATCTTTCATAGCAATAAGGATATCAGCAACTATGTTTGCTGTAATAATATCATATCCTGTACCTATCTTTTCAACCAATGCTGGATCTGAAATTACATTTCCACACATTGCAGTATATTTTTCAGCTGGAATATGGTTTATAGCTGCATTTTCAGATGCTGTCTTCATTGCATTTTCTTCTATATCGACGGCTATTGCACTTTCAGACCCAAGAAGCATCGCAGCTATGGATAATATTCCGCTTCCGCATCCCAGATCCAGAATTTTTTTATTTTTTAAATCAAGTTCATCAAGGTATTCAAGACAAAGTTTAGTTGTATAATGCTGCCCACTTCCAAAGCTTGATGCAGGATCTATTTCAAGAATAACTCTGCTGTTATCTGTAACATCTTCCCATGAAGGCTTTACAAGAAGCTTTTTCCCTACATTCATAGGCTTAAAATACTGCTTCCAGTTGTTTGCCCAGTCCTCTTCCTTTACATTTGCAAACTGTGTCTGAAGCCTTCCGTATTCATTCTGAGTATCATTTTCAGATAATTTCTTAAGTATGGAATTTATAGAAATAAGCATTTCACTGCCCTGATTATTTTCAGGTATATAAACTGTAATTGTAGTTTCACATTCTGAAAGCTGCATAAGATCATCCTCAATATAATCCCAGTTTCCCTCTTTGTTTTCCAGAAATTCATTAAAATCCTCTGCGTCCTTTATTACAAATCCTTTTATACCTATGTCCATAAGTTTTGAACATACAATCTCTATTCCGGTCGTAGTGGTAAATATATCAACTTCAGTCCAGTTCATACAATCTTCCTTCCTTATTCATCATTCAAAAAGCAATCCAACAATTAATATACCACAAAACCTCGGTAATGTAAAGATTAATTTTAAACTTGGAATAAGCCAGCATAAAATTTATGTCATAAAACCAAAAAATTAGTATAATATTATTGTAATTAATGTGATAGTATGATAATCCCGAGTTTGCCACTTAAAATTAAAAAACGAAGTCCCCAAAAGGCTCCGTTTTTACATGAATACGCATCTAAAGCAAGTATTTATGCGCTTGATGTTTTTTAGAAAAACGCACTAAAAGAAAAAACGCTGATGCAACAACACCTGCCGGAAACTTTATATATCACTTAGGAATCTGTGCTTCAATCCTGTCATTTATTTTTTTAAATATCTTATATCCTA
>OCTV010000015.1_pt1 | contig 53649 bp, 34 predicted proteins | sample 1539101 | NCBI WGS metagenome assembly OCTV01 (sample SAMEA3991422, study PRJEB22521) | metagenome | biome: anthropogenic terrestrial biome; feature: sewage plant; material: sludge | place: Sweden | collected 2012-09-26 | reverse complement strand
CTGAACACTCTTTCCCTACACGACGCTCTTCCGATCTTCTGTTGTCCCCCTTTTTTATGTTATCTTGCCTTTTCATATAGTACATTCAATCTATAAAATCAAATGTGGACACTTTTTATTAACAAATTTTATTATACATTATATAATTCTATTTTGAAATAATTTTTACAATAAATCTTTAAACGATTATATTTGTATACAGACAAAGACAACCATATTTTCACGGTTTTATAGCTATTGAAAACCGGTTTATATGATCGTCTTTTATTTGTATTTAGCTTTTGTTCTATATCTGCAAATGGATAATTCTGTTTTATATATAATAAGTATGCTTAGTGTTAGTCATTTTTTGGCTGGAACAATATTATTTCTTTTTCTGTCAATGGTGCACCCTCGTATTGTATATCCGTATTATAATAAAAGCTACTTATTATACCATAGTCATCTTTTACATATATTTTATTAAAGATTTCTGATATATTGTCAAATTCAACCATTTTATTCTGATTCATATCATAAACACAAGGTATCTGTTCATGTGAATAATCTGAAAAAGCAATAAAATTATTGTTTGAGTCTGATATCTGTATTGAACGCTCTGATTTAGGATACTGGCTTAATATTTTTTCACCTGATTCAAGATTTTTTATTATTGAAGACCATGGTTTATCCCAATACGATTCATATACAATATTGTCTGTGACGTCAATACCAACTATATTTTTTTCAACATTATAACTGTAACTATCATTACCTTCAATTACTTGTATCGTATCCTCTAACCCTGTTTTCGGATTTGTAATAAGTGCTGCAACAGAGTCTTTTATAAGCACAGGTATTAAAGCATTTTCACGTACAAGAGTCAATTCACCAGTTAAAAGATCAAACTTATAAACAGCAAAATCCTTATCTGACACTGTTTCAAATCGTGTACATACATCAAAATAAACAACATTATTATATAAAAGAACATTATTACTTATCTGAACGCCATTATATACTGAAGTCATATCTTTATATATAACCCCGAATGTTTTTTTATTGATATCATAATACGATAACGATGGGGTATTATACAAGTATTCTACATCATCATTATTTCTAATTATAAGATAATCGTCTGAATACTCCATTATTAAATCATTTGATCTAATATTTACTATTTCAGAATAAGAATTATTTTTAAAATCATATATTCCGACCTGTTTCTCACCCCCATCTAAAATAAGAGTTACATACACTTTTTCCTTGTTAAATATGTCTTCAACACGATATGTACATCCGTTTATTGTTTCCGGCATTTTATAAGGCGGACTGCACTCATATATATCTTGTGCAGAAATTTTATCTACATTTAAATTAAAATTATGATCTATAAATTCACGATTAACCTGAGTATCATAATCATCCACACGAGTATCAGAGTCAAAAATTGTCTCAACTATTCTCCATTCATTATTTAATCTTACAAAAATAAATTTTATAGTTCCTGTTTGTTCATCACCCATTTTATATTTCTTGACTGCCGTAAACGTATCCTCACCATAATCAGATATCTCTGCAGGTATATCTGACCATCCATCAAAGAGCCATTCTTTTCCGTATTCTTGTTGTAGCACATATAGCTTTCTGTCTTTTTCTAAAAAGTTATATTCAATATTTATACTATACCATTCTTCTACATCTGTTTTTGGATATACACTTTCAACAAACGCATATATATCCTGTTTAGTTGAAAATCTGGGATCTGAAACCTTATAATAAGTCATTCCGTTTAAAGAGTACTCATCACTGTAATCCGTTATTGCACGTTTCTCCCCAGTGCCTGTCAGAACGTTTTGGATTTGCTCATATTTTAACACCATTTCTTCTACAATTTTTCTATATTTCTCAACATAATCTGTGTCCGCTTTATCCGTTTCTGTATTTTCAGTTGCCTGAGATACTGATGTCTCCGTAGTTTCCTCACGCTGGGATGTTACAACAGGATTTTTGGTGTCCGGATCTGGTGTTTTTATATTGTTATTTATAAGTACTAAACCTGTGACAAGAAGCAGACATGCAGCTGCTGCAAATGCTGTTCTGTGCCATTTAGGAGCCGTATATTTTTTTACTTCTGCTTCTTTTTCTGATTTATCACTGCCTTCTGAGTTTTCCAATATACCCAGCTTCTTTTCACAGAGTTTTAATATTCTCTCTTTTGCTGCCTCATCAAGGCCTTGTGAGCACTCTGATATTTCTTCTACGGTTTTATCACTCATCATATATAAATCCGGCAATCCGTCATTATTGTTTTTGTTGTTCAAAGCTTAACACCCTTTCTTTTTTATATTTCTTGTATCAGAATTTTTTTAAGGTATTGTCGTGCTCTTATGCTTCTTTTATGAACTGCAGCCGTTGTCATTGAAACAAGCTTTGATATTTCTTCTGCAGATTTATCATAAAAAAACTGCTGTATAATAATAGTCTTATCAGGCTCTCCCAACGAACGGATTTTCTGCCACAAAAGTTCTCTTGCAGATTTCTTTTCTATATTGTCCTCTACTGAAAAATCATCTGATATTATAGAGTCTTCTTCCCCTTCATCAATTGAAATGTGCTTTCCATGATAATTTACAAGCCTTCTGTATGTATCAATTGCAGTACGTTTTGCAATTATGCTGATATATCCTTTAAGTGAACCGTTTGAAGTATTATAGTCCCCAATACTTTTAAAAATCTCAACAAAAACATCACTTACGCAGTCCTCGATATCCTCTCGTCCTGCAGTATGCTTTAGCTTATTCAGAACAATCGCATATACTAAACTTCCGTACTGATCTATTAATGCACGTCGTCCACGCTCAGGTGAATTCAGCATTAACGATTTCCATTCCACATCATTCACTTTTTGTCCCCCTTTGTTATGTTATTTTGCCTGTTCATATAATACATTCGATTTACAAAATTAAATGTGGACACATTTTTAGTAAATTTTATTTTATTATACACTACAATTTTCTGTTAGTACAATATTTTGCTATACAATAATTTTTATTGACGTGATCAATACTTTTTGTACACAGGTCAAAAAGCTTATATTTTGGATATATTGTACTATTCTTTAAACAATTTTATACTTGACAAACAGCATATTTAATGAGATAATTTAAATAGATAGTTTTAGTTTTTAGAAGAAAATTTATTATTTTATGTAAAATAACAAGGAGGAATTTTAATGAAAAAGCTAGTAGCTTCAATACTGGCATGTTCAGTTCTGCTTACTTCTGTAACTGCTGCATTACCGGGAACAGAAACAGCAGAGGCTGTTGAATCAATCAATTATGCTAAGGCACTGCAGCAATCGTTATATTTTTATGAATGTCAACAGGCAAATGAACTTCCTGAATGGAACCGTGTTGAATGGAAGGGCAACTGCACAATGGATGATTATATCAAGGGTGGATGGTACGATGCCGGAGACCATGTAAAATTTAATCTTCCTATGGCATATTCAGCAGCAATGCTCTCATGGGGTCTTTATATGTACGGTGATGCTGTTGAGCAGATAGACCAGTACGAAATATACCAGAATAACCTCGAATACACTCTTGATTATCTTGCAGACTGTGACCTTGGAGATGAAGTAGTTTTTCAGGTAGGAAACGGAACAGAAGACCATACATGGTGGGGACCTGCTGAACTTCTCGAATATGCAATGGTAGAAGGCTCATATTACAAAAGACCATACTACACAGGCACAGGATCAGCTGTATGCGGTGAAATGGCTGCAGCACTTGCGGCCGGTGCAGTAGCACTCAAAGACAAAACAGACAAAACAGACAACTACATAGAGCACGCTGAAAATATCTTTAAAATTGCTGATACATCAAAGAGCGATGCTGATTATAACGGCAGTGACGCATCAGGCTTCTACCGCTCAAGTCATTTCTATGACGAACTTTTCTGGGCTGCAAACTGGCTGTATATAGCAACAGGCGATCAGGCATACCTTAAAAAAGCTACATCATATATACCAAACCTCGGAAAAGAGCTCGGAACAAGTGACCTTAAGTATTCCTGGACACAATGCTGGGATGACGTTCAGCAGGGTGGTATGTTGCTTTATGCAATAAATACTCAGGATAAAACATATATCAATCAGGTTGAAAAACACGTTTCTTACTGGACAAATGATGTTAAGGAAATAGATGGCGGTCTCAGATGGCTCAGTGAATGGGGCTGTCTCAGATATGCAACAACAGCGGGATTTATAGCTTCTGTTGCATGTGATACAATATTAAAGGATTCACCTGACAAGGATTCATACAAAAAGTTCTATGAACAGCAGATAAACTATTCACTTGGCGACAACCCAAGTAACAGATGTTATGTGGTAGGATTTGATGAATCATCACCTACATGTCCTCACCACAGAACAGTTCATGGGTCATGGAAAAATGACCTTAAAGTACCTACAGAGTCACGTCATATCCTTTATGGTGCCCTCGTCGGTGGTCCTTTAAGTGACGGTTCATATGAAGATGACCGTGGAAACTTTATGAACAATGAGGTTGCTACAGACTATAATGCAGGATATACAGCACTTCTTTGCAAAATGATATCCGAGTACGGCGGAAAAACAGATTCTAGCTTCCCTGTGCCTGAACAGAGAACTCCTGAATATTATGTTGATGCCACAGCAAAAACCAATGATGCCTCAGGATCAACAGTAAGCCTTAAGTTTACTAACCACACAGCATGGCCGGCAAGAATTCAGGACAATATGTCATTCCGTTATTATATTGATATTTCAGAGGTTATAAAAGCTGGATATTCTGCATCTGATGTTGTTGTAAGATGTGACAGAAACCAGAGTACTATGTACAGTGACAGCAAACCGGCTGTTATTTCAGAACTTAAACAATATGACGGAAACATTTATTATGTTGAAGTATCTATGCCTGATGGTAAAATAGCATTGCCTATTTCAGAAGGAAGACATCAGTGTGAATTCTTATTAGCATTCGTATTCCCTAACTACGGCAGCGGATGGGATGCAACAAATGACTTTTCAAATAAAGGACTCGGTGAATCTCCTATAATGGCTGAAAATATCCCTGTTTACTATAACGGAGAACTTGTTTTCGGTTGTGAGCCTGACGGAACAAAGGCAACTATTCCAACTGTTACCGAAAGACCTTCTACAACAAAAGTTACTGAGAAAACTGGAACTACTAAGGCTACTGAAAAAACCACAACTACTAGAGTAACTGAAAAAACTACAACTACCAAGGCACCTGAAAAAACTACAACTACTAAAGCTACAGAAAAAACCACAACTTCTAAGGTAACTGAAAAAACTACATCATCTGAAAATCCCATATCTACAGACCCAAAGATTTATGGTGATGTAACCGGAGATAAAAAAGTTGACATTTCAGATCTTACATTACTGTCATTATACTTTTTAGGCGATGCTACTTTCACTTATGAACAGAAAGAGCTCGGAGATGTAAATGGTGATGGAACAGTTTCACTGCCTGATCTTCCTCATTTAAAACAATATATCATGAAGGATCCTATAATACTGGGACCAATAGCATAATGCATTAATTAAAAGTAATATAAGACAAATAGGAGCAGGGTATACATAAAACCCTGCTCCTTTTTTTCTTAAAAACATTAAAACAATACGCATAATAAAAAAATAATGGCCTGAATTGACTGTACTCTGCATCAATTCAGGCCATCGCTTTACAGCAATTTTTTTAAGTATTTAAATTATCACCTTGTTTAATCTGCATATTCTGATGTAATGCCCAGATACTCTTCAAGACATAATCCGCTGTTATATACTTTTTCTGCAAATTCAGTACCCAGATATCTGATATGCCAAGGTTCATATTTGTATCCTGTTATATTATCTTTTCCTTCAGGATATCTTATAATAAATCCGTATTTGTAACAGTTTTCTGCAACCCATATACCTTCATCTGTATAAGCAAAGCTGTCTTCTATTGAATTAAGATCTAATGCAAGTCCTGTCTGATGCTCTGAATGTCCCGGTCTTGCTGAATATGTATCAGCAGCTTCCTTTCCATTCCTGGAAACATAACGATTATAAATAGCATCCTGAAGCTCATAGCTTCTGTAATCTGAAGAATTATTAAGACTAAGCCCCTGAGCGGCTGCATCTGCGGCCATCTTATCGAATGCCTTCTGCGTTTCTGTAGTAAGCTTTCCCGGTGCATAAGAAGCAGGAAGAGGATATGTCTTATTTACAATAAGTATACCCTGAATGTAAGTCGGTTCTATTTCTGCCTGATTAGATGGTGGTGGCGACTGTGTCTGATATGTCTGTTCCTTGGTTTCTTCATTTAACTCAGTTTCTTGTTTTATATCCGGTATACTGTCATTCTTTTCTGAATTATTATATGCTGCACTGCTGTCTGATACAGAAGACCCGCTTTCTTCAGGTTCACCTCCTGCATATACTACAGAACCAGATACATTTGCAGTTACTTTTTTTGTATTTCTGGCTGTAGACGTTGCTGTCGTATCAGTGATTTTTTCAGACTGTCCTGTTTCTGTCACATGTGGTTTTACATTAACATTTTCATTAATTTTACCACACCCTGCAGATAATAATGATGCTGCTATTAAAATTGCCAATGCCGATATTCTTTTTTTCATTTTACTCTTTTTTACCTTCCATTCCCAGAATTATATCTTCATGCATTATATATTGCTTGTATGTTGTTAAATCTACAAGATTAATCTCATCATCTCTGACTACATCAGCGTTTTTCGATGCTTCATCAGAAAGTGTGTAATCCTTAAGCAAATACAATGATAATAATGTCATATCTGTAATGTCACAGGAATTGTTACCGTCCAAATCACCAGGATCAATCGATTGATCTATCCATATGGCCTTAAATTCAGGACTTTCTCCGAACTTTTCAATTCTTATATGAAAGTTACCGTCAGGTGCATAATACCTGCCCTTAAGATCCCATCCAAGAAGCTTTGAACCTTCCTTTGAAAATGTACATTCAGGAAGCTTCAGATCAGTATCATACGTCTGGATAATTTTATCCATTTTCCCGGTTCCGCCATTTGCATTAAACCCGATAGCTATTTTTATTGGTGTCCACTTTGCTTCAATAACTGTGTCCTTATCAGGAATGACATATGTTTCTTCCAGTTTATATGATTTATCAATTAACGGATCATACCAGCCGTTAAGCTTATAACCAAGTCGTGCAAGTCTTGAGCTGTCAGGAAGTTCGACCTTGGAACCCGGATATTTTACAAATGATATTTCCTTCTGACTAAGAACTCCGTCACTTGTACCTGTGCTGTATGTCAGAGTTATCGGATTAAGCCAGTCAGGACAAACATATGTATCCTTTTCAGGCATTATAAACGTTGTTCTTGGAGCATAGTATTCTCCGTTTACCAGCCATCCGTTAAACTGAGCCTTTCCATTAAACATTGCATAATTGGGAAGTAGAATTTCTGTTCCGGGAACTACAGTGTGATCTACAAGCGGAATATTATATCCGTATTTTGAAAGATCTTCGTATGTAAGCATATAGACCGCAGACCATACTGCTGTAAGTTTTATGTTTTCAGTAGGCATTTTAATTATCTGGCCTCTTTTGTAGGTATTGACTCCGTCGGTCCATCCTATATGGGAATATCCTTCACGTTTTAATGCCCATACAGAGAGTTTTACATCTTCTCCTCCAGCCACAGGATCTGTCTGTGATATCTTTCCTTCTCCGCCGTTTAAATCATATTGTATGGTATAGAGTGTTTTTACATCAGTTACTGTTGTCTGTTCCGGAACAGTTTTATCGGCCTCCTCTTCAGCCGATATTCCTGTTATTCCAAATGAACCAATACTGATAATTGCAGCACAAATAAATGAGATATATTTTAAGTTATGCATTTTTTGATATTCCTTCCAAATTTAAATTACTGAGCTCCTAGTTTTACAGGGTCCTTCATAATATACTGTTTCAGATGTGCCATATCTGCAAGATCAGTTTCACCACTTGCATTTACATCACCAGCTGCTATCTGCTTATCATTAAACATAACGTCTTCTAAGAAGTATAATGACAACAATGTAAGATCTGAAATGTCGACTTTTTTATCTCCATTAACATCTCCCGGTGCAAGTTTGTCAGGTTCTGTAGGATACTTCTTTGATGTTGTTGTTTTAGCTGTAGTTACAGGCTTTTGTGATATCTTTGTTGTTGTAGTTTTTTCTGTTGCTGTTGTTACAGCAGGTTCAGTTACAACCGGAACAGAACCATCAGGCTCAATACCTCCTACAAGAACGCCATCATTGTATACACATATATAATCCGTTCTCTCTACTGTTCCAAGGAAAGGATTTTCTTCAAGTCTTATTCCCTTGTGACTCCAGTCATCTTCTGTATTCCATGAATTTTTCCATGCATATGTTCCAACTGCAAACTGATATTTTTTGTTTGAATTTGCTATGGCATATCCGTCCCACGTAACCTCTACATAATAAATATTATCTTTATAATGGTGCGGTCCTGAAATTACTCCGTCATGTCCGTCCGTTTCTTCATATGCCTGATCGTATAATTCCTCTACGGTCATATTGGATGGGTCTACAGATGACATTCCGGTAGCATCAAAGAAATATCTTACTGATGTATTCTTTGATGGCTTTGCAACATTACCTGATACATAGAATGTTATTTCTGACGTCTTTGGCCCGTCTGTCTGCACAATTTCAACACTGAAGGCATTTACCCAGTATGATTCCGGGCCCTGCTCAGGTGTAACAGGATCAGGTGGAAAGTCAGGTGTTATTTTCATAGTATCATCCTTATAGAAATGATACAGTCCTGCACATGCACCTACAAATGCCGCATTATAGTCAATTGTTACTTCATTGTATATCCAGTCTGATGTAATATCATTATGTTCATCCTTGGCATCAGGGCCTCCTACAAGTGCACCATACAGAACATATCTATGCTCGCCCGGGTCCTCACATTTTGAAAGACCTGAAGCCGCTCTGTGATGTGGATATTTAACTGAATTGTCACTATAGCCTACAACATAGCATCTGTTGAGAGGGTTTTCTCCGATAAGATAATCCATCTGAGATTTTGCCCACTCGCTGTATTCTCCGGCCTTATCTCCATGATGTTTATCATATATGAGTGCTGCAAGCTGGGTTGCCGTATTATAACGTGCTGAACCCCATACACTTAAAAAAGCATATCCTGTCGGTGATAGAGCGGCAACGCTTCCCGATTTCCACTTTCTTGGAAGATCACCGGCAGCATTCCAGAAATTACATTTCTCGTATTCTGTTTTTCCCTGTGCTTCAAGGAACTGTTTCATCATGCTGCCATCCTGACCGTACATATCTTCAACCTCAGCAAGCATATACATTGTTCCTGCCCATACATCATTCCAGCAGTGCGTCCAGCATGATCCAGCATAATAGTCTGTATTTTCAAGTACTATATCAAGGTAATGCTTATTCTGCGTACACAGGTAAAGCCATATTGAAGCCCAGCAATAGTCATCTATCCACTTTGAAGATGAATAATATACTTTTGGTCCATCATCATTACATGATTTTTCATCACAGCTCTCTGCAAATCTGAATAATGCCTCAGCATAGTCGAGATTTTTTTCTGCATATTCCGGATCTTCTTCTTTAAAATTCATGTAATTTACTGCAAGTGATGCAGCAGCAGCAGATACACAGTCAGTTGAAGGCATGTCCTTTGTCGCAAACCAACCTCTTCTGAACATTTCATCTGCTTCAGGTGCATTCCAGTAAGCATGGTCTATATCACCATCGCCTACCTGATAACAGAATGCGACAACATCGCCATTATCGTCTCTGAATGTACATCTCATGAAATAGTCATTAAAATATCTGAGTATTGTTTCAATATGATCATCCTGTTCCGTTTCAACATACTCATCTTTAAATTCATAGTAACCCCATCCGAGAGTAGAACCTGAATATGCCTCCGGCATTCCGAATTTTACATGGTCTCCGGCATCATGAAATCCACCTGAAACATCAACACATCCGTCGCCGTCAGAATCAAGAGCTGCAATATTTTCTTTGATAAAACTGTCTGTCATATTTGTGTTTTTAGAATCAAGAGGCAATTGTGCATCATATGTATGACAATTTGACCTCCACTTATAACGGTTATTATCATTTACGCCTGTTCCGCACATATTTGCATCATAAAAATACATTGAATACTGCAATAACTTGGCATAATTTTTCTCCACCTCAGAATCTGCCGCACTTACCACTTTTGGTTCTGACATAAATGGTCTTAAATTTGTGCATGTGCCCAATACTGCAACACCAAGAGTAATTGCTGTAAGTCTTTTTAAAAATGATTTCCTCATTTTAAACTCCCTTCTGTCTCATAATAGTCAAGCAAAAGCTTGACTTTTCTGCCATAGCTTGCTTTTCCATCACTAACTCCGTTAAGTTTTAGTGATGTGTCAGTAAAAACATCTGATACGTCATTGATGACATCTGTAGATACGACTGCTTTTTCCTCTACTTTCTCCCATGCATCATATGTAAGGAAAACATTGTCATTTACTATCCTGGTATCCAGAGATTCACGTATCGCATCAGCCCTTTCCAACTCACTTCTTTCTGTTACGCATTCATAAATATCATTTTCTATGTAATATATTACTGATAGGTATCCACTATACCTGAATTGTGCACTTTCTGATCCTATACATGCAAGAAATGAAACAAATCCTGCTTCATCTTCAGGCATTATCCCCTTAAGATGTGCATATTCATGACATATTGTGTCCGGATAATTTATAGGACTCATTACTTTATTGTAATTTACCTCAAGGGAAAACGGGAAAAATACTCCCATAAGATATTGCTGTGAAATAAATCCGGAAAACATTATCTTTTTAGGTTTAGGATAATAACCTGAAAGCTGAGGATATACATCACTCAGCTTGCGCATTGAATCACTGGCTGTTTTATAAAGATCATCTGTGAGAATAAAATCTCCGTTTTCATCACGTTCTACCTCATCTGAAAGTTCATTAAGGTTATTTACTACAACTTCATAGAGATTCACAAGTGATTCCGATGAATATTCTTCTGAAGCCTTACTAAAATACTCATCTGATAATGATGTGCAATGATACATAATAAAACAATTCATTGTTTCAGTTGTGACAATAAATGCCATGATCCATAAAAATATCCTAAGTGCAGTACACGAGATTTTTTTCCTCTTTCCTTTTCCGAATATCATAAATAATACATATGTAATAATACCTGAAACTACGATCACAACTGCTGTAATTATCATCATCTCACCAAGTGAAAAAGGAATGATTGATGAAGCCCTTGAAAAAATATTTACCCATACCGGCAATATATTTCTTGCATACCAGTCTGCAAATGCCGTACTCAGCCATGATGCTACATTTAATATTATCATTAAAAGATAAATAAATATAAGTACTATATCAGCTTTTTTTACTTTTCTTTTCATAAGTATACCCCATAAAAAAACGTCATTCTTATTTTTAAATAAGTGCTTTCCCATTTTTAACGTGTCAATAGCAGAATTTCTCATTCAGGTAAGAGAACCGACTCCTGCGTGAATGAGGATATTTAACCCCCTCCCTCAGATGTGGATGGATATCGCCTAAGTTATACAGGAAACTGACTCTTCCCCTCTATTTTTTCATCAAGTACAAGAGTAATGTCATGATCTACAATAACCTGTCCATATATATCAGTCGCTCTGAATGTAAACGGTCCCTCTCCCATTTCCATACTCTCAAAATAATTGTATAGTCTTCGGTTTATCTGAACAAATTCTCCGTCTTTATTAAGGTATTCAAGCTTTGCTATCGGATAACGATGGTTGAGGAGCTGTACACCACACCAAAAAGGACTGCTTCCTTCTTTAAATCTGTAGCTTACAGGTGCATCAGCAGAAGTATCCAGGGGCACGATCTTCCAGCTGACCGGTACACGTCCTTTTTCAACCGGTGCAATAAGAGGAAAAGCATCTGTATACAAATCAAGATCACCTTTTTTACCTTCAGGCAATAAATCGGTTACAAGCATATTTATTGTGCCAAGTTCACCTGTGACCTCAAGATATGCGCCAGCCAGCCTTGCATTATCATAATCGGCAAGATTCATTGCAACTATCCAGTAATCACGGGAAATCGGATCAAGCATTGCACATCCGCCTTCGTATCCTCCACCGTAAAATGTACCTTCTCCTGTATGTACAGCACCCTTTGGTTCAAGAATTGCTGACTCATCTATAGGATATGTATCCGGCACATAGGGCTTTGAAATTTGTTCATCTTTGAGTAAATAATTAATAAGTACTGAAGCATCTGCCGATGTAATTACACCATCAACGTTTATGTCAGCATTTTTACTTTGCATTTCATCCGGCAAAGCAATCCCCAGCAATTCTCCCTTAAGATAAATAAGATCTATTACATTTACTTTTGAATCAAGATTAATATCACCTACCTTTGATGATATTTCATCAGCTGAAACCATTATACCCGATACAGGCAATAATCCACACATAAATGCTATGCATATTCTTTTATAAAGCTTCATATTTTCATAACCTTTCTGCAATTTGTTGACTTTACAGAACTGTGCGCTAATGATGCTGTCTGATAATTTCTGATTTACTTGCTTATTTCAGCCTTAAAAGCTCAATAAATCATAACTATCAAATAATCATAAAATATTACTCTTTGGTTATAATTATTATATCATAAAGCCGGCTGAGAGTAAATATTATTTTTGCTCAAATAATATATGTACATTATGGTCAAATACACTTTTATCTTTAAAAAAAATGCTCCGCATCATTCAGACGGAGCATTTTTGTGTAACATATTATTTTGGTTGCGGACCTAATACAACTTTATCCTTCATTATATACTGTTTCAGATGTGCAAGATCAGCAAGATTTATCTCACCGCTGCCGTTTACATCAGCAGCACTGATCAAAGCATCTGACAGACTCATGTCTCCTATAAGATATTGACTCAGTATAGTAAGATCCGTTATATCTACTTTCCTGTTTCCATCAAGATCTCCGTACATAATTCCGCCACCCGATGGTGCCTGCGGTGTTGTTTCTGCATCTGGCTTTGAAACATCTGATACTTTTGATGTTGTAACATTTGATTGAGTTATCTTTGTTGTTGTTTTAGCTGTTGTAACCTTTGCTGTTGTTGACTTTGTTGTTTCAGCCGTAGTTACAGTCGGTGTTGTTACTACTGGTTCACTGCCGTCAGGTTCAATTCCGCCAACAAGAACTCCATTATCATATACACATATATACTGTGTTTTTTCTACCGTTCCTTTAAACGGATCAGCCTCCTGTCTTAGTTCATTATGGCTCCAGTCATCTGACGGATCCCAGGAATTGCCCCATGCATAAGTTCCGAGAGTAAACTGATATTTTTTATTTGAATTAGCTATTACATAGTCTTCCCATGCAATTTCAACATAATAAATATTGTCCTTATAATGAACAGGTGTTTCTGATAAAGTTGCTCCGTGATCAGCTTCAATTTCAGCCTGATCATAAAGTTTTCTGAGAGTAAGCTCTTTTTCTCCTATTGATGACATTCCTGTAGAATCAAAATAATATCTTACTGAAAGATTCTTGGAAACCTTGGTTACATTTGAACATACATAGAAAGTTATTTCTGAAGCCTTAGGTGTACCATCCTGTTCTATATCAACGCAGAATGCCTCTACCCAGTACTTACCTGTCGGAGATGTATCAGCAGGATTAGAAGGATCATCTTCTTTTTCAGTTACTGCCGGTGGGAAATCAGGTGTTACTTTCATTGAATCGTCACCGAAGAAATAATATTGACCTGCACATGCACCAACGAATGCTGCATTATAGTCTATTGTTACCTCATTATATATATAGTCTGCAGTAATATCCTTATGGTTATCAGCTAAGTCAGGTCCTCCTACAAGTGCACCATAAAGAACATATCTGTGTTCATCCAAGTCTTCACATTTTGAAAGTCCTGAAGCTGCTCTGTGATGAGGATATTTAGCTGAAATATCACTATAGCCAACTATATAGCAACGGTTCAGAGGATTTTCACCTAACAGATAATCCATCTGTGATTTTGCCCACTCACTATATTTTGACGCCTTATCTCCATGATGCTTGTCGTAAACAAGAGCAAGAAATTGTGTAGCCGTATTGTATCTTGCTGAACCCCACTGATTGAGGAAAGCATATCCTGCAGGTGAGTTTTTCGGTGTATTTCCTGTCATCCAGTTGTCAATAGTCTTTGCTATCTGACTCCACCAATCGATATCTTCATATGGGCTCTTATTCTGAAGCTTTATAAATTTGTCAACAAATTCTGTGCTCTTTTTACCTTCAATGCCCTGAGTCTCTTTTCCGTACATATCATCTGCTTCACCAAGCATGCACATAACTCCTGCCCATACATCATTCCAGCAGAATGTCCAGCATGAAGGCGCATAGTAGTCAACATTTGTAAGCACTGTATCAAGATAATCCTGTTCCTGTGTTGCCATATACAGCCATATAGCTGCAAAACAATAGTCATCAACCCATTTAGAGGATGTGTAATATCCCTTAGGTCCATCGGCATTACAATCCTTTTCCTCTGCTCTGTCGGCAAATTCATAAAGAGCTTTTGCATATTCAAGATTCTTTTCTGCATATTCCGGATCTGAATCCTTAAAGTTCATATAATTTATTGCAAGTGATGAAGCAGCTATTGAAAGACAGTCTGTTGAAACCATTTCATCAGTAGCAAACCAGCCACGTCTGAACATTTCATCAACTTCAGGTGAATTCCAGTAAGCATGGTCAATATCACCATCACCAACCTGATAACAGAACGCAATAGCCTTTCCATCATCGTCAAGGTATGTACAGTTCATGAAGTAATCATTGAAATATCGGAGTATTGTTTCAACATGCTCTGCCTGACCTGTAGCTTCGTATGATTCCTTGAATTCATAATATCCCCAGCCGATTGCTGCCCCTGAATATCCTTCAGGCATGCCGAATTTTACATGGTCTCCGGCATCATGATAGCCTCCGGCTACATCAACACATCCGTCTCCGTCAGGATCAAGTATGTCTTTATTATCATCTATGAAGCTGTCAGTCATATTTGTATTTTTTGAATCAAGCGGAAGCTTCGCATCATATGTATGGCAGTTGCTTCTCCACGAATACTGTGAATTTTCGTCTACGCCAGTACCACACATATTGGCATCATAAAAATACATTGAATACTGCAATGCCTTTGCATAGTTAAGTTCAACGCCTTCAGCATCTGCAACAGATATGTCCAGTACATCAGCAGCCGGAAAAACAGCTAATGCCGAAATCATTACAACTGCACTTACTGTTGCTGCTTTTAGTCTGCTAAAAATACTTTTATTTTTCATTCAGCTTTCATTCCTTTCAAAAATAAGAACTTATTTTTTAACTGGTCCAAGAGTAACCGGGTCATGCATAATATACTGCTTAAAATGACTGAGATCAGGAAGTCCAACTGATCCGTCGCCATTAACATCTGCACATTTTATAGTATCCCCGTCAAAAGTTACATCTCCGAGAAGATGCTGACTTAGCAGTGTAAGATCTGTAATTTCAACCTTTCCATTATGATCAATATCACCATATCTGATATCGCTCTGTGTTGTTGACTTTGTTGTTGTAGCCTTCGGTGTTGTTGTTACTTTTGGTTCAGTCGGTTTCGGAGCCTGTGTGACTACCTCAGGAACTGTTCCGTCAGGTTCTGTTCCGCCTACAAGTACACCGTCATCATATATACAGATATAAGGTGCAATCTCAGGAGTACCTTTAAATGCATCCTCTTCCTGTCTGAGATCCTTATGGCTCCAGTCATCTGTAGGATCCCATGAATTGCCCCATGCGTATGTTCCCAGAGCAAACTGATATTTTTTATTCGAATTTGCTATTACGAATCCATCCCATGATATTTCAATATAGTATATTTTATCTTTATAGTGTACTGGTTCTTTTGAAATAGTAGCTTCGAAATCTGTTTCAGCTGCTGTCTGATCGTAAAGCTGTCTTAATTCTATACTGTTTATATCAATTGATGACATTCCAGTTGAATCAAAATAATATCTTACAGAAATATTTTTTGAAGGCTTTGTTACATTTGAGCAAACAAAAAATGATATCTCTGTTGCCTTAGGTCCGTCACTCTGTTCAATATCAACACAGAAGCCCTCTGCCCAGTACTTGTTTCCTCCTGCAGGATTGTCTTCTCCTTGTTCACCCGGATCATATGTAACCTCAGGCGGAAAATCAGGTGTTACCTGCATTGAATCATCACCAAAGAAGTAATACTCACCGGCACATGCACCTACAAATGCTGCATTATAGTCAATTGTTACTTCGTTATATATCCAGTCCTTAGTGAGATCTATATGCTGATCAGCCTCATCAGGTCCGCCGACAAGTGCACCATAAAGCACATATCTCTGTTTTCCTGTATCTTCACACTTTGAAAGACCAGATGATGCTCTGTGATGAGGATATTTTGCTGAAATATCACTGTATCCTACAATATAGCATCTGTTTATAGGATTTTCCCCAAGAAGGTAATCCATCTGACTCTTTGCCCATTCTGAATATTCAGTAGCCTTGCCTCCGTTATGCTTATCATAGACAAGTGCAAGGAACTGTGTAGCTGTATTGTATCTTGCAGATCCCCATTTGTTAAGGAATGAGTATCCTCCAGGTGTTACTTGACCTGTTACACCATTTTCCCAGTTTTCTATTGTCTTGGCAATCTGACTCCACCAGTCAACGTCCTCATAAGGGCTCTTGTTCTGAAGAGTCTTGAATTTTTCTGCAAATTGGGTACTTTCTCTTCCTACACTATTAGTAATTTTTTTGCCGTACATAGCATCAGCTTCACCAAGCAGGCACATTACTCCTGCCCAGACATCATTCCAGCAGAATGTCCAGCATGAAGGTGCATAATAATCAACATAATTAAGTGCCTTATTTACATATTCCTCATTCTGAGTAGCCATATACAGCCATATTGCTGCAAAGCAGTAATCATCTTCCCATTTTTTAGATTCATAGTAGCTCTTTGGTCCGTCAATATTTACTGATTTACTGTCAGATCTGTCTGCAAATTCAAACAATGCCTTTGCATAATCAAGGCTCTTTTCTGCATATTCAGGATCTGTATCCTTGAAATTCATATAGTTTATTGCAAGAGAAGAAGCAGCTATTGAAATACAGTCTGTTGAAACAAGCTCATCTGTGGCAAACCAGCCTCTTCTGAACATTTCATCTACTTCAGGTGAATTCCAGTATCTATGGTCAATATCTCCGTCACCTACCTGATAGCAGAATGCTATTGCTTTGCCGCTCTTATCAAGATATGTGGATTTCATAAAATAATCATTGAAATATCTGAGTATTGTTTCAGCATGTTTATCCTGGCCTGTAGCCTCATATGCATCTCTAAATTCATAATATCCCCAGCCTACTGCAGCACCTGAATATCCTTCAGGCATACCGAACTTTACATGGTCTCCGGCATCATGGTATCCTCCTGCAACATCAAGACATCCGTCTCCGTCAGGATCCAGTACATCTCTGTTTGCTTCAATAAAACTGTCAGACATATTTGTATTTTCAGAATCCAAAGGAAGCTTTTCATCATAGACATGACAGTTACCTCTCCAGGAATACTCAGAATTTTCCTCAACACCTGTACCACACATATTTGCATCATAAAAATACATGGAATATTGGAGTGCTTTTGCATAGTTAAGCTCTACATCCGCAGCACTGACTGATGTCAGATTGTCAGTTTTGTCATATAGGGGAAATACTGCAGATATAGTAGAAACTGCAAATGCTGAACATATTGCAGTTGCTTTCAGTCTGCTTGAAATACTCTTTGATTTCATCTTGCTCATCCTTTCAGATTCATAATTATAGTATTTATTTTACAAAAGATCATAAGCCTATTTTGTAATTATTATATCATAAAACACGGAAAAAGTAAATAAAATTTGTGCTTAATTTTCATATGTTTTTTATACAAAAAACAAAAAACAGGACATACGAAACCTAGTTTTTTCAAACTATTCGTACATCCTGCTTTATACTTTACCAGTTCACCATATTTCTGTCTGCTGTTGTCTGTGTCGGGAGCTGCTGTTTTGCTAAATCATCAACTTCAGCATAGAAACTATCAGACTTAGCTGACAGTTCTGACATTCTGTCTTCGATTTCCTTTTTACGTTCTTTCTCTTTATCAGTCATTTCGGCATTATCTTTTAAAAGAGTAATATATTCCTTCTGAAGTTCAAGTTTTTCTTTCTCATCATCACAGCATTTTGAAATTCTTTTATGTTCATCCTTGAATGCAAGAGGCGGGAGAAGTGCTTTCATGTCATCAAGAATTACTTCAGCATCGTCACAAAGTCTTGAAATCGTTACTCTTTGTTCATTTTGTATTGCTGTTGAAATTTCATCGAATTTTTTAGAATATTGTGAATAAAGTGAAACCACTGAAGAAGCGTAATCAGTCTTTGACATGGTTGTCTCTGCTTCTCCGCAACTGCCAAACATGAACAGGATGATAACTGTCATAATAACAGCCGGTAGAATACTATTTAATGACTTCATTTTTATCTGCCTTTCAGTTACATAAGTTCCATAACATCATTATATGACTTTAATATTCCCTCTTCAAGAATATATCTTCTTGCAAGGACATTAAGATATTTGCCGTTTTCTTTTATGTAAAAATATTTATCATCGTCAGATTTCTGGATAAATTCAAGCTTATAATCAGTTCCGTCAGTAAGATGATATATTACTGAGGCTGATGGTTCTTTATTAAGTTCATCAGCACTGACATTTTCACATATTTGGTCATATGCAATACCTGTTATTGAGAATATGAAGAGATTAAAAGCATTGAGTGTTGTTTCGTCATTGGTATCTACCACTTCGCCATTAAGTTTGTAGTCGGCAACAGTAGGATTTTTAGGATCATACTTAAAATCTATTTCTATTTTCTGACCTAATATATCAAGTGAAAATCCTGTAATGTTTCCGAAATACTCGTTGCGTAGTTCCCTCTGCATTACATCTTCTGTTATTGTTTCAAGACATCCTACAGTTTCAAATTCAAATATGTAGACCTGTTTCTGCTCCGCATTGTATCCATATATGTATCTATGGTCTTCATCATAGTAATCACCGAAAATCATATTTACGTCTTTTGAATCAGTTTTTAATTCAAGCTCAAAACTTGGATTATCAAAACCAAGTTTTGATAAATCATCAGGATTTTCCTCTCCGAATGATACACATGAAGAACGTGTTACCTGTGAAAGAATTGAAACTACCTGAGAACTGTTTACCTTACCATCAGGAAATGGTTCTTTGTTTGTCCAATTTCCGTCGTCATCTCGGCTCAGATCATAAACCGTCTTTCCATCCTTTTCAAATCTGAAATAATTAATATCATTTGTATTGTTTATATCAAATATATATGTGTCCTTAAGATTTTCTCTTTCAGCCCACAAATTATCAACATAGTCTGAGGAAATAAGATATATTGTATCCTTTCCGGTAACCTTTACATAATATACTGATTCCCCTGGTACCTGTTTGCCTATTTCGAGACTGTTCTCATCATCATTATATGTAACAGCATTGATTATCATCGGATTATCAAGACCATACTTTGATAAATCATCAGGATTTTCAGTAAGAATACTGTCCGCTGTCAGATCAGATATTGTATTGCAGATTGAAGCCAGCTTACTTGATTTGAATGCTATTCCATCTCCGCTTGTCATTACCCATTCTGAATTATCAGACACCTCAAACACATAATCTCCTGCACTGTTACGTATTTTAAGACTATGAATGTCATTTACATTAAATTTAAAAATCACATTTTTATTTGCTTCTTCCTGAAGCTTCTTATTTTCATTGTTTTTGTATACTGTAACGCCTGCATATGCACCAATAGCAATAACTGCTACGATTATAAGGGCTACCAGAAGTCTGACATATCGCTTTGTCATGCATTACGCCTCCTTGCCCAGATAATAACACCTGTAATAGAAATAAGTATCGGAAAGGCAATCATAATAACCAGAATAATATTTCCTGTTTTTTCATTTGGAATTGTTATATAGTCAGTCGCCTGTATATGGATAGGATACAACATTTCACTGTTTACCTCATCCATCCAGCTTATATTTGTAAGGAAAGTATATGGCGTCATGGCAAAAACCTCATTTTCCGAAACAGCATCAGATATAATATCCGCAGTTCCGGACACAAAGAGCTTACTGTTATTTCTGTCCGGATTTTCTGCATGTGCCGCAAGATAGAGCACACCTCCCGGAGGCTGAATATCCTGTGATGTTCCTCCGCATATTTCGCTGGATGCAGTATTATATGTCTGAATCAAAGGCTCCACTGTCATATCGCTTTTTTTTTCATCAGTTTCTGTTGAATAGAAGCTTCTTGAAGGAGGCATATAAAGATCAACATCCTGTGTCTGTATAAGTCCCTGATTTATATCTGTATCAAAGAATTCACACATTGTTATGTACTTATTATTCTGAGCATGATAACCGGATACTGTTTCATATACCTTATTATAGTCCATTGCTATATTGTACTGTCCCATTATTTTCTCAATATTTTTATATGTGAACTTACCTTCATAAGGTGACATCAGCATACATATGTTTCCACCATTATCAAGATATGAAGAGATTATTTCTGTTTCATTATCTGTCAGATCCTTTTTAGGAGCCGCAACTACAATTGTTGTTGCATCATCAGGTATCGAACCGGTGTCTGAAATATCAATCGGTTTCATTTCATAGTTCTGTGATTTGAGCTTTTCACGAAGGTTTGTATAATCATCGATACTTTTTTCATCATGACCTGTTGTAAAATATATCGTAGGCGTTTTTCCTGTCTGCAGATAATCAATAGCACCCATGATATAGTTTTCGCCGTAAAATTCTACATTTCCTGTTTCACCGTTTGTTACAAAAAGAGTATTGAATGGTATTCTGCGTATGTTATTACCGCTCTTGAGAACGATATCCGTACTTTGAAGATTCATATATCCTTCAGGATCAAGTTCTTTTATAAAATCAGGATCCTGGATTACATCTACATCGTGAAGTGTAATATTATCGTATTTGCCCATCATTCTTACTGTTTTAACAAACATGTCTGCCATAGTGTATCCTACATCACCAAGCGAAAAACCATCATATAGATTATCAAGTTTATAAAGGACATACATATCCACAGGCTCTGTTATTGATTCAAGTGTCTTTTCAGCACTGTCACTAAGAGTAAATGCATTATACGGAGTTACATCCACCTTTACATCTACTTTTGAAAAAATCAGGTTTATCGGCACTGCCGCAGCCAGTACAGCAACAGCTGCTACCCATGCAAATAAATTAACCTTAACGCCGTTTTTCATTAAATGCTACCCCCTGTTCCAACGTCTTTTCTCTACTGAAATCATTGTCCAGCAAAGAATTACGGCAATAAATACTATGTAAAATACCATATCAGACAAACGGAAAATTCCTGTAGCAAAGCCTTCGAATCTTTCCTTAGGTGATACTGCTGAAATAAGTGAAGACCATATCGGTTTGTCCTGCATCCATTTTATCTGGCTGAAAAGATCCATAAAATAAAGAAACATCATTGCAGCTTCACCTAAAATAGCAGCTATTATCTGATTTTCAGTAAATGATGACATGAGCATTCCTACAGCTATACATCCCATTCCCCAAAGGAAAAATCCAAGGTATCCGCAGATAAGTCCGGACCATTTTACTTCTCCGTAAATCATGGTTATAACAGGATATATAAATGTAAGTGCAATAATCATAAAATACACTGTTCCGACAGCAAGAAATTTTCCCATTACTATTTTAAATACATTTAAAGGTGTTGACATCAGAAGCACTTCTGTGTTTGCCCTGCGTTCCTCAGCAAATATTTTCATTGTAAGCATAGGAATAAGGAATATAAAGTAGAAAAACTGGTTGTAAAAAATTGCAGAAAAAGAGAACTGGAGATTGAGCTTTGTAAGGCTTGTTATCCATGTAATGAAGCTGAGTGAGTATATAAGGACAAACAAAGCACTGATTACATAAGCCAGCGGAGAATAGAAATACGACTGTACTTCTTTCTTGTACAATGCAAACATATAAAGTAAATTCCTTTCGTTATTAATATTATTCTTTATTGCTATCGCCTGTATCAATTCCGGCGAATGCCCTTCCTCGTGTATAGCTTGCAAAGATTTCTTCAAGTGACATTTTAAGTCTCTTGATTTCTATGATAGAGAAATCCTTTTCTGTCAGATCAGAAATAATTTTTTTCCTTACTTCTTCATCTTCAAGTTCAAGCTTGAATTCACTGGTCTTATCATCAACATACTGTATGTCCATGATATTCTTTATACCCTGTATCTGCCTGAGTTCCTTTTCGACATCAGCATAGTTGCCCTCAACTCTTACAATATATACAATATCATCAGCAGATCCGGTGATAAGATTTTCCTTTGTATCAACTGCTTTTATCTTTCCCTTGTCAATTATGACAATACGGTCACATACAGCACTTACTTCCTGAAGAATATGTGAACTGAAGATAATGGTGTGATCCGTTCTGAGCATGTTAATGAGATTTCTGACTTCCATTGTCTGGTTCGGATCAAGTCCGACTGTCGGCTCGTCAAGTATAAGAACCTCAGGATCACCTATAAGTGCCTGTGCAAATCCTACTCTCTGTCTGTATCCTTTTGAAAGATTTTTGATAACTCTTTTTTTCATGTCAGTAATTTTAAGTCTTGATAAAGCTCTGGCTATCTGTCTTTCACACTCAGACTTAGGAACGTGTTTTATACCTGCGACAAACTTAAGGTATTCGATAACTTTCATATCAAGATACAAAGGAGGCAATTCAGGAAGATATCCTATTTTTTTCTTTACCTCCTTAGGATTATCATTCATACTCATTCCGTTGATAAGAATTTGTCCGGATGTAGGCGGCAGGTAACCGACTATCATATTCATTGTCGTTGATTTTCCGGCACCATTAGGTCCGAGGAAGCCCAGTATTTCGTTTTTATTTGCGGTGAAGCTAATATTGTCAACTGCTGTAATCTGACCGTATTGCTTAGTAAGGTTTTTAATTTCGATCATTCTTAATTTCTCACGCCTTTCAAAAAAATCAATGTATATACACTATACATTATTACAAGAAAATTTTATAAAACTATGAACGTTTTATTACAAAACAAACAATTATATTTTCTAATAATAAATGATAACTCATTTATGTGTATATTTAGTGTATATTTTTCAAGTGCATAATGAAAATTTTTATTTATTCAGTACAAAATATTGGATTCTATTCTTAATAAACCTTAATAAATTTATTTAATTCTCATTTGTATGTATATTCTATTATTATTGCACTTGTTGACAAAAAACAAATTTTATAATACTGGACATGAACATAATAGTTAATAACAACTAATCAGATTTACAATTATGTTTTTATTAGTCAAGGATTTTCTACAATATTCTGCAATCTGACTAAAATATTTTTCACAAGTTTGTTTATTTATCGGGGGTTGACAAATATATGTTTGTGTATTAAAATATTAGTATAAAGTGATTATGAAATTTTAATGTAAATCTGATGGAAATTTAGATTTATATTCTGGTCATAATACTTAAATACTCAGACACAATTCGCATATTTTGCTAATTAGCAAATAATTTTTAATTATTGAGAGGAGAATTCAGAAATGGTTCTTAAGAAGAAAACCCAGAAACTGGTCGCTTTTACTATGTCATTTGCAATGTTAGCAGCTGCAGGTTCACCGATTACTGCATCAGCTAAAGTAAACGGCGTAGAAGGCAGAACAATTGAAGAAAAGTTCGGCTCAGATACATATAAGAACATGTATCTCTCACTTTATGATGATGTAATTACAAACGGTACTGAAAACGGATATCTTTCAAAAGATGGTGTTCCTTATCATGCAGTTGAAACTGTATGTGTTGAAGCTCCTGACTACGGTCATGAAACAACATCAGAAGCTATGTCATACATTGTATGGATAGCAGCTATGCATGATAACCTCACACAGGAATCAACTGAGCTCGCAAAGGCTTGGAAAGTAATGGAGGTTATGATTCCTTCTGAACAGACCGGCTTTATGAAGAAAACAGAGCCATCCGCTACATACAGTGATGAATGGGAAGATCCTACAGACTATCCTACAGATATGGTTACAGGCAATAACGGTCTTAACCCTATACACAAAAACTTCTGCTCGGCATACAGCAGTGATACGGGTCTTTACCTTCTCCACTGGCTTGCAGACGTTGATGACTGGTATGGATACGGCGGAGGAAGTGGAAACTTCACATTCATCAATACATTCCAAAGAGGTGAACAGGAATCCGTTTTTGAAACAATTCCTCATGGATCTATAGAAGAACTCGAATACGGTATGGAAGGCCGTGGTGTAAAGGGTGTATTTACAACAGAATCAAAGGTTGCTGCACAGTGGGCTTACACAAACGCTCCTGACGCTGAAGCACGTGCTATTCAGGCAGTTTACTGGGCTAACAGGTGGGGCGTTGGTAATTCAGACGTTACTAAAAAGGCTGGTAAAATGGCAGACGAACTCAGAAATGTCATGTTTGACAAATACTATAAAGAAATCGGCGAATCAACAACAAAGAGCAGTTCATCTGCAGGATACAAGGGTTGTCATTATCTGATGTCATGGTACACATCATGGGGCGGTGCTATGAACGGTTCATGGACATGGCAGATCGGATGCAGCCATTCACATCAGTTCTATCAGAACGTAATGCAGGCATATGGAGTACTCAACGACTCAGGACTTAAGAGTGCAATGAAGGCTGAAGGTGCAGTTAAAGACTGGACAGAATCACTTGACAGACAGCTTGACTTCTATGAATGGCTTCAGTCATCAGACGGTCCGTTTGCTGGTGGTTGTACAAACAGCTGGGCAGGAAGATATGAACCATACCCATCAGGTGTTCCTACATTCTATGGCATGGCTTATGTTGCACATCCTGTATACTGTGACCCAGGTTCAAACCACTGGATTGGTAACCAGGTATGGTCAACACAGCGTATAGCTGAACTTTATTATGCAGCAACAGAGGACGGAAATACTGAAATTGCAAGCAGATGTGAAGCTTTACTTGACAAGTGGGTTGAATGGTTCGTTGATAACGTTCAGTGGAACTACACAGATGACAAAGGTAATACAATGCCATTTGCTATCCCTGCAAACCTTGACTGGGGTGAATCCTCAAAACCTGATACATGGGATGGTTCAAAGCCTGACAACAGTAACCTTACATGTACAATCAGAAACTATGGTTCATCAGACGTAGGTTGTATCAGTTCACTTGCTAACACACTTCTCTACTACGCTAAGACAAAGGGTGTAGAACCTGGTTCTTCAGAGGGCGGTTCAGTTGCAATCAAGGCATTCAACACATCTAAACACCTCATTGACTGTATGTGGGCTTGCTACCGTGATGATATCGGTGTTTCATACTCCGAAGATAACGGAAGCTTAAAGAGAATATTTGAACAGGAAGTTCATGTTCCTTCTGATTATTCGGGAACAATGCCTAATGGTGATGCAATTGAACCTGGTATCAAGTTCATTGATATCAGATCTCAGTATCATGATGATGAAATGTTCCAGGAACTTGAAACATATTATAATGATCACGGTAACGAAACTGCAGGATTTGAGCTTAACTACCACAGATTCTGGCATATTTCAGACTACCTGATGGCTGTTGGTACTATGGCTACACTTTATCCTGATGTAGCACCAAACAACACAAGCAGTGATTATAAGATCGGTGATACAGTTGAAGAACCATCAAGCGCAAAAGCTGATGCTGGTGACCCTGTTGAAGAAACAACTGTTACTACTACTACTACAAAGAGAACAACTACTACTACAAAGAAACCAGTTGATGACTTTATGTATGGTGATCTTGATGAAAACGGTAAAGTTGAAATCACAGACCTTACATACTTAAGTATGTACTTACTTGGTGACTATTCTCTTGCAGGAAATACTCTTAAAGCTGCTGATGTAAATTCAGACGGCAACGTAGACCTTCCAGACCTTGCTCACTTAAAACAGTATATTTCTAAAGATCCTGTAGTACTCGGACCACAGAAATAATTCTTATTAATTATATACGTAAAAAGTCCCTCCTGATTTTCAGGGGGGACTTTTATGTATTTATATATGCAAAAGAGCTCCATTATTTTAAAATGAAGCTCTTTTATTTTTAATCATTAAAAAAATCTCTGCGCATTTCTTCAACTGCATCTGCTATTGCAACAGAATATTCTTTATAGTGTTTATCAAACAGATAATTGTCTTCATCATTTGAAATAAATCCAAGTTCAAGAATACAGCTTGTCATGTTGGTATATTCAATAATCATGAAATTTTCCTGTTTTTCATTTGTATATCCTGTATGTACACCACGGTCACGCTGAATACCTATTACCTTAAGTTTATCTATCAGTTTATATCCCAGATTAATATCAACAGCATCTGCATCTTTATTTGTCCATACTTCTATTCCGTTTGCGGAACTGTCATCAGAATAATTTCTATGAAGTGCAAGAAAAAGGTCAGCATCGGCATCGTTTGCCATTTTAGCACGTTCTTCAGAATCAAGTGTTTCCTTACTGTCTGTTCTTGTAATCATTACTTCTATTCCGTCACGTTTTGACAATTCATCATACACACACTTTGCATATCTCAGATTATCAGTCATTTCTAAACGATCACCATAGTTACTTCCAGGATCATCTCCTCCATGCCCTGGATCGATGCAAACAAGAAATTTGTCGTCTTTCTCCTGCTCTGTCGTAGCTTCTGTTACTTTTACATCAACAGCAGAAGATTTCTTACCTTTGTCATTATTATTATGACATCCTGAAACAATTAAAACCACTAAGATAATTATAAAAACAAGCACTGTAAAACAGCCGCATACTCTTCTCTTATGAACTCTTCGTACAACAGATTTTGTTTTAACTTCAGCCATTATAATCCTCCAAAAAAATTGCACTTTAATGTAGTTTCATTATATCATATTTTCAGACAAATGTCACTATATACTCCGTGGTTTCCCGAAATTGTATCAAATGTAATAATATTTTTGTTGATTATGACAATGCATATTTGTCAGTCTTTTATTAAAAATAATATTTTAACAAAATAACTTGATAAATAACTTTTCAATTGTTGACTTTTGTTCAATATTTGATATAATTAAAAATATACTACATATTTTATTAGGAGTTAAAAATGAAAATAGAAGAATTTACTCATAAAATGCTGATTGCAGCAGCATCTGCAATATCCGCAGCAATTATCGGATACGTTTTTTCGTCATTTGTTATTAAACCTGAATATACATCAACCTCACGTTATTACATCCTTGAACAAACAGAAAAAATATATAGTGGAGGAGAAACAGGATATATAAAAAAATCAGCAGATAATTATACTCATTTCTTTTCATCATATGCATTTCTTGATAAGGTCGCAGAAGACAGTAAATTGGGTTATACAAGTGAGCAGCTTTACAAAATGGTCACAGTATCCGCTGTTGATAACTCATCTTTTCTTGACATTAATGTAAAAGCTCATAATGCATCGGATACATTTCAGATCCAGCAATCTATTTTTAAAAAACAGGAAAGCTATATTAGAAGTATCTCAGATGGTACAATAACGGCGAGCTTAGTTGATCAGGCCCGTATTCCATCCTCTCCGTCATCTCCTAATATACTTCTTATTTCACTCTGTTTCTCGGCCGTAGGTGCTCTGGCAGGTATATTAATTTCATTTATCTTTTCTGCATCAGATAATCATATACAGAATGTTTCTGATATTACATCAAGATTTTCATATCCTGTGCTTTCATGCATTCCATCATTCTCAAATACAGATATATCATTAAACCATATAAAACTGCACCGGAAATATTCTGAAATTAATTCATACAATCCGATACTTATTAATGACCGGACCAGCGTGAGCTTCAAAGATGCATTCAGGAAGCTGTCCTCAAGTCTCAGCCGTACTTTACCTGACATAACATGCAAAGTACTCACAGTAAGCAGTTCAGTTGCTCAGGAAGGAAAGACAACTGTGGCAGTCAATCTTGCTGTTACAATGGCTCAGTCAGGATCACGCGTACTTATTATTGAATGCGATCTCAGACATGGAAAAATACGCAACTTCTTTGGAATTCATGGCAACCAGCCCGGAATTTCTAATGTAATATATGGAACACTGAGTTCAAAAGATGTAATAGTACTCACAGAATATGATTCATTGTTTGTGTTATGTGCGGGCACTGTTCTTCACAATCCCGCTTCCATTCTCTCGAGCCCTGATATGTCAGATACGGTCAATCAGCTAAAGCCTATGTTTGATTATATTATTATTGATACACCCCCTGTAAACACTGTATCTGACGTTCTGACGCTGACACAGATATCTGACGGAGTAATTATTGTTGCTCGTCAGAATCATACGATATACAGTGATATTGAAAAAGCTATAAAAAGTTTTGAACTTGCAGATACAAATATATCTGGATTTATTTTAAATGATACAGATGATATTGACACACGCAGAGAAATCCGCCATATTTCCCATGATTTCAGATTCAAACATCAGCTGCAGAACAATAATATACTATAAATCATATAATATGTCCCCTGCCTCTAAAACAACAGAAGGGGACACATTCACTATGCACATTTCAATGTTAAAAGTAAGCAAGCCATTATTTAATTATTATAAGGCAAAAAAAATATCCGCTCCATAATATAATGGAACGGATATTTTTATTTTATTATACAGATATATAATTCTTTAATTAGAATGCAACTGTACCAAGAACTGACTCATTGATATCTTCAAGGAGGAACAATTTAAGACGTGTAATATCAGAAGCGTCACATGTAACGCCATCCTTATAAACGTCACCAGCAGCTACTGTATAGCCCTTATTAGCAATTGTTTCTTCAGAAAGAATTGGTGTTTCTGAGCCCTTGCTCAACTGATACTGGAGCATGATAACAAGATCAACAGCCTTTACCTTGCCATCGTTGTTAAGATCGCCGTATTTGTATGAAACTGTATCCTTAGCAACTGTAGTTTCATTAACTCCAGCTGTTCTTGCATCACTCTGCTGTTCAAATACAGTCTTAAGAGTTGCAGCTGTTTCAGCGCCTGTCTTAAGATCTGCTACAGAGATCTTTGTTGCTGGTTCAATATTTGATACGTCAGCAACTGTAACATTGTTATCTTTTGCAATTACAGCGATTTCAGAGTTGATTTCATCAACATATACCTGAACAGCCTTCTTAGCTGCGTCAACTGTAGCGCCGCCTGATATGTAGTTGATTGGGTTGTAAACGTTACTTACAACGATATCAGCATTAACACCAGCTGCTGCATTAACTGTAGCCTTAACTTCAGCTACTGCTTCAGCAACTGTAGCCTTAAGATCCTGGTTGCTTTCAGCTGCCTTTGTTACGTTTTCAACTGCTGCTTTAACTTCATCAGCTGACATTGTAGCGATTTTTGCAAGGATAGAATCCTGGTCTGCTCTTTCAGCACCGATCTGAGCCTGAAGTAATTTTAAACCAGCTGACTCCATTTTTGTTGTAGCAGATGTAATTACGATTGCATCAGCTTTTACAGCACTGAAATCAGTTTTGCTTGTTGCAGAAATAGCATTAACATCCTTAATAGGGTTTACTGCTGTAGTACCAGCAGAAACTGCCATTGCTGATGTTGATAACATAGCAATTGCGGAAACAATACTTACTATGCTTTTAACAGATTTTTTCATTTCCAAAAACTCCTTTTTCATTTTTATATTTGAAACACAATAACTTGTATATTGTGATTTCGTCTTATAGGTTAGATTATAACATATATTCTCAAACAAAACAATTGGTAAAACAGTTGAAAAATGCAGCTGAATTATAGTTATTTTGAACAATATCAATAATCCGCCACACATTTCAACCAAAAATGAAACATTATGCCTTAATGTGTCATGTCGTTCACCTTAGATTTATTATGAATCAATACATGAAATACTGATTGTTATGTATGTACCATTGTTTTCAATGGTATCATTTGCATATATAATAGTATAATCTTAATCTGTCATAAGTTGACATATCATGTTTGAGAATTCAACAGGATTTTCTATTGAAATTCCTTCAATGAGAAGTGACTGGGTATAAAGAAGCTGAGTATATTTTTTCAACTTGTCCTTATCATTTTTGTACAGGTCCTGAAGCTTTGTAAATATGCTATGTTCAGGATTTATTTCAAGTACCTTTTCTGCCTTGACCTTATTGTCTGTAGGCATTGAATTAAGTACTTTTTCCATCTCAAGTGAAAGCTCACCGGCACTTGTCAGACAGAACGGATGGGATTTTAATCTCTGTGAAAGCCTTACTTCCTTTACCTTATCTGAAAGTGCTTCCTTCATAAATGCAAACATTTCTTTATTTTCTTCTGATTTTGCTTTTATTTCTTCTTTTTCCTCAGGAGTATCTATATCAAGATCTCCGGCTGAAATTGATTTGAATTGCTTTTCATTATAATCCATAAGAGTCTTTACAGCAAATTCATCTACACTTTCTGTAAGATATAGTATCTCATAACCCTTATCAAGAACCATTTCAGTCTGAGGCAGACTCTTTATTCTTAATATGCTTTCACCAGATGCATAATAAATATATTTCTGGTCTTCTCTCATTCTTGAAACATACTCTTCAAGTGTTACAAGCTTTTCTTCATTTGATGAGTAGAACATCACAAGATCCTTAAGAGTGTCTTTGTTCATTCCGTATGAAGACTGAATGCCGAATTTAAGTTGAAGCCCAAATGCTTTATAAAATTCCTCGTATTTTTCCCTCTCATTTTTAAGTATCTTTGTAAGTTCATTTTTTATTGTCTTCTCTATGCTCTTTGCAATTATCCTGAGCTGTCTGTCATGCTGAAGCATCTCTCTTGAAATATTAAGAGAAAGATCCTCAGAATCAACAAGTCCCTTTACAAAACTGAAGTAATCCGGAAGGAGATCAGCACATTTATCCATGATAAGAACACCATTTGCATAAAGCTGAAGGCCTTTTTCAAACTCTCTCGTATAGTAATCATAAGGAGCCTTTGAAGGTATATACATAAGTGAATTATATGTTGCTGTTCCTTCTGTCTTTATGTGCATATGACAGATCGGATCAGTGTAATCAAAGAATTTTTCTTTATAAAAACTGTTATAGTCTTCATCCTTTAATTCACTCTTATTTTTCTTCCAGATAGGAATCATGCTGTTTATTGTTTCTTTTTCAATAAACTTTTCATATTCCGGATCTTTTCCCTCTTCAGTGCCTTCTTTTTTACGTTCATGCTCAACGTCCATTTTTATTGGGAATCTGATATAATCAGAATATTTTCTTACTATTGACTGTATTCTGTACTGTTCAAGATATTCGTCATAATTTTCTTCTTCTGTATTGTCCTTTATATGAAGAACTATCTCTGTACCTGCGTTGTTTTTATCACATTCTTCGATTGTATAGCCTTCAACGCCCTCTGACTGCCATTCATATGACTTGTCCTCACCGTAAGCCTTACTTCTTACTGTAACAAGCTTTGCAACCATGAATGCTGAATAGAAGCCTACACCAAACTGACCGATAATGTCAACGTCTTCCTTGAGATCATTTTTATCTTTAAAGTCAAGCGAACCACTCTTGGCAATTGTACCTAAATTATTTTCAAGTTCATCCTTTGTCATACCAATACCGTTATCTGTAACAGTTATTGTGCGGTTTTCTTTATCAAGCTTCAGAAAAATTTCAAAATCATCTTTTTTCATTCCTACACTATCATCTGTAAGAGATTTAAAGTATAATTTGTCAATAGCATCACTTGCATTTGAAATCAACTCTCTGAGGAATATTTCCTTGTGAGTATATATAGAGTTGATCATCATTTCCAGTAATCTTTTTGATTCAGCTTTGAACTGCTTTGTTTCCATTTTCATATTCACTCCATATTGATTTTATTAGCACTCTAAGTATCTGAGTGCTAATAAATAGTATAGTACATATCAATTAAAAAATCAATAGTTTATTAAAATTTTTTCATTCTTCGAGTGCTTTAAGCGCTTTAATTTCATCTTTATTTACTTTTATAACAGAATCCTTAATGATTACTACATCATTTCTGTCTATTATAACCGGAACAGCAGAATCAGCTTCGGGTTTTACCTTAAGCTTTCCAGTTATAAGATTTACTTCTTCTACATATCCGTTGCCTGTAGGCATTTTTACATATGCTCCGACTTTCGGAGTTATTTTGAGGAACTCCTCATAACAATTCTGTTCATATTTCAGACAGCACATAAGCCTGCCGCATGTACCTGATATTTTGGTAGGGTTAAGGGACAGACTCTGTTCCTTTGCCATTTTTATTGAAACCGGCTGAAATTCTCCAAGATATCCTTTGCAGCAGAATTCTCTTCCACAGATACCTAATCCGCCAAGTATTTTTGCTTCATCACGTACACCTATCTGGCGCAGTTCTATTCTGGTTCTGAAAATTGCAGCAAGATCTTTTACAAGTTCCCTGAAATCCACTCTTGTTTCTGCTGTAAAGTAAAACAATATCTTGTTGTTGTCAAATGTAAATTCAACATCAATAAGATTCATTTCAAGGCCACGGTTTTTTATCTTTTGCTGACATATCTCAAAAGCATCCTTCTGCTTCTGTTTGTTTTTAGCAACTATCTCCATGTCTTCCGCAGTGGCAAGTCTTATTACTTCCTTAAGCTCTGATGTTATTTCACTTTCCTCAATCATACGATTAGCAATAACAACCTCACCACATTCTATTCCGCGTACAGTCTCAACAATAGTCTTGTCTCCAACTGATGCCTGAATACTGCCAGGTGAAAAATAATAAATTTTTCCTACTTCTTTAAATCTGATTCCTATTATTTCTATCATAAATGTTTCCTCATCTGTTTTTTTATCTATATATCATAATATCTGCACAAAGCGATGGAATAATAAGCTTGATATTCACATTTTTGTCTGTAAGTGCATATGCCTTAGAACATGCTGAATGCATTTTTTCACATGAATTCATAGTCAGACTATCAGCAAGCAAAACACCACCATCAGCATAACAGCTTATTATGCTGTCCTGTCTGAACTTTGCTGCCAGTGAATCACGTATTATTTTATCAAGCAGAATAATTATACTTTTAAACTGAGACTTATCTGAATCTGAACTGCTCAGCGTTTTAAGCAATCCATATTCATCCCTGTTTATTATACAGTTAATTGCTGACTTTGTCAATTCAACTGTATTCTGAAGCTTTTCTGAATTAATGCATTCCATACACAAACCGATATTTCCTCCAAAGCATTTTACGGCTTTTAATGCATTTTCTTCGGATATACCGCTCTGAACCAACGCTTTGCAGCACGTATCATGATCTACCTCGACTGCATTAAGTGAGATTATTCTTGATAATACTGTTTCCAGAAAAACATTTTTAGACTCCGCTGTAAAAATAAAATAAACGTACGAAGGCGGCTCCTCTATCAGTTTCAGAAGAGAGTTCTGCGCCTGAACCGTTATATTGTCAGCGTCAGTAAATATATATATTTTTTTATCTGAATTATTTGGCTTTATATATGCATCACTGCATATGCTGCGTACTGTTTCAACCGAGAAACCGTTGAGCTTTCCGGTGTGTTCCGCATATATAATATCAGGATGACAGTGATTTAAGGTGTTTCTGCATGAGCGACATCTGCCGCATGGTTTTTCATCAGCTTCGCACATCAGAAGCATTGAAAGGTATTGTACTATTGCCTTTTTACCAAGCCCTCTCTCACCATATATCAGGAAAGAATGTGCCATACGCTGATTTGAAAGCATATTTCTGAATGTATCAGTTATGTGCTCATTGCCATAAATTTTTTCAGGCATTTTTTTATTCCTTTTCTGTTTATAATTTTAAGGTTTTAATTTTTTCTATACCAAATCTTTTCATTATGCTGATGCATTCGTCTGAAATAATTTCTCCGCTTACAACTATAGGAATTGCCGGAGGACATGGTATATTTACTGCAGCACAAACACGTCCGCCCGATTTTTCTACAGGTATCTCCTCGTATTCTGAAAATGCGGCCTCACGGATAGTCATATATTTTTCAGGAGCCGGAAAATTTATTTTCAGATTACTTACTTCTGATGGCTGAAATTGAATTGAATCAAGCACATTCTCAAGCCTGTTATATACATCAGCATCATCAATAGGAGAAAAAAGCATTATTATATGCGTATTGTCAGCATATTCGTACTCTATTTTTCTTTTACGCAGCATAGCTGCAAGCTTCAGACCATTTATTCCGCTCTCATAAGCATTTATTGTAAAATGGAGTGGTTCTGAATAAAATTCAGGTATTTCTGTTTTAAATCTTTTTAAAGCGTCTGATCTTTTCAGACACGCAATATATTTTTCTGAACTTTTTAACCGTTGTTTTATCTGATCTTCAAGAAAAACATTACATAGGTCAAGCGAACACATGATAAGATATGATGGGCTGGTAGATGCAAACATCGTCATTACTTCCTTGACCTTTGAAGAATATACAGGGTTTCCTATATGTAGATATGCGGCTCCTGTCAATGCAGGAAGCATCTTATGCGCTGAATCACAGCACATATCGGCACCAAGTGCTATAGGGTGCATATTTTCTTTATAAAAAGGCAGACATGCCCCGTGGGCATTATCTACAACCAATACTGCATTATATCTGTGACAAAGCTCTGCGATGCTTTTTATATCTGCCATTGATCCAAAATAATCAGGTGAAGTGATATAAAGACACGCATTTGAAGTTTTTTTTAATTTTTCTTCTATATCACATAAAAGCACTGTTCCTGAAATTATACTGTCCTCATAGACAGGATATACCCAGCTTACATCAATATCAAGCAATACGCATGCGCTTAAAAATGATCTGTGTGCATTTCTTACTGCTATGACATTTCTGTGATCATATTTCATAAGTGCAAGCATAGTCTGTATACAGAGAGTTGAGCCTCCGACAGAATAAAACGTTGCCTTTGTACCAAAAATCCGGGAAGCATTTTTTTCGCTTTCTGAAATTATTCCGTCATTCTCAAAAAGATTTCCAGCATCTGTTATTTCAGTTATGTCAAGCGGGTATACCTTTGACAGAATATTTTCGGATGATCTGCCTTTATGTCCTGGCATATGCATACGTAAAAAACCGCTCTCTGAATATTTTGCGAGATAATCATATATTGGTGTGTTCATTTTTTGTTCCTTAATGTGATAACATGTTTTAAACGTAGTTACTATCCGTTCATATATGTTTTAACCGATAAACTGAACAAAATGTATCCGGAGATAAATAATGAACGTAATGCATTCAAAAAACATCTCCGTCAATTTCACAAACTTACTCTGAATAATAACTAAACATATTATAATTATAACATTATCGAATGTAAAATTACAAGTTTTTTAACGCAAAAAACCGGCTTTGTATAAATTAATTTTTACAAAGCCGATAATATTCCAAGTTAAAATTACACGTATTCCAATAATTGATTATTTATACTTTTTTTGACTCATGTGAATATCCCTGATGTTCGGAGCAGCATGCAACCCTAAGATATTCTTCCAGCGTAATATTATGCCGTGAAATAAAAACAGAATGCGGAATTCCGACATATCTGTAATGCCAGGGTTCGTATGTAATGCCTGTTATATGTTCCTTTCCCCTCGGGTATCTTAATATATATCCATATCTGCATGCGTTTTCATAAAGCCATCTGAATTCGTCAGTCTTCTCAAATTCTTCTGTTATCTCACCGACCCATTCTATTGTTGACAAATCAACAGCAAGTCCTGCATTATGTTCACTGCTTCCCGGAAGAGCAATACTCTGGGCAGTTTTTTTATATGCCTCATCATTACTATATCCCATTTTTACGTATCTGTTCATGTCCTCATCAAAAAGTCCGCACTGATATGCTACACTTCTGTATGCAGAAAAAACCCTTAATTTAATCCCTGAACAAGCAGCGTCACAAATCATTCTTTTCATAGCATGTGCTGCCTGCCTCTCAAGGTAATACCCGTCAACCACTTCAGCAAGAAACGGCTGATACCCATCCGGAAGCCTGTTCTCAGAATTTATCAGCAATATTTTCATAATAATCCTCCCGTTAATAAGCAAATACTCTTTCAGAAGGTTCAAGGCAACATACAAGTCCTTCACGACTCCGCAGATGCAAAACCTCTTTATAATTATATTTGCCTTACAAAAGAATTATTACTTTTATCCTACTATACCTGAACGTTCTATACCCTCTGTAAAATATTTCTGCAGACATGCATACATTACAAGCATCGGGGTTATTGAAATAAGACATGCCGCCTGAGTCCATACGACCAGCTCACGGGTTGAAACCTGAAGGCTTGCATCATTAAAAAGTTCAGCTTTAAGTACTGAGCTTATATTTTTTATCATAAGTGCCAGCGTCTGATTTGTACTGAAAAAAGAATTACATACATAATAGTCATTCCAGTACCAGACAACTGAAAACAAAAATACTGTCAGAAATGATGAAAGTGCATTAGGAACCATTATTGTTACAAATGTCCTCATCGGTCCGGAGCCGTCAATATAAGCTGCATCTTCAAGTTCTTTAGGAAGCCCTTTGAAAAACTGCCTGAATATAAGTATCATAAGTCCCGCCCTCAGACCGTTTGCAGTCATAGCAGGAAGATACATAGTCCATGCTGTATTAATAAGTCCAAGAGCTGCAAACTGATCATACTGCGGAAGAAGTATTACCTGAGGAGGAACAAGAATCATAAGAATTACTATACCGAACAAAAGATTTTTTCCTTTGAATTTAAAACGTGCAAAACCATATCCGGTTACTGCAGTGGTGACAACCTGTATCAGAGAACAACCTATATTAAGCTTTATTGTATTAAAAAGCGTTGTTTTCAGGTTCATTGCATCTGCCGTTTCTTTTATTACACTAAAAGTAAGATGTCTTGGTATCCACATTACTGTAGGATCATTCATATCAGCCTGTTTTCTGAAAGCACAGCTTATCATAAACAACAGCGGATATAATATTACAAAGCAAAGTCCGAAAAGAATCATAATTCTGAAAATATGCCAGAGAAGTCTGACTGCTTCTTTTCTTCTGATGCATGCAAGTTGTTCACCAGTCACTTTTGCTCTGTATTTTTTCTTTTTTTCTTTAATTGCTTTTTTGTCTTCAGGCTTTGTTTTTTCAGCTTTTGCTGTTTTCATCCCATAACCGCTGCTCAGAATTTAATGAGCTTTTCCTTTCAAGTTATTTTAATCAACTTCATAGTATATATGCTTTTTTATAATAATGAATATCAGTCCTAATATCAGCATCACAATTGCGAAATACGACCATACCATTGCAGCTGCAACACCATATTTCCATTCATTTCTCATGGTCAATATTCTTTCCATTACAATATTACCTGAATCAGTAAATGAATCAATTATTGTAAATATAAGATTTGCTACTATTATAGGACTTAAATACGGAAATGTGATTTTCCAGAAATATTCCCACGATGTTGCACCCTCTATCTGTGCTGCTTCCCGTGCTGATACAGGAATATTCTGAAGTGCAGCAAGAAATATAAGCATTTGAATTCCTGATTTCCATACCAGGCCGAAAATACTGTCAATTGTTGATTTTATGGTTTCAGTAAGTGTCTCGCTAAGTCCGTATATACCTGTAAATTCAAGAATATCAGTTACCATATCAGTCTCAAATACGGTTGAAAACTGCTCTGCTCCGTCTGTTCCGCTTGTACTCATGTCTCCTGTAATAATTGCATATACAGGGCCGGAAGCTATTATTACGGGCAGAAAAAAAACTGCACGTGCAAATGCCCTTCCCTTGAATTTCTGATTTAAAATAACTGCAATAAACAGTGAAAATATAAGTATAAGAGGAGCTGATATTGCAGTATCACGCAATACTTGTACAAGATATTCCCTGTAATACTGATCTTTTGAAAATGCCACAGAATAATTCGCAAAACCTACCCAGTCTCCCGTTGCGCCACCCTTCTGCGGATTTACATTTTTAAATGAATATATGAAGGATTCAACCATAGGTATAAGAAAAAATATAACTGTTCCCACAAGCCACAGCCCGATAAAACCATACCCATACAGGCTTTTTCTCCTCTGATATGAAATTTTTATTCCTTTGCCTTTTTTTTTCATCAGAATATCAGGTCTCCTTCTGTATCAATATAGTCAGTAAGCATATATACGCTATTTTTGTTCTTTATCTGACCTGTCTGAAAATTCACGGTTATTACTGTTCCGTCACTGTATGTTGTTAATGTTTCTGTCCCGTTATCTTCAAATCCGGTTATGTACTGATCCCTTACATCATTCAGAACATCCTTTATAAGTTTGTATTCACCTGTCGCAGTATCAGTCCAGTAATAATAATTTGCATAATAATATCTGTCATATTCTGTATCCTTAAGCTCACTTGCATCCTCATATATCATATCATAGTGAAGATTACTGCCTGTTGCAACAGCCATAAGGAACAGTCTTTCAGAATCTGCACTTCTGTTTATTGATGCAGATGAATATGGTATAAGTCCATGCATTACTATCTGAAAAAAAGGTATGTCTCTGTCGAATATATCAAATTTGCCCGAGCTGAGCGGAACACCCGATATATGGTCAATATATCTGAATGTGTATGCATTCGCCGTATGTGCAAGTACAGAACCTACATCATCATTTATTTTTGCAAGACCATCCTGAACATACTCCATCATATCGTTTCGTGACAATGATTTTTTACCATAATCTCCATAAAGAACATATGTCATATCACCAATACATATTTTATCAAATCCGGCTTTTGAATAATTCTTTGCAAGCTTTGAAAATATTTCACCAAATACAGACGGAGATAAAAGAGATTCCGGATCCTTTAATTTGTTTTCTGTACCATATGCAAGATTATAGCTTAACTGCTTTGAATACTGTCCTGAGGTCCTGAGCGCCGTATCAGAAAACGGCCAGTATCCGTTTCCGGCAGAAAATGTTTTGTTGTTAACAGTTGGGTAAAATGAAATGTCATTGTTTTTGCAATACTCAATCAGTGAATTGAATTCTTTTTTGTTTCCAAGCACCGATGCCGGTCTGGTTTTAAAATCAACCTTATTTTTTATTCCGTCATTTGTCCAGTTATTGTAACTGAGAATAATATTATCAGCACCGCCTTCTGTTAGCTTAGTCAAAATTTTCTCGGCCTGACTGAATGATGTAACTGATTTTTTCCTTGTTACAGGTATTCCACATACAGGTTCAAGTTTCGCCGCTCCTCCGTATATATCTACGTACAAGCCCATATTATTCTGCTTTTTACTTATCCCCTGCTCATCTATAAGATAATTTCGGTAAGCATCAGCAATATCAACATAATCAATATTTTTTTCGTTTACAGGGAAAAATTTTATCTCAAGTTCCGGTGTTTTTATTTTATCTTTTTCAAATACGGTAAGAGGTTCGCCGCTCATGTAATATGTATCTGTACTTCTTACAGTAAATTTTGAATAGCATATGTTGTAGCTGCTTTTTGAAAGAGTACTTACACTTGAAAGTATCTGAGCATTTGCATCACCCTTATGTAAAACTGCCAGAATTCCATTTCCGTTTTTCTTTACAGCACCATAAACAGGCAGATAAATCTGTTCTGATACAGGAGGCTTTGTAAGGGAAACGGATGTAATGTCGTCACCGTATATTTTGCCGTTATACGGTCTGGCACTTGTTTTCCCGTTATTAAAATCTATAACAGCACCGCTTCCGTCAGGAATAACATAATAACCATCTTCATCTTTTCCTGCAGACATCATATTTGGAAGCACAGAAATATCAATAAGTATCTGACCTTCATCTGTATCTTTGTTTTCTTCTTTTATCTGCGAAGTTTTTATTTTTGCACTGAGGCATTTTTCTTCAAGAGTGTATTCAACCGGAATAGTAAATCCGGCCATCGGAAATTTATATATTACGTTAAGTACATTATCTTTGACTTTATAAATCATTCTTCCGTTTTTAGCTGACCTCAGAGTAGAAGTTGTACGGCTGTCCGGTACTCCGTATAAAATAACCATTGATGAAGCAAGTTCTTTTTTTACAAGTCCTTTGGCTTGAGTATCACCCTGGGCATTTACAGGTGAAGACCACCATATGTAATTATTTTTTTTATTTACAAGAGCAAAAATATCCTCATTTTCAGAATAATAAAACCTCAGATTTTCATTTTCACATGCCATTGTCATGGTTGACAGAACTTCTTTTTCCGTTCTCGTTACATATGTCTTATCCGAAGCTGAATTTTCATCCCGTTCATCCTCTGAAGAGATTTCAGCATCTGCTGCTTTCTTACTGCTTACGGTAATGGCTCCTGAAGGTATAAATAATACAGCTGCAAGAAAACAGGCCAGTACTTTTTTAATTTTTTTTTGCATTTAAGTTTTCACCACCATTAGCATCAGACTTTTATTCTATACTGTATCTCGGTATATATTGAATATATAAATATAATTACTTTTTGAAAAAGAGACATAAGCAATACAATAAGAAACATTATTATCAGCATTGCTACGATTGTAAGAAAAATGGCTGCTGCAGTCTTTATGAATGAATACTGATGAACCGATTTTATCGCATTAAACATGAGGATATATGTCCAGCCCAGTCCTATATAATGAATACAGGTTAAAAAAACACCCTCGTCATAAACCAAAAAATGTGAAAGAATCGTTGTTGCATAAAGCATCACAATATATGGTATAAGTGCATAAGAACTGTATATACATATTTTGCGGAGTGTTCCCTCACCGTCAAGCAGCGTGCACACAGACCAGTTTCCTATTACCCACGCACCAAAAAACACAACACTTCTTACAATATAAGGAACAATGTTGAACAGTTTATCGTAATCATTCCAGAGATGAAAAGCATATAGTCTGTTATTGACTATCAGAGCTATAAACAGCAGAAATATTATAAGAAATGATATTTTTAAAGAACCGGCCTTTTTCCATCTGAGATCCTCATATCCTTCAAAAGGATGAAAAACCGTATGTCTGACCCACTGCTTTTCAGAAAGATCCATCATTTTCGGTGTCCTCCCTTTGCTTTCTTTATGTGGCGTACAATAACAAGAACCATTGTAGCGATTATAATAAGGACAAGACTTATTATTCCAAAATAATTATTGATAAATTCAGTACGCCAGCCCTCAAATGCCCTGTTGTACTGCCACTGTGAATCCGCAAGTTTTGCATACTTCATGGCCTCATCGTAATTTCCGTTGTTTATCATTGCACTTGCAATTCCTATATATGCACGCCTGTAATTTCCGTCTCTTTTAAGAACCTCAAACCACGGATCAAGTGCTTCTTCATAATATCCGTCATTATAGAGCTTTGTGGCCTGATGAACAATTGAACCAAATACAGTTTCTTCAAACACTGTTATAGTATTTTTCTGTGAATCAGCCACATAAATACATGTATCATCAGATTCAACAGCCGATACCTGCCTGAATGTACCAAGCTGATTTCCGGAAGAACCGACTATGAACAGTAAATTGCAATCTTCATCATACTGGAATATACGGTCTGTGGAGTAATCAAGACAGCTTATCAGACCATCTTTATTTATATCAATGTCAACATATGAATTGTCCGGATTGTTGCTGTAATCGGCCGTTGGTGCATCTCCGAAATGCACCTCAATATCTGCAAACAGGTTATATCCTGCTGCATTTACTTTTTTTATTGCATCAAGCTCCTGCGTAAGCGAATTGCTGCATGTATAAATAAATCCATCGTTATCTATATCAAAATTCGTTATAGGTGCCGGAACAGAATCCTTCATATATTTTTTCATATTGTCCGCTGAGATAAGCTTCCAGAAATATTTCCACAGCACCTTGCTGGTCTTTTCAACCCTGTTTGCTCCATAGAATCCTACAAATTCTCCGTCTTTATTATACATGACTGATCCGCTGGTTATATTATTTACAACAACATAAACATACCCGGCCTTATCAGCTATAACCTTCTGCGGAAGAAATGTCAGGTTTTCCGGATATAACTCTGAAACCGGCTTTTCAATTACAAGATCTGCATTTCCGTTTTTGTCTGATCTTATAACTCTGGAATTATCAGTATCAGCGATGTAAATCTCATCGTCATCTGACACAAATATTCCCTGAGGATTTTTAAGCGTAAGTGTTTTTCCCTTGTATGTAAAATTATCTATAACATTTTTAACTTCTTTTAACCCATTATCTGTTATAACAATTCTGTTATTACCTGAATCAGCTATATAAAAAAGACCGTTATGATCTATAAAAATATCACCTGGAGATGAAAAATCATCTGTTCCGAGTTCAGAACCGGATACACTGAAGCGTGCCAGATATCCTGCCTGTGAAGGAATGGCCTCTCCCCACCTGTCGTAATTATAAACATCATACGCTTCATCAGCATATACAAGTCCCCAAGATGATGCAGATATAATTACGCCGGAAAGCAATCCGGTCAAAATTTTTTTTATCCATCCTTGCACAAATATCACCCTTTTCCTTTGGTTCTGATTACTTCCTGTCTTTCCGAAGGTGCAGGGCGACCGGAAAGCCCTGCAAAAAACCTACTCCTTTATTCCTGAATGAGCCATTGTTTCAATAACATTTTTCTGAGCTGCCATAAAAACAATAACAGGAGGTACCAGCATAAAAACTGCAGCAGCCATTGCTACACCCTGACGTGCTATTCCGGAAGCTGCAGCCTGTGAAACAGCAGTAGGAAGTGTTTTAAGTGACTCATCAAACACATATGTATTGGCTTGAATATTCCATGCTGCCTGAAATGCAAAAATAATAAGCGTCATCAGAGCAGGCTTCTGGTTAGGCATTACTATACGCCAGCATATACCAAACATACCTGCACCGTCAACCTTTGCAGCTTCAATAATTGTATCAGGAACCTTTCCTATTGACTGACGCATAAGAAAAACTCCCATAGGCGTTGCTATTCCGGGAAGGATAAGAGCCATATAAGTATTTATCATTCCAAGTTTAGCTATAACCATATACTGAACTATGTAAATTACATTACTCTGATATAAAAGTGAGATTATCACAATTGAATTGAGCAGTTTCCTTCCTTTAAACCTTCCCTTTGCCAGAATAAACGCAGCCATTGATGCAGTAAAGCATTGTGCTGCTGTAATAGTGACAGTTACAAAGCAACTGTTAAAAACATACCTTGAAAAAGGTACCCACAGATTTCCTGCAACCTTAAACATTTCTCTGTAATTGTCAAGAGTAGGATCAATGGCATAAAGTTTAGGGGGAAAAACGAACCACTCCTGTGACGGCTTTACAGACATGACAACTGCGAGATAAACAGGAAGCACCATAAATATTCCGAGAACCGACAAAAATAAGAATATCACGAATATACTGCCTGATTTTCTTCCTGCTCTCTGGCTGGAGGCTTTTAATTTTTTCTTATTCATCTTCAAAAATCTCCTAGTCCATATATTTCGCCAACAGTTTACTGATAGCCTTGTTAGCAATAAACATTATGACAAATAAAATTGTGCATATTGCAGATGAATATCCCATTTCATATCGCACCCATCCATAATCATATGCATGGGTCATAATTGTATGTGCTGCGTAATCGGTACTTGGAAATCCTACAAGATTTCTTCCTACTATATCAGCTGTAAATGCTGAAACAATCTGCATAACCGCTGCGAACATCATCTGAGGCCCCATGGAAGGAATTGTTATGTAAATAAGCTCCTGCCAGCGGTTTTTTATACCCTCTATTGCCCCGGCTTCATACTGGCTCCTGTCAATATTCTGAAATCCTGCCCTTAATGCAAGAAATCCTGCACCAAGACTTATCCATAACTGAACTATGATAACAACATAAAGAATATAATTTGAATCTGTCAGCCACTGTTTTGATGAAGTTATTATACCCATATCAAGCAGCAGTGAATTTGCGTATCCGTACTGATCTCCACTGAATATCAGCTGCCATATCGTATATACATTTGCCATTGACGGAGCATAAAAAATAAGTGTAAATATTGTTTTAAGCCTTGGATGAAGTTCATTTATAAGCCATGCAAGCAGAAAACACAGAACATAGCTTACAGGTCCTGTAAATACAACAAATACTATTGTTACCTTTATAGACTGAATAAATGTCTTATCGGACAGAAACAATGTCTTATAGTTCGATAGTCCTACAAATTCAGGTGTATTTATCATATCAAAATTCGTAAATCCGATTGGCAGTGATATGAGAACCGGTATTACAGTAAATACTGTGAAAAACAACAAAAAAGGCGCAAGCATTGCCCAGCATTCAATTTCCTGACTTCTGCCAGTTCGTTTTTTCCTATCACATTTTTTCAACTTAACAGCATCTGTTTTTTTCAGCAATCATATTCCTCCTTAAAACCGGATTTTAGTCAAGTCCGAGATTTTCCCTTTTTCTTGTGATCTCAGCGTTTATATCTCTGTTTAACCACATTATAGTATCACGTGGATTTTCGTGTTTATTAACAGCTGTTCTGAATGCAGTCATTATATTTCTTGTTACAACATATGACGCTGGCATTACAGGAATTTCTTTGAGTTCATTCCATTGGCCTAATATTTTATCCATTTCTGAAGGTGACCACGAAAGCTGTTTTAACGCTTGAACATTGGCAGGATCATATCTTCCCATTGTTCCAAGCAGACCTTCTATCAGATTGCCATAGCCTATCTGAATTTCCGTGGATGAGAACCATTTTATAAATTGCCATGCATCATCTTTATTTTTTACTTTGTTGAAGATAACAGCACCGGTACCCGATGAATTGGCAGCATGGGATACCGTTCCGTCATCACGGACAGTCCCGGGAACCATTGTAAAATCCCACAACCCGTTTATTTCAGGTGCTGCTGCTTTAAGCTTATTGTAAAAGGTATAGTTCTGAATAACTATAGGATATGTACCATCCCTGAAACGGCTGAATGCATCATATGTCTGTTCAAATTTGTACTTTGAGTAAAAATCTGTCCATGTCTCAAAGGCCTGTACAGCTTTAATATTATCAAAAGTTGTTGAAGTCATATCATAATTATAATAATTAAGTCCGCTCTGAAGCATAAGCAATGCAAATGTATGTCCCGCCTCAGTACTCGGAGATATATTTGAAGTAGGCAGTACAAGCCCTGCACCCATATAATTTCTCTGCAGTGCCGGAAGAGTATCTATAAGACCTTTCCACGTTTCTGGAATGTCTGTACATCCGATCTCAGAAAGAATATCTTTTCTGTAAAACATTACAGGAAATGACTGCTGCAGAGGTAATCCGTAAAGGCCACCGTTATATTCATACATTACATGGGCATTTTTCTGACAGTTTGACAGAACGTCCTCGATTCCTTCGAACTGATAAAGGTCTTCCGTAAGGCCACGGGCTGCCAGATTTACCGGAAATTCTCCTCCGAGAAACAGTGCCACATCCGGTCCTTTTCCTGCAAGAGCAGCTTCGACAACTCCTCCCTGAACAATATTCAGATTTACCGGTATATTATATTCAGGTGTAAAATCTGACTCAACAAGTTCCTTTATGGCAAGTGCCTGATCACGTCCAAGATTTATCCACACGTCAAGAACATCGTCATCCGTTTCCTCAGAAATCATACTGTAATCCTGAAAAAATGAAGTAAGAAAAGCCTTTGCAGAAAATGCTGCAGATTTAATAAACTTTTCATCAGTACTTGTAAATTCACGGTCTGACGAGGCAATTTCTATATAATCAACTTCAAGCGGCTGATCCTTATAATCCCTCATCCATGACGATATTGCTGAAACATTGTCCTTTATCTGCTTAAGATATTTCGGAATTTTAGAAGGTTTCTCAATACATTTGTCGAGTATGACATACATTCTCTCTATACCTGCTGCCTCAGATCCTTTTTCACCTGAAAGGCTTTCGATATTGTCCTTGATATCTTTTAACTCTTTAGAAATCTCCGAAAAATCATCTACAAGCTCAGGTATAGATCTGTCAACATTATAATCTGTAAATTTATCAGGAGCAGGACCTGTTATCATCAGTATCCTTCTGTAGTACTCGTTGATATCTGATACTATGGAATTAAGCCTGCGCATCGAATCGCCTATCTCTCCGGGAATAGCCTCCATAGTAATTTTATGATCCTGTCCGGCTGTAAGATAAACATATATGCTGTTTCCTTCATCATCAGACGGAGAAACTACATTCCAGTCTGTATCATAATAAAATTTTACCTGGTTCATCTCCTCACAGGTAACCTTATTATCTATATATATACGCCTGTTTGAATAAAATCCTCTCATTTTCTGCTGTCTTGATTTTATTCCAAGCTTGTACCAGCCATCTGATTTTATTTCTTTCTCAGGTATAATCCACGTAATAGTCTGAAAGGATTTTTTCCAGTTGTCATCACCTATTGTATTATATACTATTTTCCCGGGATCTGACGGAGATGCAAGATAACTTGATTTATCTGATGTAGGATATAAAACAGAATCGGATTTGTATGCTGCAGCCTCACCTTCTATTCGCAGCAGTGTAGAAGGCGTACTGTTTATTTCATTTATATCAGGTGCTGTGTCTGCATATGGCAAAGGATCTTTTTGATTATATATTTTAATCCATTCAATTGCAATATACGCCTTTGATGCATCAAATGAAAGCTTATGCTTACCCTTCTGGAAATAAAAATAAAGCGGCTGATTAAAAAGTCCGTCTGTATCATTTATAGGTGTTTCCATCCACATACTGCACTGGATCTGAGATGGTCTTATCTGATTTCCCTGAGAATTTTCCGTGATCTCATTTTTATTTATCCAGGCTTTATTGAGTGATATTCTTGAAGCAGTGTCATATGGAGATTTTCCGTCAATAAGAACTGACATTTCAATTGATGTAGTAAAAGAAGCAAGAGGACAATACGAAATAGCAATATTATAAAGACCTGATTCAGGAATGTCAACATCATATACAATATTTCCTTCCGCACTGTTCCATATAAGCACATCTGATTTTATCTGGTCACGTTCATCACCGTATTTTCCTTTTGAAAATTCACCGTTTTCAGCCAGAGAATAATCAACACCTCTTATCAGTATTTCTTTATCCGGCTTTTTGTCATTAATATGTGCATCATAATAATTACTGTATGAATTCTGTTCAACATATAAAGCATCAGTATTCTCACCCTCAGTTAATGCCATAATTTCATATTCAGGCTCATATATCATACACATGCTGACTATGAAGGTAACAATGGCTGTTACTAAAGCTGCTGCTTTTTTTCTGAGCGGATTACTGCTCATATTGCTTCATCCTTCCATCCTGGAATTAATATTACCATACTAAACCTTTTTATATATAGTTAATATGGATTATCTAATAAATTAGCTCTGGAATTATATTTATTTATATTCAATAACCAAAATCAAATTCTAAATTATGTTGTTTTATTGTTAATATGCATAATGACATTTATTAAATTATATCAATAAACTACCCGATTGTCAAGATAAAAGTTTACTCTGATTATATAAAACACCACTTATTATTTACGTTTTGTGGATATTGAATCTACTTAATATTATTCTTTTATCATTTGACTGTAAACAGATATGTCCCTCGCCAACTCATAGGCGAGGGACATATTTTCTAGTTTTCTAAGTAATATCTTATTTCTTAGGTCCCAATACAACAGGATCCTTCATAATATACTGTTTCATATGTGCAAGATCTGCAAGGTCAACTTTACCGTCACCATTTACATCCGCAGCTTTCATCTGTGTACTGTCAAATTCTAAATCACCAAGCAGATTGAGTCCGATCATGGTCATGTCTGAAATTTCAATCTTTTTATTGCCATCAATATCTCCGTACATGATCTTATTATCTGACGTGCCGGATGTTGAAGAAGATTTAGATGTGGTCTTTGGTGCGTCAGGTTTTGTTGTAACTGTGGTTACTTCCGGCTCATCACCCCCATAAGGAGTACCATAAACAAGCTTTCCGTCCTTGTACAGTGGTATATTCATAGTATCACCGAAAAAGTCGCTCTTTACAAGTCCCTCTCGGCTATAGTCATTTTTAGGATCCCAGTTGCTCTTGTATTCGCTGTCCTGAGCTGCAACCAATCCCAGCTGAAGTTCTCTTGTTCCGAAGAATTTATAGTCGCCCCAGCTCATCTGGATATAATAATTTTCATCGTCTATTTTTATAGGATCCGTAACTGTTATGCTGTAAGCTCCCTTTGTATCAGAATTGATCTGATCATAGTAAACCTCTACTTTAACGTCATCAATAGACTGTCCTTTTGCGAGAAGTTCACTGATATTAAAATAATATCGTGCAGAATATCCACAGGTATATGCAGGAGGCTGTGTGCAAGCACCTTTTATTTTTACAGTAAACTGTGTTCTTTCAAGATTTTCCTGGTTAATAAGTGCCTGTACCTTATATGAGTCTGTAGGTGGTTCTTTAGGTGGAAAATTTTCTTCAGACTTCATATCAGGAGTTTTGAAATAGTAATAAAGTCCTGCAGCAGCACCTACTAATCCTGCATTATAGTCAACAGCAACTTCATTGTATACAAAGTCGGCCGTAATATCTCTATGCCAGTCACCTGCATCAGGGCCTCCGACAAGTGCTCCCCATAATACATGTGTATCATTAACAGGGTCATCCATACTGAGTGTTGTAGAAGCGTGTGAAGCACGGTGATGCGGATGTGAAGCAGAATTTGCTGCATATCCTACTATATAGCATCTGTTCATAGGGTTTTTTCCCATTATGTATTCCATCTGAGTTTTTGCCCATTCTGAAAACTGAGGATCTTCTTCTCCTCTGTCTGCTGTTTCCTTCTGATATACAAGTCCACAAAGCTGAGCTGCTGTGTTATATCTTGCGGAACCGTAAGGATTCAGAATAGAAAAACCACCGCCGGACTGTACAAGATGATCAGTACATGAATCAGGTTGACTTGTATACTTATACTCAGTGTTCCAGAGCAGATCTGCCGGTGCACCCGGATATGTATGCTGAAGTCCTGACCAGAATTCCAGATTCCATCTGAATATATACCAGTCACGTGCTGTATTTGTAATAGGTGCAAGCTTTGCAAATACTCCTCCCCATACTGTATCCCAGCAGTGAACCCAGATGTTCTGCCATATATTTCCTGTGTCAACTATAATTCTCTTCATATAGCCTGTATAGTCATATGAACCATTGGCATTAGGAGTATCTGAAATACTTATTATCTCATCAATATAGTGCTGCTCTTTTGTACATTCATAGAGCCATACTGCTGCCCATGAAAGTTCATCCCACGCATAGCTTGAATCGTAGAAGCTGCTTCCATTACCAAGACTCTTTTTATCATTTATCCCATCTGCAACATGAGTTTTTACAGCAAATTTGTATAACGCAATTGCTGTATCAAGACTCTTCTGTGCATAATCAGGATCTGTTTCTTTGAAGTTAAGATAATTTATTGCAAGAGAAGCTGCAACACCTGAACAGATATCTGATGCCGGTGCATCTTCTGTTGCAAAATATGCCGGTCTTGCAAAATCACTAAAATGTTCTGCATCCTGAAGTTCAGGAGGATTCCAGTAATTATGGTCATTATCGCCCTCAGCTACCTGATAGCAGAATGCGATTACTTCTCCGTTTTCGTCAAAATATGTACATTTTAAATAGAAATCGTTGAACCACCTTAAAATGTCCTCAACGTGTTCCTGATTGCCTGTTTCCGCATATGCATCCCTGAATTCGTAATATCCCCAGCCTACAGTTGAAGCTGCATAGGAACCCGGCAGACCGAACTTTACATGATCTCCGGCATCATGCATACCACCTCCGCAGTCAATGAATCCGTCACCGTCAGGATCAAGTATATCGCGGTATTTATCTATAAATTCCTGTGTAAGATCAGTTCCTACATACATATGTTTTTTTTCATCTGCAATTTCAAGCGGCTGAAGAGGTATTTTGTAATCCTCAACATGACAGTCACCTCTCCATTCAAGGTTGCCGCCAGTTATTCCCGCACCGCATTTATTTGCATCATAAAAATAAAGTGAATACTGCAGTGCCTTTGCAAAATTCACTTCAACATCATCATAGCTGAATGAATCAGGATCCGGAAATTTTTTATCTGCTACCGGAGGTGGAGCTTCACCTGCTGCCGCACCGATACTCATCACTGAGGTTCCGGCAGCAATTGAAAGACTCATAAGAACTGCAAGTGCACTTTTTAAATATTTTTTTTCTTTCATACTATATTCCTTTCTCGTTTTCTAAATAAAATGAGCTACCCCCATGGGCTGAGGATAACTCATTTCAATTGATATGCTAATAACACTTGGTTATGATTTTGGTCCTAGTACTATTTTATCCTTCATAATAAATTGCTTTAAGCAGCTAAGATCAGCAATGTTTACACTGTTGTCATAAGCTACATCTGCACGGATAAGCTGTTGATCATTAAATTTGATATCTCCAAGAAGATAAAGGCTCATTAATGTAAGATCCTGAATTTCGATCTTTCCGTTCATGTCTATATCACCGTAAATAACTTTAGTATCTGACGACTTTGTGGTTGTTGTAGGCTTTGTGGTTGTTGTAGGCTTTGTGGTTGTTGTAGGCTTTGATGGTTTTGTTGTAGTTGTTGATTCGTCTTCAACACCACCGTATGGCATACCATATACAAGCTTATCTCCTACATAAAGAGGAATATTCATTGTATTACCATATTCATCACTCTTTACAAGTCCCTCACGGCTATAGTCATTTGTAGGATCCCAGTTACTCTTATAGTTTGCATCCTGGCCTACGATTATTCCAAGCTGAATTTCTCTTGTACCATGGAACAGAATTCCTGACCAGTCCATCTCAATATAGTATACTGTACCTTCTACAAGAACTGGTTTTGATATTGCTACTGCATTTTTCATATTTGAACTTGCCTGAACCTGATCATAATAAACTTCAATCTTTACATCGTCTATTGTCTGACCTGCTGCTACAAGTTCGCTTATATCAAAGTAATATCTTGCCTTAAGTCCGTCAACATATCTAGGCGGCTGAGATGTATAGTTGGCAATTTTTATAGTATACTGTGTTCTTTCATTATTTTCCTGATTAACAAGTCCCTTAAGCCAGAATTCTTCTCCCGGTTTTTCAGCAGGTGGAAAATCTTCCTGAGATTTCATATCCCCTGTTCCGTAATAGTAATAGAGTCCTGCTGATGCACCAGCAAATCCGGCATTATAGTCAACTGAAACTTCATTGTAAATATAGTCATTTGTTATATCATGATGCCAGTCTTTTGCATCAGGACCTCCTACGAGTGCTCCCCATAGTGTATGCATCTGATCAACAGGATTAAGCGCTGTAAAGTAAATAGAACCATGTGATGCACGATGATGCGGATGTGAAGCAGCGGTTGGTGAATAACCAACTATATATGGCCTGTTCATAGGGTTTTTACCCATTATGTATTCCATCTGGCCCTCTGCCCAGTCAGCAAATCTTGCATCCTCTTCGCCTCTTGCAGCTGTCTCTTTTCTGTAAACCAATGCACAAAGCTGTGCTGCAGTATCATATCTTGCTGAACCGTATTCATTAAGCATTGAGAATCCGGCAGGTGTTTTTGAAAGGAATGTTGTATCCTTTTCATCTATCTTATCTGTATTTTCATATGGCATATTCCATATTTCATCTGCAGCTCCCCCGGCATATTTATGTTTTATTCCAGACCAGTATTCAAGATTCCATCTGAATATATACCAGTCACGTGCTGTATTTGTAATAGGTGCAAGTTTTGCAAATACTCCGCCCCATACTGTATCCCAGCAATGTACCCAGATATTCTGCCATGTGTTTCCTGTTGTCTTGATTATTCTCTTCATATATCCTGTATATGTAACATGGCCCATATCGTCCTTTTGTGTTTCATCTACAGAAATAATATCATCAATATAGTGCTGTTCACCTGTACATTCATAGAGCCAGACTGCAGCCCATGCAAGTTCATCATAGTCATAACTTGAAGTATAGAAGCCGCCGTCGTATCCAAGGCTGAGAACCCCCATACCCGTATCTTCTTTATGAGTCTTTACAGCGAATTTATAAAGAGCTATAGCTTTTTCAAGACTTTCTTCTGCATATTCAGGATCTGTATCCTTGAAGTTAAGATAGTTTAATGCAAGTGAAGCTGCTGTTCCAGCACACATATCTGATGCAGGGGTATCAACTGTTGCAAAATATGCAGGTCTTGCAAAGTCAAGAAGCATTTTTGAACTCTGAAGTTCAGGTGCGTTCCAGTAGTTATGGTCGTTATTTCCTTCACCTACCTGATAACAGAAAGCTATTACCTCTCCGTTTTCATCAAGATAGGTGCTCTTCATGTAAAAATCATTGAACCAGTGCAAAATGTCCTCAACATGTTCCTGATTTCCTGTCTTCTCATATGCATCTCTGAACTCATAATATCCCCAGCCTACAGTTGAAGCTGCATATGAACCTGGTAGTCCGAATTTCACATGATCTCCGGCATCATGCATACCGCCGCCGCAGTCTACAAATCCATCTCCGTCAGGATCAAGTATATCTTTGTATTTGTCTATAAACTCCTGAGAAAGATTTGTTCCGAACTTTGCATCTGCTCCTTCAAGATCAACCGGTTTAAGAGGAATATTGTAATCCTCTGTATGACAATCGCTCCTCCATTCAAGGTTTTTAAGTCCTGTATTTCCTTCAGCATCTGAATCATATCCACATTTGTTAGCATCATAGAAATAAAGTGAATACTGCAATGCTTTTGCAAAATTCACTTCAACATCGTCGTAGCTGAATGAATCAGGATCCGGAAACGTTTTGTCCTTATCGGATACCTCATCTGGCTTTTCTCCGGCATCAGCACTGACATAATAATCACAAAATGAAATATTTCCAAGCATCATCAAACTGACTGCTGACGCAAGAATGCGCTTGAATTTATCTTTTTTTGTCATAACACCCTTCCTTTCAAATAATGATAATAATAAAACAAACCGTATATATTCAATGTATATTTTATTGAATATATACAAAAATACTTATA
>OCTV010000014.1_pt1 | contig 56410 bp, 51 predicted proteins | sample 1539101 | NCBI WGS metagenome assembly OCTV01 (sample SAMEA3991422, study PRJEB22521) | metagenome | biome: anthropogenic terrestrial biome; feature: sewage plant; material: sludge | place: Sweden | collected 2012-09-26 | reverse complement strand
ATGTTATCTTTCAAAGCACAAATTTATATATATTTTTTTGATACTGCAATTAATTTTCATTTTTTATCCGATAAATTAGTATCTTTGTCCCCGATTTGTACAATAGTGCAACAAGTATATAGTAATGATGGAAGATAAAGAGCGTAACAGAAGCATTTATAAAGTCACGATAGCAGGCAGTATTATTAATATCCTGTTACTTGTGTTCAAGTTTATTGCAGGTATCGTCGGCGGTTCGGCTGCGATGATAGCTGATGCGGTTCATTCATTGTCTGATTTTCTTACTGATATAGTCGTCATCGTATTTGTAAATTTAAGTAACAAACCGGAAGATAAAGACCATGATTACGGTCATGGAAAATATGAGACGCTGGCAACATCAATCATTGGTATCGCATTGATGGTCGTGGGTGTTATGATAGCTTACGACGGATGTCTTAAGATATTTCATGCCCTGAACGGGGAAACCTTGCCTGTACCTGGTACGATTGCCCTGATTGCCGCCTTGGTCAGTATCGTGATGAAAGAATGGGCTTATAGATTTACAGTAAAGGTCGGCAGAAAAGTTGACTCTCAAGCTGTCATCGCTAATGCATGGCACCACCGTAGTGATGCCTTTTCGTCTATAGGTACGGCTATCGGTATAGGCGGTGCTATCCTGCTCGGTAGCAAGTGGACGGTATTGGACCCTATCGCTGCTGTTGTCGTCAGTTTCTTTATCATCAAAACAGCATGGTCGTTGATAGGACAGGCTTTTGGTGAACTTCTTGAGAAAAGTCTGCCCGAAGAAGTGGAAAAGGAAATAGTAAGTATAGCACAAAACGAACCTGAGGTCACCGAGATACATCATCTCCGCACCCGTCGTATCGGTAATGGCTGTGCCATCGAGATGCATCTGAGGATGCCTGGCGGGATATCTCTGTATGATGCGCATTTACATGCCACTAACATTGAGAACCGCCTTAGGGACAAATTTGGGAAGAAGACGCATATCGGTATTCATGTTGAACCTATTAAGGTGAATGGCAAATATCAGAAACCAAATGAATGTGGACCTGGCGTATTAATTAATAACTGTGACGAATAATGAATATACTGATAACTGGCGCCACAGGTTTTATTGGCGGTTTTATAGTAGACGAAGCTCTGCGACAGGGTATGGAGGTCTGGGTAGCTGTAAGAAAGAGCAGCTCCCTCAAATATCTTACAGACAAAAGAATCAATTTTATTCAACTGGATTTTTCTAGTGAAGAAAATATAAAGAATCAGTTGACGGGCAAGAACTTTGACTATGTGGTTCATGCTGCCGGTGTTACGAAGTGTCTGCATCAGGAGGATTTCTTTAAAGTGAATACGGAAGGAACAAAGAATCTGGTCAATGCCCTGAGAAGTCTTACGATGCCCCTGAAACGTTTCGTGTACGTAAGCAGTCTCAGTGTGTTCGGTCCCGTACGCGAGCAGATCCCTTATCAAGAAATTAAGGGAACTGATACACCCCAACCTGATACGGCTTATGGACAGAGCAAATTGAAGAGTGAGCAATATCTGGCATCGCTGGATAACTTTCCTTATGTCATCCTTCGTCCAACGGGTGTATATGGTCCGCGCGAAAAAGATTATTTCTTAATGGCAAAGAGTATCAAGCAACATATCGATTTCTCAGTGGGATATCAGCCACAGGATTTGACTTTCGTATATGTAGAAGATGTTGTACAGGCAATATTCCTTGCTATCGACCATGGTCAGACGGGCAGCAGTTATTTTCTCAGTGACGGTCATGTTTACGCGTCCCGTACGTTCAGTGATCTGATACGTCACGAATTAGGTGATAAATGGTTGCTTAGGATCAAGGCACCAATATGGCTGTTGCGAGTCATTACATTCTGTGGCGAATACGTGGGTCGGATGACAGGAAAAATATCCGCCTTGAATAATGATAAATATAATATTATGAAACAGCGTAACTGGCGCTGTGATATACAACCGGCAGTAACCGAACTGAATTATAAACCGCAATATGACTTGAAGCGTGGTGTGAAGATAACCATGCAATGGTATAAAGACAACGGATGGATATGAAAAAGAATGCGAATATCACGAATCTATATTGGTTCCTGAAAGACTTGTTCAGAATAGAACCGAAACCACGTAAAAATCTTTTTGCGCTCGAATGGGTGGTAATAGCATATCTGCTGTTTACTATGCTCATCGTGTTTTTTACCTATACCAAAATAGAAAATCCGGAGTCGATGATTTGGGGGCGTGTCAGAATCGCAGTAATGACAATCGCTCTCTGGGCTGTATATAGGATGATACCGTGCCGGTTTACCCGTTTTGTGCGCATCGGTGCACAGATGGCGTTGCTCAGTTGGTGGTATCCCGATACATTCGAGATAAACAGGATGTTCCCTAATCTCGACCATCTGTTTGCAGGCTGGGAACAACAACTGTTTCATTGTCAGCCTGCATTACTGTTTTGCGAGAAGTTTCCCAGTCATATATTCAGTGAACTGATGGATATGGGTTACGCTGTATATTATCCTATGATTGCGGTAGTCATGTTATATTATTTTCTGATGAAATATTATGAGTTTGAACGGATATCCTTTATCATACTTGCCTCATTTTTCATCTACTATGTGATATTCATATTCATACCGGTGGCAGGTCCTCAATTTTATTATAAGGCAGTAGGACTGGATCAGATAGCAAGAGGAATATTCCCTAATATCCATGATTACTTTACACATAATCAGGAAAGTCTGGTCAGTCCAGGTTATCAGGATGGTTTCTTCTATCACCTGGTAGTAGATGCCCATAATGCAGGAGAACGTCCTACGGCAGCTTTCCCCAGTAGTCATGTGGGCGTAAGTACGGTGCTGATGTTACTGGTATGCCATGCCCGCAATTACAAACTACTTTTATGGCTACTGCCGTTCTATATTTTGCTCTGTGTGTCGACCGTATACATACAGGCGCATTATCTGATAGATGCTTTGGCCGGTTTCGTGTCAGCAGTGGTCATATATTTTGTATTGCTGATTTCTACTAAGAGAATGTAAAAGTATGTAGGCATATTTGCCAATAAGGGAAAGATTTATTATATTTGCACAATGAAAAAATTGTTTATAGAAACTTATGGCTGCCAAATGAATGTAGCCGATAGCGAGGTCGTGGCTTCAGTGATGAAGATGGCCGATTATGAAATATGCGAGGATATGGAAGAGGCTGATGCCGTATTCCTGAATACTTGCTCGGTACGGGATAACGCCGAACAGAAAATATACAACCGTCTTGAAACGTTACATGCCGAACAGAAAAAAGGTCATAAGATGATTCTTGGTGTGCTGGGATGTATGGCTGAACGTGTCAAGGACGACTTGATACAGAACCATCATGTAGACTTGGTGGCCGGTCCTGATTCTTATCTGTCATTGCCTGATCTGATTGCACAGACTGAAACCGGTCATAAGGCGATGAACATAGAACTTTCTACTACGGAGACTTACCGTGATATTGTACCGCAGCGTATTTGCGGCACTCATATCGGCGGATTCGTAAGTATTATGCGCGGTTGTAACAACTTCTGTCATTACTGTATCGTACCTTACACACGAGGACGTGAGCGCAGTAGGGATGTAGAGAGTATATTACGTGAAGTGAAAGACTTGCACGACAGAGGTTTTAAGGAAGTTACATTACTGGGACAAAACGTCAATTCATATAGTTTCGCTTCTCAGTCAGGTGAAACTGTGACATTCCCGATGCTGCTTCGCAGGGTGGCTGAATCAGTGCCGGATATGCGCGTGCGATTCACGACCAGTCATCCGAAGGATATGAGTGATGAGACACTGCATGTCATAGCTGATGTACCGAACGTATGCAAACAGATACATCTGCCTGTACAGAGCGGCAGTGACCGTATCTTAAAACTGATGAACCGCAAGTATACCCGTGAGTGGTATATGGACCGTGTGCATGCGATACGCAGTATTATACCGGATTGCGGACTCACTACTGATATCTTTGTCGGCTATCACAGTGAGACGGAAGAAGACCATCAACTGTCGCTGTCGCTGATGCGGGAAGTGGGCTACGACTCGGCTTTCATGTTTAAGTACAGCGAGCGTCCCGGCACATACGCTTCCAAGTATTTGCCTGATGATGTGCCTGAAGATGTAAAACTGCGAAGACTTGCCGAACTGATAGACCTACAGACCAAGCTTTCTGCTGAGGCAAATGCAAAGGATGAAGGCAAAGAGTTTGACATCCTGATAGAAGGAGTGAGCAAACGTTCGCATGATCAGTTGTTCGGTCGTACCGAACAGAATAAAGTGGTGATCATCGACAAGGGGAATCACCATATCGGTGAGATAGTAAGAGTGAAAGTGAATAAAAGTACCAGTGCCACCCTTTTCGGAGCGTGTGTATAAGTATTAAACTAACAACGACAACCTGATGAAAGAATTTTTGCAAGTATTAAGAAGATTTGTTCCGCCATACAAGAGGTATCTTATATGGTCAGTGATATTCAATATCCTTTCTGCGGTACTGAATATATTCTCGTTCGCTGCAATCATACCGATACTACAGATACTCTTCAAGACCGAGACTTCGACAAAGGTGTACCAGTTGATGCCATGGAGCTGGGATATGAGTACCATCAAAGAAGTGGCAAGCAATAATGGCAATTATTATATCCGCGAACTGATAACGACTATCGGTCCGTCGACTACATTGCTGATTATCGGACTGTTTCTGGCTTTTATGACATTTCTTAAAACAGCATCATATTTCCTTTCGTCTGCAACGATTATACCTATACGAACAGGTGTGGTAAGAGACATCCGTAACCAGTTGTACCAGAAGATTACATCCCTTCCACTCGGCTTTTTCTCCGAAGAACGAAAAGGTGATATCATTGCCCGTATGAGCGGTGATGTGCAGGAGATAGAAAACTCGATTATGAGTTCGCTCGATATGCTGTTTAAGAATCCGATACTGATCATAGCCTATTTTGTTACACTGATCATCATCAGTTGGCAACTTACCCTTTTTACCCTTATCATAGTACCTATCATGGGATGGTTTATGGGATTTGTAGGTCGAAAACTGAAACAGAAATCCATTCAGGCACAAGCTTTATGGAGTGATACGATGAGTCAGGTGGAGGAGACCCTTGGTGGACTGCGTATTATCAAGGCTTTCTGCGCGGAAGAAAAGATGAACAAGCGCTTCGATAAAGTAAACAGTGCGTACAGGGATCATATCAAGAGGGTAAACATCCGTCAGCAGATGGCACATCCGATGAGTGAATTTCTGGGCACGGTCATGATTGTTATCGTATTGTGGTTCGGAGGTGTATTGGTACTTAACAATTCTACACTTTCAGGACCGACGTTTATCTATTATCTGGTTATGCTTTACAGTATCATCAACCCACTGAAGGAGTTTTCGAAGGCAAGTTACAATATCCCTAAAGGACTGGCGTCTATGGAGCGCGTAGACAAGATACTGATGGCTGAGAACAATATCAAGGAATCTGTACGACCTAAGCACATTTCTTCATTTGAACATCAGATAGAATTCCGTGATGTCTCGTTCAGGTACGACCAGAAATGGGTGCTGCGTCACATCAATCTCGTGATAGAGAAAGGTAAGACAATAGCACTTGTCGGACAGAGCGGTGGCGGAAAGTCTACACTAGTAGACCTTATACCGCGTTATTACGACGTACAGGAAGGTGAGGTGCTTATTGACGGCATCAATGTAAAGGATCTCGGCTTGCACGATCTGCGTGCGCTGATAGGCAATGTCAATCAGGAGGCAATCCTGTTTAATGACACATTCTACAATAATATCTCATTCGGTGTATCTGATGCTACACGCCAGCAAGTGGAGGAAGCGGCTAAAATAGCTAATGCACAAGAGTTTATTGAAACCTCTGAAAATGGCTACGATACCAATATAGGTGACCGCGGAGGCCGACTCTCCGGCGGACAGCGTCAACGTGTCAGTATCGCGCGTGCTATCCTTAAGAATCCTCCGATTCTTATACTCGATGAGGCTACTTCGGCCCTCGATACAGAATCGGAACGTTTGGTACAGGACGCCCTTGAACGATTGATGAAAACTCGTACCACAGTGGCTATCGCACACCGTCTGTCAACCATCAAGAATGCTGACGAGATATGTGTGATACATGAAGGGCAGATTGTAGAACGAGGCACCCATGACGAGTTGCTCGAAAAAGACGGATATTATAAGAAACTCAATGATATGCAATCCCTTTAAAGATGAATAAAATATTATATTACATCGTATACTGCTTTTTCTATATGGTATCTCTGCTACCATTTAGGGTGCTGTATGTAATATCCGATTTCTTTTATCTCATCGTTTATCGTCTTGTCAGGTATCGCAAGAATGTAGTCAGGAACAATATAATTACCTCGTTTCCTGAAAAATCAGAAGAGGAATGCCGTAAGATAGAACATGGTTTCTATCATTTCTTGTGCGACTATTTTGTAGAAACGACCAAACTGTTGTCGATAAGTAAGAAGTCAATGCTCCGTCACATCGAGTTCCGCAATGTGGAAGAGATGGAAGAATGTTTCGACAAGGGACAGGCATGTGCAGCTATCCTGGGACATTATTGTAATTGGGAATGGCTGTCTGCCACCGGTCTTTCGTTCCGTCGCCATCAGGAGGCTGTGATGGGTCTGATTTACCATCCTCTTTATAGTAAGGCCTTCGATAAGTTGTTTATCGATATCCGTCATAGTCAGGGCGGTGTCTGTGTTCCAAAGAAAGATATCTTGCGTTATTTGTTTGAATATCGTCAGGAAAACCGTATGTCACTCTTCGGATATATTGCAGATCAGGCACCAAAATGGGAAAATATACATTTGTGGTTAGATTTCCTTCATCACGATACTCCTGTATTTACGGGGGCGGAACGCATCATGAGAAAGATGAACGATGCAGTGTTCTATGTGGATATGGAAAGAATAAGACGGGGATATTATACATGTACATTCCGACTGATAAGCAAGGAACCTGCTAAATTGGAAGAATTCGAAATAACCAGAAAGTTTTTTAATATGCTCGAAGAGTCTATCCGTCGTTCCCCGCAATACTATTTGTGGAGCCATAATAGATGGAAACGTACTCATGAAGAGTTTGACTTGAAATATGGGCAGAAAGAAAATAGTAATCAATAATCGTCTGGCAGACAATGAGACTTTCGTTTCATTCGTCAACAGTTTGTCTGATATATTCTCAAAACAAGGGGATACGTTATATGATGCCCGTAATGTGATCAAGTCATACGATTTGGACACAGACGACAGCACATTGTCCAGAGTCGTGGCAAAGCGATTCCGGAAACCAAATTTCATACAGCGGATAGTCTATACCTTTTTCCGTAAGAGCAAGGCCGAGAGGGCTTTTCATAATGGGGCCCGATTATTGGAGAGAGGTATTTCCACACCTGAGAACCTCGCTTATGTGGAGACATATCAAAATCATCTGTTAGCGTATGGTTATTATGTAACAGGCGTAGACGGTGCTCCACCCATCCGTGACTTACTGCTGACTCCAAAAGAGTTTGACAGACCGTTAGCCGATGCCTTCGCCATGTTCGTAGCCAGACTCCACGAGAAAGGAATACTTCATAACGATCTCAATTCGACCAATGTGTTATACCATCAACAGGATGACGGCACGTATACATTTTCTGTCATAGATATCAACCGTATGAAGTTTTATCCATTGGGAGAAACACCGACACTGTATGAATGTATGGATAATATGACGCGTTATTGTGGTGATATGCTACTGTTCGAATATGTTGCGAGACGCTATGCCAAATGCAGACAGTTGGATGTGGAATCCACTGTCAAGAAGATGATAACTGTTAAAAACAGACACGATGAACAGTATAGAAGAAGGAAATCATTCTTTAAACTGTTTAAGTAAAGACGACATACTAAACAAGACATCATGAGAGTATTGGTGATACGTTTCAGACAGATGGGGGATGCCGTACTTGCTACATCCCTGCTCAATACGATAAGGCATAATTTTCCTGATGCCATCATCGATTATGTGCTTAATGACCGGATAGCTCCTCTGTTTGAGAATCACCCTTCTATCGATCATCTGATTACTTTCACCGATACGGAGCGCCATGCCCCTTTCGTTTATATCCGAAAGATATGGGGTATCATGCATAGACATCATTATGATGTAATCATGGATCTGCGTTCTACGGTCAATACGACTTTGTTCGCATTGTTGTCACCGTTTACAAAATATCGTATAGGACTTGATAAGTCGTATGTATCACTGATATATAATTATAAGATATCATTAAGTAAACCTGATGAGAGTGTGGTCTTTCATGATTTAAAGTTTATCGGTCCGTTGGAACGTATAAAACCTATAGAAAGAATATCACGTTTCACATTAGGGATTACAGATAAGGAAAAATCTGATTTTAGAACATACATCCAACAGTGTGGTGTGGAGCTGACAAAACCTATCATATTGGCGGGTATAACTTCCAAACTGCACAACAAGACATGGAATGAAGATAATATGGTGTTCGTATTAGGGCATATTATAAAAAAGTATCCCGATGTGCAGATCATATTCAATTATGTTCCTGAGATAGAGGAACCGGCAGCTCGTAGGATTTATTCAAAGTTGACTGATGCTGTTCCAACAGACAAGGTCTTCGTTGATGTACAAGCAAATAGTCCACGGCAGTTGGCGGCGATGTCAGGATTAATCACACTGTATTTCGGCAATGAAGGTGGTTCAAGACATATCGCTGAAGCTGTCGGTAAACCGTCGTTCGTGATTTGTTCACCGAATGTGAGGAAGGCCAATTGGCTGCCTGAATCGGATATCCCATCTTATGGTGTAGATGTAATGGATATACTTTCTGCCGAACAGTTGTCGGCAATGGAATATCAGGAGCAATATGATGCTGTAACGAAAGAATATGTCTGGGATCAATTGCAGAAGTTTATAGAAGGCAATCATCTTTTATAGACATTATCTTCCATGTTCTTTCCGCTGCATATACTCGGCAGTCTGTATCATAGAGAATACATACTGTTTTAGTGCTTTGAATTTATTCTCATTATCATCCTTCCGTAGTCCCCAGTGCTGAGTGACGTCATAGCAGAAACTTTTCTTTAATGACGGCGTATAGATATAACAGCCTTTCATGTCACGTGCTACTATTTGGTTATCGGCAGAATAGAATACCATGTCGCGTTGCTGTTTCAGTAGGTTGATACCAAAACCGTTATATTCGTAACTCATATTCATCAGTCCCAACAGAGTAGGCATTACGTCCACCTGAGTGGCTAGTCCGCCGTATATTTGCTGCGGTACATCTTCACCAAAGATGATGAGGGGTATATGATTGTACGACTGCGGAAGTTCCGCATCCACATTACCTACTATTTTACCGTGGTCTGCAAGAATCACAAAGATGGTATTCTTATACCATGGCTGTTTTTTGGCTTTGTTGATAAAATCCCCGATGCACCAGTCGGCATATTCCACTATCTGCGCTTCTGGATCTTTTGTTTTGGGGTGGAACCAACTTGGAATAATAAATGGCGGATGGTTGCTCACTGTAAGTAGTGTTGTAAAGAACGGTTTACCACTTTCCGCCGTATGGTTGATAACCGGTAGTGCATAATCAAACAGGAAATGATCAGGGACCCCGAACGCATTCACTCTGGCACTCTTAGGATAATTTTCCTGTGAGTATATATCGTCATAACCATTTGTGCGGAAGAAAGCATTCATATTGTCATATTGCGCTTCATGGGTCATGAAAAACATATTATGATAACCGTATTTCTTAAGTACCGTGGGTATTCCGTCACGGTGTGGGGTGACGGTGCCCTTCATCAGATTCCTTTCCATCAGTGCGGGGAACGAATATAACGAAGCCGTCATACCATGATTGGTATGTATACCGGCCGAATAGAAATTGGTAAAGGCCAGTGAGTGGTGATACAAACTGTCAAGTGTAGGTGTAAGTGTCTGCTGCTGCCCGAAAGTTTTAAGCAAAGCACCCGACATAGATTCCATCAGGATGAAGACCACATTTCTCTTTTTGACAGTGGAATCTGCCTTGACATATCTTCGTAAGATATGTGCACTGTCTATTCCCCCTGTGATACCGAGACTGCGGCGCGTGTTTGTGATGGCATCGGAATATGGCATCAGATGTAGTTCCGCATTCTCTTTCCGCATATCATCCATGACACTTGTAAGCAGATTGAATGTAGGGTTTATGCCCAACTGATTGAGGAACGGATCTTCACAATAATAGGCCTCACTGATTTTGATAGGATTATATCCCGTGCGTCCTCTTATTCCGAAGATGCAAAGAGCTATAAGACATAAAGTAGTCACTATACGGGGGATATACTTCCAGTCATTGCCATTCTCCAATTTTGAATCGAACCATTTATTCAATTTTCTCATGAGGAATATATAACCCACTACGGAAACGAAGAACAATAATATATATAAATAGAATGAACTTTCGCCAAACACCATACCAGCAGTGGTGCCTGTATATCCGAACCATTCAAATATGGACGAGTTGATATTCTTGAAGAAAAAAGCGAAATAGGGTATATTGGAAGCTGAAATAAGAAACGTTATAGGATAGAGGATAGAGAACCAGATAGATACACCTTTCCGCCATCCACGTTCATAACGGCCAAAACATGCCGCTGCCAATAGTACGGCAAGCGGTACTATCATCAGATAACAGGCGATTACATTATCAAACCATACACCGTTTAAGAATGCTGTTGCGGTGGATGGGACGTCTCCGTTACTTGGAACTTTTTCCATCCCATGCAGACTAATATATTGTATGAATCGGAAGATAGAAAGAATAAGCAGTCCGAGAAAATGGATTGATAATAAATATTCGATAGTAAGTGTAAAACGTCTTTTCATTGTGCGAATCAGTTATGCCGACTGCAAAGATAGAAATTTTAATTCATTTCAGGTAAATTATGATTCAGAATTTCCACTTTAATTGCATCTCAAGGTCTGTTATCGCTGATTTGTAGATAGTCTGATAACTGTTGCCGATACTTGAACGGTCGAAGTAATCTGTGGTCCCGATTTTTGCCGTCAACGATAGTTTGTCCCCGATTTTCGCTTTTGCCATCAGGGCATACCGTATTCCTTCACCATAAAACATAGGGAAAGAGAAGTCATAGAGAAGTCCCTTTTCATAAGTATATATTCTGCTTTCATAACTGCTTGTGTTGAAGTATCCTATATTGGCATTCAGTTGCATCCAGTCTCCCATATTGTAGTTTATATTTTCGTTCATCATCCATCCCTTTTCATTTGTATGGTATTCAGTGTAAACAATATCTGCCTGTGTAAGCATGCTGAAATTCTTATTTGGCGAATAATGAGCGGATATTCGTCCTCTATGCTGTATTTGGTTGGTCAGTCCGTCTTTCCCTTGACTGTCTTTCTGCACCGCTTTTAGTCTGTATCTTACTAATATCGACCATTTGTCATCATGATATGTGGTGGAAATCATATTGTCGAAAGCGTGCGATGAACGTGAAACCTGATATCGAGGCCATGCAAAATAAGCATAATCTGTATATCCGATGATGCCCAACGAATGGTTAGGGCGCCAGTTTACACCGATGTATATACCATTTTCATTTTTTGTATTTCCACCTTCTGAGAAACTGTTGGCATAAAGTGATGTGTATTTTTTTGAGTAATAACGTTGTAATGCGATAATGTCCGCATTCTCGGATGCATGATAACTCAGACAGTTGATTGTAGCCATTGCCCGGTGGGCATCCACGGCAGTTTCACCGTTGAATGAGAAACGGTGACCGATATATCCATAGTCGGTACTTATATTATAGAAATTGGAACCACGGGCATCGTATATGCGGTATATCACCGATGTGTTTGGATTGAGTGATTTGTCGAGCGATGTATATACGGCAGTTGTCCCTATATGGAATCCCTGATTGAAATAATGGATATTACCGCCGATTACCGTTGACGAAAAATTGTGCTTCTTGTCCATTTCGGTGGCCGTACGGTGATACCCGTTTGTGATGATACTGGATATCGTACTGTCATGCTGCATCGTACCGTCCAACTTTCGATATGAAACGAACCCTGTCAGATCTAATCCTTTGGTAAGTTCTGTTTTCACTGCGACGCCCTGAAAATAATTGGCATCAGTCCTTGAAGAGTTGGCACGTATGTCGTTGTTACTTCTCTCTAATGAATATAAAGTTATCATTTTACCCATACTGAAGTTATGATTGAGTACAAGTCCCATACCGAAAGACAATCTGTAACAACCCAGAGCAAGCGTTTTGATTCGGCCTGTATTTCTGATAAGAAGATAATATGAATAATGGTCATAACCCAGATAGTTCTTATTACTGAGGAATGGTTCACCGGCATCTTGTGTACCAATCATGCCAGCCTTGATATACTCACCGTAATTGAAAGTATATCTGAAAGAATGTTTGTATTTATATCCCAAATAGCCGTTTTCGTCTCCTCTGTGTGAGTAGAATGGAATCTTTGTAGAGAACAGCAAATTGTTTTTTCCATATTTCAGAATTTCTTTCAATGTCGGGAATTTCTTCTTCCCGGAGTCACCGGCATAGATGAAATATTGCAGGATATGCCGACGATAATAATCCAGCGATTCTATCATTTGCAGTTCACCAAGCGTTTTCATGCCATGATATCTGTATAGGTATTCACAGATGTCCTCTATCTGCTTTTCGTTCAGGAAAGGCAGACGGGACAGATCTTCCCGGGTAGCTGTATTGATATTGATGGGATGTTCTTCCAAGTCGGTCAGCTCGGCGAATGTGCTTTCGCTGAAAGACGATTCTTCGTCTTCAATAGTGGATAACTCATGGAGATATTTCTCCCAGGGATGTTCGATTTGCGCCATCGTAAGGCTTGAAGTAGTGCATAGTAGAATAGTCGCAAATACTGCTCTCAGTCTTTTCATTGCACGAAGGTAGTTACTATTATTCAAATAATGCTAAATATCATCTCAAAACATCACGTAAACGGAATAATATTGTTAATTTTGCAGACAAAATGAAGAATTCTAGAATCATAATAACGCTGTTTTTATGTCTTTTTGTTTCTTTGGGCCTTTATGCTCAGAACGAGAAAGACAAGGCTGGACACATCAATCCGGAAGATATGCAGATAGATATGGACAATCCTACTTTCGTTCCGATGGTGAAAGTGGGAAAGTGTCTTGATAAAGGAGACAGCATCCAGTATGTGGAGATGAACTATGTATATGTGTTTCCGCAGTTGACATTCAAGGATGCGCGTCAGGCCCAGGCATATAACCGGTTGGTATATAATGTAAAGAAAGTGTTGCCTATAGCCAAGGAGGTCAATCAGATTATTCTAGAGACGTATGAATATCTTGAGACATTGCCGAATAAGAAAGCCAAGGATGCCCACATGAAGAAAGTGGAAGAAAGTATCAGGAAAGAGTATACCCCGAGAATGAAGAAACTTACTTATTCACAAGGTAAACTGCTTATCAAATTGGTGTATCGTGAATGCAACTCTTCGTCTTATGATATCATCAAGGCATTTATGGGACCCATACGTGCCGGTTTCTGGCAGGCTTTTTCTTGGGCATTTGGAGCCAGTTTGACTAAGACTTACGATCCGAACGGAACTGACCGCCTTACCGAACGCATCGTTTTGATGGTTGAGGCTGGACAGTTGTAAATTACAGTGTCAGCAACGGATATTATTTACTACGGTCGATTTTCCATTTACCGTCATGCCCTGTTTTCAGACTTACTGTTTCTTTGTTTTTAGTACCGTTGCCGTATTCAAGTTCAATGTCTACGGAAGCTGAATATTCCTTTACATCTTGGGATATAACATGATATTTCTTGATGCCGCCGAGCGGTGCGATGGTACTGGTGTATTCATTCTCAAGAATTCGCGCAGCGGATTTTTCTTGTTGTTTCAATACTTCTCCCTGATAGTCTTCATCGAAATCCAAAAGGTCAACATAACCGGTGAAATCTTTGTTCTGGAGGCATTTTATGGACGCTTTCGCTATTCCCACAGGAGTATTGTCTACACAACTGCTTAGTACTGTCAATACAAAGCAGACTAAAAAGCAATTTATAATTTTTTTCATTGTAGTTTGAGTGGTCTTTGGTATAAGTCTTATTTTTCTGAGTAGAGTACCTGTATTACAGTTTGTCCTACGGCTTTCATCGTGTTTTTGTCTATATGTGCCATGTCGTCACTTACGGTATGCCATGTAGGTCCGAAACTGCTCTGCTTACAGTCTGGATAATATGGGATGATATCTATTGTCGGTATATTTGCTTTCTTATTGATAGGAATATGATCGTCGGTAATCATACCACCTTCGCCCGTAGGGAAATAACTGCCATAACCTATGGCGCTGGCTGCGTTCCATACCTTGTCTACAATAGTTTGGGCAAATTGTTTCGACATTCCTTCCTGATAGAACTGTGCACCCTGACCGCCTACCATGTCCAATAGTATGCCATATCTTGCCTCGTATCCTTTCTTGTGAGGGTTTGATGCCCAATATTGAGCTCCCAAAGCCCAACTGTCGCCATCGTCCTGCTCATTGCTCCATTGCGGAGTGCCCCAGTCTTCTGCGTCAAGACAGATGAAGTCAACACCGATGTTCAGTTTTTTATCATGATTGATGATACGCGCCATTTCCATCATGACAGCGACACCGCTGGCTCCGTCGTTGGCAGCCATCACAGGTTTCTTATGGTTTTTCTTGTCAGGGTCATTATCTGCCCATGGTCTACTGTCCCAATGGGCACAGATCAGTATTCTTGTCGTCAGTTCGGGTTTATAACTGGCGATAATATTGGTCGAAGCCAGTTTCGTACCGTCATATCCTGCCAGTGTCGCTTTCTGAGGTGTCACAGTCATGCCAAAAGCCTTGAATTTACTGATGATATATTGTTCGCACTGGTCGTGGGCGCTGCTGTTCATCACGCGCGGACCAAAATCACATTGAGTCTTACAATAGGCATAAGCACTGTCTGCGTCAAATGATGGACCCACAGGCGCAGAAGAGATGTCTTCTGTGTTGTCAGTTGCCGAGTCACTGCTTATTAGACTGTTCCAGTTTAATAATGAACAAATGATAGCTATGATAATTGCCGAACACACGATAATTAATGTTTTCTTCTTCATGACTTTTTGCTGCTTTGTATCAGACTCATCACTTTGAGCCAGTTACCACCCCATATTTTCTCAATGTCTTTCTTGTTATAACGGCGCTCCATCAGTTTACGTGTAAAGTTGATCAGTTCGGAAGAGTCAGCCAGTCCCTTTACACCGCCGTCGCCATCAAAGTCTGTGCCCAGACCGACGTGGTCGATACCCATGATCTTTATGGCATGGTCCAGATGCTCCATCGCATCCATGATAGTTGCCTCGCCTTCCTTTTTTAAGAAACCGTGGTATAATGTAATATGGGCCACACCGCCTTTCAAGGCAAGCGCATGCATCTGTTCGTCGGAAAGGTTGCGTGGAACATCACACAATACCCTCGAACTGCTGTGGCTGCATACAATAGGTGTGCGACTGATATCCAGAGCATCATAGAAACTCTTCTCGTTGGCATGACTCAGGTCTACCATGATACCGCAGTCGTTCATCTCCTCAATCACCTTCGCACCGAATCTGCTTACACCATTATGAGTATTACACCCACGGGCACTGTCGCAAATATCATTGTCACCATTGTGGCACAAGGTGATATAGACTACACCTCGTTGAGCGAAATATCTAACATTGGATATATCCCCGTTAAGAGCAAGACCGTTCTCAATACCCAGTATGATGGATTTGCGGTTGTTGCGTTTATCTTCGTATATTTCTGCAGGTGTACGGGCAATGCTCAGATATTCCTTGTTTTTGTCTGCTATCTCTTCTATCTTGTCAAAAATAAGGTCGGCATACTGTCTTGGACCGTCTACATCGAATTCCACTTTTGATGAGAAAGTCTCGCCCAGTTTGGGCTGTGGCAGATATGCAGCCATGATTACCGCATCCTGCTTACCTTCCGTCATCTTGTGCAAGTCTACTAATATTCTACTGTCACGTTGGTCGAAGTGCACTCCTTGGGGGAAGAACATCGGTGTGTCGCAATGTGTGTCAAGAGTGAGAATCTGTCGGTGAATCTCTTTCGCTTCATTGAAACTCCTTGCTTCACCAATGAGCCATTCGAAGAGAGGTTTGCCGTTGTCAAGCCATTCAGGATGCCATTGCACACCCATCAGAGACTTGTATTCTGTACTCTCTACGGCCTCTATCACACCGTCTGCCGCTCTGGCTGTAACCTTGAATTTATCACCTGGTTCGCCTAAGGCCTGATGATGAAAAGAGTTGACGTATATTTTCTCTTTATCATATAAAGAGTACAAAATGGAATCTTTAATGATTTCAACAGAGTGGGTGGCTTCGTATCTGTCTGCATCCTGACTATGCTTAATCAGTCCCGTAGTATCACCGATATCCTGTCGTATTTTTCCACCTAGTGCGCCCACCAGTGTCTGTATACCGCGGCAGATGCCGAGAATAGGGATCTGACGGTTATAAGCCAGACGGACGGTAAGAAGTTCGGGCAGGTCTCGTTCGGCATTGATACCATGCAGTTTCGTAGAAGGCTCCTCCTTTACCCAAAGAGGATTGATGTCACCACCGCCGCTGAGCAGAAGACCGTCGATATTCTCAAGTGTATTGAGAATAACATTCTTATCGTTTACAGGAGGAATAATAACAGGTGTGCCCCCTGCTTCTATTACTGCTTTGTAATAACGTTCAGACAACTTGGCGCTTTGTTCGTCATAGTTGCCTGTTATACCGATGATAGGCTGTTTTTCAGCTTCAGGGTAAGTCGCATAGATATCATTCAGATGCGACTGCAGATCATACGATTCCATTAGCTCTTTTTTATCGTCATTTATCTAGTTCTACGGGAATTTCACGTCTCAGACTTTGTTCAAGGGAAATCAGTGTCTCAGTGGCAACGACACCTGGAATATCCTGCAATTGTCCGTTGAGCAGGAACATTAGTTGTTCATTATCCTTGGCGTATAGTTTTACGAGCATCGTATACGGACCGGTGGTAAAGTGACATTCCACTATTTCAGGAATTTGTCTGATTCTTTCTACCACGTCATTATACATACTGCCTCGTTCGAGTGTGATTCCTACATAAGTGCATGTGGAATATCCCAAACTTTTAGGATTTACATCGAATCCGCTACCTGTGATTACACCATTATCCATAAGATGTTGTACGCGTTGATGAATGGCTGCACGTGAAACACCGCATTCTGCTGCTACATCTTTAAAAGGGATACGTGCGTTTTTAGACAAGATACTTAGTATCTTTTTGTCAAGGTTGTCGATTTTGTCCATTTCTAATTCTATATTTTGTTGTTTTTATATTCATTAAGTTGCAAATAGTTAGCAAAAGTAGACATTTTTATTGAAAAGTGCAACTATTTGACAATGGAAAATATGAAAAAATGCCAAATTGCATATTAAAATGTCGTAAATATAAAAAATCCCTGCATTTTTATAATGCAGGGATTGATTTATAAATTAATAATTATCTGTTATTTTTTCTTAGCGTTTTTCGCAGCTTTGGCGTTAGCTTTTGCTTCTTTAGTTTTGCTGTCTTTGGCGTTAGCGGTATTTTCAACCTTTGCTTTAGCTTCAGGATTGATTTCAACAAGTTCCACCGTGAATACCAATGCACTGAAAGGTTTTATTTGTCCTGCTTCACGTTCTCCGTAAGCCAGTTTGTACGGTATGAACAACTGCCATTTACTACCTACCTGCATCTTAGTCAGGGCTTCCGTCCATCCTTTGATTACCTGATTGGCACCAAATGTGGTTGTACCGTCACCACGTTTATATGAACTGTCAAATTCAGTACCGTCTATCAGTTTTCCTTCATATTTTACTTTTACCTTATCGGTTTCTTTAGGTGAAGCACCAGTTCCGTTTACGAGAATCTTGTATTGTAGTCCATCAGGTAGTACCACGACACTGTCTTTCTTGGCATTGGCAGCCAGAAAATCCTCACCGGCCTTACGGTTTGCACCATATAGTTTCTCTGTTTTGGCAGCTTTGTCTGCTTCCATCTTTTCTTTGAAATACTTTTCGGCTACCTTTGATGTCATCAATGTGTTGTTGTTCAACAAAGCATCTTCGAAACCTTTGTAGAATACTTCCTTGTTGATGGAGTCGGGCGTATCCTTAAACTGTGCCGACATATTTGGCAACATCTGTCTTGATACCTGACTTGCTATCTGCAGACCGGTTGCATAAGCAGTGAATTTAGGATCTTTGCTCTTTTCCACAGCTTCCTTGAAACCGCGGACAAAGTCTGCCATGTAAGCAGTGTCAACACCATTCTGCTGCTGAATGAAAGGCACCAGACCTTGCGTCATCGCCTTACCAGCTGCATAACTTACAGAATCGATAGAAGAATTTAATTTTAAAGCTGTCTCAACAGGAATCTTCTGTACCTGTTTCTTCTTTGCGCCTCCGGCTACAACAGAAGAAGCACCCGCCATTACAGCGAGTGCCAATATAATTACCTTTTTCATATTTAGATATAAAAATTACTTACCTTTAGAGACCAGTCCAGCCTTATCTATAGAGAGCAGTTCAATCTTAAATATCAAAGCTGAGAAAGGTTTGATCTGTCCCTGCTCACGCTCACCATAAGCGAGTTCTGCCGGAATGTAAACTTCCCATACAGATCCTACAGGCATGTGTGTGATAGCTTCTGTCCAACCTTTAATAACCTGATTAGCACGCAGTGTGAGAGGTTGATTGCGTTTGTAAGAACTATCAAATACTTTACCATCGATTGTTCTGCCTTCATAGTTACATGTTACCATAGATGTATCCTTAGGAATATCTCCAGTACCTTCTTTGATTACACGATACTGTACACCACCGGGAAGAGTCTTTACACCAGCCTTCTTAGCATTGGCAGCGAGGAATTTCTCACTGGCAGCCTTGTTGCCGCTGTACTGTTTCATCATATTCTTTGCCTTGATCTGCTGCATCTTCATCTGAGCCATTGTGTTGGCCTGCTCAACAGTCATAATTCCCTTTTTGCCAGTTGTTCCAGAGATAAATCCGGCCATGAAGTTCTTGAGGGAGATAGTCTTTGTAGAATCCTCACCGAATACTTCGTGGTTGATACCTTTAACCATCTGATTAGAGATCTGCTGACCAATCTGAATACCAGCATAGTAGGCTGCCTTCTTCTTGTCGTCACCAGCGTTGGCACCTTCGTTCAGACCTTTGATAAATTCGTCCATGTAAGTAGTATCTACGCCAAGACGTTCTACCAGATACTGTTTCAGACCCTGAGTCTGAGCCATACCGATAGCGTAACTCATTGAGTCTACATCATTCTTAAGGTCGGCCTTAGGAGTGGAATTTCCGCAGGATGTGAACGCTGCGGCTGCAATAGCCATTACGGCTACGATGCTTAACTTTTTCATTTAATTCAGTATTATTTTTTAGTTATTTTACTTCAATTAATTCAACATCAAAGATGAGTGCTGCGAATGGAGGTATAGAGCCGCCTGCTCCCGTTTCACCATATCCCAGTGTGTAAGGGATGAAGAAACGGTATTTGGCACCCTCCTGCATCAGTTGCAGACCTTCTGTCCATCCTGCTATCACTTGATTGAGCGGGAATGTAGCCGGTTCGCCGCGCTGTATACTGCTGTCGAACATGGTACCGTCTACGAGCATTCCCTCATAGTGGCATTTCACATTGTCGGTAGCTTTCGGCTTTTTGCCGTTACCTTCTTTGATTACTTTGTATTGTAGTCCGCTAGGCAGAGTTACCACACCATCTTTCTTTGCATTTTCTGCAAGGTATTTCTCTCCTTCTGCCTTCGCCGCTTTGCCTTTTTCGGCACTGGCGACTTTTTGCTTAGCTTCTTGTTCCGCGAAGAAATCCTGTACGATTGTTTGCGCATCCTGATTAGACACTTTGAGCTCATTGCCGGCTATCACATCCTTAATGGCTGTTGCGAAGTCGTCAATGTTCAGACTGCCTGCACCCATCTGTGCCAATTGGCGTCCGATGCCTAATCCCAAGGCGTAACTTAATTTATCCATTTCCTTTTTTATTAGTTAATTTGTAAATATCGTGCAAAGTTAATATTAAAAATTGGAAGAATTGCGATAACTTGCTAGTTTTAACAAACTTTCGAATATTAGATGACGAATGATTTGTAAAAAACTACGTTATTTATTTTGTTCTGTCTTTGAAATACCCTATCTTTGCCATTGTATTTAATTTTGTTTGAATAATGAAAAAGATCGTAGTGTTGACTGGTGCAGGTATGTCTGTGGAGAGTGGACTGAGCACTTTCCGCGATGCCGGTGGTTTGTGGGAGAATTACCCTGTACAGCAGGTGGCATCCCACGAGGGTTGGGAGGCCGACCCCACATTGGTGACTAATTTTTATAATATGCTCCGCAAAAAACTGTTGGCAGCCCTTCCTAACGAGGGACATCGGTTGGTGGCTAAGTTGCAGGAAAAATATGACGTGACGGTCGTTACGCAGAATGTGGATAATCTGCATGAGATGGCTGGCAGTAAGGATGTGATACATCTGCACGGTGAACTGATGAAGGTCTGTTCCAGTCGCGATCCCTATAATCCTCATTTCATCCAGACACTTACTGCCGACAATCCGGAGGTCGTGCCGGGCACAAAGGCAGGCGACGGCAGTCTATTGCGACCATTTATCGTCTTTTTCGGCGAGAGTGTGCCGATGATAGAACCGGCTGCTGCCGAAGCTCAGAAAGCTGACATGTTCATTATTATCGGTACATCGCTGAATGTATATCCTGCTGCCGGATTGGTACAATATGTAGACCCGGCAGTCCCTGTATATCTGATAGACCCCAAACCGGTGATGGCAGGCGGTTATCATAAGGTGACGCAGATCACGAAAGGTGCCTCGGAAGGAATGAAGGAACTTTGTGAGAAACTAATGGCAGAAGAGTAATATGAAAGCGGAAAATGAAAAAAGGGTAGAGAGAGCTGTCCAACTGTTTAAGAAGGGATTCAACTGTGCACAGTCGGTCACGGCAGCCTTCGCCGATATCTATGGTTATACAGAAGAGCAAGCCCTGAAGATGAGTGCTGGTTTCGGCGGCGGTATCGGTAGAATGCGTCAGACTTGTGGCGCGTTTTGCGGTGCTACTATTTTGGCAGGACTTGACTGTGGTGTTACTGATGGAGCCGACCGGCAGGGTAAATCGGATAATTACAAGGTCGTACAAGACATGGCAGATAAGTTTAAGACTGAAAACGGTTCACTGATTTGTGCCGACCTACTGGGACTGAACGGTCCGATACCCAAAGAAATGAGCAGTCCTGAGGCTGCAGAGCGTACCCCCGAATATTACAAGACCCGTCCGTGCGCACAGAAGGTGGAGTGTGCAGCTCGCATATATGCCGAATATCTGGAAAGTAAAAACCAATAAACCATTGATAAATGAAAAACATCCTATTGCCAGTCTTAGCCATGGCTTTTTACTGTACCCAAAGTCAGGCACAGAAGATACCCTTGGTATATAACGTAGAGAATACTGCGGCAACTTTCCCTGCTCCAATTATGCCCTCTATTGACAAATTGCCCAAGAAATGTGCTCTCCCTGATCCATTGCTGTTCTCGGATGCGAGCGGTCGTGCGCGGAAATTCAAAGACTGGAAGAAACGTCGTGGTGAGATAGCCTGTGAAATCCAGCATTATGAGATAGGTGAAAAACCTGTCGTAAATATGGACAACATCGATGCTTTTATGAACGGAGATACGCTGACTGTCAAGACTACTGTCAACGGCAAGTCTATGATTCAGACAGCAGTTATCATCTATCCTTCCGGTGGTAAAGCACCATACCCTCTGATGATTGGTGCCGACCAGATATCACTTCCACGTGAATTGATTACCGGTCGGCATATAGCCTATATGAATTTCTCATCCAAGCAGGTAAACGGTTATTCGCAGTTTCGCGCTGTCGGTTCACGTGGCACGTATCCTTTCGACTCTCTTTATCCCGCACTTGTCAACAATGGAGCTTATAGCGAATGGGCATGGGGATTCAGTAGACTACTTGACGGACTGCAAAAACTGGGGTCGGCGGTTACAAAGATAGACATGAAACATATAGGTGTAACCGGTTGTTCGTATGCAGGCAAGATGGCACTATTCTGCGGAGCCTTTGATGAGCGTGTGGCTCTGACAATTGCCCAGGAGCCTGGTGGTGGCGGTGCCGCTGCATGGCGTGTATCGCGTGCCCATAACCGTGATTATCCTAAAGAGGATGCCTGGGAAGATCTGGACAAGACAGACTACAATTGGTTTATGAAAAGTCTGAAAGAAACGTATGGTCAGGACAATACATTCTATCTTCCATACGATCATCACGAATTGGCAGCGCTATGTTGCCCCCGGGCTCTATTGATGCTAGGCAATCCCGACTACAGATGGTTGGCCGACGGTTCCGGTTATATATCCATGATGGCTGCCCGTAAAGTGTGGCAACAGTATGGAATAGAAGACAGATGCGGATTTTCCATTGTCGGAGGTCATGGCCATTGCCAACTGCCTGAGGCGCAATATCCAGAGGTAGGTGCCTATCTTGATAAATATCTGTTAGGTATCGATACCGTTTCCACAAACAATGTGTGTAAAGCCTCCGATTATCAGAAAGGCGGCAGTCGTGCCACAGCATTGGAAGAACTGGGACAATGGATTGATTGGTAGTTGTACTTAAGTGCGAAAAAATGTGGTAAAAAGTTCGTTTTATATGCGAATTTATGTATCTCTGCAACAGAAACAAGTGCTAAAAAGTGTTGATAATGGTAATATTTATATGCTGAAAATTGTAGCCAAGATATGGAAATGTTTGTTTTATAGGAACTTACGAAGTGGAAAGAAAAAAACGACAGGAAACCTCTCGTCTTGACCTCATTTTTGGGAACTAATCTGGCATTGAAAGCAGTACGCTATTCCATGCTTTCGTATCGTGAACAGGGGCAACTCCTCTGTGTTCCTCTGTATGCTGTATAGCAGTTTTTTTGTGCCGTGCTTCTTCTCTACTATTTTTTTTTCGTTTTATACCTCCATCCTCCACCAAATAGGCTATGTCTCTTTGTATCGTTCTGATAATTAACTATTTGCGAAAAATGGTGTACTCCAGAACCTCCACCAAACCTCCACCTATCCTCCACCCGAAAACCAACGATTTTGTCAACCGTATCTGAGAATAAGACAAAAAGTAGTCAACTGAAATCAAAAATTACTGGAATAATTTTATCTACTGAAGTCTTGTAGACATGTTACACCACCGTTGTAGACATGTTACCGCACCGCTGTAGAGTGTTTACACCACCGCTGTAATGTTGTTACGGCACCGCCGTAATGTGTTTACGAGGGTGCTGTGTAAACACATTACAGAAGCGTTCCGTAAAATCTATGACTGAAATATTACAATGTGACCGTCTTATGACGACCGATTAACGTTCTGTCAGCCTGAATCTTGGTGATGTTTCTTTGTCGTTTGTTGGCGTTCCCTGTTTAGTGAAACCCTTATAAGCAGGAGGGTAGCGACGTTGTGACGTTTTTATTAAGAAAATAAAATAGTTGAAGGCAGTTTCGGGTAATCTTTTATGGTTTCAAATCATTTGTATCGTTATTCTTCTATCGCTTGAATATCGCCCGTGTCGTCTATCTGCGGCAGTGGATTCTTATTGCTTTGTTTGGCCCCCAACTTTTGCAGTTTGGCGCATGTCTGTAAGATGCTCTGGCCTTTCACGTCCAGTTTCTTCTCACCGTCATCATAAGCTTTTTGGGCTTTCGTGATGGCTTCGCCGATAGATTGATAGTTTTTCATAAACTTACCTACACGGTCGAGCATCTCATTGGCCAGTTCGTACACCTTCTCGTGATTCTGTGCCTGGGCTACCTGCGTCCATGTCATACTGATGATACGGAGGGCGGCGAACATGGTCTGTTCGTCGGCAATATAGACATTGCTTTCCATCGCATTGCGCCATAAGTCGGGTTCAGAATTGATGGCAGTCCACAGGGCACCGGTGTTGGGCACGAACATGATGACATAGTCCATCTTTACTTTCGGCGCTCTGATATATGACGAATAATCTTTGGCCGACAATTCTTTGACATGTGCTTTGATACTGTCGATATGGGCTTTCAGATATTTATTGCGGTCTTCATCGGTCTCGGCGTTGACATAGTCGTAAAAGGCGGTAAGAGATACTTTCGAATCTACGATAATCTCGCGGTTGCCTGTGAGATGAATCATGACATCGGGAATCATCCTATGTCCCTCTTCGGATATCACTTTGCTTCCGTTGTTCTCTTTGATGTATTCCTGTACATCGAAATTTTCGCCCTCGATAAGTCCGTGGTCTTCGAGCATCTTGGCTAGAACCTGTTCGCCCCAGTTGCCTTGTATCTTGGTCTTGTGCTTTAATACATTGGCTAGCTCGTCGGCACTGGTCTTCGCAGCTTCGCTGTGTTTCATCAGGTCTTCCAGTTTTACTTTCATCTCACTGCTCATAGCTGTCTGTCTCAGCGCACTGTCGTTCATCGCCTGTTTCATCTTGTCTATCGTCTCGCGCAGTGGGTTTACGATTTGACCGAGATTGTTGCTGCTGGCATCGGTGAATTCCTTCTGCCGCTGTTTCAGCATCTCATCGGTGGCTGTCTTCATTTCGGCCGAAACTTTTTTCATTGTCTCGTCGAAACGTTCCTGCAAATTGTCGATAGATTCCTTGTGGCGGGTCTCCTGGGCTGCGAGGGCATCCTTGCAGGCCTTGTCTTTTGCCTCCAACAGTTCATTACAGTGCTTTTCGGCATCCGCCTTGGATGTATTCATCTGCGCTTTGAGAACTTCTGTCTGTGTAATCAGTTCCTGTTTTTTACCGCGTGATGCAAGAATGCCGATAATGAGGCCTAAAATCAGACCAATGATGATGCCGACGATGATTTCCATGATTTTTTCCTATGATAAATTTGTTTGTTGCAAAGATAGTGAAAAATATTTGTAATCATGATGTGAAATACAAATTAAACATTATCTTTGTTGCCGAATCAATACATATAAGGTTATGATAGACATAAGAAAACTGATTGCCGACACTACTGAGTTTTTCGCCGGAGATGCGAAACGGATTCAACATTTCATTAAGGTTCGTTCGTTGGCCAACCTCATAGGTGGTGGCGAAGGTATGACGGACAATGAACTGAATGTGCTTGATGCCGCCGCGGTGGTGCATGATGTAGGTATCAGACCGGCCGAGGAAAAGTACGGACGGTGTGATGGTAAATTACAGGAGAAGGAAGGACCGGCTGTGGCTCGCCCATTGTTGGAGGGGTGCGGCGCTACGGAGGAGCAGATTGACAGAATCTGTTTCCTGATAGCTCATCATCACACGTATAGTGATATGAATGGACTTGACTATCAGGTGCTTGTTGAGGCCGACTATCTTGTGAATATCCTTGAGGACGGAATAACCAATCTAAACCCACTAAGAGAAAAAATCTTCCGAACAAATACCGGAAAGTTCTTCTTAGACTGGATGTATATGGATCTCGAGGACCTGAACAAGAACAAGTAGATGGAACAGGATGAGATAGAAGACGAGTTTGTGCAGAAAATGACTGATGACTATTATAAGGGTGACTTGGCTGCTTACCCTTATTTTGGAGAGTATATCAGATGGAAAAAGGGTGATGTGGCATGGCCTATCATGGACAGGCATACAGCCCAGGATATTATTAATAAGGTGACGGAGGAAATAGACAAATTCGTCACGCTGAGTCCTATGGCTATGTTTAGCAGGCATGCCAAAGATAATGATATCATAGACCATTATGACAAATATGGCGACAATAGATTTGTTGTTGCCTATCTGTCTGAATTGCTGCAAGACTATACACAATTGCTGCAGGATGGCTATTTCGATTGATACTTCGAATATATGATGCGGTTATAATCAAAATATAAAATTAAGATGAGAATAAAATATTTACTATTTGGAATGATGATGCTTTGCTCTGTTGGAGTAAAAGCACAGGATGATAACAACGCTCATGCACAGTTGAACGCTGCCGATGAAAAAATTGCCGAGTTGCGCGCTAAAATAGCTGAAATGAAAGAGCAGAGCAGACCGATACTGCCTATCACTATCCTATTCAGTGCTGGCAAGGCTGTCATTGACAACACTCAGACTACGGCTTTGGGAATGATTGCCGGTTATATCAAGAAGAATCCGGGTATCAAGATACTTATCAAGGGGTATACGTCTACGGAGAAGAAAGACATGATAAACCCTGACTTGTCGGGTCTGCGTGCCAATACGATAAAGAACGAACTGATAGACAAATATGGCGTGGATGCTTCAGCACTGGAGGCGAAGGGCATGGGGGCTACCGATAAACTGTATGGTGAACTGGAATTCAACCGTGTAGTGACTTTCTCGGATATGTCTAAATAAACTTATATAATCTGAAAACGAAAAGCGAAGTGCCCGTTATGGATACTTCGCTTTTATTGTATAAATGGATTGACGTTTATGCTTCCCGTTGTTTGGTACCCATACGGGCTTCCACAACATTTACTACATAATCGCCCAGTTTTTCACATTCGCTGATAATGTCCATATACATGGTACCTATAGAATAGGTGTACTCGTGACTGTTGATGTCGTTGATATTCTCGCTCTTCAACTGATTGCGGTAGTTATTGATTTCGTTTTCGATGTTGAAGGAACGGTTGGCATCCAGATTATCCTTACGTCCGCTGAGCAGAACGTTCATCTGGGTAAGACTGTCGTCTGTGAGTTCAAACATCTGATGGATATGTTCTATTTGCTTCTCGGTGAATTCTTCTTTGCCTTTCAGTCTTCTGTTGATAGTACGTGCCACATTGTAACAACTGTCGCCGATACTTTCTATCTCGGATATCTCACGGAGCATGGCACGTATCTTCGCCTTCGTTTCAACACTCAGGTGGGCATCACTCACGTTATCCAGATAATTGGCTATCTCTATCTCCATATTATCACTGATGTTCTCGTATTTCTCGATACGGGTGAAGAGTTTTACGAAAGCGGTCTCGTCTTTGATCTCAAGCAGTTCACGTACAAAAACGAACATACGTTGGATACGTTCACCGAAGTTGGTTATTTCTTTTTGTGCCTCCAGTACAGACAACTCCGGGGTCTCCATAAAACCACCAGTGACGAAGCGCAGACGGAAGTCGTCTTCATCCTCAGTCTTACGAGGTTTGATAATCTTGCATACTATCTTTTCTATCTGAGGTATAAACCAAATCAGAATAAACGTATTTGACACATTAAACGTGGTGTGGAATGCCGCCAGTACAAAAGAAAGTACAGCCTTGTTGGTAACATGCGACGGGTCGCATACACCGACGAAACTACATACCATATTAACAAAAGGATGGAAAATACATAATACCCATATTACGCCGAAGACATTGAAGAACATGTGGGCGAAAGCCGCACGGCGAGCTTGCGTGTTGGCGGTGAGGGCGGCTATGTTTGAAGTAACGGTGGTGCCGATATTCTCGCCCATAACGAGAGCGATACCTTGGTAGATAGGAAGCACACCGCTGGAACAGAGTATCATCGTGATGGCCATAATGGCAGCCGACGACTGTACACACATCGTCATCACACTGCCGATAAGCAGAAATACGATGGTGGTGAGAAAACTGTTAGGATCGAATGATGCGAAGAACTTTAATACCGGAGCATCGTGGGCGAGGTCCATATCTATACCGGTCTGCCTTAATATGCCCAGACCAAGGAACATAAAAGATATACCAAATAAAAAATCGCCGACATTCTTGCGCTTTTTGCTATATATAAGAATGATGGCGATAAAAAATGCTGGCCAGACGAAATCGGTAACATTGAATGAGAACCCGGCACTCATAATCCATGCCGTAAGAGTCGTTCCGATGTTGGCTCCCATGATGACCGATATCGCTTGCGCCAATGTAAGCAGTCCGGCGTTGACGAACGATACCGTCATAACGGTGGTGGCAGTAGATGACTGAACAGAAGCGGTAACCAAAGTTCCTGTAAGCACTCCGAATAGACGGTTGGTGGTCATCGCCTGCAACACGTGTCGCAACTGCGATCCTGCCATCTTCTGAAGACTTTCACTCATGGATTTCATTCCATACATCAGGAGTGCGAGTGAACCAATAAGTTTAAAAAAAATCCAAATCGACATATTTTTTTCTAATTAATTGCGTAATTGTTGTTGTGTACTGTTTATTTTGAGTATCTTTACAAACGTTTAATTATAATATTGTAACAAAAATGGAACAAGTAATACAAATCCGTTGCAAAAATAATAAAAAAATTAAAGATGTGCGCATCGGAAGCACACTTTTTGAGATATTCAATGAATTTAATTTAGATATGCCCTTCGGACCAGTCAGTGCAAAAGTGAATAATAAGGTGGAAGGACTTCACTATCGGGTGTACCACCATAAAGATGTGGAATTTCTGGATTTACACTCGTCATCCGGTTCGAGAACTTACACGCGTTCGCTGTTCTTTGTACTGTGTAAAGCCGTTGAGGAACTGTTTCCTGACGGGAAGGTGGTAATTGATATACCTGTGTCTAACGGATATTATTGTAATCTGCACATAAGCAGACCTCTCACGACAATGGATGTGGATATGATCAGAAGAAAAATGCAGGAGATCATTGATGCAAAAATGCCTTTCGTACGCAGGGAATGCACGACGGAAGAGGCCATCAAATTGTTTGCCGAACGCGGGCTGGACTCAAAGGCTAAATTGCTGAGAAGTGTGGGTTCGTTGTATACAAATTATTATGAATTGGGCGGAAGCATTGATTATTTCTATGGTTCATTGCTTGTAAACACTTCCCAACTGAAATTGTTCGGTGTGGAAAAATATTTCGACGGTATACTTCTCCGCATCCCTTCTTTGAAAGATCCTTCAAAATTGGGCGAACTTCTACATCAGGAAAAGATGTTTGAAATCTTCAAAGAGCACCATAAGTGGCAGAATATCATGGGCGTCAGTACGATAGGTGATGTCAACGAGGCTGTGAAAGCGGGCTACTCTTCTACTTTGATTAATGTGTCGGAGGCTTTGCAGGAGAAAAAAATAGCTCAGATTGCAGATGATATTTCCAGTAGAGAGGGCGTAAAGGTCGTGTTGATAGCTGGCCCGTCATCAAGCGGTAAGACTACATTCAGCAAACGGTTGTCTATTCAACTGATGGCGTGCGGTAAGAAACCGATTCCAATTTCTCTGGATGATTATTTTCTGGATAGGGAGATGACACCGAAAGACGAGAATGGTGATTATGACTTTGAAAGTCTGTATGCTCTCAATATACCTCTATTCAATGAACAGTTGAATGCCTTGCTTGACGGTATGGAGGTCGAATTACCGAAATATAATTTTCAAAACGGGAAAGGGGAGAAGAGTGGAAGAAAACTGAAACTGCAGGATGATAACATCTTGATTCTCGAAGGTATTCACGCACTGAACCCAAATCTAACTTATGAGGTGCAGGAAGACAGAAAATATAGAATATATGCGTCTGCCCTTACAACCGTATTGCTGGATACGCACAATTATATTCCTACGACAGATAACCGTCTGTTGCGCCGTATCGTGCGTGACTATAAATATAGAGGTGTGAGCGCACAGGAGACGATACGCAGATGGCCTAGCGTGAGAGCAGGTGAAAACAAATGGATATTCCCTTATCAGGAAAATGCGAATGCGATGTTCAATACTGCTATGCTTTTTGAATTGTCTGTATTGAAAGCACAGGCTGAACCATTGTTGGAACTGGTGCCGGAAAGTGCTGATGAATATTCGGAAGCTTATCGACTTCGTAAATTCCTTAGTTACCTGCAGCCTGTACCGAACAAGCAATTGCCTCCTACATCATTACTGAGGGAATTCTTGGGCGGCAGTTCGTTTAAGTATTGACACAGTGCATATATATGCGATTAAACTTTTTGCGTTTTGAATAAATATTAAATTGTGATTTTGTCAAATTGCATTTAAAACCTTGTTTTTTATTTCAATATGCAAATATTGGGATGTATTTTCGAGAAAAATGCAAGAAAATAGATTTTTTGGCAATTATTTCTCGATAAAGTGATTTTTATTCAAAAACATTTTGTTATGTCGATAAACTTTCCGAACTTTGCACGTCGAATACGTATGGTATGTAATTTATCCATTTAGAAGGATTAAAAAGATTTAGTTATGGCAGAAAAATTGGAAGTTAAGGAGTTGGACCAAGTTGTTGTCCGCTTCTCTGGTGATTCCGGTGATGGTATGCAACTAGCCGGAAACATTTTCTCTACGGTATCTGCTACCGTAGGTAACGGTATCTCAACATTCCCGGATTATCCCGCAGATATCCGCGCCCCGCAGGGATCGTTGACAGGCGTTTCAGGATTTCAGGTACACATCGGTGAAGGCAAGGTTTATACTCCTGGAGACAAATGTGATGTACTGGTCGCAATGAATGCCGCTGCACTCAAAACTCAGTATAAATATTCAAAACCTCAGGCTACTATCATTATCGATACAGATAGTTTCGGTCCTAAGGATCTGGAAAAGGCTCAATTTAAGAGCGAAGATTATCTGGGTGAAATGGGTATAGATGCCGATCGTGTCGTAGCTTGTCCTATCACTAAGATGGTAAAGGATTGTCTGGCAGATACTGGTATGGATAACAAGTCTATACTCAAATGCCGTAACATGTTTGCACTCGGACTGGTATGCTGGTTGTTCAACCGCGACTTGGACCTTGTCGCCAATTTCCTGAGAGAGAAATTCGCTAAAAAGCCAGCTATTGCTGAAAATAATATAAAGGTGGTAAATGCCGGATATGACTATGGACACAATGTTCATGCTTCTGTTCCTGCTACATATAGAATTGAGTCTAAATCTAAGATCAAAGGCCGTTATATGGATATCACCGGTAACAAGGCTACAGCATACGGTCTGATAGCTGCTGCCGAGAAGGCTGGACTGAAATTATATCTCGGTTCTTATCCTATCACTCCTGCTACGGATGTTCTTCATGAACTGGCTAAGCATAAGAGCTGTGGCGTTATCACTGTACAATGTGAAGATGAAATTTCCGGATGTGCAAGTTCTGTAGGTGCTGCTTTTGCTGGTGCTTTGGCTGCCACATCTACATCGGGTCCAGGTGTCTGTCTGAAATCAGAGGCTATCAATCTGGCTGTCATAGACGAGTTGCCATTGGTGATTCTGGATGTTCAGCGTGGTGGTCCTTCAACAGGACTTCCTACAAAGAGTGAACAGACCGACTTGTTGCAAGCGCTATATGGACGTAACGGAGAATCTCCAATGCCAGTTATCGCTGCAACCAGTCCTACCGACTGTTTTGATGCAGTATATGCAGCATCAAAGATTGCTCTGGAACATCTTACACCAGTTATCTTACTTACAGATGCTTTTATAGCAAACGGTTCTGCCGCATGGAAGTTGCCTACCATAAAGTCTCTTCCTGAGATACATCCTCATTATGCGACACCGGAACAAAAGGGGAATTATACTCCATATTTCCGCGATCCGGAAACAAAGGTCCGTTATTGGGCTATACCGGGACAGGAAGGTTATACCCATATTCTTGGCGGTCTTGAGAAAGATGGTAAGACGGGTGCCATATCCACAGAACCTGAAAACCACAATCTGATGGTCCATCTGCGTGCAGAGAAGGTATCCAAAATACCAGTACCGGATGTGGAAGTAGAAGGTGATGCTGATGCTGAATTGCTCATCGTCGGTTTCGGTAGTACTTATGGACATCTTTATTCGGCTATGGAAGAACTGCAAAAGAAAGGTCATAAAGCCGCTCTTGCACAGTTTAAATACATCAACCCACTGCCAAAGAATACAGCAGAAGTATTGATGAAATATAAGAAAGTTGTCGTAGCAGAACAGAATCTTGGACAGTTTGCTGCTTATCTACGCTCAAAAGTTGACGGATTCGTACCTTATCAGTTCAATCAGGTAAAGGGACAGCCTTTCGTCGTAGCGGAATTGACTACAGCTTTCGAAGAGATAATAAAAAAGTAATAACTGATTAAGACAAAGAAAAAATGAGCGAATATACAGCAAATGATTATAAAAAAGGACAACCTCGTTGGTGTCCTGGTTGCGGAGACCATTTCTTCTTGGCATCTCTGCATAAAGCAATGGCAGAAGTTGGAGTTGCTCCTTATCAGACAGCAGTGATTTCTGGTATCGGTTGCTCTAGTCGTCTACCATATTATGTAAATACTTATGCTATGCAGACTGTACATGGACGTGCTGCCGCAATAGCAACGGGTACGAAGGTTGTCAACCCTGATTTGACAGTATGGCAGGTTAGTGGTGACGGTGACGGACTGGCTATCGGTGGTAACCATTTTATCCACGCAATGCGTCGTAATATAGACTTGAATATGATACTTCTCAACAACCGTATTTATGGTTTGACCAAGGGTCAGTATTCACCTACTTCACCACGTGGATTTGTCAGTAAGTCATCCCCTTATGGAACTGTAGAAGACCCGTTCCGTCCGGCAGAACTTTGTTTCGGTGCCCGCGGACATTTCTTCGCCCGTTCCGTTGCTACGGATGCAGCAGGCACAATAGACATTCTGAAAGCAGCCTATTACCATAAAGGTGCAGCCGTCTGCGAAATCATGCAGAACTGTGTGATATTCAATAATGGTGCTTATGATCCTATCTATACGAAGGAGGGCCGTTCAAAGAATGCCATTTATGTGAAGGATGGAGAGCCTTTGGTATTCGGTGAAAACAACGAATTCGGATTGGTACAGGAATGTTTCGGACTGAAAGTTGTAAAGATTGGTGAGAATGGTATCACATTGAAAGATATACTTATTCATGATTCACACTGCGAAGACAACACATTACAGTTGAAATTGGCCATGATGGACAATGAGGATGGATTCCCTGTAGCACTCGGAGTTATACGTGATGTTGCAGCACCTACTTATAATGATGCCGTAAATGAACAAATAGAAGAGATTAAGGCAAAGAAGCCTTATCACAACTTCGAAGAACTTCTTGAAACGAATGATACTTGGGAAGTAAAATAATTATTGACTACAATAATAAACGCCGGACTTGATATAAGTCCGGCGTTTTCTTTATATATAATAATTATATTATATCTTGTCTCCGTAACACAAATCTCCCGCGTCACCGAATCCAGGAACGATATATTTGTGCTCATTCATGCCCGGGTCTATAGCCGCACACCATATTGTGGTCTTGTCGTCGGGGAAAGCCTTTTTGATATGTTCAATTCCTTCGGGTGTGGCGATTACACAAGCTACATGGATACGTTTGGGAGCACCTTTGGTAAGAAATGCTTTGTATCCTAATTCCATTGAACCGCCTGTTGCCAACATAGGGTCGGCGATGATCAATGTCTTGCCTTCTATGTTAGGGGTAGCAAGATATTCAACATGGATACCCACTTGTGTATGTTCCATATCAGTATACTCACGGAAAGCACTGACAAATCCATTTCCGGCATGATCGAAGATGTTGAGGAAACCCTCGTGGAAAGGCAGTCCGGCACGGAAGATAGTTGATAGTACAATCTTGTCGATAGGCACATTGACCTTGGCGATGGCCAACGGTGTTTCGATGGCACGTTCCTCATAGTCGAGCGTCTTGCTTATCTCATAAGCCACCATCTCTCCAATGCGTGTAATGTTGTTACGGAACAGCAGACGGTTCTGCTGATAATCTTTGTCGCGAATCTCAGCCAGATACTGGTTGATGATTGTATTCTGTTCGCTTAAATTGATAATTTTCATGATTTATGATGCGTTAGCAAAAATATATTGGGTGCAAAAGTAGAAAAAATCCACCACATTTTGCAAAGTGTAAATTACAAAAATAATATATGGTACCCGATTTTTAAATACTTTAACCTAAAAAGATTTACGAGTGGTAATTTTGTTGATTTAAACTTTGCGTCGGAGCCCATTTTTTACTAACTTTGCGGTCGTTTAAGGTAAACGCAATTGTAAATATTCACAACTAAATACATTACGAAATGGCAAAGTTTGATAAGTCAGTATTAGCAAAGTACGGAATCACAGGCACAACTGAGGTTCTTTACAATCCTTCTTATGAAGTATTGTTCAATGAAGAGACCAAAGAAGGTCTTACAGGTTTTGACAAAGGTCAGGAAACAGAGTTAGGAGCTGTCAACGTTATGACAGGTGTTTACACAGGTCGTTCTCCTAAGGACAAGTTCATCGTTGACGATGAAACTTCTCACGATACAGTTTGGTGGACATCAGACGAGTATAAGAATGATAACAAGAAAGCTTCTAAAGAGGCTTGGGATGCTTGCAAAGAGATTGCAAAGAAAGAACTTTCTAACAAGAAATTATATGTAGTAGACGGATTCTGCGGAGCTAACAAGGATACTCGTATGAAAGTACGTTTTATCGTTGAAGTTGCTTGGCAGGCTCATTTTGTAACAAATATGTTTATCCGTCCTCAGAGCGAGGCTGATTTCGAACAGGAACCGGACTTTATCGTTTACAATGCTTCTAAGGCTAAGGTTACTAACTATAAAGAGTTGGGTCTGAACTCAGAAACAGCAGTTGTATTCAACGTAACTTCTAAGGAACAGGTTATCATCAACACATGGTACGGTGGTGAAATGAAGAAGGGTATGTTCTCTATGATGAACTACTTCTTGCCATTGAAGGGTATCGCAGCTATGCACTGCTCTGCCAACTGTGACATGAACGGTGAAAATACAGCTATCTTCTTCGGTCTTTCCGGTACAGGTAAGACAACATTGTCTACAGACCCGAAACGTAAGTTGATCGGTGACGATGAGCACGGATGGGACGACAATGGTGTATTCAATTTCGAAGGTGGTTGCTATGCTAAGGTTATCAAACTTGATAAAGAATCTGAACCTGATATCTACGGAGCTATCCGTCGCGACGCTCTCCTTGAGAACGTAACAGTAGACGCAGAAGGTAAGATTGATTTCGATGATAAGAGTGTAACAGAGAATACACGTGTTTCTTATCCTATCTATCACATTAAGAATATCGTTAAACCGGTATCTCATGCACCTGCTGCAAAACAGGTTATCTTCTTGTCAGCTGATGCTTTCGGAGTACTTCCTCCAGTATCTATCCTTGACAAACAGCAGACACAATATTACTTCCTCTCTGGTTTCACAGCTAAACTTGCTGGTACAGAGCGCGGTATCACAGAACCAACTCCTACATTCTCAGCTTGTTTCGGTCAGGCATTCTTGGAATTGCACCCAACAAAATATGCTGAAGAATTGGTTAAGCACATGGAGAAGAGCGGTGCTAAGGCATACTTGGTCAATACAGGTTGGAACGGAACAGGCAAACGTATCTCTATCCGCGATACACGTGGTATCATCGATGCTATCCTGAACGGTTCTATCGATAAAGCTCCTACAAAGAAGATTCCTTTCTTCGACTTCGTAGTTCCTACAAAGTTGGAAGGTGTTGATACAAATATTCTTGACCCACGTGATACATACTCTGACAAGAGTCAGTGGGACGAGAAAGCTAAAGACCTCGCAGGCCGCTTTATCAAGAACTTCGCTAAATACGAAGGAAATGCAGCAGGTAAGGCTCTTGTAGCAGCTGGACCAAAACTCTAATTTTCAGAATTAGATTATATCATATAGCGAGGCTCGTTTCAATACTGAAACGAGCCTCGTTTTTTATTTCGATTTTGATTTAAATCAATAAAATCCGCTAATTATGCACAAACAAATGAAAAGAATTTGTGTCCGAACACAAAAGTTACTATCTTTGCATCGTGTTCGAGAGAATACATAGTTATTCATTAGGTTAGTAGTTAATAGATTTAAGGTAAAGATTATGTTATTAGATTTTGAAACAACAGTAATGTTGGGTGTCGTTACTTTAACGACAATACTAAGCGTTATTGCTTTAGTAAATTCCAATTTACGTTGAAAGATTTTTTCAGGAGAACGGTATGAGTGATCACATCGTTCTCGTTTTTTTATGTATTCGTTAAAAAAAGCCGACTATTTCTTTAAATAGTGCTTAAAATAAGTTCTTTTTCTTATATTTTACATAATAAAGCACTTAAAATGTGCTCTATTTGAGGAAATGTGACTAAATTTGCAGCTAAAATCAAAATAGTAACTGATGAGAAGGAACATTTTTTCCCTTATATTACTGCTTGTAGCAGTGCCGATGCTTATGTCATGTCTTAATTCAGACAATGAGACTTCTACGTATTACAATGATGCAGCAATTACGTCATTTTCCATTGGAACTTTAAAAAGAACAATGCATACTACGTCTTCAAAAGGTGTCGACAGTACTTATACAACAACAGTAAGCGGTAGTGTTTATAAGTTTTATATAGATCAGCAACTTGGACTCATATACAATCCTGATTCACTTCCGATAGGGACTAGACCTTTTGGACTAAGTACTATCAGTAGCAAAAATTCGGGCATCATCGTATACAAGAGTCTGACAAGTGATACACTGAGTTATTATTCCAGTAGTGATTCCGTTGATTTTTCTTCTGTACGCGAATATCGTGTATATCCTACGAGCGGTGCGACGTACAAAACTTATAAGGTGAGCGTAAACGTGCATCAGCAGGATTCTGATACGATTATATGGAATAAAGCGGCTGTTAATAAAAGTATTGCCGCATTTAAAGGTATGAAATCAGTCGCTTATAATAAGACCATATATGTATACGGTACGAATGGTGCGAATACGATAGCTTATTCTTCATCATCCAGTGACGGCGCTACTTGGAATCAGTTGTCAATGAATAAGAATCTCGCCTCAGACGCATATAAGAGTATCATAGTCAATAATAATCTGTTTTATATTATCAGCGATGGCACGGTATTGAAATCAACAGACGGGGCCAACTGGAACGAGGTATCTACAGGCACAGGTTTAAAACAACTTATCGGCGGTACGACCACTGAACTGTATGCGTTGAACGAAAATAGCACCATTTCCGTGTCAAAGGATAAGGGCGTTACTTGGAGTAACGATAACATACAGGATGATGTGAGGTATCTACCTACAAAAGATATACATTACAATACGGTAAGTCTTGCGTCGAATGATTCAACAGACAGAATCGTGATTGTAGGAAATAGAGATAACACTACCTCCGTAGATACCACAGCAATGGTATGGACTAAGTTGGTGGAATACTCGGTTGGAAGTCCGTCGGGTTCATGGGAAATCGTGGAAAAAGGAGAAGATAATACTAAAAATTATCTTCCCGATTTGACCTCTTTGGTCGTAATACCTTATGATAATGGTATGCTGGCTTTTGGCGGTAGCGGAGTAAATTCAGGCAAGGTGAAATTCTCACAGTTCTACCAAAGTTATGACAGCGGTATAACATGGGTTAATAATACACATTATTATTTCCCTAGTGGATTTGATTGCAGTAATACTTCGTTTACAGCAGTGAAGGATGAAAGCAATTATATATGGATATTCTGTGGTGATAGCGGTCAGATATGGAAAGGACGTCTGAACAGATTAGGATGGACGAAAAACAAGACATCTTATACAGAATAAAAACAGGACTGTTGATGATGAGAAGACTCTCCATATTGATCATTGTATTCACATTTGTGGCAGTTGACTTGAACGCGCAGGATGATAATGAATATAAGATGGAGATTGGAGGGGGTTTAGGTTTGGTGTCTTATGAAGGTGATTTCAATGGCAATATTACCAAAGACGCACAACCGATGGCATCTATCATTGCTAGAAGAATAATAAATCCAAGAATGGCATTGAAGATGAATGTCACATTCGGAAAACTGAAAGGGAGTTCAAAGGATGTCGATACATACTATGCTGATTATAAAGATAATCCAATAGACTTTAATAAGAGTCTGGTAGATGTAGGTGTAGGATATGAATATAATTTCTGGCCGTATGGTACAGGAAATGAATATAGGGGAGCACATAAGTTAACACCGTATATAACATTGGGACTGGGAGTTACTTCTGTCTCAGGTGATGGAAATAGTGCTTTCACCGCAAACATCCCTTTAGGGGCAGGTGTAAAATATAAAGTGGCACCGAGAGTGAATATTGCTTTGGAATGGGCGGTACATTTTTCATTTAGTGATAAATTGGATGGAGTGGAAGACCCTTATGGAATAAAAAGTACAGGTATATTCAAAAACAAAGACTGTTACTCAATGCTACAGTTGATGTTGACATACGACATTATGTCGAAATGCAAAACTTGTAATAAAGATGATGACTGAGAAATTAGATATGAAGCATATACCTCAGCATATTGCCATCATTATGGATGGTAATGGACGCTGGGCGGAAGAGCGCGGAAAACCACGTAGCTTTGGACATCAGGCAGGTGTAGATGCGGTTAGAAGAATAACCTCAGAGTGTACCCGACTTGGTGTCAAGTTTCTTACTTTGTATACGTTCTCAACTGAAAACTGGAATAGACCTGCAGATGAGGTGTCGGCACTGATGGGATTGGTATTGTCATCACTTGAAGATGAAATCTTCATGAAAAATAATGTGCGCTTCCGTGTAATTGGTGATGTAAACCGCCTACCTAAAGATGTGTATGCAAAACTAATGGAAACAGAAGAGCATACGGCCAAGAACTCGACGATGACTATGGTTGTTGCGCTTAGCTATTCTTCAAAATGGGAAATAACGAAAGCTGTCAGAGAAATCGCACAAGATGTAAAGAACGGGGGAATAGAGCCAGATGAGATAACAGACGATGATATAAACAGACGTCTTGAGACGAAATTCATGCCCGATCCCGATCTACTGATACGGACGGGCGGTGAAGTCAGAATATCTAATTATCTTCTGTGGCAGATTGCCTATTCCGAACTTTATTTCTGTGATACATATTGGCCCGATTTTGATGAAGACGCTTTAGCTCAGGCAATAATCAGTTACCAGAGGCGCCAACGCAGATATGGAAAGACAGAAGCTCAAATAGATGATTCACAAAAATAGAACTATATTTAGTAAGATAGAAAACAATAAAAGATGAAGACAATAAGGAAAGTTATAATCTTATTAGCTATTACATTGAGTATGAGTCAAGTAATAGTGGGACAGGAGAAAATAATAAATCCAGATATATCTTATAGTGGAACCCCTAGAACATGTGTGTTGGGGGGCGTTGCCGTTGATGGTGTTGAAGGGTATGAGGATTATGTTCTGACAGGATTGTCCGGACTTACAGTAGGTCAGGAAATTTCTGTTCCGGGAACAGATATCACCGAAGCCGTGAAACGCTATTGGCATCATGGATTGTTTTCTAAAGTTACAGTGACAGCAGATTCTATCGTCGGTGATAGAATTTATTTACGTTTCCATCTCGGTCTCCGCCCTAGGGTAAGTAATATTGTCTACTCTGGATTGAAAAAGTCGGAAAGAGAGGATATGGAAGCTAAGTTGGGTATCATAAAAGGTAGTCAGATTACGCCTAATATGATTGACCGTGCCAAGATATTGGCAAAAAAATACTTTGATGACAAGGGATATAAAAATGCCGAGATTAATATTACCCAACGTGAGGATGTGACGAATAAAAATCAGGTTATCCTTGATGTGGATATAGATAAGAAGGATAAGATGAAGGTTCGCCATATTATTATAGAAGGTAATGACAATCTCAAATCATCAAAAATCAAGGGTAAACTGTTCGCAAAAGGCGTCTTTTCGAAGACACACGAGGCCGGTAAGTTAAATTCATTCTTGAAATCAAAGAAATTCACGGATGAACATTATAAGAAAGATAAGGATAAACTGGTCGAAAAATATAATGAATTAGGTTATCGAGACATGTATATCGTTAAGGATAGTGTTTGGAATAATGATTCTAAACATGTCAATATATATATGAAGATAAACGAAGGCAAGAAATATTATATTCGTAATATCACATGGGTCGGCAATACTGTTTATCCGACAGACCAACTCAATTCTATTCTTCGTATGAAGAAGGGCGATGTCTATAATCAGACGTACATGAATAAACGTCTTTCCAGTGACGATGATGCCGTAGGTAACCTTTATTATAATAATGGATATGTATTCTACAATCTGCAGCCGACGGAAGTAAACATCGTTGGTGATTCAGTAGATTTGGAAATGCGAATATTCGAAGGTCAGCAGGCTCATATCAACCGTGTACGTATTAATGGAAATGACCGTTTGTATGAAAACGTTATCCGCCGTGAACTGCGTACCAAACCAGGCGATCTTTTCTCGAAAGATGCTCTGGAACGTTCAATCCGTGAGATTGCGTCTATGGGACATTTCGATCCTGAGAAGTGTACTCCTGATGTGCATCCTAATTATGAGGATGGTACTGTAGATGTAAATTATAACCTTACGTCAAAATCAAATGACCAGGTAGAGTTCTCTCTTGGTTGGGGACAGACAGGTGTCATAGGTCGTATCAGTCTTAAACTTAACAATTTCTCTATGGCCAACCTGTTTAATAAGAATAAGGAGCATAGAGGTATCATGCCAATCGGTGACGGTGAACAACTGGCATTGAGCGCGCAGACCAATGGTTCCTACTATCAGTCATATAGCGTCAACTATTCTTCACCTTGGTTTGGTGGCAAACGTCCTAATGCATTCAATATAGGAGCTTACTATTCCAAGCAGACCGATGTATCCAGCAACTATTACAACAGTAGTTATATGAATAACTATTATAGTTATCTATATGGTTATGGATCAAGCAACAGTTACAGTTATAATTATGAAAGTTACCTCGACCCTGACAAATATGTGAAATTATTGGGTGTTTCTTTGGGATGGGGTAAACGTCTGCGTTGGCCGGACGACTATTTCCAGTTATCTGTACAGTTGGCTTATCAGCGATATATGTTGAAAAACTGGCAATATTTCTTGATAACGGATGGAAACTGTAACAACTTTAATATAAACATTACGCTATCACGTGTATCAACCGACAATCAACTTTTCCCACGTCGTGGTTCAGAGTTCTCTGCATCGGTAACGTTGACACCTCCTTGGTCAGTATGGGATGGCAAGGATTATGCTAATTTGGCAACCAATTCCAAGTCGACACATTATAAAGATGAATTACAGGAGAAATATCGTTGGATTGAATATCATAAATGGAAGTTCCGTGCAAAGACCTATACTGCTTTGACAGGTGGCCAGAAATGTTTCGTATTGATGACCCGAGTAGAGTTCGGTCTATTGGGATCATATAACAAATACAAGAAATCTCCATTCGAAACATTCTATGTCGGTGGTGATGGTATGAGCGGATATTCCAGTGGTTACGCGGAAGAGACAGTAGGATTGCGCGGATATGAAAATGGTTCGTTGACTCCTTATTATCAAGAGGGTTATGCTTACGACAGATTCACCCTTGAGTTACGTTATCCGTTTATGTTAGGTAACACTACGATATATGGATTGACCTTCCTCGAAGGTGGTAATGCTTGGCATGAGACAAAGAACTTCAATCCATTTGATATGAAACGTTCGGCCGGTGTCGGTGTCCGTCTCTATTTGCCTATGGTCGGACTGATGGGTATTGACTGGGCTTATGGTTTCGATAAAGTATTCGGCACGAAAGGTGGAAGTCAGTTCCACTTTATCCTAGGTCAGGAATTCTAGATTTTGTATAATACGTATAATCAGAAAGGGGTTTAAAATGAAAAGGAAATTATTGTTTTTAAGCTTATTCGTCATGATGGCAATGACGGCAAGTGCACAGAAGTTCGCTTTAATAGATATGGATTATATTCTGAAGAATATTCCAGCATACGAGCGTGCCAATGAACAATTAAACCAAGTTTCTAAGAAATGGCAGGCTGAGGTGGATGCTCTGAACACAGAAGCCCAGACAATGTATAAGAACTATCAGAATGAAGTTGTTTTTTTATCACAAGAACAAAAACAAAAGCGCCAGGATGCCATTGTCGCAAAAGAGAAAGATGCCAGTGAATTAAAGAAAAAATACTTTGGACCGGAAGGAGAACTCTTCAAGAAGCGTGAGAGTCTGATGTCTCCGATTCAGGACGAGGTCTATAACGCCGTTAAGGACATATCAGACCTTCGTGGATATTCTTTGGTTCTGGACAGAGCCTCGAATAGTGGTATCATATTTGGTTCGCCAAAGATAGATATCAGCAATGAAGTGCTCTCAAAACTCGGCTATTCCGGAGAATAAATAAAGATAAGATAATAATTAATAATCAATTTAATATTTTTAGAAAAATGAAAAAGTTAGTTTTATTGTTTTTTATGTTCGCACCTCTGACTATGTTTGCTCAGAAATTTGGACATGTAGACCTCGAGACAGTAATGAAAGGAATGCCTGAATACACAAAGGCTACAGCAGATTTGCAGGCATTGCAGAAACAGTACACAGATGAATTGAAGTCTATGGAAGATGAGATTCAGAAGAAGGGTGAAGAATATCAAAAGGCAGAACAGGCAGATCCTAAGATGCCTGAAAATATCAAGAAAAGACACACTGATGATCTTCAGCAATTGTATCAGAAGTATCAGCAGGCTCAGCAAGACGACGCCCAGGCTTTCCAGAAAGCACAACAGGAAAAGATGGCGCCTGTACAGACTAAGATGATGGATGCCATCAAGGCTGTCGGACAAGCTGGTGGATATACATACATTATGCAAGCTGGTTCTCTGCCATATATCAGCACAACATTGAGCAAAGATGTTACTGCTGAGGTTAAGACAAAGTTGGGTATTAAGTAATTAATCCTCTCGCTTTTCTTATTCATTAAGGATAAGGCAGAAATATCGCTAAAGAGTATGTCATCCATTATTATTGGTTGACATACTCTTTAAGTCTTTTTTGGTGGAATAGATGTGTACATAAGTAATTAGAGTATCAATAATGAAAAAAAATCTACTGTTAATATTATTCTTTTTACTACCGGTGTTAACAAATGCCCAAGCAGTAAAATTTGGTTTCTTTAGTTATGATTCTGCATTTAAGTCAATGCCGGAATATGTTATAGCTAATAAGAATATAAGTGATTTGAAAAACCGTTATGATGCAGAAGCCAAACGTGTTGAGGATGAGTTCAATAAAAAATACGAAGATTTTCTTGAAGGACAGAAAGATTTCCCTCAGAATATTCTTGAGAAACGTCAGGCTGAACTGCAAGAGTTGATGGATAAAAATGTCGCATTCAAAGAAGAGTCGAAAAAAATGTTGAGTGCTGCAGAAAAAGATACTTTCGCCCCGGTATATGATAAATTGGATTCCATAGTCAGAACGATAGGCAAGGAGCGTGGATATGCTTTTATTATCAATACAGACAATAAATCTTGTCCGTATATCGATTCAACTTTAGGTGAGGACATCAATACAATAGTAAAAGACAGATTGAAATGAAACTATCACAAGAACCAGGACCTATAGGTGTTTTCGATTCAGGTTACGGAGGTCTGACAATACTGCATCAGATGCGTCAGATTCTGCCTAAGTATGATTACCTTTATTTGGGTGATAATGCCCGAGCTCCTTATGGAACCAGGTCTTTTGATGTAGTATATCAGTTTACCCGTGAGGCTGTCATGAAACTTTTTGAGATGGGCTGCCATCTCGTTATTCTTGGCTGTAACACAGCGTCAGCTAAAGCTCTCCGCACTATTCAGCAGAACGACCTACCGCAGATAGACCCGGAACGCAGAGTTTTGGGTATCATACGACCTACTGCCGAGTGTATAGGTAATATCACGCACAGTCGTCATGTAGGTATTGTGGCAACACCGGGAACAATTAAGAGTAACAGTTATCCGTTGGAGATAAACAAATTATATCCGGATATTAAGGTTTCTGGCGAGCCATGCCCGATGTGGGCTCCGTTGGTCGAAAATTATGAGTTTGATAGTCCCGGAGCTGATTATTTTGTGAAGAAGCGTATCAACAATCTGATGCGGAAAGACCCTGAGATTGATTCTATCATCCTTGGTTGCACGCATTACCCATTACTGCTCAATAAAATTATCAAATATGTGCCTAAAGGTGTGTCTATCATACCACAGGGCGAATATGTGGCTAATAGTCTGAAAGACTATTTTAAGCGTCATCCGTCTATTGAGGAGATGTGTACCAAGAAAGGTTCATGTCGCTATCTTACGACGGAAAGCCCAGAGAAGTTCAAGGAGTCTGCACAAGTATTTCTACACGAAAGTATAGAGGTCGAGAATATTAATCTTGACTAAGTAATCGCTTGCTTAGGTATCTTACGGGATACCAAACTGCAAGATAGCCCACAATGACCACGGTGGCAAAGATCAGAATAATATCTGTAGGGTGTACACTGACAGGGTAGGCGTTGATTACAAAACTTCCGCTTGACTCACCCAATGCCACAATGCCGTACGTTTGCTGTATCCAACAAAGCAGCAAACCGATACCGATACCGATAATAGCACCTATCGTAGATATCATTCTACCTTCAAACAGGAATATTCTAATGATCTGGTGGTCATTGGCTCCCAAGTTTCGTAGTGTCACCACGTCATCTTTCTTGTCAATGATAAGCATGGACAGACTGCCGATGATATTAAAACAGGCAACCATGAGAATGAAAGTAAGGAAGATGTATGCGATAAACTTCTCTATCTGCATGATTTTGAACGTATCTTCCTGCTGTTCATAACGGTCTTTGACACTATATTTATTTCCGGCGATTTGTTGAATTTCCTTTTTTACCGCCTCAAAATCAGAACCGGGTTTCAGTCTCAGTTCCAATGATGTAAGCATACCTTGTTGGCCGAACAAATTTCGTGCGAAAGAAATAGATGTTATGATATAATTCCTATCGTATTTTGCTTGTCTTACAGAAAAAAGCACACCTGGCGAATACAAATCATCTTCTACGAAACCATCTGTAGGATTGGCCATATCCAGTTGACCCTCACGTTTCGGAGCATAAATTTTAATTGTATTCTTAAATTCTACACCAGTCCCTAAATCATCAGCTAGTCCTATACCTACTACACCATAGTTGAGGTCGGCAGCATGAAGTTCAAAATGTCCGTCTCCGTACAATATATCATTAATATGAGTGAGACTTGAAAAGTTGTCATCTACACCCTTGATGGTAATCATGGCTTGTCTTTCACCATATATGGCTAAGGCCTGGTCTTCTACGCTTTCGGTGGCAACATCTATATCCGGAAGATGTTTTATCTTCGTCAGAATCGGATCGTCGGACGGGGCACTTTTACCCTGTATCGGTGCAACTTTGATTTGTGGGTCGAAATTAGTGAAAAACGAAGCTACTAAATCCTGAAAGCCGTTGAAGACACTCAGTGTTACCACTAATGCCATTGTGGCAACGGCCACACCCACGACAGAGATGCCGCTGATAATATTAATAACGTGAGTACTCTTTCTAGAGAACAGATAACGTCGGGCAATGTAGAACGGGAAGTTCATTATTTATCTTCTTCTTTTTCGTCTTTTTTGAGTAGACTGTCAATGTGTTCAATATAGTCGAGCGAATCGTCTATGAAGAATCTGAGTTCCGGTATGATGCGCAACTGATGGCGCACGCGTGTACCTAATTCGTAACGGATCGTCTTTTCATTGGCAGTTACGTTCTTTAGCATTTCATCGCTCTTGTCGGAAGGGAAGATGCTAAGGTAGGCAGTGCATATACTTAAGTCGGGACTGATGCGTACGCGTGTTACGGAAACCATAACACCATGCATCATACGTGTCTGCTGTTGAAAAATAACACTAAGTTCTTTTTGTAGCAGTCTTGATATCTTGTTTTGTCTTGTTTCTTGCATAATCTTTTTTCTTATTTAATGCAAAATTACATCTATTTTTTCAATTCAGCAAAGAAAGGTCGATTTTTGTTGGAAATGTATTCTTTATAGAGTCATTTTTTTCTGATAAGTGTAAGTCCGTCACGAAGAGGAAGAATCACTCTTTCCACTCTGGCATCTTTAGCGATATAATCATTAAAGTCTTCGATGCCTCGGGTCTGACCGTCACTGTTCTTAGGTACTTCCAGTACATGTCCGTCCCATAATGTGTTGTCGGCAAGAATAAAACCGCCATCACGAACTACATTCATTGCCATCTCATAAGTAGCCAGGTACGTACGTTTATCTCCGTCTATAAAAGCCATGTCGAAAGAAATACCGAGTTTGGGGGCCTCCGTTATCGCATCACCGATGATAAATTCTATCTTATCTGCCACCGGTGACCCTTCTATCCATGGACGGGTGAAATCTTCTTGCTCGTCATTGATCTCGTATGTATACACTTTTCCTCCCTCCGGTAACCCTTCTGCCATGCAGATAGCGCTGTAGCCGCTGAAAGTTCCCACTTCAAGGATGTTCTGTGGACGAATCATCTCTACAAGCATCTTGAGCAATCTGCCTTGGAGATGTCCACTGGCCATCCTTCCACGAAGAAGATGGATATTGGTGGCACGATAAAGTCTGTATAGATAATCCCCTTCCGCATCTATATGCTGAAGGATATAATTGTCGAGCTGTTCAGATTCCGTCATCTGTTATTACTGGTCGCATTAGAGATGATACCTTCGATAGCCAAACGGTAAGAATCGAGCCCAAATCCACAAATCACTCCAAGACATGCACAGGAAATCATTGATTTGTGGCGGAACTCTTCTCGTTTATGCACATTTGAAATATGCACTTCGACAACGGGACTTTTCAGACTGCGTATGCAATCCTGCAGAGCCACGCTGGTATGCGTATATGCCCCGGCATTCAGTACAATACCGTCATAACTGAAACCCACTTCCTGCATTTTGTCAATCAGTTCACCTTCGATATTACTTTGATAATATTCTATATCAATGTCCGGATATTGACTGCGAAGAACAGGCAGGTAAGTCTCAAAAGAATTGTTGCCATATATCCCTGGTTCACGTACACCAAGAAGATTCAAATTCGGTCCGTTAACGATAAGTATTTTCATATCTCAGAATAATTTGTTATATTTGCTGCAAAATTAATAAAAATAATGGAAAACGACAAGAAAAGTGGAACGAATGTCGTCCGTGAGTATTGCAGATACTTGAAATTGGAACGGAATTATTCGCCCAATACGCTCGATGCCTATTTAAGGGATTTGCAGAAGCTCCTTGACTATCTGCAACGCGAAGGTATAGAACCGACGGAAGTCAAACTGGAAAACCTTCGCCATTTCGCAGCGGGATTGCACGATGTCGGCATTCACCCTCGTTCTCAATGCCGGATACTTAGTGGCATCCGCAGGTTCTATCATTTTCTTCAGATAGATGGGTATGTAAAGGATGATCCCACCGAACTGCTCGAGTCTCCACAGATAGGAGAGCATCTTCCGGAAGTACTTTCCACGGCAGAAGTGGACATGATAGAAAACAGCATCGACCTCTCCGATCCGTTGGGCCAACGTAATAAAGCCATCATCGAAGTCCTGTTCAGTTGCGGTATGCGGGTTAGTGAATTGGTAAACTTCAAATTATCAGATTTGTATATAGAAGAAAAGTTTGTAAGAATCATAGGTAAGGGCCGGAAAGAACGACTTGTACCAATATCGCAGCGGGCCATCGATGAAATAAAATATTGGTTCTTGGACCGTAATCTTATGAAGATCAAACCAGAAGAACAGGATTATGTGTTCCTGAATCGTCGTGGTGCTCATCTTACCCGCACCATGATACTGATCATGATAAAAAATCAGGCAGAGATAGCTGGAATAAAAAAGACAATCAGTCCACACACTTTCCGCCATTCATTCGCTACAGCCTTGTTGGAGGGCGGTGCCGACCTAAGAGCGATCCAGGCAATGTTAGGTCACGAGAGTATAGGTACGACAGAGATTTATACCCACATAGATACGACGCGGCTCAGAGATGAAATATTATTGCACCATCCGCGTAATATAAAGAATGAACATTGAAAAATGTTGCAAGATAATAATATTTATGTTACCTTTGCAGCATTATCACTAAAAACTCAAACAAATGAAACTGAAACAGTTGTTCATGTTGGTCTTGCTTTTTGTAGCAGGACAAGTGTTGGCGCAGAAGATGCCCGTAATACCTATAGATACGGCAGTACGTATAGGCAAGCTCCCTAATGGTTTAACATATTATATCCGCTATAATAACTGGCCCGAACATCGTGCCGATTTCTATATAGCACAGAAGGTAGGTTCCATACAGGAAGATGAGAACCAGCGCGGACTGGCTCATTTTCTTGAACACATGTGTTTCAACGGTACCAAACATTTCAAGAGCGATGCTCTCGTAAAGTATTGTGAAAGTATCGGTGTGCAGTATGGAGGAGACCTCAATGCGTATACATCTACCGATCAGACGGTCTATAACATATCCAATGTACCCACGACGCGACAATCGGCACTCGACTCTTGTCTGCTGATATTAAGCGACTGGGCCGATGGCTTGACACTTGACCCTCAGGAGATAGACAAAGAAAGAGGTGTAATCCATGAAGAATGGCGTCTGCGTACAAAAGCATATATGCGTATGCTTGAACGTGACTTGCCCAAACTCTATCCAGGTAGTAAGTACGGACTACGTATGCCTATCGGACTAATGAGTGTGGTGGACAATTTCAAACCCAAGGCGTTGCGCGATTATTATGAGAAATGGTACCGTCCCGACAATCAAGGTATTATCATCGTCGGCGATGTGGATGTTAATCATGTGGAGGCCGAGATTAAGAAACTGTTTGGCGGTATCAAGTCACAACCCGGTGCTGCCAAGGTCGTAGACGAGCAGGTGCCGGACAATAACACACCGATATTCGTAATTGATAAAGACAAAGAGCAAGAAAGAAATAGCATAGAACTGATGTTTAAGCATGCTGCCGTGCCCGACTCAATGAAAACGACACTCGACTATATGCTCGAAGAGTATGTTAAACAGACCGCTTTGTCTATGTTGAACGACCGTTTCAGAGAATATGTCAATAAACCCGAAAGTCCTTTCGTCTCAGCTTATGCATGGGATGACAGTTATATCATTTCGAAAACCAAAGATGCATTTACTCTACAGGCACAGCCCAAAGACGGAAAAATAGAGGAATCGCTAAAGGTGATGCTTAGAGAGGCGACAAGAGCTGCAAAGTTTGGTTTCACCCCAACCGAATACAGCAGGGCAAAAGCAGATATGCTCAGCGGTTTGGATAAAATGTACAGTAACCGTGATAAACGTGAGAATTCCCAGTTCTATGAAGAGTATAAAAATCATTTCCTAGATAATGAACCGATACCGTCCATAGACTATTATTATGCCACTCTGAAACAAATGGTACCCGTGATACCTATAGAAGCTATCAATGAGGCTATGCGTGTCATGGTGTCGGTGTCAGATACAAATATGGTCGTGGTTAACTTCAATAATGAGAAAGAAGGTAATGTATATCCTACAGAGGTGACTCTTAAAAAAGCGATTGATGAAGCCCGTGCAGAGGAACTAACCCCTTATGTCGACAATGTCAAAAACGAACCTCTTATAAAGGATATGCCGAAGAAAGGAAAAATCAAGAAGGAAACCGTAAATAAGAAATTTGACTATAAAGAACTGATACTTTCCAACGGAGTAAAAGTAATATTGAAGAAGACAGATTTCAAGAAAGACGAAGTAAGACTGTCGGCAGAAGGCCAAGGAGGCAGCAGTTTGTACGGCGAGAAAGATTATGTCAATCTAGAAGCCTTCAAAGATGTGATAAATGCCAGTGGACTAGGCAATTTCAAACATAATGAGCTCCCCAAGGCTCTTGCAGGTAAAATAGCCAGTGCAAGTATGTGGATGACGACGATGTACGAACAGATCAGCGGCAGTTCTACACCCAAAGATGTTGAAACAATGTTCCAATTGGTTTACTTGTATTTTACGCAGATCAACAAAGATCAGGAATCTTATGATAATCTGATGAATTCTTATCAAATAGCACTGAAAAACAGAGCCCTGAGTCCTGATAACGCATTCTCGGATTCCCTGACCTATACCCGTTATATGCATAATCCGCGTTTCAGATCATTGGAAGTAAAGGATATAAAGAGTATCAATTACGACCGAATATTGGAGATAGCGAAAGAACGTACAGCCAATGCCGCCGCTTATACATTTACAATAATAGGTAATTTCGAGGAAGATTCGATTCGTCCGTTGCTCGAACAGTATATCGCATCCCTGCCGGTACAGAAAAAGATTGAAAAGGGACATAGGGTAAATAACACGGCAGACGGTATTGTCGTCAACCAATTCTGTAGAAAGATGGAAACGCCGAAAGCCAGTGCCGTGATGGTCTGGAAAAATGACAAGATGCCCTATACGCTCGAAAACGCAGTAAAAGTGGATGTCGCCGGACAGATATTGGATATGATATATAACAAGAAGATACGTGAAGATGCCAGTGCAGCTTATTATGCCGGTGCAGCCGGAGATATCAGTCATGCAGAAGACGGATACACGACCACCATCTTATATGCTTCCTGTCCTATGAAGCCTGAGAAGTGCGACACCGCTCTTACCATCATGCGTACAGAAGTGCCTGGTCTGACAGAGAAATGCGACCCTGCCATGCTTGCCAAGGTAAAGGAATATATGCTTAAGAATGCAGACGACTCTTTCAAGACCAATGATTATTGGAGTGGCATCATAGACATATACAGGAAATACGGACTGGATTTTTATACCACATACAAAGATGTGATCAAAGCCCAGACACCAGAGAGCATCAGTGCATTTGTGAAAGAGTTGCTGAAGGCAAACAATCGCGTAGAAGTGGTTATGATGCCTCAAAAATAATAAGATACTTCGTTTTTTATTTTGTATTTAATTCGAATTACAGTACCTTTGCACCCAATTATTTATAAATAAAGAGATTATGTCATATTTGTTTTCATCAGAATCAGTATCAGAAGGTCATCCTGATAAAGTAGCGGATCAGATATCAGATGCTATATTAGACCAGTTCCTTGCTTATGACGAGAATGCCAGAGTGGCTGTGGAAACGCTTGTCACGACAGGGCAGGTGGTTATAGCGGGTGAGGTTCACAGCGAGGCTTATATAGACCTGCAGAATGTGGCCCGTACCACGATCAACAAGATCGGTTATACCAAATCAGAATACCAGTTTGATGGTAATTCATGTGGAATATTCAATGCCATCCACGAGCAGAGTGATGATATCAACCGCGGTGTGGATAATGGAACTGATATTAATCAAGGTGCCGGTGATCAAGGTATGATGTTCGGTTATGCCATCAATGAGACAGAGAATTACATGCCTGTATCATTGGATTTGGCTCATATTATCATGCATACCCTTGCAGATATCCGAAAGGAAGGAAAGGCAATGACATATCTTCGTCCCGATTCCAAGTCTCAGGTCACTATCGAGTATAATGATAATGGTACGCCTTCACGTATAGATACGATAGTAGTATCTACACAGCATGATGAATTCGACAAGGACGATGTGATGCTGGCCAAAATACGTGAGGATGTCATCAACATTCTTATACCACGTGTGAAGTCACAGATACATAGCGACAAAGTGTTGGCATTGTTTAATGATGATATCAAATATTTTGTCAATCCGACAGGCAAATTTGTCATAGGCGGTCCTCATGGAGACACAGGTCTGACAGGCCGTAAGATTATCGTTGATACTTATGGAGGTAAAGGTGCACACGGTGGTGGTGCTTTTAGCGGTAAGGACTCCAGTAAAGTGGACCGTTCTGCGGCTTATGCGGCAAGACATATAGCAAAGAACATGGTGGCAGCCGGTGTGGCCGATGAAATGCTTGTTCAGATAAGTTATGCGATTGGTGTGGCAAAACCGGTAAACATCTATGTCGATACTTATGGAAAGAGTAATGTGAAGATCAGTGACGGTGAGATAGCAAGAAAGATTGCCGATATGTTCGATTTACGTCCGAAAGCAATCGAGAAAAGTCTGAAGCTCCGACAGCCGATATTCAGCGAAACGGCATCTTATGGACACATGGGCCGCAAGTCGGAAGTGATAAACAAAACATTTGTAAGCCGTTATCATGAAACAAAGACAATTGAGGTTGAATTGTTTACATGGGAAAAACTCGATTGTGTTGATCAGATAAAGAAAGAATTCGGATTGTAAATATGTTGTTCGAACAGTCGGATTCGCTCAGTAAGATATCTGAAACTCTTTCAGTCCCTGAAGAGGCTACTAGACATAATTCAAAACCACAGCACCCGTATCAGGTGCTGCGACAGTTGCCTAGTGACGCTACTCCTGCCCAGCAAGACTCGGCCATACAAGCCGTATTCCAACCGAAAGAAATTCATTACAGCAGTCGCCCCGACACACTGCATCTTCCCGGTCAGGATGCAGGGAAAAGTTTAAAGGATGTGAAGTTGCCGAAATATTATAAAGAAAGTTTCTTTTCCAATGATTCTCTTCTGCATCCTGAATTAAGTGCCGGTCGTTATGGCGTGGCGGGAGACCCTGTCCCATATAGCATTCATAATGACAATTATGTTACAGGAATGTTGTTAGGATGTTTTATTCTTGCCTTAATAGCCTTTTCACATTCACGTATGTTCTTATTACGTCAGATGAAAGAATTCTTTTATGTTCAGCGTAGTGGTACGACAGTAGTCAGCGAGACGACAAACGAACTTCGTTTCCAGTTCTTTCTCGTACTGCAGACGTGTCTGCTATTATCACTATTATTCTTTTTTTATACGACGATATACATATCAGACACATTTGTCTTATCATCACAATATCAGTTGATTGCCATATATTTCGGGATTATTGCGTCCTATTTTATATTGAAGGTGATATTATACTGTTTCGTGAACGCTGTGTTTTTTGACAAGAAAAAAAACATACAGTGGTTGAAATCTCAGATGTTTCTCGTGTCAGTAGAAGGCATCGCTTTGTTTCCTGCTGTCATGCTGCATGCGTATTTTGATTTTTCAATAAGAAATACGCTTATTTACTTTGCATTTATCGCAATATTGGTCAAATTATTGACTTTTTATAAGTGTTACAGTATCTTTTTTAGGAAAATTGGAGCTTTTTTGCAAATAATTTTGTACTTTTGTGCCCTCGAAATGATACCACTTATAACCCTCGGGGTGTTATTGGTGATGACAGGTAATTATTTTAAAATAAATTTTTAGGACACCGATGATTAAGAAGATTTTGGTTTCTCAGCCTAAACCAACTAGTGAAAAATCGCCGTATTATGACATCGCATCAAAGTATGACGTTGAATTAGTATTCCGTCCTTTTATTAAGGTCGAAGGTCTTTCTGCTAAGGAATTCCGTCAGCAGAGAATAAATATTTTAGATTATACAGCAATTGTATTCACATCCAGGCATGCGATAGACAATTTCTTCAGTTTGGCGAAAGAAATGCGTGTCACCATACCTGAAGATATGAAATATTTTTGTGTTACGGAGACGATAGCGCTTTATATACAGAAATATGTTCAATATCGTAAACGTAAGGTGTTCTTCGGCACAACGGGTAAAATCGTTGATTTGGCGCCGACAATGGTGAAACATAAAACGGAAAAATATCTTATACCGCTCAGTGATGTTCATGACAACAGTGTCAGTGAACTATTGGAATCCAAGAAACTTGCACACACGGAATGTGTGATGTATCGTACGGTCAGCAATGATTTTACAGCTGAGGAGATTGATACATTTGATTATGATATGCTGATATTCTTTAGTCCGTCGGGTGTTCAGTCGTTAGTGAAAAACTTCCCTGACTTCAAGCAGGATAAAGTAGCTATCGGTACTTTCGGTCCCACTACGGCAAAGGCTGTAACAGATTCAGGCTTACGTCTGGATTTACAGGCGCCCAATAAGGACTGTCCATCTATGACAGGAGCCTTGGAACAATATCTGGCAAAACATAAATAATATTGGTGATGACCGCGTCTGTGGTTCAGACATTAAAGAAGAATGAACGGCTAAGTAGTAGAAATATTATTGAAAGACTGTTCACAGGAGGCCAAAGTCGTTCGATGTCGCTCTTTCCTTTGAGAGTGGTTTATACTCAGATAGAAAATAACGAGTCGAATTCAGATGTGCAAATATTGGTAAGCGTATCCAAAAGGCATTTCAAGCGGGCCGTCAAGCGTAACCGTGTCAAACGACAGATAAGAGACTCCTATAGACGGAACAAGGGCATCCTGGACACTTCCCTTAAGGGGAATGAATCTACGCCAATGGCTATGGCTTTTATATGGTTGGCGGATAAGTTGTATTCATCTGCTGAGATTGAGAAACGGATGGTGTCTCTTTTGCAGCGCATCAGTGAGCAACAATGAAAATGCTGCGGTCTATATTTAAACTATTGTCCCGTGCAGTGATATGGATATTATGCTTGCCGATTGTGTTTTATCAACGATGTATCAGTCCGTTCACCCCTCCGTCATGCCGATTCACCCCCACATGCTCGCAATATGCTTTGGAAGCTCTGCGCAAGCATGGGCCTATTAAGGGATTGGCTTTGGCTATATGGAGAATCTTAAGATGTAATCCATGGGGAGGCAGCGGTTACGATCCTGTACCCTGAATATTGTGAATAAAAATATAAATATATAATAAATCATTCGATGAATAAGAATTTTGTTGAAGAATTAAAATGGCGTGGAATGTTGAGCCAGATAATGCCTGGTACAGAAGAACTTCTACAGAAAGAGATGGTTACGGCTTATTTGGGAACTGACCCTACAGCCGATTCTTTACATATAGGCCACTTGTGTGGAATTATGATGCTTAGTCATCTGCAGCGTTGCGGTCATAAGCCACTGGCATTGGTCGGTGGTGCCACAGGTATGATAGGCGACCCTTCAGGCAAGAGTGCCGAACGCAATCTTCTTGACGAAGAGACATTGCGCCATAATCAGGAATGTATCAAGAAACAGCTTGCCAAATTCCTGGATTTCGAGAGCGATGCTCCCAACAAAGCTGAACTGGTTAATAATTACGATTGGATGAAGGGTATGACGTTCCTCGATTTCGCCCGTAATATCGGCAAGCATATCACTGTCAACTATATGATGGCAAAGGAGAGTGTTCAGCAACGCCTTAATGGTGAAGCACGCGATGGACTTTCATTTACAGAATTCACATACCAACTACTTCAGGGTTATGACTTCCTGCATTTGTACCAGACTAAAGGTTGTAAACTGCAGATGGGCGGTAACGACCAGTGGGGTAATATGACTACCGGTACAGAACTTATCCGTCGTACTCTTGGCATCGAGACAGAGGCTTATGCGCTGACCTGTCCACTTATCACAAAGGCAGACGGTAAGAAGTTCGGTAAGACGGAAAGCGGAAATATCTGGTTGGACCCTAAACGTACCACTCCTTATAAATTCTATCAGTTCTGGCTCAATGTCAGCGATGATGATGCCGAACGTTATATCAAGATATTCACAGACCTCGATAAGGAAACTATTGATACGCTCGTAGAAGAGCATAAGCAGGATCCGGGCCGTCGTGTCCTTCAGAAACGACTCGCTCAGGAGGTAACTGTCATGGTGCATTCCGAGGAAGATTACAATACGGCTGTTGAGGCTTCCAATATCCTTTTCGGCAAAGGTACGAAAGAGACGTTGCAGAAGTTTGACGAAGACACACTGTTGAGTATATTTGAAGGCGTTCCTCATTTCGATATTAACAAAGATGCCCTTGGCCAACCGGCGGTAGATATCTTCACACAGTCTGCCCCTGTTTTTGCCAGTAAAGGTGAGATGCGCAAACTCGTACAGGGTGGCGGCGTATCATTGAACAAAGAAAAGTTACAGGCTTTCGATACGGTAATTACAGCGGAAGACCTGATAGATGGTAAGTATTTGCTTGTACAGAAAGGCAAAAAGAATTACTATCTCTTGACAGTGAAATAAAAAATCGGTGCAAAAATTTGGTAGTAGCTCAAAAAACCACTACCTTTGCACCCGTTATTGTCCCATGGTGTAATGGTAGCACTACAGTTTTTGGTTCTGTCAGCGGTGGTTCGAATCCGCCTAGGACAACT
>OCTV010000011.1_pt1 | contig 61005 bp, 57 predicted proteins | sample 1539101 | NCBI WGS metagenome assembly OCTV01 (sample SAMEA3991422, study PRJEB22521) | metagenome | biome: anthropogenic terrestrial biome; feature: sewage plant; material: sludge | place: Sweden | collected 2012-09-26 | reverse complement strand
TTGGGCTCATAACCCAAAGGTCGTCGGTTCAAATCCGGCCCCCGCAACCAACCTTCTCTCCTCTCTTTCAACCACATACAGCAGTTTCAGTCCAGACATCGGCACTCGCACGAGCAGCCATGGACTGCTCCCCTAGAGTGAGACGCAACGGATTGGCGCACTTAGCACCAGACGGATGGTGAAGAAACGCGCGGGGGAATTTGCAGTACCTTTCGGCAGGTGGCAGTGGAGCGGCCCACGCCGTACGACGCTCGCAGGGAACTCGACGTCAGTCTAAAGGGACTTTGAGCGCTGACATCAGCCAGGAATCATGTTGAACCAGCAGGAAGGGGTGCGAGGTTTACCTGGAATGGCTTGCCCGCTTACCAGCAAGGACTGTCCCGATATGCCTCCAACGGCTTCAGTGTGTGCCCGAATGTGATCCAAATAGAAGTAGCTTTGTTTCGGTCGTACTAGCGCAAGTAGGTCTTTGCCAGGTCCCAATAGAGGTTATATCGGAACGGTGCTCGCTGTATCAGTCTCATAAGTCGCTGCCTCGCGCTACTCAGATGCCCTTCTATGCAATCCATATATGCCAATTCGCGTTCAACCTGCAGAAATCTCTTGCGTATGATGGCCAAATCCGGTGCTTGGGGACGATTCTCGTATAAAGCGGGCAGTAGTACACCAAACATCTTCCCATACTCCTCCAGGAAGAGTCGCTTGTTGGACGAAACGCTTCCGCCTCGCCAACGATACTTCGCTAACGGCTCATTGATGTATCCAAATTCCCATCCCTTCAGTGACACCATAATCCAATGCAAATAATCTTCTGTTGCCATAAATTGCTCATCAAACCCACCAACCTCTTCGATACACTCCCGTCGTTCAATGACCGATGGAACCTGGATGTGACAGCGTCGCAGAAGGTCTTGCAGACAATAGCCTGAGGGAACGGGCCTAGCGGTTTCCACATTAAAGCGCGCACGGATGACCTTCTCCTGTTCATCAATAACGGTTACATCGCTGTGCACAAGGCCGCATTGGGGATGGGCATCCAAGAACGCGATTTGACATTCGAGCTTCTGCGAATACCACATATCATCGGCGTCCAGATACGCGATAAATTCGCCGGTCGATACGCTCAGGCCGCGGTTTCTAGCGTTGGATACACCAGCATTGGCTTGATAAATACATCGTATTTTTCTGCCGTAGGACTCAAGAACGTCTGCCGTCTGATCGGTTGACCCATCGTCAATCACAACCACTTCGTAGTCCCGATAACCCTGGTTCAGGACGCTGTCGATGGCAGCAGAGACCCACTGCATAGAATTATAGGCGGGGATGATGACGGATACACGTGGCATGCGGGCGTTCCCTGAACAATGCTCTGCAACGCACGATGCGCAGATCAGGGAAGAACTACTCTGATCCCCGCGAACGTTGCAATTGTCCCCTGGAGTGCTTTGTCACAAGAATAACTGCCTTGTGCTCACTGCCCTCAACATGTCCGGGAATGGCCTGCGAATACGGCGCACGATCCTCTCGGCTGACGGCCTCTTTGGGTCACACAGCTGCTTATGCGCCGACACATCTTTTATCGCAAATGTGACCTTCAGCAATAACCACGATTACCTACCAGTGCCTTTGAAGAACGCAATTATTCCGTGGATACAGTGATCACATCGGACGCTGTATTCACATGTACTGTTCATTAAATTTTTGCAAACTTAATAAAATCGCATCAATGTCGCTATCAGAAAGGTTTGGGTGAAGTGGAAGACTAAGTATTTCATCGTTAAGCTGCTCACAAATGGGAAGCCTGTAAGATGATTTATAAATAGGATTCAGATGCAATGGATGGAATCGAACAGTTGTATAGATACCGCGGGAATAGAGGTATTTAGCCAATTGATCGCGCTTTCCTTTGGCAACCCGAATGGAGTAAGTGAAATAGGAATGCTGTTCATCTGAAGCAGGGTCTTGAGGTCTTATCAGCCAGTCGAAATCAGCTAATTGAGCTTGATATATATTCCAAATTTTCTTACGGATCGTTTGAAATTTATCTATCTTGCGTAGCTGCGCCAGTCCGATTGAAGCCGCAATGTCATTGGGAAGAAGTTTAGGAAAAACATCTACGATGTCATATTCCCACCAGCGCTCTTTCATTGCCGCAGCCTCAAATCCTGCGCGTCCAATACCGCAATACCGCAACTGTCGGGCCCGAGTCATTAATTCGGAATCTCTGGTTGTAATTCCTCCTCCCTCACCTGTTGTTATATTTTTGACAGGATCAAAACTATAGACGCCTATTGTTCCAATAGAGCCGCAATATTTATTGCCTAGTTTGGAATCTACGGCTTGAGCCGCATCTTCTATCACTGGTTGTCCAAACGATAACACTGGCTCCATACGGACCGGTTTGCCTGCATAATGTACAACCATAATAGCCCTGGTCTTTGAGGAAATATGCGGGGCAATTGTGTCAGCAGTCACGTTTTGAGTATTCACGTCTACATCGCAAAATACGGGAATACCTCCAGCGAGGATGATAGCGTGGGCGCATGCGACCCATGTAAAAGAGGGCAGTATGACTTCCGATCCAGGGGATAGGTTTAATAGTTTTACAGCCATGTATAAACTATTGGAACCGTTGTCCAGAAACACGAAATCCTTGAGCCCCAACCTGTGAGCGAAGAGAGATTCAAATGATCTTGTTTTCAGACCGATTCCGAGCCATTGCTTTTCAAAGCTGGTGCGTATCTCGTCAATTTCCTCTTGTCCTACGCATGAACCGAATACTGAGATCATAGTAAGGCCCCTATTCAAGGACATACTGAGGATCGGATGAGCCGCGGCGGCTGGAAATTACAGTGTCAGTCGGTAATAACGTGACCCCGCCGCACAATTCTCGCCTTCACGGCATCAATCATGTCGCGAAGTGCTATGGCTAGATCACCGTGCCCCTATTCAGTCTCGTCCGCCGCGATTTGCATTGCTATCGAGCACAAACCGTCGTTTATTTCGGCGATGTGCGACTTCAGCAAAGCTCTCCCTTGCCCCTCGTTTGCCCTATCAAAACCGTCACCACATGTGACGCATCATAGCCGAACCAGTTCATTACTTCATGGCCCATGTGATGACGGACTTGTGCGATGATGCGGTCGCACATGGTTACGGTTGAGCGTGACCGAGCGCGCAGCATTTGCCGAATGAAGGGCGCCCTATTACCCTGATGAAACCACCCAAGCTTGCACGGCAAAGAAGGCCGGGAGTGTTGAAGATTGAACAGGCAAGAGAGCCACGCTGGTCGTGGCCACCCAGCACTGGTGGCTGTTGACCAACGCCACGCATTCGGTCTGCTAAATGTGCGCTACGCCTCGTAACCCTATCTTGAGGATGTGATGTATCGGCCGACCGAATGGTCGGCCTGGTTATTTGTCCGCCTCGTCTGGGAACGTTAGAGAAGATGAGATACTCGGCCCCCCTATTTCCTGACCGCAGGTGGTGAGTTTCGCACATCAGTAGAGACAGGCAGTGGCTCAAGTTGCAGCGGCTTGTGATACATAGCGAGCAACACGGCCTTCCCGGGGCTCGCCTGGTAGTCACCACGGAAGCTCTTGTAATAGATCATCACCTTCCTGACATAGTCGCGAGTTTCCGGATAGGGCGGAATTGCGCGATACCGCTCCACGCGCCGTTCACCTGCATTATACGCAGCGACCGCCAACCGCACGTTCCCGTTAAATCGATCCAGTAAGTACCGCAGGTGCCGCGCGCCGCCTCGAATGTTGTCGTCGGTGTCATAGAGATTGAGCACCCCGTGCCTGATGGCGGTTTCGGGTATCAGCTGCATCAGTCCAACCGCCCCGGATCGTGAAATGACGGTGGGATTAAAGTCCGACTCCGCCTTGATCACCGCCAGCAGTAAGGCCGGATGAAGTTGAAACTGGAAGGCGTAGCGCTTGACGGCTTCCTCCACTTCCTCCGCCGAGGCGCGATGCGACAGGCGGCGCACCTGCGATTCCGCCGAGCGAAACCGTTGGTCGGTCGGAACATTCGTCATTTCGAACACCCCGTTCGGCCCCACATAGCCATAAATCTCGCTGTCTGCAGAGGCGGGCTCCCCGGCCACCAGCACCCCCGCAAGCGCCAGAGGAAGCGCCCACGTGGCAGTCACACGCCCGCCATCGTCACTCTGGCCGCCAAGGTTATGGCTCACTACTCGCAACTCCTGCCGGACAGCTTTTTCGTGATCCATCTCTTCCTCCTCTTGTTCCCGCAGCAACCCATAGCCGGGGAATCCACAGCGTCGCGAACCCCAGGCTAAAGCGCAGCTTTCATGCCATCCGTCCTGACGTGTACAAAAACGGGCAGCTCCAATAACTTCGTACGGTTAGGGCGTTCACAAGGAGTCTCTCCCCTGGTGAGCGGGGAGAGGAACCGAACCGTTTTGTGCCACCATTTGGCCGGATTTTGTTCTTTGTTTCGTTGCTGTTCGTTACCAACATGACGCGCCATCGCAGATTTACGGGCAGGGCATGCATCTGTAGACCCGAACTGAGGAGGTTTCTTCACATGAGGCATTGTCGGTCGACACCAGGACGCAGGGCATGCCGGCAGATCACGCACGATCATCGTGAAGAAGTGCGCTCTTGTTTGAAGCTTCAGAGTGACGTGCTAGAATCGATTTCGGGCTGGTCCCTCAATCACGCACTGCCTGCAGCCACAGGGAGATTCCCGCACTGAATACGCCCCTCGGCCGTCACCACCATTTGAGATGAAAATTCCACACTCGATAGCTCCGGCGCGCAGCATCACGGTGATCTGTCAGCCATCCGCTTGTGCGCAGCACATCGCCTCGCCAGATTGTCTTACGGACGCGAGCACGCACCGATGATCAAACTGCTGTTGGTCGAAGACAATCCCGTCGATGCCCTGCTCACCCGAGACCTCCTGGCCGAATGGCCGCTCGACCAGTTCGAGATCACCCATGCCCCCATTCTGGCGGACGGCTTGACCAGATTAGGCCGGGACCGGTTTGATGTGGTACTCCTCGATCTCTCCCTTCCCGACACCCATGGCTTGAGTACCGTGACCCAGGTCTTAGCGACCAGTCCAGGCGTGCCGGTGGTGGTGCTGAGCGGGCACGACGATCACCCGCTGGCCCTCAAAGCGCTGCAACACGGGGCGCAGGATTATCTGGTGAAGGGAGAAGGCGGAACCGACTTTCTTGCACGCTCGATTCTCTATGCCATCGAACGCAAGCGGGCACAGGAACGCCTGACCTATCTTGCCCAGCACGATCAGCTTACCGGCCTGATCAACCGCGCCCTCTTCCGCGACCGCTTAATCCATGCCATGGCGCGCAGCAAACGGAAAGATCACCCCCTGGCGATCATGCTGCTCGACCTGGATCGATTCAAAGCCGTCAATGATACGCTGGGGCACGATGTCGGCGATCAGTTGCTGAAACTCGTGGCGACCCGACTGCTGGAGTGCGTTCGTGAAGTGGATACCGTCGCGCGCATGGGCGGCGATGAGTTCACCGCCATCCTGGAAGGTATTTCCGGCGTCGCCGATGTACTCGTGGTGGCCAAAAGAATCGTGGAGTCGATCAGCACCCCGTTCGAGATCGGACCGCACCGGATCTCGATCGGCGTGAGCATCGGCATCACGCTCTACCCGTTAGACGATGAGGATATCGACGAACTTCTCAGACATGCCGATAAGGCCATGTATGCCGCCAAGCAGCAAGGCGGGAGCCGATTTCACTTTCATTCTACGACCGGACAACCTCCCTCCGGTACCCCCGCCCCGGTACAGTAGCGAGAAGCCGCTTCGGGAGCCGTTCTTTCTTCAAAGATCGACCGCCGCGACAAGCACCCCCTCCGCACGGCATGTCTGCTTAGCGACCGATATCGGCGAGCGGCTGCTCTGTCACGACCAACGACCCTCGGGGATTCGGCAGCAACACATTAGAGGTGACCAAGTCCTCGCGAGGCGGAGTCGGATGCGTATCCGGGGTCATGACCAAACCCCAGTGCTGGTTGTCCCGACAGGTGTTGTCGAGCAGGAGCGCCTCCGCATGATGGAACAGGAGGATCCCGCTGAGCATGTTGCTGTGACAGACGTTGCGCACACATTCCGGATGGCTGCCGGGATCTCGCACGGCCAAGCCGAAATGATGATTCCCATAACACTGGTTTTGCGCCACACGCGGTTGTGCGCCCGCAAAAACAAAAATGCCTGACTCGCGGTTGTAACAGACCTCATTCTCGACAAACGTCGCACGGGCCTCAGGACCATAAATCACCACTCCTGACAACACGCCTTCCGTCGCCCGGCATTGCGTAATCGTGCAGACTGAGTCCAGGACGTTGATCGCGGAATGTTGATCACTGCCCACATAGCGGAAGGTAATCCCGCTGATCATGCCCGAGGGGACCCGCTGGAGATAGAGCGGCCCTCCGCGACGGCTGTAAATCTGCACGTGATCACGCCCGGCGCCGATGAGGAGCACAGGACGGTCCGCGACAAAGACTTTGTCTTCATACACTCCCGGTCGAATGAAGACCTGATCAGTCTCACCGGCCCCCTTCAGTGCCGCGCTCGGCCTGATGTAGGCGTGGGGATCGCGGGCGTCGACAATCAACGTCCGGCCCCCCTTCGGATTGGGAGGTGGCTCGCTGAGCGGCTCCCTTCGGCCACCGACCGCGCCTGACTCCTGTGGTCTTTCCATACCGACTTTCTCGATCCTCTACAGACTCGGAATCAGCACACCCGCCGCCATGGCCGGCTGCCTGCTAACCGACAACAAGTGAAAACATGCGATCTGTCAACCGGCCAGAGCAGCGCCTCATGGCTGGCGCTTTCCGTACAATACTGTCTGCTTTCCGCCCCTGTTGTTCCGGCACATCCAGGCCACTCCGCCTTCAATTCCACGCGAACTATACAATTTCACAACGGGTTCACTTGTCGAGCCTCGCTGGTGCGGTTCTTTCATATCGGAAGGCACAACGACCGTGTGAACCCAGACTCGTCCAACAGGGAAGAAAGAGGGGCACTCATGACCAGGACTCATACCAAGCTCGGTCCCGTGCGAGGCATCTGTCTCATCTTGGCGTTGATCGGCAACCTCACGACCGTTCCAGTTCTGTTCGCAGCTTCACCTCAACCGCCGGATGACGCACACCGCCTCTACGATCGCGTGATGGAAGAGTTCCGCCACAAGGACTATGCCGCAGCCCTCGCCGGGTTTCGCTTCTTCCTCGAACTCCACGGGCAATCGTCCCTGTCCGCCAACGCTCAATACTGGAAAGGCGAGTGCCAGTACCGTATGGGGCGCTACAAAGACGCGCTGGACTCGTTCTACAACCTCATCTCCGATTACCCGATGAGCCAGAAGCTCGCCGCCTCGACGCTCAAGATCGGGCAGATCTACACGAAGCAAGGCGACCGCGAAAAAGCGCAGATGATGTTCGAGCGGGTGACGGACCAGTACCCCGATAGCACAGAGGCCGAGGTGGCTCGCAAAGCCTTGGAGGCCGCTGCCGCAAAGGGTGAACCGGTCGCTGCCGAGCCAAGCTGATCCGGATTGCGCGCCCTTTCGGCACAGGCCCGTTGACAGTCGAACCGGCGTTAGTCCGGATCGGCAAGATCCAACACGGTAACGAGACCGGGAACCGTATAGGCATGCAGCGGGCTCAGCCGCACGAGTTGCACCCCTGCCGCACGAAGCGCCGACTCAAAGAGTGAATCGTGCGACCCGTCCGGGGCATCATCCGGCACCGGCCGCTCGACTTGTACCACCTTCTCGACCAAACGGCTGCCCGGATGCACCAGCACGAAGGTGGCGCGTTTGAGCGCCAGTTCCCGCAACATCTCGGCAGGCGGCGTTCCCGAGGGAAGACGCAAATCCAACAAGCTCCAAAGAGGAATCTGCGTGAACAGCAGGTACCGGTCTTCCACGGCGAGGCGCAGCAGATTGTAGAGCTGCACTTCCTGGTCGGTCAGCAACGGCTTGGCCTTAAAACTCATACCGGCAGGAGCCTCTGCCGTGGACGCGCCAGGTGAACGGCGCCGCCCGAAACTCTCCCAGGCCAGGCTTCCCAGAAACACCAGCGCCCCGATACCAAGGATAGGATACAGCAATTCCATGACAAGCCAATCGGATCAGCGGGCGAGACGCGCCCATTTCGTCAGCATGTGAGGGGATCCCGGAACCACAGCGCCAAGGAGCACGGGGTGATGGGCACCCGTCACCTGCGGCACGTTGGTGCATTGTCCGTGATAGGTGTCGTGAGCCAGCAGGGCAAACGCCGTCGCTTCAAAGGCCTTGCTGCTCCATCCACATTCGTCAAACGTCAACACAGATGTCGGCGCAAATACCTGCCGGAGAGAGGCCATAATGGCGCGATTGTACACACCGCCCCCTCCGACGATCACATCATGGATCTCGCCGGTGACCCACCGTCGGGACGAACCGATGGCCTCCGCCGTCCAGGCCGCACAGGTCGCCAGCAGATCCTCGACGGACAGACGCGCCTGACGTTGTTTCACGAGAACACTTCGAACAAAGGGCGCACCGAACTCTTCCCGACCCGTCGACTTGGGCGGACGCCGCGTCAGGAACGGATGGGCCATCAACTCGGTGAGCAGAGGCCGGTTCACTGTCCCCTTACGTGCGCGCCGCCCGCCGGCGTCGTAGGCACTCTGCCCCTTCGACGTTTCGTGCACAATCGCATCCAGCACCATATTCCCGGGGCCGGTGTCGAACGCGCGGAGGTCGGCGACATCACCGCCCGGCGGCAGATAGGTCACGTTACTGATCCCGCCGATATTCACCACCAGACGACCCCGACGCGCATGGCCAAAGGCCACCGCATGGGCATAGGGGACCAGCGGAGCGCCCTCGCCCCCCGCCGCCATATCGCGCGGCCTGAAATTCGCGACGGTGGTGATGCCTGTGCGTTCCGCGATCACAGCCGGCTCACCGATCTGCAGGGTGGACCGGACCAACCCGACACCAGGCTCACGTCGCCCCTTCGGCAAATGGTGAATCGTTTGGCCGTGCGATCCGATCAAATCAATATCGGCCGGGCGGCATTTCGATTGCTGAATGACCCGCAGAGCCGCCTTGGCGAACAGTTCCCCGAGATACGTGTTCAGGTGGCAGATGTCGTCCACGCGGCCATGGAGCGAGAGTTCAACAATTCGTTGCTGGAGCGAGCGCGGGTACGGCAGGGAGGCAAATGCCAGGGGGGTGATCCGCGGCGTTCCGCCGCGCCGGACGATGCTGACCAGCGCCGCGTCCACACCATCCGCCGATGTCCCGGACATGAGTCCGACAACTTTCATCGCGCCCCTTCTCCGGCACACAACCGGGAGATTTCTTCCTGTTCGGTTCGCTACGCTAATCGAAACCCCGGCAACGGGTCAAGCATCGCGCGTATCATCCGCGCACAATCTCCACCGGCCTTCGCGTTGACTTTGCAGAAATCGGGTGTTACCGTCCGCCGGATGTTTCGCCTGATCGCCTTGGCCATGTTTCTCGCATTTGCGATGCCCTGTGAATGGGGCTCCTCCGCTACAGCTTTTGCTGCATCCGCTGCCGAACCGCTTCGTGTTGTTGTGACGCTCCCGGTCCTGAAGGACTGGGTGCAACAAATCGGCGGTTCGTATGTGCATGTGAACTCGCTCATGACCGGGTATGAGAGTGAACATACCTATTCGCCGAAACCAAGCGATCTTGTCGCGGTTCGCAAAGCCGCGCTCTTGTTCGAAGTCGGTGCCGGACTCGAAGTCTGGGTGGCCTCACTGGTGAAGAACGCCGGCAATGGCTCGTTGCGTGTCGTGACGACCTCCAAAGACATCGAGCTGATCCAGGATCACCCCGAGCCGGCAGGGACGAGCCATTCGCACGAGCACGCGGCGGGTAATCCGCATGTCTGGCTGGATCCGGCGGCCGCAGCCACGATGGTCCAACACATTTCCGATGCCATGGCCGCCGCAGACCCGGCCCATGCAACCGACTATCGGACCAACACCGCGACATACCTCCAGGCACTCACGCGCGTGCAGGACGAGTCGCTGGCACGGCTCCGCTCGTTGCCGAGCCGCGCGATAATCGTCCACCACCCGGCCTGGCCCTATTTTGCCCGACGCTACGATCTGCACATCGCCGGCACGATTCAGACACAACCGGGGGGAGAACCGTCCGCGCGGCATCTACACACATTGATCGAAACCATCAAACGAGACCACGTCCGCGTGATTATCTCCGAGGTACAACTGAATCAGAAGGTTCCACAGTTGCTGGCGCGGGAAACCGGTGCCCGCATCGCCGTGTTGACGACCTTGCCCGGAGGCGTACCGGGGACCGAGACCTACCTCGACATGCTCCGCTATAATGTGCTCCAATTGGCCCAGGCGCTTGAGCAAACCTGACCGCCGCAGCCACCCGGACATCGACCGACAAACCAGCATTTTCAACGTACACCGCCGCGCATGACCCATCCCATTATTCGTTTCGACCATGCCACCTTCGGTTTTCCCGGTATCGTGGCCCTGGAGGACATCTCCCTGACCATTCCGGAATCGGAATTTGTCGGGGTGATCGGCCCCAACGGCTCCGGGAAAACGACACTCTGTCGTGCCGTGCTCGGCCTGATGGCCCCGCTGAGCGGAACCCTCCGTGTCCTCGACTGTGCCTGCGAAGAACTCCGCTGTCACCATCGGGCGCTCATCGGTTATCTGCCGCAAAAAGGCATGATCGACCGGAACTTTCCCGTGACTGTACTGGAAGCGGCCATGATGGGACGATACGGCGCGCTCGGCCTCTTCCGGCGACCGTCACAAAAGGATCGGGACATCGCCCGTCAGGCGCTGGCCCAGGTCGGCATGGATCATCACAGAGACTCCGCCTTAGGTGCCCTTTCCGGCGGACAGCAGCAACGTGTGTTCATCGCACGGGCGCTGGCGCAGCAGCCCCGGATTCTCTTGCTAGACGAGCCGACGACCGGGTTGGACCTCACCGCGCAGCACAGTGTGGTGGAATTGATCCAGCAGCTACATCACGAGCTGAAGTTGACCATTCTCATGATCACTCACGACATCAACATGATCCGGTCGCGGGTGGACCGATTGGTGTTGCTCAAGACGAAGCTCTTTGCCGAAGGGCCGCCGCAAGAGGTTCTGAAGCCGGAAATTCTGAGTCAGGTATACGGGAAAGAACTGGTTATTACGGACAAGGACTTCGTTCTCGTCGAGGATTATCATCACCACTGAAGCACATACGATGAATCGATCTGGCGACGGTCCTGATTCGAGGGCCGAGCCCGGATTATTCACGAATACCGTCGCGAGGCGTTCGAGACGGAAGCCCGCCGGGGCTTCTCGCAAGTGAGGCCGACGCAGGCGTACTGGCAGTCCGTCGAGGAGGCCGAACGAGAACAGCCTCGCCGGGCGAGAGGATCGGACGCCGGAGCAGGTATTCATGAATAGTCCGGGCTAGACTCAGTCATCGCACTCATTCATTCACGAGATTATTCGGTCACCACATATTACGATGCTCGAACTGCTCGCGTACGATTTCATGCAACGCTCACTTCTGGCCGCCGCACTGGTCGGCGCGGTCTGCTCCGTCATCGGCGTGTTCGTCGTCTTACGGGGCCTCGCGTTCGCAGGGGCCGGGACCGCCCATGCTGCATTTGCCGGTGTCACCCTCGCCTATCTCCTCGGCCTTCCGCCGCTCAGTCTCGCCATTGTGTTCGGACTGGCGACGGTCTGGATCACGGGTTGGGTCGAGGAGAAGGGGCGCATGAAACTGGACGTGTCCATCGGCATCCTCTACACCGCCACCATGGCGCTGGCCATTCTTTTCCTCGGACTCATGAAGACCTATAACCCCGAGGTCTACGGGTACCTGTTCGGCAGCGTGCTTTCCGTAACCACGGAAGAACTCATGACCATCGGCGGGCTCAGCGTGGTGGTGCTGGGAACTATCCTTCTGCTCTCGAAGGAACTGTACTTCATCGCCTTCGACCAGGAGATGGCGGCAGCGTCCGGCGTCCCCGCGCGGCAAATCTTCTACCTCCTGCTAACACTCGTGGCGCTCACCGTGGTGATTGCGCTGAAAACCGTCGGGGCGATTCTCGTGTTTGCGATGATTCTGATCCCCGCATCGACCGCATACCAGCTTACGCACAGCCTGACTCAGATGACGCTCTACTCCATGCTCATCGGCATCTTCTGCGCCGTGAGCGGCGTACTGCTCTCCTATGCCTTTGATCTTCCCTCCGGTCCGTCCATTGTCCTCTTGGCCACCAGCCTTTTCTTTCTCGCGGTCTGCTGTTCGCCCAAACGGTTGCATCGAATTCAGCCGACATAGAACAACCCGGCAGGACCGTTCCCCTCACAGGCAAGGATAGGCGAACCAGGGATCGTCGACAGGGACTGGATGAGTACGGAAAAGAAAACCGTTGGAGGCGGATGGACTATGAAGCTTGCGGCTCAGACTTCTTCCGAGACCAGACCATACCGGTCTGCTCTTTCGCGCTGAACCCGAGCCGTTCATAAAACCCGGGCATGCGCGTGCAGAGCCAAAACAGTTCAACGTGCTGAAGGGTGGGATGGTCGAGAATCCGTCGAACGATCTCGGTGCCGATCTTTCGTTTCTGATACTCGCGATCGACGATCACGTCCCAAATCGACGCCCGGAATACGTAGTCGGTCAGCACGCGGCCGAAGCCCACCAGGCGAGTGCCATCCCAGGCCGAAATGACTACATCCGTCTTCGCCAGCATCGCCTGCGCCTGTTCAAGCGCACGATGCTTGGCCCAGGGAGCCTGCCGGTACAAATGAATCAGTTGTGCAGCGTCGAAATCGTTGCGGTCGGAGAATGTGATGGGATGCTGATCGGTCTTGAGAGCGGGAGGCATCTTGTACTAAATTAATCCCTCCGAACGGGGTGAGTCGGTTAACCGTAGTGTAAGGGGAAGACCATGGGAACGCAAGTGCGAAGCTGTCCGAAGTGTTTTCAATTAATGTGGCTGAAGCAGGATCATTATGATGTCCTCGACGAGGAGACGGTCCGCGCGAAATGTCCGCACTGTGGATCGACGGTCCGCTTCCAACTGGTCACCGCCGGCGCCAACGCGGCCGGCCCGAAGATGGGACATTGACCGTTCCCGGCATGTTGAACGGATGATCCTGCTTCAGTGAACATGACCGCTCCGAGCGTCACATGCCCCGTCCTGCGCCCTCCAACTCCGGCTGACTGCCCGGCAGGATCTTAACCAGCGCCGCGCGATACTCCCCCATCCGCTTCTCCTCGGCTGGACCGACTTTGATCTCCCTGTCCCGATGCATGCGCTCCACCTGATCAAGGACGGCCAGAAGCGGTTGAACCACGCCCAGCACATTGCCGACCTCGAACGCTTCGAGCGACTCGATCAGATAATCCTGCAGACTCTTAAACGGAGAGCGGCCGCTTTGCTCCCGAAACCGCAGAAGGGCCTGCTCGAACACTTCCACCGCCTCAGGTTTCGGTTTAACCCCGGTCGGCACCGACGCGAGATGTACCACCGGCGGCAATTTTGAGGCGTACCCTTTCAGCTGCGCGATCAACTCACCGATCCGATCAAGCACGGCACTGGTTTCCATCGTTCGTCGCTCCTCACTCTCGCCGACCGTCATGTTCGGCATGTTCTTCAATCTGGCTCGGGCCGATCGCCCGGGACTCCTAATGCGCCGTGGCTGCGCGAAGGAGATCCTGCACCTGCTCCATATCAGGCGGACAGGGCACATCGAACTGATGGTACTCCCCGCCGGTGGGATGCGTAAATCCCAGCGTACGCGCGTGGAGCATGACACGGGGAATCGGCACCCCCGCCACCGACATCACTTTGGCCCCGCCGTATGTCTTATCCCCCAGGATGGGATGATCGATCGACGTGAGATGGACCCGCAGCTGATGGGTGCGTCCGGTTCTGGGGGAGAGGCGCACATGGGCCGCGATCTTGCCGTACCGCTCATCAACCTGATAGTCGGTCGCCGAAGGTTTCGGTTTGGTCGTCCGCGCCGAAAACTTTTTCCGCTCTTTGGTATCGCGCCCGATCGCCAGTTCAATGAGGCCATGCCCCTTTTTGGGTACGCCCCAAATCAAGGCTTCGTACACCCTGGTGATCGTGTGGAGCTTGAACTGCGCGGCCAGCGCGCGATGCGCCTGGTCCGTTTTCGCAATCACCATGACGCCCGAGGTTTCTTTGTCCAATCGGTGAACGAGTCCTGGGCGTTCCTTACCTCCGATATGCGACGGGGTGACACCCGAGGTCGCAAAGTGATGCAAGAGGGCGTTCACTAACGTCCCGGACCAATTCCCCGGCGCCGGGTGCACCACGAGGCCGGCCGGCTTATGGAGCACGAGTAAGTCCGCATCTTCGTGCAGAATATCAAAGGGGATGGCCTCCGGTTTGAGATCCAGCGGTTCAGGCCGCGGCACCTCCAGCCGGATGCGGTCACCCGGTTTGATCTTCTGACTTGGCCGGATCGTCTGGCCATTGATGAGAATGCGCCCTTCTCCGATCAAGCGCTGCAAGGCCGAACGAGAGAAGGTCGGGTCGCGGTTGGCAAGGAAGACATCGATCCGCTTGGACGATTCTCCTCCGGTCACGACAATTTCAACCGGAGTGCTACTGATCCTATTCACGTGGTGACTGCCTGACATCCTGCGACATGCGTGGGCATAGGCTGCCACAGAGGCCGGTCAAACACAAGGTACCCGCCGCTCCATCCCCATCCTCTGCACACCTCACACACATGTCGTCCACAATCCATCCACATGTGGTGCGGCACACGCGCATCCTTCAGCGCCGGCACGAATGTACGTTTGCCTGTTCATTTCTGTCAGTGGTGCGTTGGATTTGACACCATGATACTGCGCATTCCGCTGATGTCGCATGATGGCACACTCGCACTCCAGAAAAAATTCATGTTGTTAGCATGATGCCTGTCTCTCCCGCTACAGGCACCTGACTTGCTTATTTATTAAGAAGGTTTGGCGCTTCAACAGTTGAAGATTGTGACGATCCAATGGCTGCTGATTTTATCCACAGAATCCTCAGGTCGCTGCAAGGAACGTTCGTTCCAACACCGGTCGCTCAGCCCGCCATTGTGGACAACCTGACTGAGCAACCGACGCCACCCCCCGTGCGCGAACGGCGCATCGACACTCGGTTTGCCGTCAGGACTCCTTGCGTCTACGAACTGGTGGAGGGACATGGCTCCGACGCCTCCACAATACTCGGGAAGGCCTATTCGTTGAATGTCAGTTCGGACGGCATTCTCCTCTTGCTTGACCAGAAACCTCAGAGCAGACAATTACTCAACATTCGGAATCCGGCACTGCAACGACAGCGCTCACTGACATTGTTCGAGGTGCGCTGGTCCACTCACCTCCCGGTGGGCACCACCCACCCGCGCTACCTGGTCGGTTGCCGCCTCGCATTCGGCCGGTTCCCCTACTTCCTCGTCCAGCGCCAACACTTGGACCGCGACATCTCAGGTCTTTCGCTCTAATCGCCCGGCGCATAGCACTCCTCGTACCCTGTCAAAATCGGACGGCGTGGCAGCCGTCCACTCGCCATACATCCCGGTGACAGGATGTGTGAACCCCAACCGACGCGCATGTAGCATCACTCGGGGAATCTCATACCCTGCTATCGCACCGACCCGCTCACCCCCATAGACCTGGTCCCCGAGGATGGGATGGTTGATGCTTTGAAGATGGGCCCGTATCTGGTGCGTACGGCCTGTGTGAGGACTGAGCACGATGCGCGCCGCCGCTTCGCCAAAGGCTTCTTCGACTCGATAGTCTGTGACCGCACGCTTCGGCTGAAGCGTCTGGGTTGAGGTGCGTTTGGGATGGTGCCGATCCGGACCAAGCGCAGCCTCGATCCGGCCTTCCGATTTAGCCGGCACGCCCACGACGAGCGCTTCATAGTGACGGGTAATGGAATGTCGTTCGAACTGCACCGACAGTTTTCGATGCGCCTCCTCTGTCTTGGCCACCACCATCACGCCAGATGTATCTTTATCCAAACGATGCACCACGCCGGGCGTCGCCACCGCACCTCCGCGGGCGCAATGGTCTAGTAATGCATTCAGCAGCGTGTTGGACCAATGTCCAGGGGACGGGTGGACCACGATCCCGACGGGCTTATTCAGCACCAGGCACGCATGATCCTCAAACAGAATCTCCAGCTGTTTTGTCTCGCCATCGATCCGTAACGGGGCAGCCTGAGGCGCATCAAAGACGATGACATCTCCCGCTTTGATTCGCTGACTCGATTTGGCGATCAGACTATTAACCCGCACCCAGCCCGCAGTAATCATCCGCTGCAAGGCCGCGCGCGAGAGCTTCGGCTCGCGGTGCACGAGGAATACGTCCAACCGTTTGGGCTGCTCCCCGGCAGAGATGACAAATTCCGTTTGCATAACGCTGTTACGCTACGGCAGCGCGGCAACCGAATGCAATCGTAGAAGGCCGACCGATTGCCTCTCGACGACAATCGGCCTATGCTGAGCGTTGCGAGGCCGGTTCGACTTATGAGAAGGAGGGTGGACCATGGGAGGGAAGCTCGCGTTCGTCGCAACGTGCCTGATCCTGGTGAGCGGACTCGCGAAAACAGGACTAGCAGCAGAGCTGCCGGAAATCCCCCCCGAAGTAGTCGCTGACTACCTACATGCAGTGATTGAAGCGGACCGAACGTTTTACACCATCCATGTTGTCGAGCGAATGCAGAAACAGGGCGGTACACCCGCATCGGAAACCTGGCGGAAGGACAAGACCACGTTGCCGCTGCCGGCCCAATTTCTGCGGGAGGCCAGTGAATTGGCAACCTTGACCGGAACCAGGGTGCGCTACCGCCTCATGAGCTTGTGGCCGATCAACCCTCAGAACGCACCGGCGAGCAACTCGGAGCGAAACAGCCTGGAAGCCGTGCGACTCCACCCCGAACGGTCTGTTTCCGGCACCGTCACCATCGGTAGTCAGTCTTATTTCCAAGCCGTCTATGCCGACCGCGCCGTAACACAGGCCTGCATCGCTTGCCACAATGCGCACCCGCAAAGCCCGAAACACGATTTCAAGATCGATGACGTCATGGGCGGGATGGTGATAGAAATTCCCCTGAGCAAGGAGTAGGTTCGGACGGCAGCGTCGATACGCCGCGGGGAAACGGCGCTCCCTGCCGAGCCGTCCGAAGAACGACGGAAGGCACTGACACCTGACATGAAGTTTTCCACCTACGACCCAGGCGAGTTCTACGACGAATTGTTTGAAGGGATCGGCCGGCCCCGGCGGGGAAGCGCGTTACTGCTGCGGAAGTTTGCATCGCTCCCCGATGGAGAACTTAGAAAGCGCCAGCAAGCAGCGGAACGCGTCATCCTGAACATGGGCATGACGTTCGGCGTGTACGGCAGCGACGAGGGGCACGAGCAGATCTTTCCCTTCGACATCGTACCGCGGATTGTGGAGGCACCGGATTGGACGCTCATCGACACTGGCCTTCGCCAACGCCTGCGCGCACTAAACCTATTTATCGATGATGTGTATCACGAGCAAAAGATCCTCAAAGATAACGTCATCCCGAGCGAACTGATCTATTCCAGCAAAGGGTTTCTGAAAGCCTGCTGGGGGCTCAATCCCCCTCGCGGCATCTGGTGTCACATCGCCGGGATCGACCTGGTGCGCATCAGCGACGGCCGCTATTATGTCCTTGAGGATAATATGCGCTGCCCGTCCGGGGTGGCGTATGTGCTGGAAGCCAGACAGGTGATGAAACGAACTTTTCCAGAGCTGTTTGAGGCCTATCGCGTCAGACCGGTCGATGAATACCCAAGCCGCCTGCTGGAAACCCTTCGGTCCTTGTCGGACCTCCCCGATCCGACGATCGTGATCCTCACGCCCGGCAGCTACAATTCCGCCTACTACGAACATTCACTTCTGGCTCAAAAAATGGGTGTGGAACTGGTGGAAGCCAGTGACCTGGTCGTCATCGATGGCTCGGTCCACATGCGCACCACGAAGGGCTCTCAACGGGTGGACGTGATCTATCGGCGGATCAATGACGAATATTTGGACCCGTTGGTGTTCCGTCCCGATTCTCTGCTGGGAGTTCCCGGTGTCATGGAGGCCTATAAGAACGGCCGCGTGGCGATCGCGAATGCGCCCGGCACCGGCGTCGCCGATGATAAGGCGATCTATGCCTACGTCCCCAAGATCATCAACTACTACTTGGCAGAGGAACCGATACTCCCCAACGTGCCCACCTACGTCTGCTGGGAACGCCGGGATCGAGACTACGTGCTGGAACATCTCGATCAGTTGGTAGTCAAGGCGACGAACGAAGCCGGTGGGTACGGCATGATGATCGGCCCCCAGGCCTCTCAGCAAGAACGAGAAGACTGTGCCCGTCGCATCCAGGCCGACCCTCGCAACTACATCGCTCAGCCCACGCTCGCGCTCTCCCGATCGCCGACTCTGGTGGAAGACCATATCGAGGGACGACATGTCGATCTTCGTCCGTACGTCTTGCAGGGGAAAGGGTTCTATGTGTTGCCGGGCGGCATGACTCGCGTGGCCTTGAGAAAAGGGTCCTTGGTCGTCAATTCCTCCCAAGGTGGCGGCAACAAAGATACGTGGGTGCTGTCATGAGTCTTGCGCGCGCACACGCCTCCTGCCGATCGGTCGGCCGGCGGCTCTGCGAACACCTTGGTCGGAGACCGCGATGCTGAGCAGAGTGGCCAGTTCCATCTATTGGGTGAACCGCTACATCGAACGGGCGGAAAACTATGCCCGGTTCATCGAGGTCAATTTGAATCTCTCTCTTGACCTTCCTCGCGGCACGGTCGAGCAGTGGGAGCCGCTGGTCGCGACGACGGGCGATCATGAGATGTTTGTCGCGCGCTATGGAAAAGCGACGAAGGAGACGGTGCTTCATTTCCTTGTGGCGGATGCCGAGAACCAGAATTCCATTCTGTCCTGTCTCCTGGGCGCGCGGGAAAACGCACGGTCGATCAAGGAAATCATCCCCAGTGAAATGTGGGAACAGGTCAACCGCTTTTACCTGATGGTCAGGGACGCCGTCACTCGCGGGATGTCGCACCATGACCTCCACGCATTTTTGGCCGACGTCAAAGCCGCGAGCCATCTACTGTGGGGAATCACCGATGCCACCATGTCCCATGGAGAGGGTTGGCACTTTGCACGGCTCGGCCGCCTCCTCGAACGAGCGGACAAAACCTCTCGCATTCTCGATGTCAAATATTTCATCCTCTTGCCGACCGCCGATGAAGTCGGCACGCCGTTCGACATCATCCAATGGTCGGATTTATTGAAATCCGCGAGCGCCTTAGAGATGTATTACAAACGGTATGGACGCATCGCTCCGGATGACGTGGCCGCCTTTCTCATCCTTGAACCCACCTTCCCGCGGGCAATCCGCTATTGCCTCATTAAAGCGGAGGACTCCCTGCACGCGATTAGCGGATCCGAACGGGGATCCTATCAAAACTTGGCCGAAAAACGATTGGGACGCCTGCGCGCCGAACTAGACTTTGTCGACATCGAAGACTGCGTCACAAGGGGTCTGCATGAATTTGTGGACCACTTTCAAGCACGACTCAACCAAGTAGGCGAGGCTATTTCTGAAACGTTCTTCGTGCCTCGCCGAGTTCACTACACAGAGTCCGTCACGGAGGAGCAATGACGTTTTGCTTGGGAATGAAGGTGGAGGAGGGGCTGGTCGGGATCGCCGACACGCGGGTGACGACAGGGGCGGAATGCATCACCGCGGGAAAGGTATCCATCCATCAACATGGCCGCCACTCGATGTTTCTCATGACATCAGGATTACGATCGGTTCGAGACAAAGCTGTGACCTATTTCGATGAGGCCATCAGCGAGAGCGACCAAACGTTCGACAAACTGTTCAAAGCGGTCAACGTGTTTGCCGCACAGATCCGCCGTGTGGCCGAGGAAGATAAAAGCGCCTTATATAATGCTGGACTGACCTTCAATCTCCACGCCCTGGTGGGCGGGCAACTGGAAAACGACCTCACCCACAAACTTTATCTGATCTACCCTCAAGGCAATTGGGTCGAAGTCAGTGAAGGCACCCCCTACTGTATCATCGGCGAATCCGGCTACGGAAAGCCGCTCCTCGATCGCGTGCTGAGGTATAACTCCAGCATGGACCTCGCGCTGAAGGTCGGCTTCCTCGCCTTCGATGCTACACGGACGAGCTCCACCAGCGTCGAATATCCGCTCGATGTCGTGCTGTATCGGCACGATACGTTCGACATTCTCGAACACCGCTTTCAAAAAGAGGACCTAGCTGAGATTTCTTCTTGGTGGCAATCGCGCATTGCCGATTCAGTGGAAAAGCTTCCCGCCTCGTGGGTAGATCGTTTGCTGGAGGCTCTGCCGAAAGGCACTCGCTCTTCCCCTCAGGACCACGGCAATTCAGCATCGTAAGTCCGGCTCGCGATTCTCCGCTAGCCCGGCCAACGACCGACAAACTGTGTCCCGATGACACGTCACGATCAATCGCGCCGTCGACCAAGCTCGATGCACTGGCCGCGCCACATATCTCTTCCCAGTCCAAAGGTCGATATCACCGGGAAGGATCGCCACTGCGTTTCAATCGAAGAATTTCCGCTTCCGGCTCAGCCATCTGCAGTTTCAATCGCTTGATCTTTTCTTGGAGTCGACCGAGCACACGGTCGTGATCGAGTCCCCACTGACCAGCGAATGGCGTACGGTTTGACGCGACCTCGCCGCTCGCCCACGTTGCCCTGATCTCGTGCGCACCGAAGGTCGTACTTCACATCATGGCCCGAGCCATTGCGATATATGCGACAAGATGACGGGTAAAGAAATGGACGTATTTCCCCTAGTGGCCACCGATGGTGTCGTGCCCTCCCATAAGATGATTAGACAGCGTATAGATCGAAGCGTAATATGATGAGTGACCGTATGATCTGGTGGGCACGTTGGTTCGTACGGGCAAGGAGCTGGGGCGATGCCTTCGGTACCTTCCCACGACCGGTCGTTTTTTCAGGAGGCCATCGATAGGGCCGGCATCCCGGCTCATCGCTCCGCCCCGTCCTCCGCGTCGATACCTCTCAACTCATTATCCTCATTCACCCGGCGATCGATCCCGTTCGTCCTCTCCACTTCACCAAGCACTCACCGGCCAGACCGTATGGTGCAATTCATCTGCTCACGTGGTGCGCCGGCCAGACCGGATCACCCGTGTGCGCAACAAGGAGGTTGGTATGACATCCTCTCAAAAATTGCTGCGGGTCACGACCTTGCTGGGATTCGCATTGGTCTGCGCGACTGTGTTGTGGCCCAGTCACGCACTGCCTGAGAATGCACCGGTCACCCTGCCGATCGAAACGGTGGCTAACTATCTACACGCCGTGATTGAAGCAGACCGGGATGTGTATACCAGACATGTCGTCGAGCGCTTGCAAACAAAGGGTGTGGTCGTGGCATCGGAGAACTGGGAGCAGAAGAATACGCTGCCCCTACCGGCTCAATTTTTGATGGAGTCGGGACGGTACATCGCCAAGAAAGGGTTAGGAATTCAGTACCGGCTGATCAGCTTGTGGCCGATCAACAAGCGCAATGTCGCGGCGAACGAGCTTGAGAAGGCCGGGCTCGGAACCATCTTGACGCAACCGAATCGACCCCACACCGGCTTTATGAAGATCGGGGAGACGCGCTATTTTCAAGCGGTGTATGCCGATCTCGCGGCCACCCAAGCCTGCCTCGGTTGCCACAACGCGCATCCCGACAGCCCCAAACGTGATTTCAAGCTGAATGATGTGATGGGTGCAATCGTGATTACGATCCCCGTCGGGCAATAATGCCGCGGATGTTCGGCACTCTGTCACTCAGGCGCCACGACAATACCGGCAGGACGGACCACGATCCTGCCGGTGGGAACAGGTCCGGTCCTTCACCTGAAACCTTGTCGAGTCTGTTTCAGGGAGGAGTACGGATCACGGGAGCCGGTGTGGTGCGGATCTCGCGTGGCTTCAATCGATCAATCTCTGCGTCCTTGTCTGCGAGTTGCTGCTTCAGTACTTCGATCTCTTCCCGAAGTTGAAGAATGATCTGTTCTGAATCCACCTGGCCGGAGTGGAATGATCCCGGCCCTGGTGCATCAGCTTCTGGTGCCGAGACTGGCGCGTGCGATCCACTGACAGGAACGGGAGCCGCCGCTGATCCCCTGTGCTGGAGAGAGGAAAGAAATGCAGCATGATCGAGGATCAATTCGCTGGCGGACGCTCGATGCCCACCTGACCAATTGGCTTTTGTCCCGATCACAAATCGAGGTAAGTCAAAGACCAAGGCGCCGCCGCTGCCTTGAACGGAATGGAGAGGATTCGCCCGCACACGCGCAAGCTCTTCCGAATTCTCCGCGAGCGCGAGACGGTGATTGGCGATCACCAGATGGAGCTTGCCCTCCTCAACAAACATGCCGCCGGACGTGGTCTCACGACCCGTCCCCTCTTGGCCAACCAACATAAAGACGATCCATTCACGGGATGTTGCTTCTTGAAAGGACTTACGCACAGTGGGCATAAGGAGGTTGATCTCTTCCAACGAGAATACCGAACGCGGCGGTCTCGCGTTATCCATAAGACCGACTCGTTCCTGAAGCAACAATCGGCTGAGGATGGCAAAGAGTTCTTCATCCCTCCAAACACTCGGATGATCATATCGTGGGGATGCACTGCCGGCTTCGAGAAGGGAGTCGAGCCGCACAAACCAGGAGGAGTCCTGTTCAATGACACGACTCGTTAGCGTGGGCGCGGTACAACCGAGACAGAGGAGGATCGTGAGACCAAGGAAGTAAGAATTGAATGACGTGGTTCGTAACACCGGAGGTCCCCCGACGACGGATCAGGGAGGTGCAATCGGCAGACTACGTGAAGTATCGGGAAGAGAGGTTAGGCGTGCCCGGCTTTTTTGGCACGGTCCGCGATCTTTTTTCGGAGACGGGCCTTTTCGAGGCTGATCTGAGCTTCCTTCACTTCGGAAGGGAGCCCACCGGCCTGCAGTCTCTGTTCGGCCTTTTCGACGGCCTGTTGCGCACGACCGACATCGATGTCTTCGGCCTTCTCGGCGATCTCCGCCATCACAGTCACTTTGGATGGTGTGACCTCGGCGTAGCCCCACAGGATCGACATGTAGTGCCACGCGTCCTGAGTCTTGTACCGCAGCTCTCCGATGCGCAGGCTGGAGAGAAGATGGCAGTGTCCAGGCAGGACGCCGAATTCTCCCTCGCTACCCGGAGCGATGACTTCATCGACCTCCTGGCTCAGGAGCAACTTCTCCGGCGTCACGACTTCTAATAGAATCTTCCCGGCCATCTTCTCTTACGACTCCCTTGTCCCGCATGAGCGGGAATCAATGCGTCTTCTTCTGCGCGCGTTCAACGAGGTCTTCCAAAACTTCGCGTGGCGACGAGCACCGAGGACGCGCGGTTTCCGCGCTCCTAAACCTTGACTCCCATCTTTTCCGCCTTCGCGACGGCTTCCTCGATCGGACCGACCATGTAGAACGCCTGCTCCGGCAGGTGGTCGTACTTCCCTTCGAGGATTTCCTTGAAGCTCCGGACCGTATCCTTGAGCTTCACGTACTTGCCCGGCGCGCCGGTGAACGCCTCGGCCACATGGAACGGCTGGGAAAGGAAGCGCTGAATTTTGCGCGCGCGCGCCACGGCCATCTTGTCGTCTTCAGACAATTCATCCATACCGAGAATGGCGATGATGTCCTGCAAATCTTTATAGCGCTGCAATACGGACTGAACGCCGCGGGCCACCTTGTAATGCTCTTCTCCGATGACTTGCGGATCGAGAATACGTGACGTGGAATCGAGTGGATCGACCGCCGGGTAAATACCCAACTCAGCCAACTGCCGGGACAACACGGTCGTCGCATCCAAGTGCGCAAAGGCCGTCGCCGGAGCCGGGTCGGTCAAGTCGTCGGCCGGCACGTAAATCGCCTGCACTGAAGTGATGGAGCCCTTCTTGGTAGACGTAATCCGTTCCTGTAGCGCACCCATTTCGGTGGACAGGTTCGGCTGATAACCGACCGCCGATGGCATACGGCCAAGCAACGCGGACACTTCCGATCCCGCCTGCGTGAACCGGAAGATATTGTCGACGAACAACAACACGTCCTGATTTTCTTCGTCGCGGAAAAATTCGGCAACAGCGAGTCCAGTCAGCGCGACCCGTAGACGGGCTCCGGGTGGCTCGTTCATCTGACCGTAGACCAATGCCGCCTTGGACTTCGTATGGTCGTCGGGATCGATGACCTTGGACTCCTGCATTTCGTGCCAAAGGTCGTTGCCCTCACGGGTACGTTCACCGACGCCGGCGAACACCGAGAATCCACCGTGGTGGAGCGCGATGTTATTGATGAGCTCCATGATGATGACGGTCTTGCCGACTCCGGCTCCGCCGAAGAGCCCGACCTTGCCACCCTTGCTGTACGGCTCCAACAGATCGACCACCTTGATACCGGTCTCGAGCACTTCGGTCTTCGTGTCCTGATCTTCCAATCGCGGCGCAGGCCGGTGAATGGGGTAAGTTTTCTTCGCCTTGATCGGACCCTTTTCATCGACCGGCTCACCCAACACGTTGATCAGCCGTCCCAGGGTCTCACGACCGACGGGAACAGAAATCGGGGCGCCCGTATCCTGCACATCCATGCCGCGAGTCAGACCGTCCGTCGTCGACATCGCGATGCCGCGGACGCGGTTCTCACCGAGATGCGATGCGACTTCAAGCGTGATCCGCACGGCCGGCTTCCCGGCTGCCTTGTTCTCTTCCTGCGTCACCTTGAGCGCATTGTAGATGTTCGGCAATTGACCGGGGGGAAATTCCACGTCGACCACGGGGCCGATGACTTGAATGACTTTTCCTGTGCTCATAAGGCTCCTCTTGTCGTCAATGATGCACCCGGCACATTACCGTGATGCAGCATTCCTCATTCCACATTTTATTTCAGGGCTTCTGCGCCGCCCACGATGTCCATGAGTTCTTTGGTGATAGCCGCCTGGCGAGTCTTGTTGTAATACAAGGTGACTTTTTTGATGAGTTGCCCTGCATTGCGAGTCGCACCGTCCATGGCTGCCATGCGTGCCCCGTGTTCGGCCGCCGCCGACTCCAGAAGGATGCGATAGGCTTGAATCTGAAAATGCTTCGGGACCAAGACATTCAGAAGCTCGCCCTCATCCGGCTCATACAAGTAACTACCGCCGACTGCGGACTGCTCGGTCGCAGTCGGCGCCGCTCCGAATTCGGCGGCCGCATCGATGGGGAACAATTTCTCAACGATCACCCGCTGCTGGATCGCAGACTTGAACTCGTTGTAGACGACGTAGAGTTCGTCGAACGTGCCCTTCACAAAATTTTCCGTCAGGTCGCCGCCGATGTCGATGGCATGTTCGAAGCTCAGCTTGTCGAAGATTCCGGTCCACTCCTGTCGGATCGGCCAGGCACGACGGCGGAAATAGTCACGCCCCTTACGGCCGATCAGGCTGAGATTGACCGAGAGCCCCTGCGCTTCGCACTGTCGGACGAACTCTGAGCTCTTCCGCACGATGTTGCCGTTAAATCCGCCGCACAAGCCGCGGTCGCTCGTGACAACGAGAATTTCGATTTTCTTCCCCTCGCGTTTTTGAAGCAGCGGGTGGGAGGTACGGTTGACGCGCTGACTGAGATTGCTGAGCACCCCGCGCATTTTATGGGCGTAAGGCCTCGCAGCCAAAATGCGATCCTGCGAACGCTTGAGCTTCGCGGCCGCGACCATTTTCATGGCCTTGGTAATCTTCTGCGTATTCTTGAAGGCGGCGATTTTCCGCCGGAGAGATTGTAAGCTCGGCATTCTTGTACGCTCTCAGCAGTCAGCGCTCAGACCTCAGCTCCATGCTGAAGGCGAAGGCTGATTGCTATTTTGCTCCGTAGCCCATTTTCTGCTTAAAGGTCGTGATGATTTCTTTCAGCTTGCCGCCGACCTTGTCATCGATCTTTCCGACCGTGGCGATATCTTTCCGCATGTCCTGGTGATTCTGCGCCACGTAATGGAGCAGGTCCGCCTCGAATTGCAGCACCTTGTCTACGGGGACATCGTCCAGGAATCCGTTGACGCCCGCGTAAATCGACAAGACTTGATCGGCAACCGGCATCGGCTTGTATTGCCCTTGTTTGAGCAATTCCACCATACGTACGCCACGGGCGAGCTGCATCTGGGTCGCCTTGTCGAGTTCGCTCCCGAACTGGGAGAAGGCGGCCATTTCACGATATTGCGCGAGATCTAACCGGAGCGTACCTGCGACCTGCTTCATAGTTTTGATCTGCGCGGATCCGCCGACACGTGACACCGACAATCCGACGTTGATCGCGGGACGAATACCGGAATAGAACAAGTCGCTGCCCAGGTAAATCTGTCCATCGGTAATAGAAATGACGTTGGTCGGAATGTAGGCCGACACGTCGCCGGCTTGCGTCTCGATGATCGGAAGGGCCGTCAGGCTGCCTCCGCCCAACTTATCGCTCAACTTCGCCGCGCGCTCCAGCAAGCGGGAGTGCAGATAGAACACGTCGCCCGGATAGGCTTCACGGCCCGGCGGACGGCGCAGCAGCAAGGACAGCTGACGATAGGCCACCGCGTGCTTGGACAAATCGTCGTACACAATCAACGCATGCTTGCCGTTGTCGCGGAAATATTCACCGATCGCGGCGCCGGAGAAGGGGGCCAGGAACTGCATCGGCGCCGGATCGCTGGCCGTCGCCGCCACGACCATGGTGTATTCCATGGCGTGATTTTCTTCGAGGGTCTTGACCACCCGCGCAACCGTAGAACGCTTCTGACCGACGGCGACGTAGATACAGAATACACCGAGGCCCTTCTGGTTGATGATGGTATCGACGGCGATAGCTGTTTTTCCGGTCTGCCGGTCTCCGATGATCAACTCACGCTGACCACGACCGATGGGGATCATGGCGTCGATGGCCTTGATGCCCGTTTGCAGCGGCTCACGCACCGACTGTCTCGTGTTCACACCGGGTGCCACGACTTCGATACGGGAAGAATGTTGGGAATTGATCGGGCCTTTGCCGTCGATCGGCTGACCGATCGCGTTCACCACCCGTCCGATCAACGCTTCACCAACCGGGATTTCCGCAATACGCCCAGTGCGCTTGACCGGATCGCCTTCCTTGATCCCGACATCATCACCCATCAACACGGCGCCGACATTGTCTTCTTCGAGGTTCAACGCGATGCCGTACAGGCCCCCCGGGAACTCGAGCATTTCTCCGGCCATCGCGCCGTCTAATCCGTAGATTTTCGCGATGCCGTCTCCGACCTGGATGACGGAACCGGTCTGGCTGACATCGACCTGTTGATCGAAGCCCTTGATCTTCTCTTTAATGATGGAGCTGATCTCTTCTGCCTTGATCTGCATGGCTACTCCTTGGTCAACACACGCTGCATGGCGCTCAGTCGGCCCCGGACCGTGCTGTCTACGACGGTGCTGCCCAGGCGGATGTGGAGGCCGGCGACATGTTCAGGTTCTGTATGGAAGGTGACATCGACGTCGCGCTGTAAAAGATCGCGCAATCGGGTGGTGATCCGATCCTGCTCGGCCGCGGGCAAGGCATTCGCGGATGACACGAGCACTTGCTGCGTCCCCTTGGATTGATCCACGAGCTTGGCGAAGGCCTCGGCGATGTCCGGCAGGAAACTGACCCGATTCTTTTTGACCAAGAGTTCGAGAAATCTCTGGCCGACCGGCGGGCATCCGAGTCGAGTGGCCAATTCAATCAGCGCACCCAATTTGGTTTCTTCCGGGAACACAGGAGAAGCGATGGCATGGCGTAACGCAGCGGACTGCGTGAAGGCCTCTCCCAGCCCGTTCAACGCCGAGCGGGCGGGCTCGATGCTTGGGGTATCAAGAAGTTCGAACAGAGCTTTTGCGTATCGACGTGCGACGGCTGTCTTAATCACAATGGACTATCCGCTACGGTTAACCGTGTTTTGATCAAACGGGAAGCTTGCGTGCGGTGGGCACGACAAAAAGCGCGCCAAGTTAGCATTCAAAAGCGGGTACTGTCAAGAAGTGATGCGTGGGGAGACCGCAGATGAGACATCGCAACAAGCATGAGACCCGCGCCAGTGCCGCTTGCGCACGGCCTCCACTGAGCCCCCGCTTCGCAAAATTGATTTACTGGAGAAAAAATTGGAGAGTGGCACTGGCTATGACCGCTGAATGATGCCGCCACCGAGTACGCGGTCGCCATCATAAAACACGGCGGACTGACCTGGGCTCAAGGCGCGCTGCGGCTGATGAAATTGAACCTGAAGCGTGCCGCTTTCAGACGGTAGAAGGGTCGCCGGGCAGGGAGGCGTGGCGTAACGAATCTTCACGTCCGCCTCAACCGGCTGCCGACCGAGGGCGTGATCAAACAGACTGAGATCGGCGACCTGACACTCTGACTGCACAAGCTGATCTTCCGCACATAACACCACCTGACCGGATTCAGGCACCACTTTCTGCACGTACAACCGCTGCCCCACGGCAATACCCAGGCCGCGGCGTTGCCCCGGCGTATAGAACGCGATACCCTCATGCTGCCCGAGGACCTCGCCATCCACCCCCACAAAGGGTCCGGGCTTCTTAGCCTCCGGCATTTCCTGCTCGATGAACGTTCGATAGTCGCCGTGGCTCACGAAACAAATCTCTTGGCTTTCCTTGAGTTCCTCCACGGGCAATCCGAGCGATTCGGCCTCTTGCCACACATCGCACTTCTGCATATGGCCCACCGGAAACAGCAGGTGCGGCAACCAGGCAGGATTGATCCGATAGAGAAAGTAACTTTGGTCTTTGCGCGCATCGAGCGCCCGATGCAGCGACCACTGCCCATCGATCTGCTGCACGCGGGCATAGTGCCCCGTCGCCACATAGTCCAGGCCTCGCTCATGTGCCAAGGCATACAGGGAGCGCAATTTCACCCGCTCATTGCACCGCACGCAGGGATTGGGCGTGGTGCCGGAGGCATACCCGGCGACGAAATCATCGATCACGCCCTGCTGAAAGACTTCGCGACGATCGACAACCTCATATGGAATACGTAGACGTTGCGCGACATACTTCGCGATCCCGATCTTGCAGCATCCCCGCTCTTCCCAGCGCTTGGAGACGGCGACCTGGTCATCCTCATGCTCCCATACCTGGAGCGTGACGCCGTGGACATCGTACCCCTGCCGCACGAGGAGCGAGGCAGCGACGGAGCTATCCACTCCGCCGCTCATACCTAGCAGTACGGTCTGACGTGTCATAAATGGTACCGGAGGAACAATGCGCCGAGCACCTACGGCTCTTGCGTTTTGACTTTGCCGCGATGGGCTACGAGGTCGCGCACGCCGGGATCCTGCGGAGCACCGAATTCAGAGGACTCGTCCTCCGTCCACTTTTCGGCGCCCATATTGCTCATGCCGTGAAAATGCGCGCCTTCTTCGATCATGATCACCGGGCTCTGGATATCCCCGATGAGAATCCCCGGCTTTTGAATCTCGACCTTCTGCAGAGCCGTCACCGACCCCTTCACGCGTCCACTGATCGAGACGGATCCGGCAGCAATCACGCCCTTGATGACGGCGCTTTCTCCGACGATCACCGCCCCGCCCGTATGCACTTCCCCCTCGACACGGCCATCGATTCGGACGGTGCCATCAAACGTAACAATGCCCTTAAAGCTGGTCCCCTTGCCGAGAAAGGTAAATTTATCGTCTTCCGCGACCGGCTGCTTTTTGGTCTCACCCCACATCGGCGTCCTCCTTCACACACCCCACACATCCTAGAGGCCGGGGCGCAGGCTGAATGGAACCTTGCTATGCCTACCTCTTGCTTACAAGGCAAGCCAGACCCTGTCCAACAAATTCGTCGTTGAGCCGAGTTATCCGTTGACCAACTTGACGCCCTGTCCGCGCGTGGATCCCTGCCCCTGCGGCTCGCGCGTTCCCGACTGGCTCATCTCCAACGTGCCGTTGAAGACCACCCCTTCTTCCATGGCCAACAGCGGCGCCTTCACGCCGGCATTCACCACGGCAGGCGCGCGCAACTTCACCTTCTCCCGGGCGCTGATGTCGCCGGTGATCTTCCCTTTGCACACCACGGTACCGGCCGTGATCTTCGCCGTCAGAACCGCATCCTCACCGACCAGCAACACTCCTTCGGTATGAATCTCTCCATCCAGATTGCCATCGATGCGGACGGTGCCGTTATAGGAAATGACACCCTTGAAGCTGACACCTTTTCCGACAAAGGCATTGATCTCTTCGTTTCCCTCGCGCGGTGCCGTAGATTCCAAATTTTCCATTTCAGTTCCCTCGCTTTGTCCTGCCTGACGCTTCCCGTCCTGCTTGTCCTTATTAATCCACGCCATTTGTTGCACCTCCCACCTGTTACAACGTCGTCCATGATCGGACCGGCAGGCTTTCAATTACCTGCCGGACGGTCACCACTAAGAGTGTCCCCATTTAATATCCGGTGAAAATCGCCGATATTTTACTCTCGCAGCGAGCAGAAAATCTCGCCTAAAACACATCTGCCATCAATTGAGCAGCCGCTCGACGACGCCGTCCAATTCTTCCGGCGAAAAATAATGGATGACGATCTTGCCGCCGCGCCGCCCCTTCTGAACATCCACTCGGGTCCCCAGACGTTTCTGCAATCGCTCTTCGAGATCCGATCGTAATGGCGCACGAACCGGACGTTTCCCCGGCTTTCTCGCTTCCGCATGTTCCTGTACCAATCGCTCCGCTTCGCGGACGGACAGTTGCCCGCTGACGATCTGTGTCGCCAAACTGACCTGCGCGGCCGGTGTCATCAGCCCGAGAATGACCTTGGCATGGCCTGTGGAGAGCTGATCGGATTCGATCATGTGTTGCACCTCGGAGGGCAGCGACATCAATCGGAGCAGGTTCGCCACGGACGACCGGTCGCGCGCCACTTTCTGAGCGATCGCCTCCTGGGTAAGTCCGAATTCATTCAGCATGCGTTGGTACGCCCGCGCGGTCTCCATGGGATTCAGGTCGTCCCGCTGGAGGTTCTCCACCAACGCCAACACCATCGACTCCTGATCGGACACGTTTCGCACAAGAGCTGGAATCTTCTGCATTCCCGCTAACTTAGCAGCTCTCAAGCGTCTCTCACCGGCAATCAACTCATAGATGCCATCACCTTTTCGTCGTACCAGAATCGGTTGCAGCAAGCCATTTTGCTTCAACGAGGCGGTCAACTCGGCCAGTTCGACCTCGGAGAATTGCTGCCGTGGTTGAAAGCGGTTTGGGACGATCGCTTCGAGCCGCAACTCCTGGACATCACCACGCTCCGGCTCTGCCGTTGTTCGGCCGGTCGGCAATAGTGCGTCGAGTCCTCTACCGAGGGCTTTTTTCTCCATGGACCACAAACTCCTTGGCTAGGGAAAGATAGGCTTGGGCACCGGCGGATGCCATGTTGTAGAGCAGGGCCGGGCGACCATAGCTCGGTGCCTCGGCCAACGTCACGTTGCGGGGAATCATCGTTTGGTACACGCTGGCCCCGAAATGCCCGCGAATCTGTTCGACCACCTGGCGGGCCAGCGAATTGCGCGCATCGTACATCGTGAGCACAATGCCCTCGATTTCCAACCCAGGGTTCAGCGACTGCCGGAGACGCTGAATACTCTCCATCAGCCGACCGAGGCCTTCCATCGCATAGTATTCGCATTGCACCGGGATCAACACTGAGTGCGCCGCGACCATCGCGTTGATGGTCAGGAGGCCGAGGGCCGGTGGACAATCCAGCAGAATGGTGCCGTAGCGGTCAGACACCTCAGCCAGGGCCTCTTTGAGACGCTGCTCACGGTCCTCCATATTTACCAGCTCAACCTCTGCACCGGCGAGGTGGGAATTCGCCGGGACAATCGACAACCCGTTCACTCCGGTCTGCATAGCCAGAGACTCAATACTCTCCTTACTAATCAAGGCATTGTAGATCGTCTTCGTGAGCGACATGGCGTCCACACCAAGCCCGCTCGTTGCGTTTCCCTGAGGGTCAATATCGACGAGGAGAACCGATCCTCCCTCGATTGCCAGCGCTGCGGCAAGGTTCACAGAGGTGGTTGTTTTCCCCACTCCACCCTTTTGATTCGCAACAGCAATGATTCGAGCCATGTAGTTCCCCTATCCACTCAAACAAAGATATGTGCGCCCCAATGTTCCACGTGGAACACCATCTCATCTCAACGCCTTTGAATACACGGACAACACTCGATGCCCGTACCTAGCAGGAAGCTCATACTCGACTTCCTTGATCAAAGCAAGGCCGACAAGCTCAAAACTCCTAGGAACCTTCTCCGCACGGTATAAAACAAGCTTTCCGTCCGGCTTCAGAAGCGTCGACAGCGCCACGCCGAACTGATCCACCTTAAAGGCCCTCACGACGATGTAATCAAACCGCCCCTGAACATTTCCTCGACCGGCATAATCTTCCAACTTGGCCGTCGCAACCGTCACGTCCTGCAGACCAAGCGATCCCACGACATAGCGCAAAAACGCCCCCTTCTTTTCGCTCGGCTCAAGCAATTCAACGGACAGCTGAGGCCGTACAAATTTGAGGGGCAGAGCCGGAAATCCAGCACCGGCACCAACATCGAGCAACTCAATTTCACTATTAATATCAATGACTTTAAGCCCATAGATTGAGTCAATAAAATGCTTCACCAGGATCTCTCGATCATCGTCGATGGCCGTGAGATTGATGGCCCTATTCCATTTTTTCAGCTCGCTGAGGTAACGCCAAAAATAAGAAACAGAGGAATCATGAATGGAAATGGAGAACTCAGCGGCAAGAGACTGAAGAGATTTTTCGAACTGTAGCTCGTCGTGTTCCACGTGGAACACTTACGCGAAAAGAACCAACAGGGTCAAGCAAGTTCTTCCTTATCATGCGCACAGTGTTAGCGAGAATCCATTCCCGGCAATCCAGCACACCATTTCATGCCGATGGTTGCCGACGATGTCTCTCGATTGCAACCAACAGAAGTGAAATAGCGGCAGGCGTCACACCGGAAATACGCGAAGCCTGCCCTATCGATGCCGGCTTCACACGCTTGAGCTTCTCCCTGACTTCACCTGAGAAACCGGCTATTCCGTCATAATCAAACTGATCTGGAATCGCTCTGTGCTCTAGCTTCTCCGATCGCTGAATCTGCTGCAGTTGCCGCTTAATATATCCTTCGTATTTCACTTCGAGTTGAATCGCTTCCGCGATATCAAGATCGTCAATATTAGCGCCACCGAACACTGCGACGATCTTTTCATACGTCATTTCCTGACGCCTGAGAATCTCAGCCAACGATTGCGTTGGTGCCACAGTGCCTATCTTCGCCTCTTCCATGAGCCGCTTCACATCAGACGTTATTTTCGGCCTGGTTTCCTTGAGGCGCTGAACTTCCCGTTCAATAGCAGACCGCTTCGCCTCCAGCTTCCCGTGCACCTCATCAGATACCAATCCGATGCGGTGCCCGAGATCCATCAGGCGAAGATCGGCGTTGTCATGGCGGAGCAACAGACGGTATTCCGCGCGCGAGGTGAACATCCGATAGGGTTCTCTGGCATCTTTCGTAATTAAATCATCAATTAACACGCCAATATAGGCCTGCGACCGATCCAGCACGAGCGGCTCTTCACCACGCCACCTCAAGGCCGCGTTTATTCCAGCCATAATTCCCTGGGCACCGGCCTCTTCATACCCGGACGTTCCATTGATTTGGCCGGCGTGGTAGAGCCCGGCAACTAATTTCGTCTCTAGCGAATTGTGAAGTTGGCGGGGAGGAAAATAATCGTACTCGACCGCATACCCAGGCTTCAGCATTCTCGCCTGCTCAAGTCCGGGAATAGTTTTCAGGATGGCCGCTTGCACATCGACCGGGAGACTGGTTGAAATTCCATTCGGATAAAACTCGTTCGTATCCAACCCTTCCGGCTCGATGAAGATCTGATGCCGGTCTTTGTCGGCAAACCTCACGACCTTATCCTCGATCGATGGGCAATATCGGGGACCGACAGAGCCAATCACCCCGCTGAACAACGGCGATCTATCAATATTTTTCGCAATAATATCATGCGTTTGTGAGTTCGTGTACGTCAAATGGCAGGGCACCTGTGGCAAGGACACACGCAGCGTTCGGTAAGAAAACGGCGGTGGAGGATCATCTCCTGGCTGCAGCTCCATCACAGAAAAATCGATAGAATCCCGATCGAGCCGGGGTGGAGTTCCCGTCTTCAACCGACCAACCTCAAATCCAAAATCACGCATGCAATCGGAGAGGTGCTCCGCGGACGCCTCCCCAGCACGACCAGCGGGAAAATGATTGAGACCGATATGGATCAACCCCTTCAAAAATGTGCCCGACGTAAGCACTACTGCCCGCGCATGAATAGACGTACCGGCATCCGTGACGATACCGGTTACAGCCCCACCCCGGGTGAGAATGCGATCAACTGTCCCGCCCCTGATCTCAAGTGCCGGCTGCGCACGGAGCGTGCGCTGCATGACTTCGCGATAGACCTTCTTATCGCATTGCGCGCGCAAGGCACGGACGGCCGGACCCTTGCTGGTGTTGATCATCCGAAACTGGATGCCGGCCTGGTCGGTATTTCGCCCCATTTCTCCGCCTAACGCATCGATCTCCTTGACGAGATGTCCCTTGGCAATGCCGCCGATCGCAGGGTTGCAGGACATCTGAGCGATCCGGTCCGGATCCATCGTGAGCAGGATCGTGCGCACCCCCATGCGGGCTGCGGCCAGAGCCGCTTCACACCCGGCATGGCCTCCCCCGACGACGATGACGTCACACTGTTCACTCACGACAAGAGTCCTTTCATTTCCCGATGCAAAACTCAGCGAAAATGCGCTCCAGAATTTCGTCGGTCGTGATAGCCCCGGTAATTTCACCCAGGGCGTCGGCAGCGATACGAAGATCCATCGCAACTAATTCTCCCGCCATCCCTGCCTCGACCGACTGTCTGGCCTGCTCCACCCCCTGCAACGCGCGCTCGAAAGCAGCGGCATGCCGAAGATTGGTCACAAGGACCCCTTCCCGGGACTCTAAACCCCTCGGCATCAATCGGCTGCTGATCGCATCTCGCAATCCATCCAGTCCAATCTGCATTTTCGCAGAGATATCGAGCACACCGGCGTTCACGGGACAGACGCGGATAAGGTCTTCTTTCGAGATCCGAGATGGCAGATCGCACTTATTCACGACCAACAACGCCTGCGCGGCCTCCCGACGACGAAGCAACAGCCGATCGCTCTCCAGCAACGGTTGCGAGCCGTCCAGAAGAATCAGCGCCAAATCCGCGTCTTCCCATGCGAGGTGGCTCCGACGAATGCCTTCGGCTTCGACGGGGTCATCCGTTGCGCGGATGCCGGCCGTGTCGAAGAGTCGGACCGGAATGCCATGGATACTGACGACCTCTTCCAACATATCCCGCGTCGTACCGGGAATCGGCGTGACGATCGCGCGGTCGCTCCGTAACAGGGCATTCATCAAACTCGACTTGCCGACGTTTGGACGTCCGAGAATCGCCACTGCGGCGCCTTCTCTCCAGATCCGTCCTTCCTGACCGGACTGAACCAGACCCCGCAGCTTGCTCAAGGTCTCATCAAGGAGCCGCAGAAGTTCGTCCTGCCGAACGAATGCAATATCCTCTTCCGCAAAATCCAGCGCGGCCTCGATATGCGCCAAGGCCACGACTAAAGCCGACCGCGTCTCCTCCACTTCACGGGACAACTCGCCGCGCCGTTGCGATTGTGCAATCGCCAGGCTACGCGCAGTCTTCGCGCGAATCGTATCGAGCACGGCCTCGGCCTGCGCCAGATCCAGTCGGCCATTAAGGAACGCGCGCTTGGTAAACTCCCCCGGTTCAGCCAGTCTGGTCCCTGCGGATATCAAGCCCAGGCACAGCTGATCCAGCACGACCGGCCCCCCATGGCACTGCACCTCGACGACATCTTCGCCGGTATACGAATGCGGCCCCTTCATCACGACTACGAGCGCTTCATCGAGCACCGCATGCGGACGTGATTCCGTCCCGCGAGGAACGGTTTGGAGCGCGCCGGGCGAGCCTACGTCCGCCAGCGCCATGACATGAGTTTGAAGGTCGTGAAGGGATTTGCCTGACCGGAGGCGCACGACTTGAGAAGCGACATCAACGGCTTGAAGCCCGCTGATGCGGACGACCCCGATTCCCCCTTCGCCGGGAGGGGTGGCGATAGCACAGATGGTATCGTCCAGCGCGCCATGCATGACGCACCCAATCGTGTGGAATTACTCGGATGGACTGTTGCGCCGCTTGCCGCTGCTCTTCTGCTCTTTCGGTTCGTCGCCGGTCACAGCATCGGCGTCCGCAGCAGCCACTTGCCACTTCTTCCCGAACAGCCGCTCGGTCACCACCTGCTGGGTGATCGTAAGCGTATTGTTCGTCAGCCAATAGAGCACCAATCCGGCGGGGAAGTTCACGAACAGGAACGTCATGAACACCGGCAGAAACAGCATGATCTTCGCCTGCGTCGGATCCATCGTGGTCGGAGTGATCTTTTGCTGAATGACCATGGTGGCGCCCATGACGATCGGCAGCACGTAGTAAGGATCCTGCACAGACAGGTCTTTGATCCAGAGCATGAACGGGGCCTGCCGAAGATCGATCGTCATATACAGAATATTGAACAGCGCCACGAAGACCGGCATCTGCAGCACCATCGGCAGACAGCCGCCGACCGGATTCACCCGATGATCTTTATAGAGCTTGATCAGTTCCTTGTTCAGCCGCTCACGATCGTCCTTGAACTTCGTCTGCAGGGCCAGCACTTTCGGCTGAATGACCTGCATCTGCTTCATGGACTTGTAGCTCTTGTACTGCAGCGGCACGAACATCAGCTTGATCAGCATGGTCAAGAGAATGATCGTGATCCCGTAGTTGTGCGTAAATTCGTAGAGGAATCGCAGCACATAGAAAATCGGCTTGGCCACCGCCTTGACCAACCCCCAACTCCCAAATACAAACCAGCCGAAATCGATCGTATCTTCCAGCCCGACGTTTAAGCGTTTCAGCGTGTCGTACTCTTTGGGCCCGGCGTAGAGCTGCATCGCCATCGTTGCCTCGCTCTCGGGCGTGGCGAAGCGGACACCGGCCGACACCAGCTTGTCCCCTTCCTTCTTCGCGAGGGCAGCCGCAGCCTTCTGCGGCATCAACACACTTAAGAAATACTTATCCTGAATGGCCGACCACTTCACGTCGCCTTTGCGTTCAGCCTCGCCGTCCGGCGTTTCCTTCAATACCTTGTCGTCGACCAATGACGCCGACCCCATGAGCCCGATGAAACCTTCCCCCCACTCCACAATGCCGAAATTGGTGCCGAGAGTGACATCCACCGGAGTCGTCAGCCCTTGAGTACGAATCGCAATGTCCACCACGTAGGACCCATGGTGAAAGGTCAGCTCCTTCTCAACGTCAACATTCTTCTGGGTATCGTGGTACCGGAAGGTGAGGTGACCGACAGGATGCGCGCTATCGAGATGCGAGAGATCCTGGGTGACCTGATAGAGGGCAGATCCAAGGTCGCTGGTCACGGCTTGATCCCCGGTCACCAGGCTCAGAGGTCCCTTGAACCGTCCTCCGCTATAGACCAACTGCACAGGCGTCGAGCTCTGCTCGACAGCCGCGCTGTATCGCTTCAATTCCCAGGATTTGAGCACGGCGCCGCGATTGCTGAATTTGGCACGAAACAGTTCCGTGTCCACTTCAACCGTTTGCTCCTCACTTGCTGCCCCGGTCGCATTGCCGGGAGAAGCGGGCGCACCATTCACGGAGGAGACCGGATCAGCACTTGCAGCCTTCGCTGGATCTCCCGCACCCCCCGCAGGCTTGCCTGTCTCGGCCGCAGGGCTTGGGTTCGTAGCCACCTGCACCGGCTCAGACGGCGGCAACAGCCCCATGCCCTTGAGCAGATAGTCGTAACCGATAATCACGGCCAGGGAGACGATGAGGAAGACGATGACGCGTTTTTCCATGGAATTTATGTACTGAACAGAAGCTGAAGAGTTATTGCCACGACGGTTACCGTACCGGGTCCACTCCGCCGGGATGGAAGGGATGACATTTCAGCAAGCGCCTACCCGCCATGAGAAGCCCCTTGAGAACGCCATACCGCTCGATGGCATCCTGGGCATACACGGAACACGTGGGATGGAACCGGCACGCAGGCCCGAGCAATGGGGACAGACAGGCTCGATAGATCATCAAGAGGACAATGCACAGCCGCCTCAGAGCGAGGGTTCCCCAAAACGGGCCAACCGCTGCCTTTGTAATGTGCCTCGCCATAGGATCTGCAGCTCCGCAAACGGCAGATTCAGGCACTCTCGTTTCGGAAACACGAGAAATGCGTGACCTGGGACTAATGCCGGGCGCACCGCGCGGCCCAATTCCCGAAACAGACGCTTTGCCCGATTCCGACGCACTGCTGTCCCGAACCGTCGCCCGATCACAATCCCCAACATCGCATCCTGGGACAGACCCGGACAAATCTGAAGATTGAATAGTCCTGTTGAAACCCGTCGGCCGTTCTTCTTGATGTGCTGGATATCCCGGCTACGCTTCAAGAAAAACGGAACAGCCCTTTGCCCTGCCGACATAACACACCTGCCTGTGGGTCACCAGCCCAGACCAGGCCTCAAAGACCAGAGGCCGCGTGCCAAGACTGTGCGTCGCCGCATTTTTACTACGACCAGGCTAAGACGACAGGACCCACCCCAGGTGTACCATCCACCACCTGGATGTTGCCTACTTGCAGATTGCCTAGCGGCAGGAAAGAATCAGACGGTGAGACGAGCGCGGCCTTTGGCTCTACGACGAGCGATAACTTTTCGGCCGTTCTTGGTGCTCATGCGCTTCCGAAATCCATGTTCCCGCTTGCGCTTGAGATTCGAAGGTTGCTTAAAAGTGAACGACATTGCGCACTCCTTGTCGAGAGATCATTCTTCAATGAAGAGGCCGCATTATAGGGGCGGGACAGGAGGGTGTCAATCAACCTGCTTGCTTCAATCAGCCCTGCAAGGGCGCACGGAAGGAGAACCAGAGCTGGAATGGGGAAAGGTTTCTGACCACGCGATCGCTACTCAACCTCGAACTCTTGAGGCACTCTTGCCCGACTGTGACAAACATGCCACAGAAACAGGCAGAGGGCGCGTCTTGCCGCATCGATCTAACTAATTGTTCTGGAAAGATAATCGTTCCAGTCCGCAACAATCTCCACCCTGGCATCCAGCTTGCGTTAATTAGAGCCCGGGGTCGTGGACCACAACGGATTGGAGGTATTCCTAGCGGCCTGCGGATGCCCCAGCAGAAACCGGATGTACGCATTCTGAAATGGCCATGCTTGTCCGAACGTGTCAGTGACAAAAACGAGAAGAGCTCGCGAGAAACGCTCCCTGCGAGATAGAATGAAACGATGAGACGCCTGACCCACATTTTCCGCACCTTCTGCAGTCTAGCCCTTGCCGGACTCCTGGCAATGAGCCTGGGCGGGTGTGTCGAAACGGTCCCCGACGAGCTGGTCGAAGCCATTGAGGGCATCGACCGCGACCTCGTCACGCTGCGGGCATCCGACATCAGCCCCGAAGCCTATTCAAAATTCTCCCGCGAATGGATCTCTTTACGAGCCCGCATTCAATCCGAGGAAAATATCGTCCGTTGGCCATGGGAAGAAAATGAGCTGGAGACCGACCTGGAAAGCCTGCAAGTCGAAGGGTCGCAGCTCGTGGCCGACGTGAACACGCGCCTCCAAGCACAACGCACCGCCGCCGAAACAAAACTCGCCAAGGTCGAGCAACGGCTCCGCCTCTTGAACACCCGCGTAGGAGATATCGGCAGCCGTGTGGTACTCGGCGAACATCCGGTTGAAACCGAACTGCTTGTACGACAAGCTCGCCTGTTCATTGAACAGGGACAGTTCGATCATGCCATCCAGGCTTCAGATCGTGCGGGAAAAATACTTCTCACCCAAACCGCCTTGCTGACAAACGAGTTGGGCCGGTATGCCGATGACGACCTCATTGCAGCCTGGCGAGAATCAGCCCAACGAACCATTGAATGGTCCCGCACCCATCGTGCGCAAGCCATTGTCATCAGCAAGGCCGACCGAGTGCTGTCTCTGTACAAAAACGGCAAGAAAGTATTGACCTATCCGATCCGCCTGGGGTCGAGAGGGATCCGGGCAAAACAGCACTACGGCGACGGCGCGACGCCCGAAGGCGAATATCGCATTCACCGCAAACGCGGGTCGGGACAGACCCCGTATTTCCGCGCCCTGATTCTCGACTATCCCAATGCCGACGATCGACGCCGCTTTGAAGAAGCTCAACAATCAGGGTTGATTCCCAAGAGCCAGCATATGCCCGGCCTGATCCAGCTCCATGGCATCGCACAAGGTATCACGGATCAACCGTACGGCAGCATCCTGTTGGATAATCCTCAGATTGCTGTGCTCTTTGACCAAGTTTCTGTTGGAACACCTGTCACCATTGTCGGCGCACTGGAATCGCAGAATTCCATTTCTCTCGTACTGGCCGATTTAGGTGATCAGGAAGAAGAAACCTAGATCCCCATCCTTCCGCGCGACTGCTCCAACCGCACAGCACCCACACCCACTCATTCAAGAAACTCCTGCGCAGTCTCTGGCTTCTCTTTGTTTGCCTTTTTACACGCTCGAACCTAAGATACGAAAGAGCCGAGGTCCATCGATTCGTTCCTCCACTAACGGAAGAGAGCGTGTTATGCCGACCCGTCCCACTGCATCGCTCCTGCTCGACAACCCAACCATCAGCAAAACGCTGGACGACCTGGCGAGCAGCCATACGATCGAGCGTATCTGGACACGAGACCATACTCTCTGGAAGCCCAGTCCGACTGAAATCGATAATCGGCTGGGCTGGCTGACGGTGCTCGACCATATGCAGGACGGGCTCGCCGAGTTACGGAGCTTCGAGCAGGCTGCCCGGGAAGCTCGCATCACCGACGTCGTGCTTCTCGGAATGGGTGGAAGCAGCTTGGGGCCCGAAGTCCTCCGCTGCACATTTGGTTCGGCCAAAGGGTCCCCCAAACTCTGGGTACTGGACTCCACAGTCCCAGGCTGGGTCCGTCAGGTGACGAAAGCGATTCAGCCGGCGCGAACCCTCTTTCTCCTGGCCAGCAAGTCCGGCGGAACGATTGAAGTGATGTCACTCTTCGCTCACTTCTGGGAACTTGTCCGGCGGACCAAAGGCAATCGCGGCGGAGCCCAGTTTGTCGCCATCACGGATCCCGGCACCGGACTTGAAGAGCTTGCGCGCGAGCGCGGGTTTTGGCGTACGTTCACCAATCAACCGGACATCGGCGGACGATACTCCGTCCTCTCCTACTTTGGCCTTGTGCCCGCCGCACTGCTGGGACTCGACGTGAGCAAACTCCTGAGCCGGGCGCTCGCCATGCGTGAGGCCTGCCGACACACCACTCACCCAAAAGACAACCCGGGAGCAGCCCTGGGAGGGATGATGGCCGCGATGGCCATGGCAGGGCGGGACAAGGTCACTCTGCTGACCTCTCCCGCACTCAATTCATTTGGACTCTGGGTGGAACAACTCCTCGCGGAAAGCACCGGGAAGGAAGGAACCGGGATCGTCCCCGTGGCAGGTGAGCCCCTGGCCTCCCCGACCGCCTACGGAGCCGATCGACTCTTCGTCACGCTTCGACTCAAAGGCGACCGCAATGCCGCGCTGGATCGATCCATCATCACGTTGCAACGGGCCGGGCATCCGGTATTTCGATTGAACCTGGCGGATCGCTACGACCTCGGCGGGGAATTCTTCCGTTGGGAGTTCGCCACCGCGGTCGCAGGACACGCGCTCGGCATCCATCCCTTCGATCAGCCGAACGTGCAGGAGAGCAAAGACAACACAGGACGCGTGCTAAAAGAAGTTGAAACACAGGGACGATTCCCCTCACTGCCGATGCTCACGCCCAGGCAGGCACTGACTCAATTGCTCGAACAAGCGACCCCCAATCGCTACCTGGCCATTCTGGCGTACACCACTCCCAGCCCTCAGCTGGACGCCTCAATACGTGCGTTGCGCAAGGCGGTGATGCTGCGCCACCACATCGCCACCACGGCGGGCTATGGTCCCCGGTACCTGCATTCCACAGGCCAACTCCACAAAGGTGGCCCGAACAGCGGCCTGTTCCTCGAACTCGTGGACAGCATGAAACCCGACCTTCCGGTCCCCGGAAAGTTCTATTCCTTCGGCACGCTGGCACAGGCGCAAGCCGTCGGCGACCTTCAATCGTTGCAGACCCATCAACGACCGGCCGTCCGCATCGCCCTCGGACCCAATCCCGTGCGCACCATCCGAAGCCTCATTGCCATGCTCATACCGGCCAGAGCCGGTCGTCGTAAACCCGCGGCAAAAAAACGTCCTCTGCCCAAACGCCGCACTCACCGTTGACATGTCCCAGGCTCCAGCAATCCACACCTTCACCGATGCCCAGGAACTGACCCGTGCCGCTGCAGGTCTCTTCCTGGAAGTGGGCAAGCAGGCGATCGCCGAGCGGAATCGTTTCCTCGTGGCTCTCTCGGGCGGCTCAACTCCGAAAGCACTGTATTCGATCCTGGCCAACGACAAATACGCACAGCAACTCGACTGGAGCAAGGTGCACTTTCTGTTCGGAGACGAGCGCAGCGTACCGCCTACGCATGCCGACAGCAATTTCGCCATGGCGAACGCCATATTGTTCAGCCCGTTGCACATTCCCTCAGCGCAGATTCACAGGATGCGCGGCGAAGACCCGCCTGAAACCGCGGCAGCTCAATACGAAACCACCCTGCGTCACCTCACCACAGCCGTCCCCGGGCAATGGCCGCGGTTGGACCTTGTCCTTCTGGGCATGGGCGACGATGGCCACACCGCCTCACTCTTCCCCGGCACGGCATCACTGACCGAACAGACTCGTTGGGTAGTTCCCAGCACGTCTCCCCAAGGAACGCGGGCACGGGTGACTCTCACCCTAGGTGTGATCAATCACGCGAGTGTGGTACTGTTCCTCGTCGCCGGAAGGAACAAAGCCGCGGTTGTGCGACGCGTACTGGAGCAGCGGCCCGGTGATCCCGGCCCGTATCCGGCAGCTTTGATTCGGCCTGAGACCGGACGACTGTTGTGGTATCTTGACCGCGCCGCGGCATCCGAATTGACCGCAACCACTGACGATTAGTCATCGCAAGAGGCACCATGATCCTGGCAGGCGATATCGGAGGCACAAAAACCAATCTGGCGCTCTACGACTGGACGACTGAACGGGTCGAGCCGGTGCGGGAGGATAGCTTTCATAGCGCGGACTATAAGACCCTCGAAGAAATCATCGAAGAATTTCTCAGTGCACCGTTGCCCAAGCCACAAGCAGAAGACGAGCTGGGAGACGAGCCTATCGAAGCGTCGGCAGAAGGAACTACGGAGGCACCGAAGCTTCCCCCAGAGCCCATCAAATTAACGGCGGCGTGCTTCGGCGTGGCAGGGCCGGTGATCGATAACCGTTGCCGCACCACCAATCTTCCCTGGTTCATTGATGGGGCGACACTCGCGGAGCGATTCGCCATCCCCCAGGTGCGCCTGCTCAACGACCTTGAAGCAACGGCCCATGGGCTCCTCCTCTTGAATCCCGATGAAATCGTAGTACTGAACGCCGGCGCCCCGCCGAAGAAAAAACAGGCCCTCGCCTTGATCGCAGCCGGTACCGGGCTCGGGGAATGCATTCTCTATTGGGATGGAAGTCGCTACCGCCCCATGCCGTCGGAAGGCGGGCACACGGACTTTGCCCCCAACAGCGACAGCGAAATCGACTTGCTTCGCCATCTGCGCGGCAGCTACCTGCATGTCAGTTACGAACGCATCGTATCCGGGCCGGGCCTCCATGCCATTTATGAATATCTCCGCGACACCAAAAAAAATGAGCCGACCTGGTTGGCGGAGAAGATCAAAGCCGGTAATCCTGCCGCCGAGATTGCCGAGGCCGGACTCAAGGGCCAGGCCGAAATCGCCAAACAAGCCCTGGATTTATTTGCGTCCATCTATGGCGCGGAAGCCGGCAACCTGGCGCTCAAGGCGCTCACACTCGACGGGGTCTATGTCGCCGGCGGGATTGCGCCCAAATTACTGAAGAAACTGCAGGACGGCTCGTTTATGCGCGGGTTCACAAATAAGGGCCGTTACAAACGGATCATGAGCCAGATTCCGGTGAAGGTCGTGATGAACGACAAAACCGCCTTGCTCGGCGCCGCCTCGATGGCAGCACAACTCACATCATCGACCACATCATGACGCCATCCATCATGACACTACAATTTGATCTTGATTCCGAAAAGAAACAGGCGGCGCTGAAAGCCACTGAATATGTGCAAGACGGCATGGTCGTCGGATTGGGGACCGGTACGACATCGAAGCATTTGATCATCGCCCTCGGCGAGCGCGTCCGCTCAGGGCTCAAAATCCAAGCCGTGCCGACCTCGCACGACACAGCGGCTCTGGCCAGGCAATCCGGCATTCCCCTCATCGAGTCCGACAACGCATGGATGATCGATGTGGCCATCGACGGAGCCGACCAGGTCGATCCCGCCTTGAACCTCGTGAAAGGCGGCGGAGGCGCGTTGCTCAAAGAAAAAATTGTAGCCGCCGCAGCGAAGCGCTTTATTGTGATGGTCGACCACACGAAACTCGTGCCGGCGCTCGGCGGCAGTTTTCCATTGCCGATTGAAGTCGTGCCGTTCGGATGGGGCAGCACGGCACGGAACATCGAACAAGCCTCAGGAGGCAGAGCGGTCTTGCGCGAGCGAAACGGCGTCGTGTTTCAGACCGAAGCGGGCCACGTTATCCTCGATCTGCACATGCCCAAGATCGAAGATCCGGCCACCCTCGAGATAGAACTTAACCAGATTCCCGGCATCGTTGAGACCGGACTGTTCATTGGACGCACCAGCATCCTGATCGTCGGCCATGCACAGGGTGCCGACGTCACCCTTGCAGCGGAGTCATGACGGGCGACCGGACCGACCCTCCCGTCACTCGGCGACATGCGGCGTTGCTGGCCACACGAGTCCTCACCAAAGCAGTGGTGTGGTTGGGAGCCTGGCATGGCGCAACCTCCTGGTTCTTCGTGCCCGCGGCCTGGAGCCACTCGAATCCGCCACACAACCATCGACGGCCGAAGACACACACTATGGGTTCATCTATGACGACTCACGATCCCTACAGACTCCCGCGCCATGTCCTCCCGTCTCATTACGACTTGCGTATCGAGCCGGACCTCCAGGCACACTCGTTCAGCGGCCACGAGGTCGTGACGCTGACGGTGACCGAACCGACTACTGAGATTCTCCTGAATGCGACCGAATTGGAGGTCTCGACAGCGACATTGTCCGGTGAAGGGACGCCGCCGCGCACCGGGACCGTACGGATGGACGAGGAGCACCAGCGATGCTACATCACCTTCCCGTCGGTCATTCAACCCGGCGCCTGGAAATTGAGCCTGGCGTTTCGCGGCACATTGAACGATAAATTGCGCGGGTTCTATCGCAGCAGCTACAAGGATGAACAGGGCCATTCGCACAGTCTGGCCGCGACCCAGTTTGAGGCGACCGATGCGCGGCGGGCCTTCCCCTGTTGGGATGAACCGCAATTCAAAGCCGTCTTCGCCGTCACCCTGGCAATCGATCCCGCACTGACCGCCATCTCGAATACCCGGATCGTGGACGATCGACAAGAGGGCGGGAAGCGAGTGCTGCGCTTCGCGGAATCCATGAAGATGTCCACGTATCTCGTGGCTTTCATCGTCGGGAAACTCGACGCCACAACTCCCACCATGGCCCGGCAGACCCCGGTCCGCCTCTGGTCCGTGCCCGGCAAACAACACCTGACCCCGTTCGGTCAGGAAATCGCCGTGTACTCACTCAATTTTCTCGCCGACTACTACGGCATCCCCTATCCGGGCGACAAACTGGACCTCATCGCCATCCCCGACTTCGCTTCCGGGGCGATGGAAAATCTGGGCGCGATCACATTCCGTGAAACAGCCTTGCTGCTGGACCAGCGCACGGCCACACATGCGGAGCAGGGACGAATCGCGGATGTGGTCGCGCACGAGAATGCCCACATGTGGTTCGGCGACCTCGTGACCATGGCCTGGTGGAACGGGCTCTGGCTCAACGAGGCCTTCGCCACCTTCATGGAAATGCTGGTGGTGGATGCCTGGAAACCGGAGTGGGAACGCTGGACAGCCTTTGGCGTCTCACGCGCTGCCGCTCTGTCCGTCGACGGCCTGCTGAGCACGAGGCCGATTGAGTTCCCCGTGCGCGCGCCCAAAGAAGCCGAAGCCATGTTCGACGTGCTGACCTATGAAAAGGGAGCCTCCGTCCTGCGCATGCTGGAACAGCATATCGGTCCGACGGTATTCAGAGACGGCGTCCGCCACTATCTGACGACGCATGCCTATGGGAACGCAGAGACTACCGACCTGTGGGTCTCGCTCGCGCATGCGTCACAACAGAATGTTCCGGCACTCATGAACGAATGGATCTTCTCGCCGGGATATCCCTTGCTCTCGCTTGCCATCGACTCATCCTCCACGCTGACGCTCACACAGCGTCGCTTCACCTACGCCGAAGGCTCTACGGCGGCATCTTCCGGGGCACCGGCGCAACTCTGGCAGGTTCCGATTCAGTTGCGCATCCACACCGCGCGGGGCGCTGAAACCCGGCGTGTGATGCTCAGCGATCAGGAGAACCGTATCCCGCTGCCGAAGGATTGGACATCAGTACTGGCGAACGAGGGCGGGCACGGATTCTACCGCGTTCGATACAGCACAGCGCTCCTCAACGGCCTGCAACAGACCGGCCTCCAGACCCTGGCCCCCGTCGAACGGTTCAATCTCCTGAACGACACCTGGGCCTCAACCATCGCCGGCATGGTGTCACCCGCCGACTATCTCAGCTTGACGGAACACTTCCATGGCGAACAGGACCCGCATGTCTGGGCCGTGATGTTGGGGTCGTTCTCCACCATGAATCATCTGCTGAGCGAGGAGGATCGACCGCTGTTGGCTGCCTTTGTGCGCAATCGACTCACCCCGACATTCCAGGATCTGGGATGGACACCGCGTACCGATGAGCGCGATCTCGTCAAAGAACTGCGCGGTGACGTGATTCGCGCCTTAGGCACATTGGGTCGCGACCCCAGCGTCCAAACCCAGGCGCTGGAAGCATACACTGATCTGCAACAGCAGACTCGACCGATCGACCCCAATGTGATCCCCGCGCTCGTTTCCATCCTGGCCTTCACAGGCGACGCGGCTCGCTACGAGGAATTTCTCAACCGCTTCCACAAGGCCTCCACCCCGCAGGAAGAGCGTCGCTATCTCTTTTCACTCGCGGCCTTCCGGATACCCGAACTGCTGGAGCGCACCCTGGCGAAAACCCTGACCGACGAGATCCGCACCCAAGATGCGCCCTTCCTCGTCAGCAGCCTGTTGCACAATGTGTACATTCGTGAAAAAGCCTGGGAGTTTGTGAAGACTAATTGGGAGCGAATGGACCGGCAGTTTCCCAAGAGCGGCCTGCGCCGCATGTGCGGAGGGATCACCGGTCTTTCGACTCCGGAATTGGAGCAAGACGTCAGAGCGTTCTTCACATCCCGGAAGATCGACCTCGGCGGGAAGACTCTGGAGCAGTACCTGGAGCAGCTGCACATCGCCGTACGATTCCGGGAACGCGACCGCGACGCCATTCGCGCCGTGCTGGCACGCGTCGCGATGTAGTGGGAACGGCCGAGTACATCCAGCCGGCCGTCACTCGTGCCGAAGCACAGTCAACGGAGGCTGCCCGAGCAGGCGGTAGGTACTGAGGAACCCTACGATGAGGGTGAGCAACACAGTGCAACCCAGCCCGATGCCCAGCAGAGACGGCTCCAGCGACCAGGGCAACTCCAGAATGTAGCGCAGAATCGCCCACGAGAAGAGGCTGGCCAGGCCCACGCCGATCACCCCCGCCACGCACCCCAGCACTGCATATTCCGCTGCAAACGACCGGGCAATCAACGCACGGGTCGCGCCGAGAGCCTTGAGAATCACGGCCTCATAGAGACGACGATACCGCGTAGCCGCCAGAGCCGCCGCCATGACGAGTGCCCCGGCCAACAGACAAAACAGCGCCACCGCGCGGATGGCCAGGGACAGCCGGTCGAGAACCCGGGCGAAGCTGCTTAAGACCTCGCCGATGTTAATCGCCGTCACATTGGGAAATGCGGCGACCACGGCCGACTGCAGCGCCACCTCATCCTGCGGGGACACCCGCACCGTCGCGACATAGGTCATCGGCGCCCCATCCAATGCTCCCGGTGAAAAAATCATATAGAAATTCGTGGAGAAATTTCCCCACTCGACCTTTCTGATACTACTCACCTCAGCCCGCATGATCGTCCCCTGGATATTGAGGTCCAGAGTGGTGCCCACATCAATGCCAAGACTCTTTGCCGCTTCTTCTTCGATAGACACCTGCGGTCGCGTAAAGACCTGCCCTGGCTTCCACCAGGCACCTTTGACAATCCTATTGTCTTTAGGCAGTTGCTCGAGAAAAGTCAGCACATACTCACGATTCACATACCAATTCTTCCGCTTCTCTTCTTTCGACTGACCGGGCTGGTCTTCCTGTTCGGACTCCCGCTCAACCGTGACCGTTTGGCCATTGATCGCGTGCAATCGAGAGCGCACCAGCGGAGTCAGATCAGGAGCCACATCGCCGGTGCGCCGATGAATCAAGGCGGAAAAGCCCTCCGCCTGATCCGGCTGAATATCGACAAAAAAGAAGGTCGGTGAATCGTTCGGTCGGTTCTCGCCGACTTGACGCACCAAGGCCTGTTCCAGCAACGCAATCGCGAGAATCACCATCACCCCGACACCGATGGAAACCATCACCCCAAGGGTTTGCCCTCCGGGACGTTGAATGTTGCCGAGCGCCTGTCGCAGAGAAAGCGCACGCGGGCTGGGTAACACACATATCCCGAGGAGGAGTGCTTTCGCGGTCACAGTTAACGCCACCACAGCGACCAGGAGGCCGCCGATAAAGAGCCCTCCGATTGTCAGAGACCCGGCCTGCCACACCGAGAGGCCCGCCAAACCAAGCCCAATGCCGGCCGCCGTGACGGCACGAACAGGATCCGCCGTGACGACCTGTGCCGCGCGGCCCCACACCGATGTCTCAGGCCGAACACCGGGGCGGATGGCACCTTCCACCTCACGCCTGAAGATGACCGCAGGCTTGATGGTTCGAATCGTCAGAAGCGGCCACAGACTGAACAGAAGGGTGGTCAGCACACCCAAGCCCAAGCCCTTCGAGAGCGGCGCCAGCGCTGTCCAAGACAGCACGGACGTAAACTCGACCTGCTGCAGGACATCCGTCGCGAGCAAGGTGGAGACCGCCTGCGGCAAAACGGCCTGCAACAGGAGCCCGATCCCAATACCGACTGCGCTGCCCAGCACCCCCAACCCAACTGCTTGTCCCAGATACGAATAGATGATGGTCTTCGTATCCGCGCCCAATGTCTTGAGGATCGCAATCGATTGGAGTTTTTCTCGAACGAACGCTTGAATCGACAAGGCCACGCCAATCCCGCCGACGAACAACGCCGTCAAGCCCACTAGCCCCAAGTACCGGGCGAGCTGATCGAGAAACTGCTTGAGCTGTGGCTGAGCATCCCGATAGGAAGACAGCCGTGCGGACTCCGCGGAAAGGCGCCCCTGGAGCTCATGGAGCAGCGGAGACAGGGACATGGAAGCGGGTAACTTGAGGAGATGCCGTTCGCGAAGACGACTTCCTGGTTTGACGAGGTCGGCAGCCAAGAGACCGTCTTGGGAAATCAGCACTCGCGGTCCCAGGCTGAACATATTCGCCATTCGATCCGGCTCGGTATGAATGACGCCGGTAATTCGGAATGACGCCTGTCCGATTTTGATCGCATCGCCCACGACCAACCCTAACCGAATCAGAAGACTTTCCTGAACCACTGCCCCATGGCAAGCCTCTCGACAGCTGTGTCCTGTTTGGCGCAGCAACTCCATCAGCGGCCGGTCAGGTTCAACCCGTACAATTCCATACAGGGGATACCCTGATTCGATCGCTTTCAATTCGACCAGCTGCGTCACATCTGCCGCGCCCACGGCGCGATCAATTCGTGCCACCATTGCGACCAGTTCACTCACTCGTGTGCGCAAAATCCCGCGCTCTGCGAGACTCTGAAGCACGACCGAGCCTGCCGCGCCTACAGGTTTGGAAAGGCGAATCTCCAGGTCCCCCCCCAGCAACCCGCGCGCTTCCTTCAGAACGGCCCGCTCAACATTGGTAGAAAAGAGTGAGACCCCGACCACTGCCCCGACTCCCAGGGCAATGCAGCCGAGAAAGTACAGAAAGTGCCGCCAGGCCGAACGTAGTTCCCGCCAGGCCATCATGAGCCAGAAGGGAATCATGATTCGAGATCAGGCATCCTATGGTGGAGTGACGCCAGCTGATCCGAAGCCACACGCCCATCCCGGAGCGTAATCACCCGTTCCATGGAAGCGGCCAGGTGCTGGTCGTGAGTGACCAGGACCAGGGTCGTCCCGGCATCGCGGTGCAAGGCCATGATCAATTCGATCACCTGCTGCCCTGTGGAGGAGTCGAGATTGCCGGTCGGCTCATCGGCCAACAGAATCGGCGGGCGACAGGCAAACGCACGCGCCACCGCGACCCGCTGTTGCTCTCCTCCCGATAGCTGGACCGGATAGTGCGACATCCGATGTCCTAACCCTACCGCGTGCAGCAATTCCTCCGCTCGCCTCGGGGCCTGAGAGTCGCCCGCGAGTTCAAGCGGTATCGACACATTTTCCAGCGCCGTGAGCGTTGGAATGAGATGAAACGATTGAAAGATATACCCGACATTGGCCAAGCGCAGTCGCGCCATCGCCTGTTCACCGAGCGCCGTGATCTCGACCCCGTTCAACCAAATAGTTCCAGATGTCGGTCGGTCGAGCCCCGCAATCAGGCCTAAGAGCGTGGACTTACCGCTCCCGGAAGGCCCGATAATCGCTACCGTTTGCTTTTCCGGAATGTCTATCGTGACATCGTCAAGAATGGTCACCGTCTGACCGCCTGCGGCCAACTGCATCGTCACATGCTGAGTAGCAATCATTGCTTGGATGATTCCTCGATGGAGTGCCCGCAAAACGATTTCATATTATACTGTACAGATGCTGACCTGCTCGGAGCTTTTGAAGTGTATCGCGCGCCTGGGAACGGCTTGCCTCATGGCATTGGTCCTCAGCGGACTATCAGGATGCGATCAATCAAATACGTCCACTGTCCCTTCCTCACCCGACAGCCTTGCATCTGCAACTCCTCCATCCTCCGAACAAACACCCCCCCGCGAATCGCTTCCTGCCGCGCCGAGTCCTTCACCTGACGATCGGCCCCGTATCATCGCGTTTGGAGACAGCTTGACTGCCGGACTTGGAGTCTCCCCGGAACAGTCTTACCCCACCCAGCTTCAGAAACAACTCGATACCTTAGGCTATCACTACCAAGTGCTCAATGCAGGAGTCAGCGGGGACACGTCAGCAGGAGGACTCCGCCGTGTGTCCTGGGTCCTTGCCGGCAAGCCACGGGTGGTGATTCTTGAGTTGGGCGGGAATGACGGACTGCGCGGCCTCGGGTTGCCTGAAACCCGGTCACACCTCGACGCGATCATCCGACAGTTCAAGGATGCTCACGTACGAGTGATCTTAGCGGGAATGAAGCTCCCCCCAAATTACGGCGAAGAATACACCGCTCGATTCGAAGCCATATATCGGGATCTCGCGCAGCTCCATGGGCTTCCACTTATCCCATTTCTACTGGAGGGAGTAGGAGGGGAAAAGGCCCTCAATCAATCAGACGGCATCCACCCGACGGGGGAAGGGTATCGTATCGTGGTCGAGAACGTGCTCCGGAGCCTGCTTCCTGTGTTGAAGGACGCATCCACCAACAACTCGTCAGCGAAAAAGAAGCAGGCGTGAAATATCCTCCCCGCCACATCAAGCGGGTGAACATTTCACGCCATGAAGTCCTGAAAGCCGGTTAGCTCTTCTTGAAGAAGGTGTCGTAGACCCCGAAAGCCAAGATCAGAGCGATCAAGGTATAATACAGGCCCGTGATTCCACTGTAGTCCGGTGGACCTTCACTGACATTGGCAAACGCACTGGTTGCCTGAAGCGCCCCAATACCGGCAATCAATCCTGCTATCAGCTTGTTCATGATCCCCCCTTGTAATCAAGGAATACCCAAAGAGGGCCGCATTGTACTGAAGTGACCCTGGATGACGCAAGGGGGGTTCACAAAGAGGGAATAGGGGAGAAAAATCGGGGTGGCAGCTTCCGTGACCACCGACTTGCCAATCAGGCCTTTCCCAAAGACTTGAGCATCGAAGACACATCTCGGCAGGTATCCGAAAGACCTTCCAAGCGACGCCCCTTGTCCGTCAAAAGTGCGGCCATCGCTTTCACCTCGACTTCAACCTGCTCAACCTGCCGGGCAAGATCGGTCGTCTTGCTTACCGCAGCCTTCTGCGCCTCAATCTCCCGTTGAAGATCTCGGCAAATGACCTGTAGTGACTTAGATTCATTAACGGAAGCCTCCAGATCCTGGGTGAGACGGGCCACGACCGCTTCTCGATTGCGAATGTCCCCATCAAGCTCAACCTGAGCGACTTCGCTCTCTCGCCTCCGTTCATCCATCTGTTGGATCACCTGGGTCCAGGTCAACACAAGGCCCGGTCCGATAGAAGGTTGGTCTGGAAGGGGCTTCCCGGCTTGAATGGCCTGAACCGTTCGCTGCATCCACTCCGTAAACTGGTTCAATTCGCTCAACTTCATATCACCGGAGGACACGACAGGGGCGGCCGGTTTTTCTGCTTCGGGGCGGGGAGCGGCGACTCTGGGCTTGGGGACAACTCGTGCCTTTGACCACCGCTGATACTCAAGCAGCGCAGCCACACCGTGTCGGCAGATCGGTTGCTCGGATAACGTGCAAGAACATTTGGCTTCCAGATGACCATCAATGAGACGAATCGTCTGCTCGTACAACCCGGAATTGCCCATGACCGACGACGTCACTTCCGTATCCGACGCATCCGTCATTTGCACGCGGCGTTCTGCCTGATACTGCTTTCCGATTTGGAACGCGTTGGGCTCCACCACCGAGCTAATCATGGCCGCCTCCAACAAACTCAGACGATCGGCCGAACACGCGATTCTGCCCTTCATAGTGTCACCTGTGGAATGATTAGTACCGCTGAGTCGTCCTTGCAGCCTACCGAGTGATCGCCGCAGTGTCATGGAATCACCACCTTTGACGTCCACCTATCCAGCGAGACTTGAGTGTATGACAGGTTCTCCTGAACGACCATCCCGCAGGCGGGGGGAATTGTGAGAAATGGATCGAGGCCGCGCAGAATTTTCGTGCCGCCACTGGAGATTCTTATCGGCAGCGTCGAGGAGGTCCTTGAGCCCCCTGGGGGGTCAGCCACACATAGTCAGCAATCCCTTCTTGCATGGCCTGATGAAGCTCTGCAGCCCGCTCTCGCTCGAATGTGGCCATATAAACCGTGACCTGCTTGAGCCCTTCCGGAACTCGTCGAGCCACCCGATCCGGGACCGGCAACCGGTATTGCACATGACCTCCGCCCGTATAACTGAGCAGGGGGCCCTGACCGGAGCTGGCCTCGACACGTAGTTGCTTCATCGCCGCTGCTAAGGTCTTCGCCATCCCCTCGTCTCTGACCATAGAGGCTTCATACATGGTCTGGTAGTCCTCCGGAGACCCACCGCCGTGGCAGTCCTGGAGTTGAGATAAAATCCGGGACCGGTAGGTAGGCGCATCCACGATGACCTCTCCCTCCATGCCCCATTGACGCCACTCAGGCTGTTCCTTGGCTTGGACCAAACCCTGCTTCACCACCTGCCGGATCAGACTCTTCGGCGGATTCATTGCCAGAAGCGGAAGACGTTGATCTTTCGCGAATTGCGCCAATGGCTCGTAATCTTCAAACGCGCCGCCCCAATTCTGCTTCCACGCGACTTGCTCCAGGAACTCCGAGCGAATACTCTCCTCCGAACGCAGATAGCGAGCGAGCGCCGGCTGACCGTCCCACCCGAACATTTCCATCGCGAGCCACGGACGACGCCCCTGGCTCATAAGGGAGCGAAGCACCGTCAACGCCGCGTCGATATGCGATCGATTGTGATGTTCTTCTCCCAGGTAGATCACATCGTACGTGGCCAGCCCCTCCAACCACGGCTGCATCGGTACTGCGAGACCGGTCCTGGCATCCACCACCTGGCCCACCGCCCATTCGTCCCAGACCCGATGAGTGACCATCGCTGAGCGATCTTTCGCCTGGCAGCCGAACATCATCAAGACAAGACCAAGCAGGGCGAGCAAGCGGCCCGAGACTGGGCGAGTCTTCCGGAAAAGCGACGGAGTGAATGTATTCATATTGTCTACCTAACATACGGACCCAGTAGCCGCAAGGCAGCTCCCTTGACTCCCTTACGACAGGCCCGATACTCTGCCCGGACACGCAGCAGCTTTCATCCCCGCACCACCGAGGAATCCGTACACCGCTGATCGAATCATGCACGTTGACTCTGACAACCTGGCGGCCTTTCGGAAACAGATCACGTCGGCGCGGTCACTGGATGCACAAGCCTGGGAGGCCTCGCGTCACCTGGTGAATGCCGCGCACTGGCCGATGACCCTTCACGCGCTGGTCAACGCGATCGAAACCTCGACTGTCCCGGATACGATCAAACGCAGCCTGGTTGAAGCCCTGCCGCCGGAGCACGAGAGCACGAACCGCATCGCCTCCACGGAATCGCTCAAGCACCTGACGGGACTCCCGCCCTCCAAAGCCTTACGGGCGCTTTGCATCTTTTTTGGAGTGCGCTCGAAACCATCATCGAAATGGCCGTTACCGGCGGTCACGGCAGACACCATCGACGTATTGATCCGCCGGCACCACAACCCCTTCGACCTGCTGACACAAGAGAACCCGGCTTCCGTCTTGGATCTGGGAGCCGGTGACCTTTCGTTTGCCGAAGAGCTGGCCACCCTGTACGAACCTCAGCTAGCCGCGCAAAGCAGACCCCTCATTTTCCATTGCCTTGACCGGCTGCATCCCGGCTCGCAACTGGGCGGTCCCCTGCACGCTCATCCGCTTCGTCTGCACCGTCTGCGTTCCAGACCCGGACTGCAATTTCGCTTTTACGGCGATCAAGACATGTTTGCACTCACCCCGCTCGAACAGGATCACCGTCTTGCCGAACGCTACCTGATCGTCACCTGCTGGGCACCCGCCACCCCGACCTTTGCCTATGAACCCACGCGCCTCTCCCCGGCCTGTCTGGCCGAAGAGCTGCGACGCACAAAAGGCGAGTCCCGACAAGTCCGGCATGGCAAAGAGTCCGCCCTTGAAGTGCACCACGCGGGTCGGAGTCTCCTTTTTCCGCCCTGGAAATTCGATATCCGCGGCCCGCTTGCCCTCTTGGAATTGATGGCCACACGCGGAGCGCTCTGCGTCTTGGGAGCTGTTGACTCCCAAGTATTTTGGGAAATCCTGTCGCAATTGATCGAAGATCCGCGGGTCAGACCCCGTGATCTCATCCTGTCTGCTCAGAATGTACCCGAGGTCTTCGGGGATACCTACCACAAGCTCTCAGCCCTCCCGATCGGCGGATCCTGTCTCTTATCCGACCTCACACCGTTGCGCCGAACCTTTCCTTCTGTGCTTCACCGGCCTGCCGACCGGACTGCAGCCTACCGATTCCGACAAGTGACCATTCAGCGCGGCGCTCTGTTCGAAGGTCGTCCAGCCAGCAGCACGGCCCGGCGGTTTGAGGGGATGGCGGAAGAAACTCCCCCCTGGTTTCTTACTCTCGTTCCTGAACCAGTCCAGACGGCGTGACAGGCGCACAAAAGTCGCGCCAACGTGGCAGTCCCTACAGCTTCCGCCTGGCCTCCCGCGTGAAAGTCCGTATAAATTGACGGTCTCCAGACCCTTTGTTAGACTTCGGGCATAACGCCCCTGGTGCCGACCGTAACCCTCTTCAGAAACATCCCATCGTGAATTCTTCTCAATCTATCAAATCGTTACAGGACAATATTGCGCAGGTCATTAAAGGGAAACCACAGGTGATCGAGATGGCGGTCGTCTGCCTGCTGGCACGTGGCCATCTCCTGATCGAGGACGTCCCCGGTGTCGGGAAGACCACGTTGGCCCATAGCCTCGCGCGCTCCCTCGATTGCTCCTTCAAACGTATTCAGTTCACTAGCGACCTGCTGCCCTCCGATATCGTCGGCATTTCCATGTTCAATCGCCAGAAACAAGCGTTTGAGTTCATGCCGGGCCCGCTGTTTGCCAACATCGTCCTGGCCGACGAAATCAACCGCACCACGCCGAAGACTCAAAGCAGCCTCCTCGAAGCGATGAGCGAATCCCAGATCTCCGTCGACAACCAAACCTATCCCCTTCAGCAGCCGTTTATGGTCATCGCCACACAAAACCCGGCAGAGTATCACGGCACCTTCCCGCTTCCTGAATCGCAGCTCGACCGATTCCTCATGCGACTTCGCATCGGCTATCCGACTCCGGATGAGGAAAAGAAAGTGCTGGATCGCCCCCAGCTGCTGCACCCGGCCGACGAAATTCAACCGGTACTGAGCGCGCAGCATATCGTCGATCTTCAAGCGCAGGCGGAAAAGGTCCGGATGGAAGACAGCCTGATGGATTATCTCCTCGCCATCGTGCTCGCCACCAGGCACAACGAGCTGCTGTCATTAGGCGTGAGTACCCGAGGCGCCCTCGCGCTGTGCAGAGCGGCGAAAGCCCTGGCCCTCGTGCGCGACCGCGCCTATTGCCTCCCCGAAGACATCAAAGAGCTCGCACCAACCGTCCTCTCGCACCGTGTCATGCTCAGTCGGTCCCAGGGGATGCGCACGAACACCGTCGAACATACGGAACAGGTCATTCAAGACATTCTTGAGACAGTCCCGGTTCCCGTGTAACAACCGTCAGGGGGCCGAACACCGGCATCACGCGAAATGTCGCAGTAATGCGGTCTGGACGGCAGCAGTCCATCAGCGTGGCAACCAACAAACTCCAGGCTCTGTTCCGCCGGCTGTTCCGGGACCGCACCATCCGGGTGACAACGGAAGGCATCCGTTTCCTGCTGTTGACCCTGGCCGTCGGGATCGCCGCCGTCAACACCGGCAATAATCTGTTCTACCTCCTATTGGCCATGATGCTGAGCCTGGTCGTGCTGTCCGGGTTGCTGTCTGAACAATGTGTGCGGCGACTGGACGTCCATCGGCACCTCCCGGACTACCTCTTCGTCAATCAGCCGACCACCGCAACGCTCCGGGTCGCCAATTACAAATCACGTATTCCAAGTGTCTCGTTACGCCTCCTCGATGTCGTTGCCGGGAAAGATCTCGATCGGGGGATTCACATCACACACCTCGCGCCTGCAGCCTCCACCCTCTGCTCGTACCCGCTACTGGTGCGACAGCGTGGACCATACCGGCTCGACGGAATCCGTATCGTGACCCCGTTTCCTTTCGGTCTGTTTTACAAGAAATCCTTCTATCCACTCGAAGCCACACTGATCGTCTGTCCGGAAATCATTCCCCTTCCGCCGCTGCACTTGCAGGAACTGAATACCTTGGGGCAGGATCACGCACGCGCGCGACGCGGACCGGGTAACTCCCTGTACAACTTGCGCGAATTCAGGCCGGGGGACGATTCCCGCGCCATTCATTGGATGACCACAGCCCGTACCTCGAAGTTAATGCTCAAGGAAACCGAGGCGGAAGAGAGACGATCGATCACTCTCGCCATCTCGACCGTTGCGCCGGACGAGGCAGAGAACAGCTTCGAGCGGGCGCTCTCGATCGGCGCCTCCCTCATTGATCACTTTCTGAAAGCCGGATACCAGGTCCGGTTGCTACTGGGCGATCAGCAGGACATTCTGGCCTGCGGGACTGACCAAGCCCTGCATCTATTTCACGCCCTGGCGCTCTGCGAGCGAGGCCCGATGGCAACGGGAGCTGCGATCCGACATTCCATGGCCCGGGCGCTTGCAGAATTGAACGAGGGACCGACTATTCTGCTCTCACCCTGGACCGATCCCGCCCGGAATGAGCAATTTCCATCGGTCGATTACATCGTGTCTCCTCAGTCACACAGGGATCTCTTCGATGACACTGGATCGAGCCTTTCGGCTTAGCTCAATTCTGCTGGCGGCAACCGGCTTTGCGAGCCTGACGCTCGCGATTGCCCTGCCATTCTGGCTTCTCGGCTTGGCAGGTGCAGCCTTCGCCATGGCACTCCTGCGCGTGAATCACGCCCCGGGCTTCTCCGAACTCTTCCCGCATCTCCGCCTCTCCGCCCTGACATGGAATATTTTTCTCCTCCTCGCCTTCGCGGGCTTCTGGATCGATCTGTTACTCGTCTCGCAGGAACTTCTCCCGGCCGGGATTCATTTCCTCGTACTGCTCCTGGTGAACAAACTTTCCAACCTCGACCAGCGGCGGGATTTTCTTCACCTCTATGCCATTAGCCTCATCACACTCCTGGCCTCCGCCGCGCTGACTACACAAATCTGGTACGCCCCCTTCTTCTTTGTCTATCTGGTAGCCGGAGTCTGGACGCTGCTCCTGTATCACCTGTTGCAAGAGCACGAAGAGAGCACCGGTCGCCATTTGCTCGGCAGCCAAGCTGCACCGCTTGACTCGACACGGCCGCACATTACGGCCCGCTTCTTCTGGACTACCAATGCGATGGCAGCCGGCGCGTTCGGCCTCACATTGTTCTTTTTCTTTTCGATCCCACGGGTAGGGGTTGGCCTGTTGCAACATTCCCATGGGGAAAGCCTGCGAACGACGGGCTTTTCAGAGCAGGTCGATCTGGGTGTCATGGGACCGGTGAAACAGGATCCCAGCATTGTCATGCGCGTGGAGTTGCCGGACAGTCCCGGAACTCCCGCTGCACGGGGGCCGCTGTATCTCCGTGGCGTCGCCTACAATCGGTATGACGGAAAATCCTGGAGCAACAACCTGCTGCACCGCCGTATGCTCACGGAACTTCCCCAAGGCACCTTCACGCTCCGAACACCGGGCGCCAAACCGCCGCCCCAGGCACGCGCACTCCGACAAGATATTCTGCTGGAACCGCTCGATACGGCCGTGCTGTTCGGCGCCCCCCTTGCCTTCGCCGTCAAGGGCGACTTCCACTCGGTCCAATCCGATCTGATGGGATCGCTGCACTTGGCGTTTCCTTCTCATAGCCGCATCCAGTACACGGTCTACTCCGTACCGACCAGTCTCAATCCGGCAGAGCGGGCCGCCGCCGCGGTGCTGTACCCGGAGTTTATTCTTCAGCAGTATCTACAGATTCCCCCCGTCAGCCCGCAGATCCTTGACCTCGCACAGCATGTCACGCAGTCGGCCACCAGCGTCTCCCAGGCCGTTACCCTGATCCATACACACTTGCTGGCGAACTATCGCTACAACCTGGACGTGCCCTCGCTCCAATCGGCTCACCCGCTTGAAGACTTTCTCCTGACTCGAAAAACAGGATATTGCGAACATTACGCGACCGCGATGGTGGTGCTGCTCCGCGCCACCGGCATTCCGGCTCGACTGGTCACGGGATTCCTTGCGACTGAATGGAATGAGTTCGGCGGGTACTATACGGTTCGACAACGGGATGCGCATGCCTGGGTGGAGGTCTATTTCCCACGGTCAGGCTGGATTACGATGGATCCAACGCCGCCTGCTCCAGAGAACATTGGGCAAACCTGGTGGCAATCCGCCGATCGTGTGATGGATTCGGTCCGGCTTCAATGGGATCGCCTCTTTGTCCACTTCAGCGCAAACGATCAACTCACTGTCGTGCAAGGCATTCGAGAGGGCGGGGAAGCCGTTCGGACAAAACTCTCCGAATCTCTCAACTCCCTCTCGGCCCAGAGCTCCGCGATGTTCCGGCGCTTCATGTCCTCGTTCACATCGACCGGTATTCCGGAAACTGTACTCTTGATCATTCTGGCCATCGGCGCGACGTATGCGGGTCGGCGACTGCTGCGGTCGTCCCGAAACACAGCGGCACCGCCGGATGTGCTGTCAGCGCATCAACGCACCGTCGTCACGCTCTACACCGCCATGCTGCACTGCCTTGCGCAACGCGGCATCGTGAAGTCAGCGAGCGCCACACCCATGGAGGTGCTTCGCCATGTTCGTGACGAATGGGCTGAAGCCTGGCCCTCCGCTGATGCCCTTACACAACTCTATACTCGAGTCCGATTTGGTCACGCTCCCCTCACTCCCGAAGACCATACCGCTGCCGAAAACCTGCTGCGCAGGCTCCACACACTGGAACGAGCGACAACTCGTTCACAACAATAGTCCTGACTGAGGCCAGATTTCAGCGACTCGACAGAGACAAACGCGTATGAACAGGAGCGGGGAAAAACGGCGTGCTCGGCTGGCAAGTCCGCCCGTCAACATGAAACCTGTCAGGGCGACCTAAATGATGGATGAAGGCCAGCCAGGATTCCAGCCGAAAGGGACGAACCGTGGTGGTCGAAAACGATATGGGTAAAGATCGTGCTGAGGAGAAGTGTGAATTGGAGCGGGAAACGGGATTTGAACCCGCGACCCTCGCCTTGGCAATTCTGAAAAGAGTAATTTCGTA
>OCTV010000009.1_pt1 | contig 63328 bp, 54 predicted proteins | sample 1539101 | NCBI WGS metagenome assembly OCTV01 (sample SAMEA3991422, study PRJEB22521) | metagenome | biome: anthropogenic terrestrial biome; feature: sewage plant; material: sludge | place: Sweden | collected 2012-09-26 | reverse complement strand
CGATAATAACCTGTTAACGGGTCGAAACAGCAACTCGCTAGTGCGGTACCCAGTACATTGGTTTGGTTTAATTCAGCTTTTGGATGATAGGACATAGTAGGCTCTTTTAAGGTTTTGATTGGGTTAGATTAATGATTGGCTAAAGTTGAGAGATAGAGGTTGGTAGTTTTTCTAAAGCAGTGCTCTGAGTTTTTTGCATAAAGTCTCGCTGACAAAATTGCTCCAGTGCCGCTTTGTTTGCCTCACTTACTGCCTTGTCAAACACCTCAGCCAAACGTAATTTTAAATACGCTAAGGCAATGCCAAAAAAGATTTGGCCGAGCGAATCGCTTTGTGCATCGAGCTGTGGTGCATTGGGGAGTAAATTAGACAATAGACTGGTGGAGCGCTCAATAAATGGATGAGGGGTAGCACTTGATGGCTGAAAGCGCTCGGTGGCAAAGGCGCGAACAGTTTGGTTGATAATGCCGAGGCTCAGGCTCGTTAAAGCGGCAGATTTTTCATCAGCGAAAATTTGCGGCATCAGATGCGCCAAAATCACACTGCTTTCGGTGATGAGTAATTGATTATCGGTGAGCAGGGCAGGTACTTGGCTAAAAGGGTTGACCGCTAATAATTCTTGTGGGTTTTCCCAAGGCATGACAAATATAAGCTTAGCATCAATTTGCTCGCGTAAACATGCGACCATCACGAGACGGGCAAAAGGGGAGGTGGTTGAGACAAAGAGTTTCATGGGTAAATGGGATTTCCCTATAATGATTGCATGGGTGTAAGTTTTAATAAATAAGTTTTAATAAAATTTTATAGGAGTTTAGCATAAAAAATTGGGCAATAAAAAAATGCCTAAGCCCAGTGAAGCTATGATACAATGAAAAGGAAAAGTGCCCTTATTTTATTCTTTGCTTATTTTATTTTTGTAAGTGCCCTTCTCATCGATTATTCTATGATTTTACATGGTAATTTATGGTCTATGTTTTCATATGGCCGTTTGTTGTCATGTCTAGTGATATATCATTTAATCATCCTTAGGATTTATTGTGTCAAATTTAGCATCAAATTCCACAAATGTGGCAAATCAGTCTGCTTTTTATCTTAATACAAAAAATACTTGGCTATTACCCGATGGGGTTGTCGATTTACTATCAACCGAAGCGGTAAAGCAAGAAACCCTGCGTTATCAATTGACCCGTATTTTAATCAGCCATGGCTATGAATTTATTAGCCCGCCTATGATTGAATATACCGAAAGCTTGCTCGGCTATGCGTCTGAAGATGTTAAATTACAAACTTTTAAAATCATTGATCAGCTAACCGGTCGGCTCATGGGAGTGCGCGCAGATATCACCCCACAAATTGCGCGGATTGATGCGCGTCTACACAATAATCAAGACACTAGTAACCCATCAAAATCAATTTCCCGCTATTGTTATGCAGGGCATGTAATCTATACCATGCCAAAGGGCTTATTTGGTTCGCGTACCCCGCTACAGTTGGGCGCTGAGATTTTTGGTACCGACTCACTAGCCAGTGAAGTAGAACTATTAGATGTGCTATTTACCTTGTTAGATAGCACGGATGTGATTGCACGCTCGCATATTGATATCGGTCATGTGGCGATTTTTCAGCAGCTTTGCCAGCTTGCCAGTGTACCTACGCATCTGCAAGAAAAACTCATTGAGCTCTATGCCAATAAAGCGTTACCTGAGCTGAAACTTTTGACCAGCAAAATGAGCCAGTTTGGCGAGCTTGCCAACGATTTTTATGTGCTTGGCGAGGCAGGTAATAACTTGCAAAAACTGAGCGAACGACTCTCAACTCAAGCCAAACACGATGCTATCATTGCCAAAGCCTTGTCTGATTTGACTTATTTGGTGAGTTATCTTGAAGACCACTGGGATGCCAATGTCAGTGTCGATGTCACAGGATTGGGATATCACTATCATACAGGCATTGTCTTTAATGTGTACGTGGCAGATGAGTCATTGCCGCTGATTCGTGGTGGTCGTTTTAGCAATCATTTTCATCATGAAGCTGATAATACCGATGCCGTGCGTTCGGGTGTTGGCTTTAGCTGCGAGCTAAACCGTTGGCAAAATCATATCCAAGTACATGAGCAGCCTTTTACCGTGGTGCCTTATAGCCATGTACAAACTATTTTACATGTACCCAATCATCCTGATGCGCCAGCGCTCAAACAAGCGATTGACTCACTACGCCAAGAAGGGCATCGGGTGATGATTGCGCTGGATGAAACCGATGAACCTGAGCAAACCACCCATCGCTTGCAAGTAGCGAATGGGGTTTGGTACTTAGAGCATTTGGCAGAAAATTAATTTTTAAGCTGTTATAAACTTGTTTTTAGCAATTACTTTGATAAAAGGTGACTTATCATGAAACATACGGGAAAAAACGTCGTTGTCCTTGGTAGCCAGTGGGGCGATGAAGGTAAAGGCAAAATCGTTGACTTATTGACTGAAAAAGCCAGTGCGGTGGCGCGCTATCAAGGCGGTCATAATGCCGGTCACACTTTAGTCGTTGGCGGTAAAAAAACCGTATTACATTTGATTCCATCGGGTATTCTACGTGAGGGTGTTACTTGCTACATCGGTAATGGCGTGGTGCTAGCCCCAGATGCCCTATTAAAAGAAATGCAATCACTGGTTGAAGCAGGCGTGCCTGTGCGTGAGCGCCTGCGTATTTCGCCCAACTGCCCACTGATCATGCCTCAGCATGTAGCGCTTGACCAAGCCCGTGAAATCAAACGCGGCAACAACAAAATTGGTACGACCGGTCGTGGTATCGGCCCTGCCTACGAAGATAAAGTAGCGCGCCGTGCGTTGCGTTTTGCTGACTTGTTGCGAGCTGACTTCGCCGATAAATTAAAAACTAACCTTGAGTACCATAACTTTGCCTTGACCCAATACTATGGGGTGGACGCAGTTGATTTTGATGCGACCTTAAAGTTGGCAGAAGAATGGCGTGATGCGCTAAAAGAATTGGTGGCTGATGTGACAGGCGAGCTTGACAAGCTATGCAAAGAAGGCAAAAACTTAATGTTTGAGGGCGCGCAAGGTACGTTGCTTGACGTTGACCACGGCACTTATCCTTTCGTTACCAGCTCAAATACCACGGCTGGTGGCGTGGCGACGGGTACGGGTCTTGGACCCTTGTACTTTGACTACGTATTGGGTATCACCAAAGCTTACACCACGCGCGTGGGCGCGGGTCCCTTCCCAACTGAGCTATTTGATGATATCGGTGAGCACATCGGTACTGTGGGTCAAGAATTTGGTGCTACCACGGGCCGCGCCCGTCGTTGTGGTTGGTTTGATGCAGCGATTCTACGCCGTGCTGTGGTACTAAACTCACTATCTGGTATCTGCTTGACCAAGCTTGATGTGTTAGATGACCTTGAGCAGCTCAATATCTGCACGGGTTATGAGTTGCCAAGTGGTGAAGTTTGCGGCTCTAGCGATGCGGAGTTTTACGAGAATGTCAAACCTATCTACGAAACATTGCCAGGTTGGAAAACTAGCACTGTGGGTGTGACAGAGTATGACAAGCTACCTGAAAACGCCAAAGCTTATATCAAACGCATTGAGCAGCTTATCGATTGTCCTGTTGACATTATCTCAACAGGTCCTGACCGTGCCGAAACCATCGTGCTACGCGACCCGTACGATGCCTAACCCTTATTCATCAAAAAACCCGATGTGACATCGGGTTTTTTATCGCGCGCTTGGTTTGGTCAGGATGCCTTAGACTTTACCTATTTTTGGCAATTTTTGGCGGGCTCATGGCTTGGTACCCGACTGCGCTATAAAATCCATTTAGACTGGCTAGAAAAAATCCTGCCGTATCTACTCACCCTCATAGCGCTCAAATTGATTGTCGATATCGCCCGTCGCTATTTTTTTTGAACCTAATGCCAAAAAATCTCAGTAACAAGCGCGATGGCAATGATGATAAATATCAACCCACATAATCGATTGAGCCACATCAAGCGATTGCCCAATTGCAGCCAATCCGACAGTTTTTTGCCACTCATGGTATAAACCAGTTGCCACGTTATCTCAATCATAAAAAAACCCACCGTGAGCGTGAGGTATTGCGGCAGTAAAGGCGCGGAAAAGTTGATAAATTTGGGGAAAAATGCGGCAAAAAACAAAATTGCTTTGGGGTTGGACAATGACACCCAAACCCCTGTTTTAAACAGTTGCGCGGGGGTCGGTATCACCTGTAACTGGTCACTGTGCAATTCGCTGTCAGCTTGGCGCCAAGATTTCACCCCAAGATAGGCTAAATACAGCGCACCCACGACTTTGATAATGGTCAGCAAAAAAGGCGCGTTAGTACTGATAAGCCCTAGCCCTAACAGTGACGTTGTCAATAATATAAATAAACCCATGCTCAGCCCTGCTAACGTCCACAGGGTTTTTTTGATGCCATAATTGACACCAAATTGGAACGCTAACAGCATATTAGAGCCAGGCGCTGCCGAGATAAGGCAAGTACTGATTAAAAAAAATAAGAAATTTTGCAGGGTCATTAGAATTTTTAGTAAATAAGTGAAAGATAGCCAGTCAACGGTTAATGAGAAGTGTTGGCAGAGGGTGGAATGACAAACTGCCATTGCGGGTTAAAAAACCGTCGAAAAATCAGCAAAGTCGCTATTGTACACCCTAAAGTACTGCTGGTGGCAATTAAAAACAGGGTAATAATTTGATAAAGCACGGCTTGGTGCGGGTCTGCGCCTGCCAAAATTTGTCCTGTCATCATACCCGGCAAGCTCACTACCCCCACCACCATCATACTGTTAATCGTCGGTGTGATACCATTTTGAATGGCAGCGATGACATAGGGTTTTGCAGTTTCCCAAGGCGTGGCGGACAATGCCAAATAAGTATTAATCATATTTTGTTCGCGATGAAAACTGCTGACGAGTTGGTTCATAGAGAGTGAGACAGCAGTCAATGAATTACCTAAAATCAGCCCCAATAACGGTATCATCACTTGCGGTCGAAACCACGTAGCCGCGTTGTCTGACAGCACCCACCCACCACCAAATATAGCCACCACCCAACTACTGACAAACACCGCCAATGCCGTATCCCAAAATAAACCTTGATAGGGTTTTTTAACCCGATTTTTGGCAGCGATAGTGGCGACAATCGACATAAAAGTCAAAATCGCCAACACTTCATACCATTGCTCTCTAGCAAAAATCCACGCAAGTACCAGTCCAATGAGACTTAGTTGAACCACCGTGCGAAAACTTGCAATGAGCAGGGATTTTACGATTCCCAGTTTTAACCAAACACTGATTGCCATCACCAGTAATAATGCCAGGCTTGCCAGCGCTACTTGTAGGTAGGAGATAGGTGGCATGGTGATGGCTAACATCATCATAGCTGATTGCCTTGTGCTACGGATGCGCGTACTTTGCTATCCACCGTTAACTTGTGATTGCTCAATTGACCATCAGCCATCGTCCAGTGGCTAGTGCCAATCGCCAATAAGCGCTGAATTTGGGTCGGTTCATGGCTGATCCACACGACGCTGGCATTGGGGGTGGATTGATACCAGTGGTTAATCAATGTTTCGACTTGGTGGGTGGTAGTGGTATCAAGGGAGGCGGTAGGCTCATCAAGTAACAAAATGCTCGGGTGCAACTGTAGCGTGCGTAATAAATTGACGAGCTGTTTTTCGCCACCCGATAAGCTGCGGCTATCTTGCTGTAAAAACTGGGGTGATTTGCCAAGATTAACTAGCTCCTGCTCGTGCCAAGATACATCGAGTTTTTTGTCTTTATAAAGTGCAAAGCTAAAGGGCAGGGCTAAGTTATCTAAGACGCTGCCCTCAATCATCTCACTTAGTTGCGCAATATAGGCCACCTGTGAGCGCCAAATGGCAGGCATCAAGTCGGTCAAATTTTTGCCGTTTAACGTGAGGTGACCTGCTGACATAGGTAATAGGCTTGCTAGTAGCTTTAGCAGTAACGATTTGCCGCTACCCGACTGCCCGGTGATGACAATAAAGTCATGGTCATGGATTTCACCTGAAACATGATTGATGAGTATTCGATTGTCGATTTGGTAAGACAGTTGGCTAAATTGCAGCATAGCTTTTTAACATGGCTTTTTAAAGTATAGTATTTTTAAGGTATAGCTTTTTTAAAGTATCGTGATAGGGCTATGACAGGGTGTTTTTATCCCAAAGCACTTCTTGACCGGCATCCAACCGAGCAACGACGCGCGCCAATACAAACAGCCAATCGGACAGACGATTGATAAACTGTAGACTGATGGGTGAGACATTATCATCCCGCGAGTTTAATGCCACGAGTAAGCGCTCAGCGTCTCGGCAATAGCAGCGAGCGATATGCACTTGGCTGGTCACAATGGTGCCTGCAGGCAAGATAAAATCTTTGAGGGGTGGTAAATGGGTGTTCCACTCATCAATTTGATTTTCAAGTTCTATCACGTACTCTGCCAAAATCCCGCGGTATTCGGGCATGGCAAGTTCACCGCCTAGATTAAAAAGCTGGTGCTGCAAGCGGCTTAAGTTGTCATCAAATTGACCATGACTAGCTTGAGTAAGATAGCCTCGCAATAAACCGATTTGTGAGTTTAATAAGTCAATTTTGCCCATGGCGTCAAAGCGTAAGTCTGCCTTGGAAATGCGTGAACCATCCGCCATGCCAGTGGTGCCGTCATCGCCCGTTCGGGTGTAAATCTTTGATAATCGATTGCCCATTGTAGAGACCTTAAAGTGTGAAATATGCCAAATCATAGCACTTTTAACAAAATTTCGGTATGATAACCGATTGTCTTTTTTACCCAACTTACAAAGGTGACTATCCCATGACACAGCTGACACAGCCCATGCCGATTACCATATATGACTCGATGAGTGGGCAAAAACGCCCATTCACGCCCTTAGAAGCAGGCAAGGTTGGCATGTATGTCTGTGGGATGACGGTGTATGATTATTGCCACATTGGTCATGCACGGGTCATGGTCGGCTTTGATGTGGTCGTGCGTTGGCTGCGTCATATTGGCTATGATGTCAACTATGTGCGTAATATTACCGATATTGATGACAAAATTATTAACCGTGCTAAGGACAATGGCGAAAGTATCTATCAGTTGACAGACCGCTTTATCAAAGCCATGCATGAAGATGCTGATAATCTGGGCTGTGAGCGTCCTAACAGTGAGCCAAAAGCCACAGATTTTATCCCACAGATGCAGCATCTAATCCAAACGCTGGAAAGCAAAAATTTAGCCTATCAAGGCGCAACGGGCGATGTCTATTATGCGGTCGAAAATTTTGCTGAGTATGGCAAGCTCTCCAAGCGTCGCCTGGCCGATATGCAAGCGGGTGCCAGTGAGCGGGTAAATGTTGAGACAGACAAAAAAAATCCGTTTGACTTTGTATTGTGGAAATCTGCCAAACAAACAGAATCACAAGAAACCAAATGGCAGTCGCCTTGGGGTGTGGGTCGCCCAGGTTGGCATATCGAATGCTCGGCGATGAGTACCTGCTGCTTGGGCGACACCTTCGATATTCACGGCGGCGGACATGATTTGCAATTTCCGCACCACGAGAACGAAATTGCCCAATCTGAAGGCGCAACCGGTAAAACCTATGCCAACAACTGGATGCACGTGGGCTTTATCAATGTTGACGGTGAGAAAATGTCAAAATCACTGGGTAATTTCTTTACCATTCGCGATGTGATGAGGCAGTTTCACCCAGAGACCATTCGTTTTTTTATTTTATCGAGTCATTATCGCAGTCCAGTGAATTTCTCGGATAGCGCGCTTAAAGAAGCCCAAACCAGTCTCACGCGTCTATATCAAGCCTTAAAATCTGTAGAAAGCCTCACCGAATCAGCGGGCGAGATTGATAAAACTCCCTTTAAAACCCCTTTTAATCAAGCCATGTGCGATGATTTTAACAGTGCAGGGGCGGTGAGTGTATTATTTAGTCTGGCGCGTGAAATCAACAAAGCGGTCAATCTCGAAACCGCTGAAGGCAATGCCCAAGCGCTGGCATTGTCAATATTGCTAAAAGATTTGGCACAACCGCTCAATATCTTACAGCTTAATCCAGTCGATTTTTTACAAGCGAAAGTGGGCGAAACGACCGGGTTAAGTGATAGCGAGATTGAAGCATTCATCGAAGCGCGCAAGCAAGCGAAAGCGGATAAAGACTTTGCCAAAGCTGACCAAATTCGCAATGATTTGAAGGCGCAAGGCGTTGAGCTTGAAGACGGTAAAAATGGCACGACTTGGCGCCGCGTTTAAGCTGATTTTAACCCGTCACCATTTAAATGGCTTGATAAAATAACCGATTTTAGCTAGAATATGCGGTTAATTTAAAAACTTATTTGCAAAGGTGTTAATTTGACATTTCAAATAACAACACGCTAAATCCAAAGGCTGGGCAGGGAACTGTTCAGCCTTTTGCGGTTTTTTGGCTGTCAAATTTTTCACCACGACAAAATTTTAATTACAATTTAACTACTCTTAACTGCTCCGAGGTCTTTATGTTACGAATCGTTGATGAAGCACTTACCTTTGATGATGTGCTGCTACTACCTGCTTATTCTGAAGTCTTGCCTAAGATGGTAGATTTAAAAACTCGTTTGACGCGCGGTATTGAGCTAAATTTACCCATCGTATCTGCCGCGATGGATACCGTGACTGAATCGCAAATGGCGATTACCATTGCCCAGCTTGGCGGTATGGGTATTTTGCACAAAAACATGGACATTGATTTACAAGCCATGCAAGTACGCCGAGTGAAAAAATTTGAAGCCGGTACGGTTGTTGATCCTATCAGCGTATCACCCGATACCAGTGTTGGCGAATTGCTTCGTATCACCAAAGAAAACAAAATCAGCGGTGTGCCTGTGGTAGAAGGTAATCAAGTGGTCGGTATCGTCACCCACCGTGATATCCGTTTTGAAAATAACCTAAGCCAGCCTGTTCGCAATATCATGACCCCAAAAGAAAAATTGGTGACAGTCAAAGAAGGCGAGCCCACAGAGAATATCAAACGTTTGCTACACGAACACCGCATCGAAAAAGTGATTGTTGTGGACGACAATTTTCAATTAAAAGGCTTGATTACTGTCAATGACTTCACCAAAGCTGAAAACAACCCAAATGCTTGCCGCGATAGCAAAGGTCGCTTACGTGTTGGCGCTGCAGTGGGTACGGGCGCAGATACCGAAGCCCGCGTTGAAGCACTCATCGCTGCCGATGTGGACGTGATTGTCGTAGATACCGCACATGGTCATTCAAAAGGCGTCATCGATCGCGTGGCTTGGGTGAAAAAGAACTATCCAAACATCCAAGTGATTGGCGGTAATATCGCCACCGCTGATGCGGCACTAGCGTTGCGTGATGCGGGTGCTGATGCGGTCAAAGTGGGTATCGGTCCGGGCTCTATCTGTACCACACGTATCATCGCAGGTATTGGCGTGCCGCAAATTTCAGCGATTAGCAACGTGGCTGATGCGCTAAAAAATGACATTCCACTGATAGCCGATGGTGGTATCCGTTTTTCAGGCGATATGGCAAAAGCGTTAGCAGCGGGTGCCTCTAGTATCATGGTGGGTTCGCTACTTGCCGGTACCGAAGAAGCGCCAGGGGAAGTGGAACTATTCCAAGGTCGCTACTACAAAGCCTACCGTGGTATGGGTTCGCTAGGTGCGATGTCAGGACAAAACGGCTCATCCGATCGTTATTTCCAAGACGCCAAAGAAGGGGTAGAAAAATTGGTACCCGAAGGTATCGAAGGTCGCGTCCCTTACAAAGGCCCAATGAACGGTATTATCAACCAATTAGCCGGTGGTTTACGTTCTTCAATGGGTTATACAGGCTGTGCCAATATTGAAGAAATGCGTAGCAAACCACAGTTTGTGCGCGTGACTTCGGCAGGTATGAAAGAATCTCACGTACATGACGTACAAATCACCAAAGAAGCACCGAATTACCGTGTAAACTAAGTGATACGTTGATTGTGCTAAAACTGGGTTTACTACCCAGTTTTTTTTATAGCCCAATTTATCGCCCAAAGTTTTTATAGCCTAAAGTAACGTGTTGCGCCATGACCCATAAAAATAAACAGATATCGCAACATGCGTGAAATTTTGCTATGCTAAAATTTTATATTGTAATAACAACAACGGGCGACAAAGGAGAGTTAAATGAGTTATTTTGGTACTGATGGTATTCGTGGTAAGTTTGGGGAATTTCCGATACATCCGCAGTTTTTAATCAAATTAGGCTATGCCACGGGTAAAGTGCTGCTAGCCAACCAAGCAGCCCTGAATGAAAATCATCGTCCCAATGTCGTCATTGGTAAAGATACGCGACTCTCTGGCTACGTTATTGAAGCCTGTCTGCAAGCAGGATTTAACGCCGCAGGGGTAGATGTGCATATGCTAGGCACTATTCCAACCCCTGCCATCGCGCATTTGACCCGAAGTTTTCACGCTGATGCGGGCGTGGTGATATCCGCATCCCACAATCCATTTTATGACAACGGTATCAAATTTTTCTCCAATGAAGGCAAAAAACTGTCAGATGAAATTCAGCAAGCCATCAATGAAAAAATTGATGAAATCAAAGATATCAATGTCGTCATTGACGCCCCAGAAGCGCTAGGCAAAAGTTATCGTGTGGAGGATGCCAAGGGTCGCTATATCGAGTTTTGTAAGGGCACTTTCCCCTATAATCTCAATTTAAATGCGCTAAAAATCGTCGTTGACTGTGCCAATGGGGCAGGATACAGCGTCGCACCCCGTGTATTACGTGAGTTAGGTGCGACCGTAATTGCCATTGGCGATAAACCCGATGGCATTAATATCAACGACAATGTCGGCTCTACCCATCCGGCAAACTTGCAACAAGCGGTGCTTGACCATGATGCCCAAGTGGGTATTGCTTTAGATGGCGATGGCGACCGTATCATCATGGTCAATGAAAAAGGCGAGTTGGTTGATGGTGACGGCATTTTATATATTTTAGCCACCCAAGCAGAGCAACAAGTCGATGGCGTGGTGGGTACCTTGATGACCAACATGGGTCTGCAATTGGCGTTTGATAAAGCGGGAATTGCCTTTGAGCGCGCCAAAGTCGGCGACCGCTATGTCATGCAAGGACTGGAGAAAAATGGCTGGGTACTGGGCGGTGAGTCATCGGGTCATATTTTAACGCTAGATAAAGCCAGTACGGGCGATGCGATTGTGGCAGGTTTGCAAGTGCTTGCGGTGATGGCGCAGAGCAAACAATCATTATCAGAGCTGATGAAGGGTTATACCCAGCTACCACAAAAATTGGTCAATGTCAGATTGGCGCAAAAACAAGATCCCTATACCTTCCCAGAATTGGCAAATGCGTTTAAAGCTGCCGAAGAAAAATTGACAGGACGGGGTCGTTTACTGATTCGTCAATCAGGTACAGAGCCATTGATTCGGGTGATGGTCGAAAGCGATGATGAGATTGAGTGCGATATGCTAGCCAATGAACTTGCTGAAAAAGTACGCCAAGTGATGGCGTAAAGTTGACATTTCATAAGGATAAAAAATGAGTATTGATTTTACCAGTCAACGATTATCGTATGAGCAAGGCGAGCTTATCGAATCACACTTGCCAGAGCAGCCGTTTGGCTTATTACAAACTTGGGTGCAGCAAGCGATTGATAGCAAGCAGGGGGAAGCGTATGCGTTTTCACTGGCGACTTGTGGGCGTGATATGCAGCCAAGTGTGCGCACATTACTGATGCGTGAAATTATCCAATTGGATAACACGGGCATTGGACTCGTGTTTTATACCAATTACGACAGTGCCAAAGGCTGTGATTTGGCGACCAACCCCAATGCTGAAGCATTATTTTTTTGGCCAAGTCTAGAAAGACAAATCCGTCTTACCGGCGCTGTACAAAAGGTTAGCCGTGAACAATCCGCCCAGTATTTTCATAGCCGTCCGCGTGATAGCCAACTAGCCGCTTGGGTCAGCGAGCCACAAAGCAGTGTGGTTGCCAGCCGCGAGGTAATGGAAGACAAATTTTCCCAATTAACTGCGCAGTATGGGGACAATCCAATCCCTTTACCAGAATTTTGGGGAGGCTATCTGCTGACGGTAGAAAAAATCGAATTTTGGCAGGGTAGAGCCAATCGTATGCACGACCGCATTGTCTATTCGCTAGATGGCGACCAATGGGTGATGGAACGCTTATTACCTTAAACTGCAAGCCATAAAAAAACACGGTACTTTAAACCGTGTTTTTTTATTTAATAAAAATTAGTTTTGCAGTGAACGCAGTAAACGCACAAATTCAATATACATCCAAACGAGTGTTGATAAGATACCGACGCTTAGTAGCCATTCATAGCTTTCATCTACCCCTGCGGCATAGGCTCGCTCAACACTATCAAAATCTAATAACAAGCTCAGTGATGCAATCACAATCACCAGCAAGCTAAAACCAATACCCACCACGCCACCGCTAAACAAATACGGCAGTGAGCTACCAAATAGGCTAAACCCGATTTGTACCAGATACACCAGCATAATAGCAATCACAGCCGACATCATCACAGAGCGAAATTTTTGGGTGACTTTAATCACGCCACTGCGATAAAGCGCCAGCATCACGGCAGCGGTCACAAAAGTTGCGACCAACGCCGTCGGAGCAACTGTGGGAAACTTAATACTAGCAAACAGGGAAATCGCGCCAATCACGATGCCCTCTAAAATGGCATAGGGAATTGCCAGTGTTTTAGCTATGTGGGGTTTTGAGATAATTACCATACTCAATACAAAAGCCACCAAGATACTGGCTAAAGCCGCGACACTAATAAAACCTGAAGTGACGCCACTAGCTAGGCAATAGCCAAAGAATCCAACACCCGATAAGGTCGTCAAACCTAACAGAAAAGAGGTTTTTCGGATGACCCCTTTGACCGTCATCGGTGTCGTACTAACCGCAAGTTCAGCGCGAGATATAATCGGATTTGCCATACAAATTTGCTCCCAAGCGTTAAAAAATTCCAAAAGTTAGCTAAATATCAATTACGTTAAATTAGCAGATAGCAACGAGTTTGTATACATTAACTGCACAACGAAGGTTAGCAATTTTGTAATATAAAATACTGATTGGGCATAACGTGCGCCAGTAAGCTGTGATAAAATAGTTCAATCTTTATCAGTTAATTTTCTGCTATGACGTCCACACTTATTCCCAATCCTGCCTTTGGGCGTATCGGCATTATGGGTCGTGCCAACAAGCCAAGTGTCATTCAAAGTATCTACCAAATTTGTGATTTTTTTCATGAGCAAGGGTTGCCTTTATTAATTGACCATCAGACGGCACGGTTGCCGGCATTGGATTTTGCACGTCTGGGCGACATTGCTACGATTGAGCGCAGTTTGCTGGGCGGTGCTTGTGATTTGGTCATTGTGGTCGGTGGTGATGGCTCGCTGCTACATGCGGCGCAAGTACTGGTCAAACACAAGGTGCCAGTAGTGGGGGTGAACCGCGGACGTTTAGGGTTTTTAACGGACATTTATCCTGATGATTTAAACGTAAAATTGACCAGTATTTTACAAGGTCATTATCAGCTTGAAGATAGATTCTTGCTAAAGATGGAAATCCGTCAAGGTGCGCATGTGATTTATGAAGATATGGCGCTCAATGACATTGTGCTGCATGCAGGCAAATCAGTGCATATGCTAGATTTTCATTTAAAAATTGATGGGCTTAATGTCTATCGTCAGCACAGTGATGGTCTGATTGCCTCCACACCGACGGGTTCGACCGCTTATGCGCTATCAGGTGGCGGCCCGATTATTCATCCTAGTATGGATGCCATTTGTCTAGTGCCCATGTATCCACATACCTTATCAAGCCGCCCGATTGTGGTTAGCGGTAACAGCGAAATCAAAATCCGCATCCATAAAGATAACCGCACCCAGCCGATGGTGAGTGCAGATGGTAAACCATCGGTGCCGCTCAACCAAAACCAGCGCTTAGTGATTCACAAGCATCCGAACAAACTCACGTTATTACACCCACCTGGGGTGGATTTTTTTGAAGCTTGCCGTACTAAGCTCGGTTGGAATAGCTACGCTGAAGAATTTAGTATGGATAATTAAATAAAAAAGCCACCTTAATCATTCGGTGGCTTTTTTATGAAGAAATACCTTAATTAATCAGCCCACTTGCCGAGCGTTTTGAGATGAATCCATCTGGGATTTGGTTGTGGTCGGCTTGCCAGCGCTGAAATGCCAATTTGGTATTGGTGCCTACGACGCCATCTGACCCTTTGGTATCATAACCCATTGCCGTCAAACGCTGTTGCAGTTGGCGGACTTCATAAGTAGCAAGTGGCTGCTCATAGCGCGGCCAAGATTGCTGTAAACCTGGCTGCCCGATAATGGCTTTGGCAAGTAAGCTCACCCCCATGGCATAATTGGAGGAATTATTGTAGACCTTAATGGCATCAAAATTTTTGGTTAATAAAATCGCAGGACCCTCTTTACCTGCAGGGAGCCACAATTCTGCCATCGCATCCATGGGCGCATTTGGGGTGATAAATTGAACGCCCAAATTTTGCCAGTCTGCCATGGTTTTTTTGCTACTGACCTGGCGATAATCAAAACCATTTGGTAATCGTACTTCATAGTACGAGCCCATACCACGCTGCCAGCCGGCATTTTTGAGATAGCTTGCGGTAGAGGCTAACGCATCAGCGGTATGCCAAGGGTTACGATGACCATCACCATTGCCATCTACTGCTTCATCTAACCAAGTTTTGGGAATAAATTGGGTATGCCCCATCCCACCTGCCCAAGAGCCGCGCAGTTGCGACCAATCAATATCACCACGCTCAAGCAGCGACAACAGCGCTAGTAGCTGATCCTCTGCAAAACTGCGGCGACGACCATCATATGCCAGGGTCGCCAAACTATTGACCAGTGATGAGTTGCCTGTGCCTTGACCGTAAGAAGATTCCATGCCCCAAATGGCAGTCACAATAGAGGCTGGTACACCATACTGATTTTCAATGCGATCAAGTAGCGCGCTTTGGCTGGCAAAATTGCGCTGACCCCCACTGACACGACCACTCGATGCGGCACCATCGATATATTCCCAAGGCATTTTGGCAAATTCAGGCTGTCCTTTATCCAGTGATACCACTTGCTCACTATAGTTGGCACTGGACAGCAAGCGTTCAACATCAGCACGGGGGTAACCTTTTTGCACGGCGCGTTCAATAAAATCCGATTTCCACTGATAAAAGCTACTGTATTGATTGGTTGGAACAGTCACAGGTGGCACGGGCGTGACTTTCGGCGGTGCCGTAATCACCACAGGGGCAGTCGGCAACGTACCTGGTAATTTTTGGGGTTGGGTCTGAATAGGTGCTGATGAACAAGCTGCCAACAAGGCTGCCAAGCTGACAGGTAATGCCAGTTTTTGACCACCCAAACGATGCGACAAACAGAGCGATAAAGCGACGATAGACGACGAATATTTAACATACATAGAGCAATAACCTCAATTAATACAAGCCAAATGCGTACAAACATAACAACTGTGGTAAAAAAATTGAATATAGCACAAAAATAGGAAATTTTAATTGTTAAGGAATAATTGATATAAAAATACTACAAAAATTGCGGTAAAAGTATTTACCAGATTTTGGCAATTTTGCCAGTGTTTTTGGAAAATAGGATTGATAATTGGTCAAAAAAGTTTATGATAATCGGTTTATACTATAATTTTGAGGAATAACTATGCTAAAAGTCAATCAATATTTTGATGGGAATGTGGCATCAATCGGTTTTCAAACAGCCACCCTACCTGCAACCGTGGGCGTGATGAAAGTAGGCGAATACGAATTTGGCACAAGTCAATTTGAAACCATGACTGTCATTAGCGGGGCTATATCGGCATTATTGCCAAACCAAACTGATTGGCAAAATTTTAAAGCCAATGAAACCTTTACTGTCGATGCCAATCAAAAATTCAAAGTCAAAATTGACGAAGAAACGGCTTATCTTTGCACTTACCAAGATAAATAATCAAGATAAATAATCAAGATAAATAAGTAATAAAAAAGCGATATCAAATCCATGATATCGCTTTTTTTCAGCCGAAAAATTTATTGAATACCGCCAAATTTCCCCGCATTAAAATCTAAGATAGCTTGACGGATTTCGGCTTGGCTATTCATCACAAAGGGTCCGTAACCCACCACAGGCTCATTAATCGGCTCACCACTCATCAGCAAAATTTTCGCCCCCGCTTTGCCTGCGGTTAAGCGTACAAAATCCTCGCCCGTATCGCCACTTTCAATCTCAAAAGTGATTAATTGATTGGCGTGTGCTTGCTGGTCGTGATCGGCGTTGATGATAACATCGCCTTGCATCGACAATAACAACAAATTGTGGCTGCGAGAGATTGCGACTTCTATCGAGCGATTGGGTTCAATACTGATATCCCACAAGTTAATAGGGGTAAAAGTCGTGCCAATGCCGCGTGCCTTATTGTCACCCTGCTGCGGGGCTTGGGTATTGACAGTAAGGGTAAACTCCCCAGCAATTATCTTAACTTGTCCTGAATGCAGTCCTTCATCATCATGTAGACTGACCACCGCCATGTCATCATTGGCAAGATGTTGGTATTTGGCAGGCGTGGCTTTATCTTTGGCAGGTAGATTGACCCAAAGCTGTACCATACTAAAATCACCACCTGCTTGGCTAAATTCAGGGGAGTGAAATTCCTCATGAATCACGCCATTGCCCGCTGTCATCCATTGCACATCACCTGTCTTAATAGTCCCGCCACTGCCACTAGAATCACGGTGGGAGACTTCACCTGCATAGGCGATAGTTACCGTTTCAAACCCTTTATGCGGATGTTGTCCGACACCGCGCGGCGCTCGAGCATTGGGTTCAAAATATTGTTTTGCTGCATAATCGAGCATTAAAAAAGGATCAGTGCGTTTATCACCCACCATGTGATTGAACATCGGGTTGACATGAAAACCATCACCCACCCAATGGGGGCGTGGGGCTGCATGAATTTTATCGACTTGTCGATAGGTTTTATTGCTATTTTGCATCGCCATGATTGTTCTCCTTATTGATAGCTATAATTATAGGAGTAAAAAGGCTATTTTCAAGTGTAAATTACATTATATTAGTTATTGTAAACATTAACTAATATAAAACATAAAAAAAGGCAAAGTTAATTGATAACCTTGCCTTCATAAATTATTTAATGATTTTAATCATCAAGTTCTGACCAGCGCGCCATTTTTTTCAGAAGCAAATCATCAATCTCGTTGAGACGTTCACTGGCTTGGGTAGCAGCTGCCATATCACTCACAAACCAGCTACCATCGGCTAATTTGTCTTGAAGTTCAGCTTGCTCTTGCTCGAGTAGCGCGATTTCATTGGGGAGACTGTCCAATTCGCGCTGTTCTTTGTAGCTTAGTTTTTTCTTCACCGTATCAGTTTTTGGCGCATCAGTGTTAATCACTTCTTTGGGCTTTGCTGCTGTCTTTTCTGATTTTTCTGCTTTGGGTTTAATCGCTTGTTCACGCGATTTTTGCGTCAAATAGTCTTGATAGCCGCCGACATATTCTTTGACAATACCATTGCCATCGCTATCTTCATCAAAAACCCAAGTTGATGTTACGACATTGTCCATAAAGGTACGGTCATGGCTAATCAGTAAGATGGTGCCATTAAAGCTATCGACGGCTTCTTCTAATAGCTCTAGGGTTGCCATATCCAAGTCGTTGGTCGGCTCATCAAGTACCAAGATATTTGCAGGTTTTAGTAGCTGTTTGGCTAGCAAAACGCGGTTACGCTCACCGCCTGACAAGGCTTTAACTGGCGTTCTGGCGCGTTCTGGGGCAAATAAGAAATCTTGCAAATAGCCGATGATATGTTTCTTTTTACCCGCCACTTCTACAAAATCAGAACCTTCCGCGACGTTTTGTACCACAGTCGCTTCTAAATCAAGTTGGTCACGTAATTGGTCAAGAAAGGCGATTTGTAGATTGGTGCCTAATTTGACTGAGCCAGATTTGGTGATATCAGGCTGCGGAATATCCAAAATCGCATGAATGAGCGTAGATTTACCAACACCGTTTTTACCGATAATGCCAATACGGTCACCACGCATGATGCTGGTGGTGAAATCTTTCACCAAGGTTTTATCGCCATAACCTAGATTGAGGTGTTTGACATTGGCAACCAATTTGCCGCTGTTGTCGCCATCGTTCATACTGATATTAACTTGTCCGATTTGCTCACGGCGGGATTTACGCTCTTCACGCAGCGCCTTTAACGCGCGCACGCGACCTTCATTGCGGGTACGGCGTGCTTTGATGCCTTGACGAATCCACACTTCCTCTTCAGCCAGTTTTTTATCAAAATTGGCATTGGCTTTTTCTTCGGCACTCAGTTGTTGTTCTTTAAGTTCTTGGTAGCGGGCATAGCCTTTATTGACATTGCCTGCTTGCTTGGTGACGTCATAACTGCGTAGAATACCGCGGTCAAGTTCGACAATGCGGGTGGCGATTTTGTCAATAAACGAGCGATCATGCGAGATAAATAGCAGGGTTAATCCTTGCGCGTTTTGCAAAAATTGCTCAAGCCATTCGATACTTTCGACATCCAAGTGGTTGGTCGGCTCGTCAAGTAGTAGCACATCAGGTTTGGTAATCAGCGCACGGGCAAGCAGCACACGGCGTTTGCGACCGCCCGATAATTCACTAATATCGGCGTCGCCGTCCAAGTTCATCATGGACAGCATGGTCTGTACTTCGCGGGTCAAATTCCACCCATGGGCATCATCAATTTTATGCTGCAAATCTGACATCAATTCGCAGGCTTTCATGTCACCGCTGGCGCATTTGTCGCTGGCTTGCTCGTAGGCTGTCAGCCATGTTGCCACATCGCCTGCACCTGCCATAACGATGTCACTGACTTTGCCCGACGTTTCTGGAATGTCTTGCTCAAGCATTGCAATGTTCAGATTGCCACTGATTTGGAATTCGCCACTGTCAGCCTTGACTTGACCGCTAATGACCTTAAACAAGGTTGATTTGCCTTCACCATTGCGCCCAATCAAACACACGCGTTCGCCTTGTTCGATATTAAAATCAATACCGTCCAAAATCGGTGCAATACCAAATGCCAAATGAATATCTCGTAAATGAATCAGTGCCATAACTTTCTCAAAGTTTAGTAAAAATGTTTGTATAATAGGAAAATGCGGCTATTGTAGCAGACTTTATGGCAAAAAATTGTGGGGAAACTTATGAGGCATTCTAAATGAGCGAAAAAGATCACCAAAAACAATCAAGCGATGACAATGGGTGGGTTAACATGGTAGAAAAATTAACCCAAGACTTGATTGATTTACAAACGCAAGTGCTGTTTATGGAAGATACAGTGGATAAACTTGATAATATCGTCACCGAGCAAAGCCAGCTGATTGCTGACCAACAACGGCAATTACAGCTACTTTATCAAAAATTGGAAACTCAAACGCAAGGTTCACAAATTCAGCCGTTTGATTTGTTAAGCGATAAACCGCCGCATTACTAATTTTATTGACAAAAATTGAAATTTTTATCAACATGGCAAGCATTTTATGCGCCATATACTGCCAATGTCCTAAATAGGAAAAACCAATGGTAGCTAGTTGCATCTGACTATCAGCAACAAACTCTGCAAAAATTGACCGTGATGGATATCAAACGCAAACTGCTTTATCAATGCTTTATCAAGGCGTGCCGTCAAAGATAGGCAAGGATGAGAGGCTAAACGGGTCGTTTTTTAACGTAAATTTTATACATGTATCTATCAATTTTCATCAGCATAGCAAACAAGTTTCACAAGCATATCAAGCAAACATAGTGCTATGACCAAATAATCTGCTTTCATTTATTGTTAGGAATATCCTATATGAGTCATAATGAATCTTTAATCAGTGTTGCCGAAGAAACGTTACATGAAGCCAAAACAGTCATGTTTAATATGCTGTCCAAAGTGGTAGAAATCGGTGGTTCTGATTTGTTTATTTCAGCGGATTTTCCACCCAGCATTAAATATCACGGACTCATGAAACCGCTCAATAAACAACCACTGACGGCTGAAAAAACCAAACTGTTTGCCTATAGTTTGATGAACCAAAAACAGCGCGAAGAATTTGCAACCAATCTTGAGTGCAACTTTGCGATAAATGTGCCCAATGTATCGCGATTTCGGGTTAATGTGTTTCAGCAGCAATTACAAGTGGGTATGGTGATTCGTACCATTACGGCAGAAATACCCAACTTTAAACAGTTGTTGCTACCTGAGCAGCTCAAAAAAATTATCATGGAAAAACGTGGGTTAGTGTTGGTCGTAGGAGGAACGGGGTCAGGTAAATCAACATCGCTGGCGGCAATGATTGACCATCGTAATGAAAACTCCGCAGGTCACATCATCACCGTCGAAGACCCAGTAGAATATGTGCACAAGCACAAACAATCCATGATCACCCACCGTGAAGTAGGTGTAGATAGTCATTCATGGCATAACGCACTCAAAAACACCTTGCGCCAAGCACCTGATGTGATTTTGATTGGGGAAATTCGTGATACTGAAACTATGGAAAACGCCATTGCATTTGCTGAAACAGGTCACTTATGTTTAGGCACTTTGCATGCCAATAATGCCAATCAAACCTTAGATCGTATTATCAACTTTTTTCCAGAGGAGCGTCGTAACCAATTGCTGATGGACTTGTCATCGAATATGAAAGCTATCATTTCGCAGCGTTTGATTCGTACAGAAGATGGTAAAGGTCGTCGGGCGGCGGTAGAAATTATGCTTAATACCCCATTGATGGCGGATTTGATATTAAAAAGTAATTTTCATGAAATTAAAGCACTGATGACCAAATCTCGGGAGTTGGGTATGCAAACCTTTGACCAAGCCTTATTTGATCTATACGATGAAGGCGCCATTTCGTATGATGAAGCAATTCGCAATGCCGACTCTGCCAACGAACTGCGGTTGCAAATCAAACTTAAAAGCCGACGCGGTGAAGGCGACACGCAAAGCACAAGTGAGCTAAAGCTTTAATAAAAAAACGCCCTGTGACTAAACAAGTAACACAGGGCGTTTTAATCAGCTATTTGAAAAACTAGAGTCAATTAATAATTAATAATCACTTAGTCATTACTAATCACTTAAAAAATAAAAGTTACTCATTCAACTCGCGAGTGGGTAATACATCTTTAATGGCATCTCGCAAATCATGCATCGCTTTGACCGTGGTATCCCAATCGATACAGCCATCGGTAATAGACTTGCCATATTCAAGCTGGCTTAAATCCGCGGTCAAATCTTGACGACCGCCTTTGAGATGACTTTCCACCATCATCCCAATAATCGAGCGATTACCGTGTTTGATTTGCTCAGCGATATTTTGAATGACCATCGGTTGCAGGTAAGGGTCTTTATTTGAATTGGCATGGCTTGAGTCAATCATGATTTTGCCTGAGACTTTACCTTTGGCAAGTTCATTTTCTGCTTGGGCAACGGCAGTGGCATCATAGTTGGGTTTACCATTACCGCCACGAAGCACCACATGACCGTATGGATTACCTTTTGATTGAATGATAGACACCAGACCATCGGCAGATAGACCTAAAAAGCTATGACCAGATTTTACCGCTTGCATGGCATTGACCGCCACTGTCATACCGCCGTCTGTACCGTTCTTAAAGCCGACTGGACAAGACAGACCTGAAGACATTTCGCGGTGAGTCTGACTCTCAGTAGTACGTGCGCCGATGGCTGACCAACTAATTAAATCTTGGATATACTGCGGTGTGTTTGGGTCAAGCGCTTCGGTTGCACAAGGTAAGCCTTTTTCATTCAAATCAAGGAGCAGTTTGCGCGCAACCCGCAAGCCCTTATTGATATCAAAGCTATCATTCATGTCTGGGTCATTGATTAAGCCTTTCCAGCCCACCGTGGTACGGGGTTTTTCAAAATACACACGCATCACCACATAAATACTGTCTTCAATTTCTTTGGATAAAGCCAACAGTTTATCGGCGTATTCATGCGCAGCGTTGACGTCATGAATCGAGCAGGGGCCAATCACCATCAATAAACGTTTGTCTTTACCGTCTAAAATATCACGCACGGTTTCACGACCTTTGGTCACCGTCTCGATAGCTTTGGGGCTCAATGGTAGTTCGTTTTTTAATTCCGCAGGCGTCACTAGCGGTAAAATTGCTTCAATATTCACATTATCTACATCAGCGATATCAGTTTTGGCAAAAGTTGTCATAATTCTCACAGGCTGTTGGCAAAAATTTAAAAAATCACTATAAACCAAAAAATTTATAATGTCATTACTTGAGTCAGTAGGAAAGCCTACTTTTAGTTTGGCAGTTGATAAAATATTTTGTCAATGTTCAAAATCTGTTTGGTCAAAGTTTTTTTGGATGTTTGGGTAAGCTGCATATCCTATAGCAATAGTATAACAATTATTGTATCAGTATACTAGTACAAAATAACAAATAACTGTCATTTAAATTTTTTGATGATTTTACTTTTCATCTGTTTACCCCTAAAATATTTTTTCAAAATTATAACCAAACAAGGCTGTTTAATCTCATGTACGCTAACGCCCCTGCACAAACCATTTCAGACCTTGCTGCAAACGCCGCACTCGCAACCGATATTGCTAACCCAAGCACAGCCAGCTTTTCTAACCTCAGTGAAGCGAGCTTTTCTAACCTAAGTGAACAGAATTTGCCGCAAAACGTTGCAAAAACTAAGTTCCAGCCGATTGTCATTGGTATCGTAGCAGGCGAGGTCTCAGGCGATGCGCTGGGTGCAGACTTTATGCGCCAGATGAATAATTTGCGTGATGACATTGTATGGGTGGGCGTGGGTGGCGCACAGATGCAGGCGCAGGGGCTTAACTCAGTGATTGACATGTCTCGTTTGTCGGTGATGGGCTTGGTGGAAGTGGTCAAGCATTTGCCAGATTTGTTTAAAGCACGCGATGAGATTTTGGCAGCGTTTAAACAAAACGCCATCGATATTTTTGTCGGCATTGATGCCCCTGATTTTAATTTGCGATTGGGTGAACGATTAAAATCAGCGGGTATTTATTGTGTGCAATATGTCAGCCCATCGATATGGGCATGGCGGGAAGGGCGAATTGAGAAAATCAAACGCGCGACCAATTTGGTGCTGTGTTTGTTTCCGTTTGAGTTGTCTGTCTATCAAAAACATAATCATCCCGCCGTGTGTGTCGGGCATTCACTGCTCAAAACCATGGATGACAATTTGCTTACAACGCCTATGGATGAGCTGCGCCGTGAGTTGATTTGGAATAATCCCACCTACCATCAGTTTTTTGTCAAAATGGGCGAGCTTGAGATGAGCCATCTCATTGCAGTGATGCCAGGCTCAAGACGCAGTGAAATCGATGCGATTTTTCCAAAAATGCTCAAAGCCATTCATCAACTGTTGATTATGGATGATAAGCTATGCTTTATCGTACCAACGGTCAACCAACACCTACTGACTATCGTAGAGCAATATCTAGAAGCCCAGTCAGCGCAGGTACGCCATCATGTGACAGTGAGCTGTGATGAAACACAAGCGGATTTTAGCCAACAGGTGATGGCGGCGTCAGACTTGGTGCTGCTGGCATCGGGTACTGCCACGCTTGAAGCCATGCTACTGGGTAAACCAATGGTGGTGGTATATTCACTCAATAAAATGACCTTTTGGCTGGCAAAACGCCTGGTCAAAGTGCCATATGTGGCACTGCCTAATATTTTGGCAGGTCGAGAAATCGTACCAGAATTGCTACAAGAAGACGCCAACCCAGACAATATTTGCCGTGTGGTACAGCAATCATTAAAAGTTAAAAATTATAACGAGCAGCTGCGAGATTTGCGGCAAACGTCAGAATGGCTGCGTGAGCAAAGCAACATCAATCCCGCCAATGCGGTGATTGACAATTGGCTGACGTGGAAAAAGCAGTAAAAATCTCAGGCAAAATCCAGGCAAAATTTGATGCTTTATCAAGTTGGGTACGGTGATATTGATAGTAAACTTACGCCCAATCTTCTGAGGTGAATGTTGCCATCAAGTCATGGGCTTTGGTTCTTGCATCAAGCACCGTCATAAAGGTATAAGCGCCGATGAATTTACGGCTAATAAACATCAGCTCTTTAGGCGGCACGCTAAAGGATTTTGAGGTTGCTGATTTGCTGGCAAGCTTAATGACACGGTTATGTAAATCACTTTCCGCCCAAATATAATTGCCATGTACATCCAGTACATTCGGTGGAATTGTCGGATTACGACTTGGCAAACTAAAGGGTTCACTGGCAAGCAAACATAGCTCTACCATATCATTTTTTACCGAATCGCTAAGATTAGCAAAGAATCCAAAATACTCGCCTGCTTGATCAATCGCTTGGCGCATTTTGCCACGGTCGTGAAAAAATCCTGCCAACAGCAAATTACGGGCGATAAGTAGCAGATTGTCATCAAACTGACGAATCGCGCCAAAGTCCAATAACACCAATTGGTCAAGCTGTGTATCAGGCTGCTGTGTATTAGGCTTTTGTGCAAGGCGAATCAGATAGTTGCCAAAATTGGGGTCGGTCTGCATATCCCCCCATTCAAAAATCTCACGCAGCATAATTTCAATCGACGCCTGCCCAATCGCATTTCGTCTTTCTTGGGGCAGCACAAATACTTGCTCATCCAAAATCGACACGCCATCTTCATAGGTCATACATAGCAGCCGATCGGTGCTATAAGCTTTGAGGATGCGCGGCACCACATAGCGACTATCCCCAACAAAACGTTGAAAAAATAACTCAGTGGTATCTGCTTCTAGCAGGTAGTTGACTTCATGATGTAGCAGGTCACGAATTTCTTCAAACCACGCATCGAGTTGACGGGTTTGTGGGACAACATTGGTGACTTTAAGCAGTTGGCGGAACAAATCCAAATCACTGTCCACGGCATCAGCGATATTAGGATATTGCACCTTAAACACCACTTGTTCGCCCGTGGCTTTATGAACTGCTCGATGCACTTGCGAAAGTGAGGCGGTGCCAATTGGGGTATGGTCGATATCAAACTCATGGATGGTATCACCCAATTCGGTTCGTAGCGCTGATTCGATAATTGACCAGGAAAAAGCAGTCGTCTGGCTGTTCAATGTCTGTAAGGCTTCTGTGATTTCGGGGGGCAAAAAATGCTCCCCGTACAGCGCTAACATTTGACCGATTTTGACCACCGAGCCTTTGAGTTTACCCAGCTCATCCACCAAATATTGGGCTTGCTCACGCATAAAAGCTTGTTTTTGTAGTGCTTTTTCTTCTTTTGACTTAAATAATCCAAAGGCACTATTGGTCGCCCATCGTCTGCCGATATTGAGCGATGCTTTGGCAATCGATAACCGACGGTCAAGCGCCGAGGTTTTGAGCTGTTCAAGCGGTTGGTTATCGTAATTTTGCGGATTTGCCATACAGGGTGCCTAATGTTTTTGAAAGAAAAAGCCAAATAAAAAGCAAATCATTTTAACACATGATTTGCTTTGATTGTTGTTACCGATTTTTAATAAAGTGGATAAACACTTAGCGTAACCACTTGGTTTAACACAGTGGCTAGAGGTTTAAATGTCATCCTATTGGTTAGGGGTTATTCGGCGCTAGATTGAATAGCGCGCCAACCGATATCACGGCGATATTGCATACCATCGAAGCTAATAGCGCCACAGGTTGCTAATGCTTTGGTTTGGGCATCCAAAATATCGTCACCGAGCGCCGTCACGCAAACCACACGGCCGCCATTGGTGATAATTTCACCATTGTCAAAGGCTTTGGTGCCTGCGTGGAAAACTTTGACATCCATATCCGTTTGCCCATACTGAGACTCAAGCGTTGGTAACCCATGGATGACATCGCCGCTACTTGCACTTTCTGGATAGCCTTTGCTAGCCAGTACCACACCCAAGGCAGGACGCTCATCCCACTCGGTTTGTTTGGGAAGATTGCCATCCAACCCTGAGGCTATCAAGTCAACCATTGAGCCTTTTAGGCGCATCATAATGGGCTGTGTTTCTGGGTCACCAAAACGGCAGTTAAATTCAATCACATAGGGGTCATTGTGGTCATCAATCATCAAGCCTGCGTACAAAAATCCTGTATAAGGTGTGCCATTGGCGTTCATGGCATCGACCACTGGCTGAATCACACGCGCAATCACCTTGTCATGTACTTGCTGCGTCACCACGGGGGCAGGTGAGTAAGCACCCATACCGCCTGTATTAAGACCGGTATCGCCTTCGCCAATACGTTTGTGATCTTGGCTGGTTGCCATCGGTAAGATATTGTTGCCATCTATCATACAGATGAAGCTAGCTTCTTCGCCTTGCAAGAACTGCTCAATCACCACACGGCTGCCCGCATCACCAAATTTGTTGCCTGATAACATATCATTGATGGCATCAATGGCTTCTTGTTCGTTCATCGCCACAATCACGCCTTTACCTGCGGCTAAACCATCGGCTTTGATGACAATCGGTGCGCCTTCGGCTTTCACATAAGCAATCGCTTGTTCTGCATCGCTAAAAGTTTGGTATTTGGCGGTAGGGATATGGTGTTTTATCATAAAATCTTTGGCAAAGGCTTTTGACCCTTCAAGCTGCGCGCAATACGCCGTGGGTCCCCAAGCTTTGATACCCGCTTTTGTTAAGTCATCGACCATACCTGCCACAAGTGGTGCTTCAGGACCAACCAGCACAAAGGCAATGTCATTGTCTTGGCAAAATTGAATCACCGCCGCATGGTCTTTGACGTTTAAATCGATATTTTGTAGTTTATGTTCAAGCGCTGTGCCTGCATTGCCGTTGGCAACAAAAACTGTGCTAACTTTGCTATCTTTGGCGCATTGCCATGCCAATGCGTGCTCACGTCCACCTGTGCCAATTACTAAAATATTCATGTATATCCTCTATAAAGTTAATGGTTACTTCAATTTCTCAATAATAGTTTCTAACTCGGCAGAAATTGGAAAAAAATAACCTTGCTGGATATCGCCATTCGCATTGAATGGTCCATTTTTACCGGTAAATTTTGTTCGATTATCTGTGGAGATTTTAGTTTTGGGAATAGGGTTTTCATAGGCAATATAATCTATCTCCAAAAGCTTACCTTCTGATTCCCACATATCATTATTAGGATAAGGATTTCTGCTATTGACTGCGCTTTTGGTTACTAAACTTTCGCCTACAATAAAACTATTTGTATAATGATAAATTTTATCACCTTCAACTGCATCCCACATCGTTTCCCAGTGCCATTGTGAAGCACCCCTTTTATTTCTTAATGGAGACCAAACAATCTTATTCTGAGGCTTGCCTTTTTTGCTACCTTGATTAACCCACCATGTTGCCATGATTAAATCCCAATATGTTAATATAAACACCTGAATTATAGCATTATAACGAGTTTTAAATGAATAAATACCATTTTGTTATCGGCGTGGATGAGGTTGGGCGAGGGCCGTTACTAGGCGATGTGGTGGTTTGTGCGCTCATCTTCGATAAGGCGATTTTATCTATCAAAGAAGATAGCCTAAGCACTGATTTACACACTGCTGATAGTGTAGGTATTAGCCACACTCATCCCCTAAGCGTGCTAACTGACTCCAAAAAACTGTCAGAGAAAAAGCGAGAAGCGTTATTTTCCTTGATTGAACAAACGGCGAGCGCGCATCAGGTTGTCAAAATTTCTGCCAGCTTAATAGACCAGCTCAACATCTTACAAGCGACATTACTGGGCATGAAACAAGCCGTGGCAGGCGTGATGGCGCGAATATTAGCGCAATACCCAACGGCGACCTTTAGCATCATGGTGGATGGCAATAAACTGCCCGTGTTGTTTGATTTGCCCAATTATCAGCAAATTACGCATGAGCAAGCGATTGTAAAAGGGGACGGCAAACATGCGTGTATCAGTGGCGCCAGTGTGATTGCCAAAGTGACGCGTGACCGAGACATGGTGGCGTTGTCAAAGTTATATCCTGATTATGGCATTGATAAGCATAAAGGCTATCCCACCGCCGCCCATATCCAAGCGATAGAGCATCACGGTATTTTGCCCATGCACCGCAAAAGTTTTGCCCCCATCAAACAGAGGATTTTAGCCAAAAAAGGTGAACATACAGTCAATATCCGGTAGTAATGAGTGCAGGTCTAAATTCGCCTTGTGAGCGGTTTTAACTAGTAAGCTGTGCTGAGCGTGACGAGTAAAAAGATGGCCTTGCTCGCAGACCTGCAAGCTGTGCCCGATTTGTTTTCAACCTCTCGGTGGACAGCGCGCCAAACAAGGTCTGATAGTCGCCCTGTATGTTCAAATCCATCATAGCAAATTGTAGGCTTTTTTCAAACTAGCTTATACTAAATCAATCTGCCAATTAGCGGCTTGCAATTGGATATTTAAGTTTCTGAGTTTCACCGCTATGTCATCTGTTTGTTTTTGCAGTTTGACCGGTTCAATCACTTTTTGCCATTTGATTTCTCGATGGCTATAACGATCGCCTTCCGTCTTAGCATTATCAATCGCGGTTTGCAGCAGGCGATGGCGTTCGGCAAGTTCATCACGCTTGACTAAAGTGCTGAGCATGGTTGCACCATCGGGCATGACAGCGATAGCATTGGTGCGATGGATATGGTCGATTAACGCATACAGCTCGCTCATGACTTGATTGGCTTGCAGCAGCAGTTCATTCGGGTTTTCACTTGGGGTATCGCCATCTTGGACTTTGACATTTTCAGCAATGCGCGATTTCAAGCTGGCGAGCTTTTTTTGCATATCGGCACGTCGTAACAAAGCTTCTGCAAGTTTCATGCTTATCTCCTGATTGGTCAATTTAGTGGGTCAATTTAAATGTTAAGCTCATATAATTGGGTTAAAAATTGGGTAGGATAATCTGTAATCACACAATCGACGCCCATCTCAATCAAGCGTTTTGCCACATCAACTTCATTCACCGTCCAAGCGGTGACTGTTAAGCCATAAATTTTGGCAATTTCCAACAAGGTTGGGGTGATAAGCGTATAATAAATGCCCACTTGGCTACATCCTAAGGCACAAGCGCGATTAAAGGTTTGCAATACTAAATTTTTACCCGCTGCATCAGGCGTCGGTAAAAAAGCAATTTGGCTTGCCAGCGTGGTTTTAGGCTCCAGCAATAAGCCTGTATGAAGCTTAAGTGGTAGTGATTGCTGTTGGTTTTGAATTTGGTACAAAATATCGGTATCAAAACTGGTCAAAGTGAGGGGTAAAGCTTGCCATATTTCTTGTGATAATAGCCTAAGCAGATTTTTGACCAATAGCGCTGGATGAGTTTTGGCATGGGTTTTGATTTCTAGTTCAATATGGCGAAAGTGTTGCAGATAGGGTAGTAAATCGTTTAGCAACAATACGCGATGTTTTAAAAACCCTAGTTCAAAACGTTGGGAAAAACGCCCATGGTCCGATTGCACAACCGCATTTAATTCCGCCCATGTTTTATCAGCAATCCACGATTGTTGTCCTGCAAGACGATTTAAGGTTTCGTCATGTACCACCACAAATTTGCCATCGGCAGTCATTTGGACGTCAAACTCAACCCCATCAAGCTGCTTACCATTTTTTTGCAATTGCTGCACGTAGTCAAATCCGTCTTGACAGTTCTCTAGCCGTTCAGCTCGAGCCGCACGATGACCGAGTAAATAATACGTTTGATTTGGATGGCGCATACGATGGCTCGCAATAGACAATAAAATTTTATGATTACTAAAAATTATTACAACTAAATTTTATTATAAATAATAGTGAACAACTAGCCAATTTGCAAAACTTTGCTTTATAATGGCAAGGTAATAAATTCTGCGTGAAAGGTGCCTTATGTCTATGATTTTCCCACAAAATACGTTGTCAAAAAAAATGCGTACGCCGTTATTGTTGGCGTGTTTTGCCTTAGCCGTCGTGGGATGTAGTCGCAATGAGCAAAAAGATGGGCAAACTGGCAGTGCTGCAAGCAGTGAGCAACAGCCAATTGAAACGTCTGATATTGCCTGTAACAATGAGAAGGCAACCAGTGCCATTCACAGTTATCTTGTCAATCGCATCGACCAGCAAGCCAAAAAGCAGTCTGACATCATTCAGCAGCAAGCAGGTACGGTGGTTGATATGACTATCTTGCAAAATGGCTTGTCGCAAGTGGCCATTAACCTAGAAAGTGTGAATGGTAGCAATGGTAAATGCCAAGCGACGGTGTCGTTTAATATGCCTCAAGCGCAGCTCGATAACGCGGATAAAATTTATACCCGTCTAAAAATGCCCGTCGCAGCCGAGCAAATCGCGTCGCGTGGTTATCAACTACAAAATAGCACATTGGTGGCAAACCCTGTTGGGTTTGGTCTATCAGCCAGTGGCGCCAATTACCAAGTCAATAGCACCACAGGCGACGATGTGATTGGGCTAGTCGGTGAGATTATGGCAAATTCGGCATTAGCGCAAACGCTGACCCAGCCATCTAATACGCCCTTAGCTGGTTCTTCGGCAGGCGCCATACCCGTTGTACCAACAGTGACTAGCAAACCCAGTGTCGCTGCCAACAACAGCCAAAATTCAACGACATCAACCAAGCCAGTATCGCATGAAAAAGTCCCAACCGACACCAATGTAAAATTAACCATTGAAGAAAAAAACGAGCAATACTAACGTTGACCACTGTTAAATGACGTGTTTAACGTATGCCACCTAGTCATCAATTTGTTTTATCATGTTTTTGATGTAGTCATGTGACTAAACATAAAACAAATTGATGCGTCAATTCTCTGCCTGCCACCATAAGGATATGAACATGGCCCATTTTGCCCCACAAATCGCTGTTAAAGCTACCTATATGCGCGGTGGTACATCAAAAGGTACTTTTTTCAAGCTTGATGACCTACCTGAACGCTGCCAAACCGCAGGGCAAGCCCGAGATAATTTTTTACTGCGGGTGGTGGGTAGTCCAGATCCGTATGGTAAGCAAATTGACGGTTTGGGAAATGGCTCATCATCAACCTCCAAAGTGGTGATTTTGTCAAAAACAGACGTTGCCGATCATGATGTGAATTATTTATTCGGTCAGGTCGCCATTGATAAAGCGATGATTGATTGGTCAGGTAACTGTGGAAACTTAACCGCTGCGGTCGGTTCATTTGCGATTGCCAAAGGCTTGGTGGATGCCAGTAAAGTGCCCCAAAATGGCATTTGTGAAGTCCGTATTTGGCAGCAAAATATCAGTAAAACCATCATCGCGCATGTACCCATGACCGATGGTCAAGTGCAAGAAACGGGCGATTTTGAGCTAGATGGTGTGACTTTCCCAGCAGCCGAAGTCAAAATTGAATTTATCGACCCTGTGGACAGTGATGGCGATATGTTCCCGACGGGCAACTTGATTGACAAACTGGAAGTACCTGAAATCGGTGAATTTGACGTCACGATGATCAATGCGGGTATCCCAACGATTTTTTTAAATGCCAAAGACTTGGGTTTTATGGGCGCTGAGCTGCAAAAAGACATTAACAGTAACCAAGAAATTTTGGCTAAGCTTGAAAAAATCCGTGCTCATGGCGCAGTTAAAATGGGGCTGATTGCAGCGTTAACAGAAGCTCAAACCCGTCAGCATACCCCAAAAATTGCTTGGGTTGCACCGCCAGCCGATTATACCGCCTCTAGTGGCAAAGCAGTCAAGGCTGGCGATATTGATTTGCTTGCCCGCGCGATGAGCATGGGTCAACTGCACCATGCCATGATGGGTACAGCCTCGGTTGCGATTGGCACCGCAGCGACCATTAAGGGTACGCTAGTCAACCAAGCGGCCGGTGGCAAAGCGTTGTCTGAAGTACGCTTTGGTCACCCATCAGGCACGCTACTGGTCGGGGGTGAGTCCTCACAAGTAGATGGTAAATGGCAAGCCAAAAAAGTGTCTATGAGCCGTTCAGCGCGCCGTCTGATGGTGGGTGAGGTGTATGTGCCTGGCGATGCGTTTTAATCGACAAATCAGTCACAAGCCAACTAATAGCCCAATAACTAAGTCCCCAATACCTAAGAGCCCAATAATGACAGATAAGCACTCACACTGGATTGAACTTACCCAAGCGCCGAAGCAAGGGGTAACCGTGGTTCAAACCCTATCTGGCTGTGAGTCCCTACCAAGCAAGTCAAGTAATTCAAGCAAGTCAAGCAAGTCAAGCAATGATGCAGTGGGGCAGTCTAGTTTGAATGCTGTGTATGGTCAATTTAATCTAGGCTTGCATGTAGGGGATGATAGCATGCAGGTGCATCAAAATCGTGCGCACTTGCTACAATCCTTGCAACACTATCATCCCGCATTACAGAGCGTTCATTGGCTTAATCAAATTCATGGTAATGACATTTATCAGGTTACCGATAAAATTGGCGCAGCAGCGATATCTGCTGATGCGCATATCACGCGTTTGCCTAATGTTGCCTTAGCGATTATGACAGCAGATTGTGTACCCGTCATGATAGCGACGGAGGCAGCAGATGATAACAAGCTGATTGCGGCTATTCACGCTGGCTGGCAAGGTCTTAGTAAAAATATTATTGCGAAAACGGTGCAAAAAATGGTACACCAGTTTGACTTTGCAGCGGGGGACAATGCGCCTGCCGAAATGCAGAAGGTCACTCGTGGGTGGCACGCTTGGATAGGCGCTAGTATCGCACAATCGAGCTATGAAGTGGACAGCCGTGTCAAAGATGCCGTGTTATCAGTGTTAAACGTATCTGAGGCTGTCGCTACTCAGTTGTTTCAGCCAAATGCTGATAAGGTCGGTCATTATTTTGCCGATTTGCCTGCAATAGCGGAATTACAGCTCAAGGCTTGTGGTATTCATCAGGTGTATAAAAGTGGTTTAGATAGCCATGGTGATGCACGATTTTATTCGTATCGTCGGCAAACCCAGCATCAATTGCCTGCAACAGGTAGAATGGCAACGCTGATTTTTATGGATTAATTCAATCATAAAAAAAGGCAGTATGTTAATGATACTGCCTTTTTTGTGAAAGCTAAATTATTGCATAATTTTAACGTAAGCTTGCGCTCTTAATTCCTGCATCCAATCGTCTATCGCTTGCGGTACCATACGTTGATATAGGACTTCACGCGCCATGCTTTTACGATAGACATCACTCACATCTTTTTGGCGTTTTTCATCGACTTTAACAATATGCCAGCCAAATTGTGATTGAAAGGGCACAGAATAGTCATTTACCGACGTTTTTTTCATCATTGCTTCAAAGCTTGGTACCATATCACCTTCACTAACCCAGCCCAAGTCACCGCCGTTGCTGGCGCTTCCTGGGTCTTTTGAGTAGGTATTCGCTAAGGTAGCAAAGTCCTCACCTTGACGCAGTTTTTCATAGATAGTATCGATCTGCTGTTTCGCCATGTCAGCCGGTAGGGCAGTCGATGGGCTGATTAAAATATGGCGGGCATGCCATTGATCGATGATTTTTTGTTGACCGCCGCGTTTATCGACCAACTTAATTACGTTATAACCTTCTGCCGTGGCAATCGGGTTGGTGACTTGCCCGACTTCAAGGGCGGTGATGTTTTTTGACAGTTCTGTCGGTAACTCTGCCGCGACATGGTAGCCCATATCGCCCCCTTGAATTTGCGCGTTATAGTTGGTTTGCGCGTCAGTCATGATTTGCTCAATATTGGCATTCTCAGCTTGCAAGTTTTTGGCAATTTGGGTGGCTACGGTCAGCGCTTGTTTTTTTTGTTTGTCGCTGGTTTTACCTGCGGCATCCGCTTCAAAAGGCACGCGAATATGTAAGGTGCGATATTGTGATTTTTCTAAAGCGTTGCTCTCTGGTGATTTGAGAAAGTTGTCAACATCTTGATCGGAGATTTTGATGCGGCTGGCAAGTTGTTGCTGCTGCAAGGTTTGTATCGCCAAGTCTTCACTGACTTTTTGACGCAATGCTTGGTAACTACCTGCGCGCTGGGCGTCAAGTTTTTGCTGGAGTTCAGCAAGGCTCGCGACCCCATTTTGTTGTGCCAAATTGGTCAACGCAGCATTCACTGTATTCTCTTCAGCCTGCAGTCCTTGGCGTTTGATGATATCAAGTTGGATTTGCTTAGTAATTAGCTGATCCAATACTTGCGGATAAAGTTGCTGTGCGGGTGGTACAGGTTTATTTTGCGCTTGAAGCTGGGCAGAAGCTTGAGCAACCGCGCGATCTAACTGGCTGCGTAAAATAGGAGTATCGTTGACAATGGCAATTACGCCATCAATAATTTGAGCTTGCGAGTTGCTAGTGACAACAGGCGCTGGCTCAACCAATGAATTAGCGACCTCTGGTGCTACGGGCGCAGGTTGAGAGACAGCTTTTGCTGTTTTTTGAGTGGTAGGTTTTGAGCCACTGGCTTTGGTGTCGGCTTTGACTGATTTGGCAGCGTTGGTGGTTTTGTTTGCTGTTACAGATTTCGTTGACTTGCTTGTGGTTTGCACTGCAGGTTTGGTACTAGATTTTTTACTAGATTCCACCGTCGTTTTGCTGCTGGTTGTGTTGGTTTTAGCTGTTGCAGTCACGGCTTGCGCGTTCAATGTTGGCATGACCAATAGGGTGCCATATATCAAAGCGCTAGTGAGAGCAGATAGGGCGTTACGGTGAAAATTGGGTAAATTATGCATGACAGCATGGTTCATGGCATGTATCCTTAAAATAAAAACCAAAAAATAAAAAAAGTAAATTTGATCACTCAAAAAATAATGGCAAAACAATTTCGATAAAATGGCTGCTCTTTGACCAAGTTTCTTAGATTTAGATGTTGCTAAGTTTGGGACATTTTATACAATAATATTTGCTGGCGTATGTCTGTATCATAATAAATCCTAAAAAACCTCAAGTTTTAGGCAGTTTTTTGCGTAAAAGGCGTCTAGTATTTAGGGTCATAACCCAATACCCGATTACGCATCAAGCTAGCCAGTCGACCGTCACCTTTGTTGGATAACCCATTTAAGCTAATTTCTGCCATGATAGCGTGGTCAGCACTGTCTTTATCACTTAATTCATCATAATAACGGCGAGCATAAATTGATAAGCCATAACAACAGCTATCATAAGTAAAGCCCGCTAACACATCACTAAAACGACTTTTCTCATTATCGTATTGCACAGCCCCTAAAAACTGCCAATTATCATTAATAGGTAAAACAGCAGAGCCTGTGAAAGCAGACAGGTCTTTTTGTCCAAATCTACTCTCATTGCGTTTGATATACCCTAAGTTATAAAGGCTATTGAAAGTTGGCGCATAACGAAATTGGGTGTTGATATAGTTTAAATCAGCGTTGTCATCAACCGAGCCATCTAAATCCACCCAAAAATCTTGACGCGGTTGGGTGCTTACTTCAAAGACGGTACCAGTATTGTCAATTTTTAACCCATCATCAGTATTGTCAAGATGTACCCGAATATCACTCAAATAAATTTGTTTGCCCACGCTGGCATCCAAGCGAGTCAAACCATTGCCATCAATATAGCGATAATTTAATGAAGGGGTTAGATGATTATTGTCAGGCAAACGATCATATCCCAAAAACCATGAATCTTCATACAATTGCGAAAAATTGAGCGATGCTAAACGGGTATTAAAGTTGGGTACGTCAGTCTGGTCTTTATAGGGCGAGTACACATATTTTAGGCGCGGGCTTAATAACTGATAGCCGCCCAATGAGTCATCGAATTTACCAAACGGGGTGCCTGTTTTAAAGAAATTTAAGCCACTGTCAATACTAAACTGCGGTACAAAAATAGATTGGCTTTTGCTATTTTTATCCAGTCCATTGGCGTCGGCTGATTCTTGGTCAAATTGGGTATAAAGGTGCTGTAAACTTACTGACGGGGTGACATAGCCCCAAGTTCGCGTCATTGGATAGGCGGCAGTGAGTTTGTTATACAGTCTACCACCGCTTTGCTCAGGCGCAGAGCCATCATTGATTGGACGTTTAAAATAGGCAAAATCGCTGATACCCGTCAAGTCAAATTGGGTCACCCAAGGCACCCGATATTTGACCGATAACTGCGGCAGGCGGTCATACGGTTTGTCTTTATCCAAGATTTTGTCTGAATCGGTTAAATTACGATCCAGTGTTTGAAAGGTCTCAATCTTGGCAAGAGCGGTCAAATAGTCATTGTAATAATTGGCTTGAATGCGGCGCGGTAAATTTAATTGAACGGTTTCATCACCCAATGTCTCAAAATCGTTTAAGAATTTAGGATCGGAGACATACTGATATAGCGCATCAATGGATAGGTTGGGGATATCTTTTGACTGCCAATGATGATTATAATAAAAGCGGGTACGGTCTTCATCATCATATTGTTTGTCGTTTGGCAGATAAGAGCCTGTCAAGCTACCATAACCAAATTTTTCTGTTAGATAGCGAAACTCACCCGTCAACATCGGATTGCGATCAGTAAAAATGGTTGGCGTGACAGTGGCATCGTAATTTGGCGCTAGATTAAAGTAATAAGGTAATTGTACATTAAAACTCCCTTCCGTACTAAAGCCGCCGCGTGGTAACAAAAAACCACTGGTGCGGCGATCGTCAATCGGAAAGTTAAAATACGGTAGGTACAATACTGGGGTATTTTTGACTTTTAACGTGGCATTATAGGCTTCACCGCGACCCGTGTCGGTATTGATATCGATGTTTTTGGCATTGATTTGCCATGTCGGATTGTCAGGCGCACAGGTGGTAAACATGACATCGTCAATTTCAACGCGGCTTTCATCGACTTTATTAAGCCGTTTGGCATAACCATACGCTTGTAGCGGTACGCTGGCAAACGCCACATCTTTGGCGGTTGCTTTAGTGCTATCCGTTTGGTACGCCAGTTCATCAGCAACGGTAATCAGCCCCCCTTTTGGGCTATCTTTAAGGCTTACACGTGGGTTATCGTCTGTCGATTGGGTACTTTGCGTGGCATCCACCAACAAGACATTACCTTGAGCTGCCGCAATGCCATCTTGCACGTTAACGACCACTTTATCGGCAGAGATTTGCTGACGACCTTGGTTGATTTGCACATCACCTGACAATTCAGCATAATTTTCATTGTTATAATAGCCATAGTCAGCCGAGGCATAAATTGGGAAACTGCTATTGGGCTGGTCGGTAGCGGCGGCTGCTAATGCCTGTTGTTGATAGATGGTCGAGGTGGGATATACCCAGTTGCCATGACACATGGCGCCTTTTCGGGTGGCTGCTTTTGATTGCGGATTTGCTTGAGCACCCGACTGTTGACTATCAGGCGTGAGCGGGCTTAGCAAATTTGGATTAGAAGTTGGATTAGCAACCGTGGCGTTAGTATCGTCCGTGGTTTGCTGGGTTTTGGGTTGATAAAAGGTTTTGAGCTTTTCTAGACTGGCTTGCTGCTGTTGATTTGGGGTAAAGTTGGGACGAGTACGCGCAGAGTTTGGTTTGATGTCAGGCGTGCTAATCGGTGTGATACCTTGATTGGTGGTTACATCGACAGCAGTGGCGCTGTCTGCTGGGGTGGCGATACTACTATCGGTATCGGGCGTTGCAGCTGAGGTATCAAGGTTTTGTTTTTCAGTACTTTGTGATTCAGTGCTTTGTGACTCAATGTTTTGAGCAGCTGTGCTTTGTGCTGTCGCTGTATCAGTCGATTCCGTAATGGCGGCTGTCGGCAACACCGCAAGCGCGGAGGTTGAATACAACGTAGTGAACATCGCCCCAAGCGTCATCGCTAAAACGTTGGTATGTCGATAAATTTGGTGTAATGATTGATGCAAGCGTGTAGGTTGGGTTGGCAAAGACGAATGTGAAGTTAAACGATTAGAAGTTGACGAAATAGGCGACAATTTCACAGATTTTTTCATTAGACATTTACCAAAGACGCAATATAAAAACCTTCACATCATATCACTAGCGTCATCAATATACTATTGCAAAAGATGTTTAAAATTGCAAACATGTTAGACGCCACTTGAGAGATACGCAGATTTTCGGTAGCATAACTTATTTTTATTGAGTAAGCCCACCTTATGAACCATCCCGCCGCACAACTTGCCAATCAAGACCCTTCTGATAGCACAGCTTCGCCATCAAATACCGAGCCATGTGAACAACAGCCACTTAAGCAACAGTCACGAGAACAACAGCTGCACACTTGGTTGACCCAAGTTTTTCAAAATCAGTCATTGCAGCATGAAAAAATACCTGGCGATGCCAGCTTTCGCAGCTATCATCGCTTAACCGTCGACAATCAACACTATATCGTGATGGATGCGCCACCAGAAAAAGAATCGGTGAAAGAATTTATCGCCGTGGACAATTTAATGGCAGGTCATGTGCATGTGCCAAAAATGATTGCCACGGATGAACAGCAGGGTTTTATCGTCCTTGAGGATTTGGGAGATACGGATTTTGCCGATGTCATTGCCAAGGATTTAACGGACGCAGGCGAGCTGGCAAAAACTGCGCGCTATTATCAGCAAGCAATGCAGGCGATTTTGGCGATTCAAAAGATTGACGTCAATGATGCCAAAGCCGTTATCCCAAGTTACGATGATGCCTTGCTGCGCCGAGAAATGGGCTTGTTTAGCGAGTGGTTTTTACCCTATCTCGGCGTGACGATGACCCCAGACTTAGAGACGCTGTGGCAAGATTTGCAGTCTGATATTATCCAGCAAGTCATCGCGCAGCCTCAAGTGGTGGTGCACCGTGATTTTCACAGCCGTAATTTGATGGTATTAAATCACAGCGATGAGTTGGGTGTGATTGATTTTCAAGATGCTGTCATCGGTGCCTACACCTATGATTTGGCGTCTTTATTGCGAGATGCCTATATCAATTATGATGAAACATGGGTCAACACGCATCTGGCTCATTATTGTCAATTGGCGCAAATTGACAAAAGCTTGGCAGAGTTTACCGTGGATTTTAATATCATGAGTATGCAGCGTCATCTTAAGGTATTGGGAATTTTTGTACGTTTGTTCAAGCGAGATGGCAAAGACCGTTATTTGGTCAACCTGCCTAAAGTTTTCAATGATTTATTAACTTGTTTAAAAGCTATCAGCCAACGCGATGTGCTTCATACTTTTGATAAATTTGCTGATTGGATGACCGCCATTGTTGAACCTGCTTTTCATCAAAAAATCCAAGGATAAAACCCCATGTCAACCACTATCACCCAAGCCATGATTTTATCCGCGGGTAAAGGCACTCGGCTGCGCCCTTTAACCTTAACCACGCCAAAACCGCTGGTCGAAGTCGGCGGGCAACCGCTTATCGTGTGGCATATCAAAGCACTCAAACAAGCAGGTATCACCGATATCACCATCAATGTGTCATGGCTTGCTGATAAACTGCTCAATGCAATCGGGGATGGCAGTCAATTCGGTGTCACCATTCATTGGTCGATTGAGCCAGAAGAACCGCTTGAGACAGCCGGCGGTATCAAGATGGCTTTGGCTACCGGCAAATTAAAAGACCAGCCATTTATCTTGGTCAATGGGGATGTGTGGACGCCTTTTGATTTTGCTCAACTAAGCCAGATTCAGTTAAACCACTCGCAGGCTTATTTGCTACTCACCGACCAAGCGACGCATAACCCAACGGGCGATTTTGCCTTAGAAAATGGCAAGGTCAAGGTAGAAGGTACGCCAAAATATACCTTTGCAGGGATTAGTGTGATGTCACCAAGATTATTGGATGCGGTCAAGGCAGGGGAGACTGCGCCGCTTGCACCACTACTCAAACAAGCCATGCAAGCGGGTTTGGTAATGGGGGATTTGCTGAGCGAGGCGTGGGTCGATGTAGGCACGCTTGAGCGTTTAGAAAATTTGAACCAAAAATTGTCGGCTAACAAGTGATTTGGCAGAAAATTTCATCTTTTGCCATTTTGCTTTTATTTGAAAGCCGAGCAAACTAAACGGTTAAAGCTAAAAAAATGACCTAAAACTGTGATAAAATTTGTCACAGTTTTATTTTTAGCATGTTACATACGACAAAATTTAATTCTGTAATTAATTCTGTAACTAATTCTGTAATATAGGAAAGCCAATGACAACCCCAATTTCTGAACGTCGTCTTGCCAACGCCATCCGTACCCTAGCTTTTGAAGCGGTGCAAAAAGCCAATTCTGGACATCCAGGCGCACCGATGGGCATGGCAGATATCGCTGAAGTGTTATGGCGTAAGTTTTTAAAGCATAATCCAACCGACCCAAATTGGCTAAATCGCGACCGTTTTGTGCTTTCAAATGGTCATGGCTCAATGCTGCAGTACGCTTTGCTGCACTTGACAGGGTACGACGTTAGCATTGAGGATATCAAAAATTTTCGCCAATTGCATTCTAAAACACCTGGTCACCCTGAATATGGCTATACCGCAGGTGTGGAAACTACTACAGGTCCGTTGGGTCAAGGGATTGCCAATGCCGTAGGTTTTGCGATTGCAGAAAAAACCCTAGCCGCGCAATTTAACCGAGACGGTTACCAAGTCATCGACCACCATACCTATTGCTTTTTAGGTGATGGTTGTTTGATGGAAGGTATTAGCCATGAAGTTTGCTCATTAGCCGGTACGCTGCAACTGGGAAAATTGGTTGTGTATTATGATGACAATGGTATTTCGATTGATGGTGATGTCAAAGGCTGGTTCTCCGATGACACCCAAAAACGTTTTGAAGCTTATGGTTGGCAAGTGCAAAAAGTTGACGGTCACGATACCGATGCCATTACCCAAGCGACCCAAAATGCCATTGATGAAAAAAATAAACCCTCACTCATCATCTGTAAAACCGTGATTGGCGCAGGTTCACCCAACAAGCAAGGCAAAGAAGATTCCCATGGCGCACCCCTTGGTGCAGATGAAATCTTGCTTACCCGTCAAGCCCTCAAGTGGGATCATGAAGCCTTTGAACTGCCAGACGATATTTATGAAGGGTGGGACTGTACAGTTAAAGGTCAAGCGTTACAGCAATCATGGGAAAGTGAGTTTGATGCTTATAAAGACGCTTACCCAGAGCTTGCCAGTGAATTACTTCGCCGTGTGAATGGTGACTTGCCAGCAAATTTTGAGACACAAGCACAGGAATTTATCAAGGCGTGTCAAGATAACCCAGAAAACATTGCAACGCGTAAAGCCAGCCAAAATTCAATCAATGCCTTACAGCCATTATTGCCAGAGCTGCTGGGCGGTTCTGCTGATTTGGCAGGGTCAAATCTGACTTGGTTTAAAAATGCCAAAGCGCTCGAAGATGATGCGGCAGGTAACTATATTCACTACGGCGTGCGTGAATTTGGTATGACGGCGATTGCCAATGGTATTGCCTTATATGGCGGCTTTATTCCGTATGTGGCAACATTCTTGATGTTTATGGAATATGCGCGCAATGCGGTGCGTATGTCAGCCTTGATGAAACAACGCGTCATTAACGTTTATACCCACGACTCAATCGGTCTGGGTGAAGATGGCCCCACTCACCAACCTGTCGAGCAGTTGTCAAGTCTGCGTGCCACCCCAAATCTACATACTTGGCGACCATGTGATACGGTTGAGTCAGCTGTGGCATGGGTAGAAGCCTTGAAAGCAAAATCAACCCCATCCGCGCTCATTTTTAGCCGTCAAAACCTACCGCACCAAGCGCGAGATATTGAGCAAGTAGCCAATATTGCCAAAGGTGGTTATGTACTAGCCAAAGAACAAGGCGAGCTACGTGCCATCATCATCGCCACAGGTTCAGAGATTGAGCTTGCAATGAATGCTTATACTGAGTTGACTGCCGAAGGTTTGGGCGTGCGCGTCGTATCGATGCCCTGTGCTGAAGTGTTTGCCAAACAAGAAATCAATTACCGTGACAGCGTGTTGCCACCGCAAGTGCGTGCCCGTGTGGCGGTTGAAGCCAGCCATATCGATTATTGGTACAAGTTTGTAGGGCTTGATGGTAAAGTCGTGGGTATGACCACCTTTGGTGAGTCTGCCCCTGCCAAAGACTTATTCCCATACTTTAACATCACCACTGAGGCGGTCATTCAAGCCGTGAAAGCGGTTGTTTAAATTGAATTGCTGACTTACTAATCTGACTTGCTAAACTAAAAGGTGGGCAATGCCCGCCTTTTTTATTTCTCAATTAAACGGTTTTTTTGCATTCTTTATAGGATGAATACTTGGTGCCAATCCAATAGGCTAAAAACACTATCGAAAAAATTATACTCAAAAAATAATAGCTGATTTGGCTCGACACACCTTGCTGAAGTTGTGTTTTTGATAGTTTAATATTTGGGTTGCTAGGTAAATAATAGATGGTAATGCTATCACCTAAAGATTGCTTATCGCAAATATCTAAGCTAGGGTCTTCAGGTACAGTGTCTATAAAATATTGTTTTTGATTAACTACATAACGATACAAACGCGTGGCTGATAGTCCGCGTCCTTTATTGCAACGAGTCTTTGTAGAATACGCTAAGGTTATAATGCCTTGCTGCTTGATAGTTTGATAAGTGTGAGCCGTTTTGTGATAATTATAATTGCCAATAAAAGAAAAAATTATTGTAACTATGATTGAAACTACCGCAACAAATAATAGTAAATTTTTTGATAGCATTTTAGCGATTAACTGTATGGAAAAATTCGACCAAGTTTAGTTGCTGCGACATTGTAACGCCAATCACAACATTAACACTGTTGTCATTCAATCGCCAATCACCGAGCACTAGCCGTTTTTTATCGCCAATTTGATGAACAGCAGGGCGGTGAGTATGCCCATGAATCAGTATATCAGCTTTTTGTAAGGCTTGTCTGACGGCTTGTTCATTGACATCCATGATTTGCAGAGATTTTTTGGCATTATCAGTTTTGCTCTTTTGGCGTAAATCTTGCGCGATTTGTTGGCGTTTTTTGATGGGTAGCGCGAGCAAAATTTTTTTACTGATAGGATGTTGGATGATTTTGCGAAAGCGTTGGTAACCTTTATCATCGGTGCACAACGCATCGCCATGTTCTAGGCGAACTTTTTTGCCACTTAATGTCAAATAAAACGGCTCAAAAATTAATTGCCCGCCAAACTTGTCGCAAAATTGTTGCCCAAGCAGAAAATCCCGATTACCATGCATGACAAAAATCTGGCAGTTTTTATCAGATAATGTTTTGAGCTTCGCTATAATTGGTTGAAGCGCATCTATTAGGGTGTCTGTATCGGCAACATCATCCCCTAGCCAAGCTTCAAACCAATCACCGAGAATAAAAAACTGTTTTAAGTTAGGCAATAAAGCCAATTTATCTAAAAAATCTAAAAAAGCCTGCACTAAAGGATTAGTGGCAGGCTCATTCATACTCAAATGCAAGTCGCTGATAATAACCTGCGTAATAGCGGAGGGATTATCGGTGACCAAATCTGCAAAACTTTGCATACAAAAAAATTATTTCTCAATTACTTTTGCATGAGTAATCACCACAGGCGTGGTTGGTACATCAGCGTGGAAACCATATTTACCAGTAGGTACACCTTTGATTTTATTGACAATGTCCATGCCTTCAGTCACTTTACCAAACACCGCATAGCCCCAACCTTGTGGGTTTTTGCCAGAAAAGTTTAGGAAACTATTGTCTTTTACATTGATAAAAAATTGCGCAGTCGCTGAATGTGGGTCAGAAGTACGTGCCATCGCAATGGTGCCGACTTCATTTTTTAAGCCATTATCTGCTTCGTTTTGGATTGGGGCATTGGTAGATTTTTCTTTCATGTTGGCGTCCATACCACCACCTTGAATCATAAAACCGTCAATAACGCGGTGAAAAATCGTGCCATCATAATGACCTGATTTGACGTATTCTAAGAAGTTTGCCACGGTATTGGGGGCTTTTTCTTGATTGAGTTCGATAACGATGTTACCCATGGTGGTTTCTAATTCTACGTATGGCATATCCATTGTGAGCTCCTAATGGTTTTTATGGTTAAAAAAACGTATCTTGCAATTGTTGTGGCTATCCTAGCGATTTTCAATCAAAAAGTCAGTATTTAGTTTGCAAAGTTGGCAAAATTAAATATTTCAATTAAATTCATTTAAGTTTTTTCAATGTCAAAAAACTGCTAGAATGGCAGATTAGTTCACCATTTTTGTAATAGGTAAGGGGCAACCAAATGACGGCGACGACCGACAAAAATACAAAAACCGACGAAACAGCAGCCAACAGTGAAAAAAATGACTTTATCCGTGCGATCGTACGCGATGACCTTGCTTCGCAAAAATATAGCCAGATTGTGACCCGTTTTCCACCCGAGCCCAATGGCTACTTGCATTTGGGTCATGTCAAATCTATTTGTCTCAACTTTGGGCTTGCCAAGGAGTTCGCAGGGCTGTGTAACCTACGGTTTGACGACACCAACCCTGATGCTGAAGATCAGGAGTTTGTCGATAATATCAAAGATGATGTTAAATGGCTCGGTTTTGATTGGGCAGGCGAGGCGCGCTATGCATCCAGTTATTTTGGTCAATTGTATGATTGGGCGGTGAAATTAATCAAACAAGACGATGCCTATGTTGATTTGCAAAGTCCTGAGGATATTCGTGAAAACCGCGGCAATTTTGGTCAAGTAGGTAAAAATTCACCTTACCGTGGCGCCAGTGTTGAAGAGAATTTGCAACGCTTTGACGATATGAAATCAGGCAAATATGGCAACGGTGAAGCGGTGCTTCGTGCCAAAATCGACATGGCAAGCCCCAATATGAATATGCGCGATCCGATTTTGTATCGTGTCATGCACCAAGCGCATCACCAAACAGGCGATGATTGGTGTATTTATCCCATGTATGATTATGCTCACCCGTTGTCAGATGCAATCGAAGGTATTACGCATTCAATTTGTACTCTAGAATTTGAAGACCACCGTCCGTTTTATGATTGGGTGGTAGATAAAGTGGGCTTTGACAAAGAACCACACCAATATGAATTTGCCCGCCTAAACGTAAACCATATTTTGACCAGTAAACGCAAACTCAAAAAACTGGTCGAAGATGACTTGGTGAGCGGTTGGGACGATCCGCGTATGCCGACAATTGCCGGTATGCGCCGCCGTGGTTATACCCCTGAAGGCTTGCGGGATTTTTGTGACCGTGTAGGCGTCAGCAAGTCGGACGGTGTGGTGGATTTTGGCTTACTTGAGTTTAGTATTCGTAACTCATTAGAGCATGTGAATCGTGCCATGGCGGTGCTAAGCCCACTAAAAGTGACGATTACCAATTTTGATGAAGCGGTCGCCAGTGTTGAAACCCTCAAAAAAGACAGTGTAAAAACTAAACTCGACAATGGGGTTTTATGGTTGACCCAGCCTAAAAATAGCCATGATGACAGCCAAGGTATGCGTGACATTCCCTTTACCAAAGAAATTTATATTGATAAAGGGGATTTTGAAATCACGCCGCCTGAAGGCTATAAACGCTTGTCACCGCAAAACCCAGAAATCCGCTTACGCAATAGCTATGTGCTAAAGGTCGAAGAGCACATCACCGATGACAATGGCGAAGTGGTGGAGTTAACAGCGACTATTGATCCAAAAACTTTGGGCAACAATCCAGAAGGACGTAAGGTTAAAGGTGTGATACATTGGGTGTCAGCCAGTCTAGGTGTACCTGCGAAGGTACGTCTGTATGAGCAGCTGTTTACCCAAGAAGACCCCGCCAAAATTGACATCAATAATTTAGCTGCAGAGATTAATCCTAATTCGCTACGTGAGGTAGATGCTATTGTCGAGCCTTCTTTATCACAAGTCAATGCGGGCGAGCGTTTCCAATTTGAACGCGAAGGGTTTTTTGTGGCAGATAGTAAAGACTATTCACCAGAGCATTTGGTGTTTAACCGTATTGTGACTTTAAAAGACAGTTTCAAACCATAAATTATCTTTAACTTAAAAATTAGCTGGCATAGCAATATGTCAGCTTTTTTTGTAAAAGGATATCTTAACCTATTGTTACTTATGGTTTTATTCTTGTATTAGCCGGACGGTTTTTTTATTTTTTCCCCTGCGTAATATAAGTACTGTGCTAAACTACTCATCGTAAATTTAAGTCAGTCTTGCGTAATCAATCCGTTATTCTTGTTAGATTTTGTAACTTTTAATGGCTTGATTTTAATGACTATTAGGCTTAAGGTATCGTTGTTCATCTGTTTTTCGTAAATATATTGGTAGTTTTGGTAACTGTATGCTTTATCCAACAGCAAGTTAACCATGATTTGATTGAGAGTGTTAAAATGAAAACATTTTTAAAGAAAACGTTGTTAGGTGCTGTCATTGCACTGGTTGGCGTACAAAGTAATGCTGAATTAAATATGCAGACAGGTAGCCAAGCTAAAGTTAGTTGGGGTGGGCAGGGTAGTTTAGACAAAGCCCGTGCCATCATGTATAACAGCACGCCACAGACGACAAGTTTTAATAACGGTAATTATAATAACTATAACAATGCATACAGTGAGGATGATAGCTACAATCCAGCATGGTCGCAAGATAGCACGCGGGCTTCGGGCAGCTATTTTGCTAATTCCAAAGGTGCCTTGGTAGTGGATGCGTTAACAGGCAATACCATTTATGAAAAAAATGCTGATATCGCCCGTCCGATTGCGTCAATTAGTAAATTGATGACAGCTGTGGTGGTAGCGGAATCAGGCGCTAACATGAGCGAAACATTGACGATTAGCCCATTAGATTTCAAAACCCCAAAACAATCAGGCAGTGACCGTCTAAAAGTTGGCGATCAGCTTAATCGTGCTGAAATGCTACTGATGATGATGATGAAATCAGAAAATCCCGCGGCTAAAGCATTAGCACGTACTGACCCTATGGGCTATGACAATTTTATCAGCCGTATGAACCAAAAAGCGCGTGAATTGGGGATGACGCAAACCCGTTATTATGACCCATCGGGTTTGGATTCTCGGAATGTGGCGTCACCACGTGATTTGGCAATTTTGGCGCGCTATGCTTATAAGCATAATTTAATTAGCCAGTTTAGTACCACACCTAGCCGCCAATTTGGGGTAAATAATATCAATTCAGGTTATCGCACGGTTGCATCACGCAGTACCAATTACATGGTGCGTGATGGTCTATACAATATTGGGCTATCAAAAACAGGGTATATTCGTGAAGCGGGTAACTGCGTTTTATTTGAAACCAATGTCGGTAATCGTCCAGCCATCGTAGTTTTATTGGGTGCCAATGATTCAAAAACCCGCTGGAACGATGCAGAAAACATTATTGCTAATTTAAGCATGCGCCGATTTACCTAATCAATTCGCAATTTACTGACTGATTTTTTGATAAAAAAGCAAGGATAACTGTCCTTGCTTTTTTATGGGCATAAAACTACCAAAACCAGCTATTTGGTATGTTCGCTATCTAGCGTGTTTCATACAGGTGGTTGCAAAGGGTACCGCTTCCAAGCGTGCGGGCTCGATTTCTTCACCGCTGACGGTACAAATACCGTAAGTCCCATTTTCGATACGAAGTAACGCATTATTCACCAATTCAAGGTTTTGCTGGGCTTCGACTAGCAAGTTTTTACGTACATCGTTTTGCTCATTAATCACCGCTTGGTCATCCCAATCTTGGGTCATATCTGTATCAGGATTTTGCATATCATGTTGGATTTTATGCACGCGAGTTTGGTATTCTTGTTTTAGGTCAAGTAATCGTTGTTTTGCTTTGTCAAGGTCAACCATAAATACTCCAATTTTAGAATAAGATATTGAACGCAGTGCTGCATTCATGTTTTTGTTCTTATAAGCTTATCATCAACACCCTTCTTAATAAAGTAGTAATACCGTGTTATCCCCGCGCGTTGCGTTAGTTGATAGCATCAATAATGTTAAAAATACTCAAAATATGCTAATCTACGCTTATTTTTTGATTGAATTTTGTTGTCATGTGACGACGTTTTATCAACCCCTACGGGTCACCATCCTGTTGTTAACTTAGAGGTTAATCCATGCAATTTGCTCGTTTAAACGATATTGATGTTTCTGGCAAAACAGTTTTGATTCGCGAAGATTTAAATGTACCGTTAAAAGATGGCAAAATTGCCAATGATGCCCGCTTAAAAGCAAGCTTACCCACTATTCAGTTGGCTTTAGATAAAGGCGCAGCGGTTATCGTGTGTTCGCATCTAGGTCGCCCAGACCCCTCAAACCCTGAAGCCAAATATTCGTTGCAGCCAGTCGCAGATTATTTGGGCGATGCTCTGGGCAAACCTGTCAAATTGGTGACCGATTATGTCCAAAATAATGTGACAGTAGCCCCAGGAGAAGTTGTGCTACTGGAAAATGTACGTTTTAATGCGGGTGAGAAGAAAAACGATGCCGCTTTATCTGAACGCTACGCCGCTTTATGTGATGTATTTGTGATGGATGCTTTCGGTACTGCTCACCGTGCCGAAGCGTCAACAGAAGGCGTTATCGCCAAAGCAAAGACTGCTTGTGCAGGTCCGTTATTAGCGGCAGAACTTGATGCATTAGCCAAGGCTTTGGATAACCCAGCCAAGCCCATGCTTGCGATTGTTGGTGGCTCGAAAGTTTCTACCAAATTGGATGTGCTTAAATCATTGGCAAAAATCTGTGACCAAATTATTGTGGGTGGTGGTATTGCCAATACATTCTTGGCAGCCAAAGGTGCCAATGTCGGTGCATCCCTATATGAAGCCGACATGGTGGAAACGGCGAAAAGCATTATGCAAGAAACCCATGTATTATTACCTGATGAAGTGGTCGTCGCCAAAAAATCACAGATTGATTTTGATGATTTTTTAGGCTCGCTAGAATCTGCCGATGCGGTAACCAAATCGGTCGATACCATTGCAGATGATGAAATGATTCTAGACATTAGCCCAAGCAGTGCGGCGAAACTTGCCGATGCGATTAAAAATGCCAAAACCATCTTATGGAATGGTCCTGTCGGCGTATTTGAAGTCGATAAATTTGGCGAAGGTACCAAAATCGTTAGTGAAGCAGTCGCAGCAAGTGCAGGCTTTAGCATTGCAGGTGGTGGTGATACGCTGGCTGCGATTGATAAATACAAGGTCGCCGATAAAGTAAGCTACACATCAACAGGGGGTGGGGCGTTCTTAGAATTTGTGGAAGGCAAAACGCTACCTGCCGTGCACGCACTGAGCCAGCGTGCCTAAATGCTAATAATCATTATCATAAATTGAGCGATTTAAATTTATCAGCGCTGAATTAATGTAATGTTAAGTTAATATTTGTATGGTAAACATTGTAATTAATTGCACTAAAAATATATTGTCGATAAGATATTATGCAAGTATGTATACCCATATGTTTAGCGTTTAAGGAATTAATATGTTAAAACGTAATTTAGTGTTGGCAACTTTATTAGCCACTTTATCAATTACTGCATGTAGTAAAAAAACCGAAGAAGCTGCAGCTAACGGTCAACCTGAAGCCGCAGCAAGCGCAGCGGGTCAGGACATTAAAGACGCGACTGCAAGTGCCGCCAGTGCAACAGCAAATGCAGGTGACGCAGTTGCCAGTGCTGCTACCACGGGTGCCGCGGTTGCCCAAGGCGCAGCAATCAACGCAACTGAAGCTGTTGCCAATGGTGCCGCGCAAGCCACTGCAAATGTAGCCTCTGCTGTAGCGACTGGTGCAGCCAATGTAGCACAAGGTGCAGAAGCGGTTAAAAACGATGCAGCAAATAGTAAAACTGATATCCAAACAACCGTGCCAGAAAAACAAAAATACTAAATTTAGTATTCAGCCTAAAAAAGCCCCGAAATGATTTTGGGGCTTTTTATTGGGTTAGCTATTTTGCCATAATGTCGTTCATTTCAAAGTTATTTTTTTGAATTCAAATTATAACGCACTTCTGTTATACTCAAGCCTTGTCCAACACGGCAAAACCCAATTTTTCTAAAATTTTCAATTGATTATTAACTTTACTAAGAGAAAGTAATATGGCTTTGATTTCTTTGCGTCAGCTTTTAGACCATGCAGCAGAAAACAACTATGGTGTGCCTGCATTTAACGTCAATAACTTAGAGCAAATGCGTGCCATTATGATGGCAGCTGATGAAACCAACTCACCTGTGATTGTGCAAGCATCGGCAGGCGCACGCAAATACGCAGGTGCTCCATTTTTACGTCATCTTATTTTGTCTGCCATTGAAGAGTGGCCACATATCCCAGTGGTTATGCACCAAGACCATGGAACTAGCCCAGAGGTTTGCCAGCGTTCAATCCAATTGGGTTTTTCATCAGTGATGATGGATGGCTCTTTAAAGAGTGATGGTAAAACCCCTGCAGACTATGATTATAATGTGGCAGTGACGCGTGAAGTGGTAAAACTCTCTCATGCTTGTGGTGTATCAGTAGAAGGTGAAATTGGCGTTTTGGGTAGTCTTGAAACAGGTATGGCTGGCGAAGAAGATGGCGTAGGGGCAGAAGGTAAACTTGACCATTCACAGCTATTAACCAGTGCGGATGAAGCTGAGCAATTTGTTAACGATACCCATGTTGATGCCCTGGCGATTGCAGTCGGCACTAGCCACGGGGCGTATAAATTTACTCGACCACCTACCGATGATATCTTATCGATTGCACGTATCAAAGAAATTCATGCCCGCATTCCTAATACTCACCTTGTAATGCACGGCTCTTCAAGTGTACCACAAGAATGGCTCAAAGTGATTAATGAAAATGGCGGCAATATCGGTGAGACTTATGGTGTGCCAGTTGAGCAAATCGTAGAAGCCATCAAACATGGTGTACGTAAAGTCAATATCGACACCGATTTACGTTTGGCCTCAACGGGTGCGATTCGAAAATTCCTCGCTGAAAACCCAGCAGAGTTTGACCCGCGCAAATATTTTGCCAAAACCATCGATGCCATGAAAGCGGTTTGTATCGATCGCTATACCGCATTTGGTACGGCAGGTAATGCGGATAAAATTCGCCCAATTAGTCTAGAAAAAATGGTTAGTTTCTATAACTAAATACTAGAACTAAGTTTTAGCAAATGATTAAAAAGTGTGAGATGCAAGAGCGCGTGACATTCAAGTGGGTTGACTGAGGTTGCCCACTTTTTTATTGGATTAAATTATTTGTAGTGAGTCATCAATGATAGGATTAATTCAAGGACAAGTGCATCATCTAATGGCGCCTACGGTAGTGGTGATGACCCCAGCGGGCGTTGGGTATGAAATTGAGATGCCGCTCAATGCATTTTGCCAAGTGCAATTAAATCAGTCCGTCACTTTGTGGACGCATTTTTTGGTACGCGAGGATGCTCAGTTGTTATTTGGGTTTTTAAGCCATAGCGATCGGGAAGTGTTTAGGCTGTTGCTTAAAGTCAATGGGGTGGGGGCAAAGATGGCGTTGGCGATGATGTCAACCGTAACGGTGCAGGAGTTGCACCAGTTTGTGATGAACAATGATGAGCTGGCATTGACGCGTATCCCAGGGGTCGGTAAAAAAACCGCACAGCGATTGATTGTTGAATTAAAAGACAAAATCAAACACTTAGGTGATACGTCAGGTTTTGCCCCTTCATTGCCACTAGCGACCGATAGCGCTAATGAAGGCATTATCATTGCTGAAGTCGAAGCGGGGTTGATTGCATTAGGTTATCGCGATAAAGAAGCACAAGCTGCGATAAAACTGGCAAAATCTACCATTGATTCACCGTTAACCATCCAAAATCTGCTGAAAGCATCTCTGAAAAATTTGGCGATGAGTTAAAATTGCATAAAAAAAGAGGCTCAAATGACCCTCTTTTTTTAACCCTTAACTTTATTCTTTTTCGGTTTTTGGCGTCTCTGGCTGGGATAATAAGTTTTTTTCTAGATAATGAATGTTTTGTGCTTGTTTACAAAATGCCTTATCTTGCAAAATCACATCGCGATGCAATGGCACATTGGTTTTGATGCCGGTGATAATCAGCTCGTCAAGGGCATGGCGAAGCTTAGCAATTGCTTGTTCACGGGTTTGACCATGACAGATTAATTTGCCAATCAATGAGTCATAAAAGGTAGGGATGGCATAGTTAGGATAAAGGTGCGAGTCAAAACGTACACCGTTACCATTTGGTATAAAAAAGTGGGTCACCGTACCGGGGGAGGGCATGAAAGTCACAGGATCTTCGGCATTGATACGGCACTCGATGGCATGACCGCGAATTTCGATTTCGTTTTGACGGTACGATAAGCCATAGCCAGATGCGATTTTAAGCTGCTCAACCACCACATCAATGCCGGTAATCATCTCGGTGACAGGATGTTCAACCTGTACGCGGGTATTCATCTCAATAAAGAAAAATTGCTCGTCTTCATATAAAAATTCAAACGTCCCTGCACCGCGATAGTTAATTTGCTCACAAGCCCGGACGCAAGCTTGCAAAATGGGCTCTTTAATGTCATCAGGAATCTCTGGGGCAGGGGCTTCTTCAAGCACTTTTTGGTGACGACGTTGTAGTGAGCAATCGCGATCAAATAAATGAATGGCATTGCCTTCGCCGTCACCTAAAACTTGCACTTCGACGTGGCGTGGGTTTTTTAAAAAGCGCTCCATATAGACGCTATCATCGCCAAACCACAATTCAGCTTCTTGTTTGGCGGCTTGCACTTGAGACAATAACTGCTCAAGGCGTTCAACCACGCGCATACCACGACCACCACCACCCGCTGCCGCTTTGATTAATAGAGGAAAACCAATGGCTCTAGCTTGCTCTTCAGCGTTAGCCAGCGTGACGCTGCCAACTGAGCCAGGAACGGTCGGCACACCCGCTTTTTTCATGGCGTTGATAGCCGATATTTTGTTACCCATTAAGCGAATGTGCTCAGGTGCAGGACCCACGAAGGTTAGCCCTGCCTCTTCCACGCGTTCGGCAAATTCGGCATTTTCAGATAAAAATCCATAACCTGGGTGAATGGCATCAGCGCCAGAAATTTCTGCGGCTGTTATGATAGTATCAATATTGAGATAGCTTTGACTGGCATTTGGCTTGCCAATACAGATGGATTCGTCAACGAATCGAAGGTGCATCAAGTTTTCATCTGCGGTTGAGTAAACGCCCACCGTTTGAATGCCAAGCTGCTTACAAGCGCGAACAATGCGAAGCGCAATTTCACCACGATTGGCTATCAGTAATTTTTTTATCATTGCTATCCCTAATTTTTATCGATAATCAAACTTCAAATATACAAAAAAGTTAAAAATTAAGACTCGTAACGGACAATCGGTTGACCAAATTGCACCACATCGCCGTTTTGTACCAAGATTTCTGCAATGATACCGCTTTGGGTTGCTTCAAGCGGGTTCATAATTTTCATGGCTTCAATAATGCCTAAACTATCGCCTGCTTGTACTTGTTGACCCACCTTGATAAATGGCGCGTCATTAGGGCTCGGTGCAACATAATAGACCCCAACCATCGGTGATGTTTCTACCATGCCAGATTTTACAGGGGCAGCATTAGCGGTTGTCGTGGTGGCTGTAGTTGCTGTGACGGGTTGAATATTCGCTTGGGGTAAATGGCGTGAAATAGAAACCTTTTTATCGCCATCTTGTACGGTTAATTCTGCTAACGTTCGCTCTTCCATTAAGTCAATAAGTTGTTTGATTTTACTTATATCCATATCCTAACTACCTTAAAATTATACGCTTCATAGACAACTAATTCATAGATTGCCGTATTGTAACAAGATTTTTCTAAAATAAATAGATATAGCAGGGTATATTTGTGTACGTTTGTACACTTAAAATTTGCTGCCATGTTGCTACTGATTTTAGGCTAAATTGTATTGCTACTGATATTTTTGAACCAGATAATTAAACGCTGCAGTATAACCAAAAGCGCCCATACCACAGATGACCGCTTCGGCTTTATCACTAAAATAAGAATGCTGTCGAAATGGCTCACGGGTGTGAATATTGGAAAGATGAACTTCTATAAAAGGTTTATTGACGGCGAGTAGGGCATCGCGAATTGCTACCGATGTGTGAGTAAAGGCAGCGGGATTGATGATAATCGCGTCAATCTGCTCGTCAGGATTTGTGGTCAACAAACCGTGATGATGGATTTTATCGATGAGGGCAGATTCTTGGTTTGTTTGAAAACAGGTGAGTTTAACTTGATGCTTGCTGGCTAGTTGTCTTATATCATCTTCAATATGTTGTAAGGTTTGAAATCCGTAGATTTCTGGTTCTCGCTTGCCAAGCAAATTAAGATTGGGACCATTTAATACTAACACATGGGTTAGTTGAGTCTTTGTTGCTATTGCTGTCGTTGTCGTCATGATGATGCTTCCTTTATCGTGGGTGATTTAAAATTTCCTCAAGTTTTTGCAACCTTAACCTATCAATGGCTTCACCGATCTGTTTGCCGGTCAGCTCACTTGCCACATCTTTGGCAGAAATTTGCGTTAATTGTGTTTTGATGGTGGCTAATAGCGCGGTTTGTTTGGCCTGTTGATAAAGATGAACGACTTGTAAGGCTTGCTCTAAAAGTGAGGTGTCTTTAAGGCTATTAGTTAATTTTAACAGTTCAAATAATTGCTCTGCAGTTAAGTGATTAAAATTTTTTAATTCATCAAAATGCTCAACAATAAATAACCCCAAGCGCTCAGTGTTTTTTGGTACCTTTAAACCTTGGCAAAATTCTAAATACTCGGTGGTTGGGTTATTGTGGTGCTGGTGAGACTTAAAGCAGGTGGCTATAAGGGCGAATTTCATGACGTTGTCCGCTTGTTGCTCTCCTGCCATTCGTAGGGCAGATAACATCAATTGCCATTGGCTAGGATTATCAATCGATGCTTGATAAAGTTTTGGCATAATGACATCGAGGACATTGAGCTGAAAAAGCGTGTCAAAATAAATATCCGACCAAGCCTGCGTTAACGCTTTTGACGTCTCTGACCATACTCGCTCAGCGACAAGATGACTCAGCTCGCCCGCGGCTTTCATTTGGCTGGTAAGTTTCGTGGTTGATTCATCAACCGTAAATCCAAGTGGCGCATAACGACTGGCAAAACGGGCAAGGCGCAATACGCGTACCGGATCTTCTGCAAAAGCGGCAGACACATGGCGTAATTTTTTTTGCTGAATATCTGCTAAGCCACCATACGGGTCGATGATATCGCGCGCATCAAATTTACCCTGTTTAAAACCGCAGTCAAACAACCCATTGACTTGTATGGCCATGGCATTGATGGTGAGATCGCGCCTGATTAAATCCTCTTCTAAGGTGACAGTGGTGTCAGCGTGTACGTTAAAACCAAGATAGCCGTTACCACTTTTGCGTTCCGTGCGAGCCAGTGCATATTCGTCATGGGTCTTTGGATGTAAAAAAACCGGAAAATCGGCACCTACTTGCGAAAATCCCAGTTCAAGCATCTGCTCAGGCGTTGCGCCGACTACCACATAATCGTGTTCAGTGACCTCGCGTGCTAATACATAATCGCGTACCGCACCACCGACCAAATAAACTTGCATGACCACCCCGATGTTTTAACTAAATTAAACCCATAAAAAAACCAGTTTAGAGCACTAAACTGGTTTTATCAATCAACACAAAATTATTTTGCCAATTCTTGCGCTTGCGTCACTGCTACAGCAGTCATATTGACGATACGACGTGCTGTCGCAGAAGATGTCAAGATATGCACAGGTCGTTGCGCTCCCAATAATAATGGACCGACAGTGACACTATTGGTCGCCGTTTTTAGCAAGTTAAAAGCGATGTTAGCCGCATCTAAGTCTGGCATAATCAGTAGGTTGGCTGAACCGGTTAATTTGCTAAATGGGAATGAGGTATGGCGGATACGGTCATCAAGCGCGGTATCGCCATGCATTTCGCCGTCAAACTCAAAATCAACATTCATATCGGTCAGTAAATCATAGACTTGACGCATTTTTTTGGCGCTTTCAAAGTCAGATGAACCAAAGTTTGAATGTGATAACAATGCCACACGCGGTTCAAGACCAAAGCGGCGGACTTCTTGGGCTGCTAATACCGTCATTTCCGCTAGTTGTTCAGCAGTTGGGTCTTCATGCACGTAAGTGTCAGCGATGAACAAGTTACGACCTTGAATTAATAAGGCATTTAACGCATAAAAATCTTTAGCATCTGCTTGTTTTTTGATCACGTTTTGCACGTAGTTTAAGTGCAAGTGATATGAACCAAAAGTACCACAAATCATACCGTCAGCATCGCCACGTTCAACCATTAGCGCGCCAATCAAAGAGGTTTTACGGCGAACATCACGACGTGCCAATTCAACCGTCACACCATTGCGTTTGTTCATCTCATAATAAAACTGCCAGTAGTCTTTGTAACGTGGGTCGCTTTCGATGTTGACTAGGTCATAGTCTTCACCTGCCACCATACGTAAGCCCAACCGCTCGATTTGGTTGGCAATAATGGTTGGACGACCGACCAAGATAGGTTTTGCCAAGCCTTCATCCACCACCACTTGCACTGCCCGTAATACGTTTTCATCCTCACCTTCACAGTAAACGATACGTTTTGGTTCTTGTTTGGCACGGGTGAAAATAGGTTTCATCAAGAACGCAGAGTTATAAACGAACTCTGAGAGTTTATCGCGATAAGCACGCATATTTTCGATGGGTAGCGTGGCAACGCCAGAATCCATCGCCGCTTTGGCAACCGCTGGCGCAATCTCCAAAATCAAATTTGGCTCTAACGGCCCCGGGATTAGGTATTCACGACCAAAACGTTTGGTTTCATCCACCGTTTTTTGACCTTTTTGTGGGGTGGCTTCCACATGTGCCATGGCAGCAATGGCTCGCACGCAGGCAATTTTCATTTCTTCGTTGACGGTTGTGGCACCGACGTCAAGCGCGCCACGGAAGATATACGGGAAACACAGTGCGTTGTTTACTTGGTTTGGATAGTCAGAGCGACCTGTGGCGATAATCGCATCGGGACGCACCGCTTTGGCGTCTTCAGGTAGGATTTCTGGGTTTGGATTGGCTAGGGCAAAGATAATGGGATCTTGCGCCATGCGTTTGACCATATCTTGGGTCAGCATACCAGCGGCAGATAGACCTAAGAACATGTCCGCGCCTTCAATCACATCCGATAAGGTTTTGGCTTCGGTATCGCGGGTATAACGCTGTTTAGACTCATCGAGGTTTGCTCGGTTGCTAGTGATGATGCCTTTTGAATCGCCTACAAAGATGTGTTCTTTTTTTGCGCCTAACGCACAAATCAAATCCAAACAAGAAATCGCTGCGGCACCCGCACCAGAGACCACAATTTTGATATCTTCGATTTTTTTGCCGGTAATTTCTAGCGCGTTTAATAACGCGGCAGACGCAATAATCGCGGTGCCATGTTGGTCATCATGGAATACAGGAATATTCATGCGTTTACGCAATTCTTTTTCGATATAAAAACATTCAGGTGCTTTGATATCTTCAAGATTGATACCGCCGAAGGTAGGCTCTAAAGAGGCGATTGCTTCGATGAATTTATCCGGATCGTTTTGTGCCACTTCAATATCAAACACATCAATGCCGGCAAATTTTTTGAACAGCACGCCTTTACCTTCCATCACAGGTTTTGACGCCAAAGGACCAATATTCCCCAATCCTAAAACAGCAGTACCATTGGTCACCACCCCGACTAAGTTGCTACGAGCGGTATAAAGCGCGGCTTTTTTGGGGTCTTTTTCAATTTCTAGACAAGGTACGGCAACGCCAGGCGAATAGGCAAGTGCCAAATCACGTTGGTTGGCAAGTGCCTTGATGGGGGTAACAGAAATTTTACCTGGGCGTGGATTGGCATGATAATGCAAGGCGGCTTGTTCAAATAATTCTTTGTCTGATAAGCCATTATTGGTCGGCGATAATTTATCCATAATATCCTTCGTTGCGACAGTCGTTTTCGAATCGTAGTGTTCGCTATTCTAGCACTATTGACAGATTGATGACTAGTTGAGTACCGGCAAAAAATAAAACTAGTTAGCTAAAAATCGCGCTAACGACCTTGCCTGTCACCTCAAGATGAGCAGCTAACGCATATTTCAGGCGCATCTGCCAACGGTGGCTCGGTGTCACTTGGCTTGGCTAATGCACTAACTTGGTAAGGATTAGCCAATAGCTGATACAGTCTATCCACCTCGCTCATGTCATTTTGTTCAGCCAATTCAATGGCTTGCTGTGCCATGCTGTTTCTTAGGACATACACGGGATTGTGGGTCATTACCAACTGCAAAGAATCCTGCTGTAATTTGGTATGGTAGGTAGCAATCCAGTCCGCTAAGGTGGCATTAGGTTGACCGTTACTGCTGCTAATTGAAATTTTCAACTGATTAAGTAAATTAAATTCATGTAATAGGTTTAATTTATCATTGGGCTTGGCGTCAGCAACAATAGCTACTAGCGCTCGCAAGCTGTTGGTAAAGTCAAGTTTGTTTTGCTGCATGATTTCTAAATACTGCAAAGCAAAGTCACAGTTTTCTTCACTGATGGCTAAGCCAAATTTTTGGCAGAGACCTTGCTGATAATACTGATAAAAAATCTCACCAAAACTGTCTAAAATGTCGGTTAACTGCTCGCGCGACAAGGTTTCTGGCGGGTGATTGGCGGTCAGTTTTTCGCCATTAAGGCGTAAAAATAAGGTAATCAGACGTGACAAATTCCAAAGTCCAATGGATGGCTGGTTTTGATAAACATAACGCCCGTTGTAATCAGAATGGTTATTGATCCAAATCGGATTAAAACGCTCCATAAAGCCGTAAGGACCAAAATCGATGGTCGCACCTGTGATAGATAAATTGTCGGTATTCATGACCCCATGGGCAAAGCCAATCAGCTGCCAATCCGCGAGGGTCTTGGCGGTTTTATCAACCACTTGTCTTAAAAAATCTTGAATGGGCGTGTCACTGTCAAAACACGGGTTAAAATAAGTTTTGATGACATAACGGGTAAAATACAGCAATAAATCAGGCGCATAATTTGCCACCCATTCAAAATGCCCAAAGCGAATATGACAATCTGCGGTACGTAGTAGCGCCGCGCCGCGTTCGCGTTTCTCACGGTTGACAGGGGTATCTGAAACCACAAAACCCAGTGCGTTGCTAGACCGAATGCCCAAGCAATTAAGCGCATGACCTGCCAAATACTCTCGCACGACGCTTCGAATCACCGCACGACCATCCCCCATTCGCGAGTAGGGGGTTAATCCTGCCCCTTTCAGATGTAAATCGGTTAATTCTCCATCTTTATCGATTACCTGAGCGAGTAATAGACCACGACCATCGCCTAATTGCCCTGCCCATTGCCCAAATTGGTGTCCTGCATACGCCATGGCTAATGGTTCAAAACCGTCGGGAACGATGTCACCGCCCAAGATTTCAACCCAATGCTGTGTTAAAAACTCATCATCAGCCCAACCAATTTGGTGGGCGACTTGCGGGTTAAAATGCCCTGCTTGCGGGTTGGTGAGCGGTTTGGGGGGTTGTTTATGATAAAGCCTTGGATCGAGCGTGGCATACGAGTTTTCGATTTTCATAATTTTTCCATTTTGATAGGCATTACTAATCTGGCGGTTAAATGCCCCGTGTTTAAGGCATTTTAAGTCACTAATTGCGCTATAATAGCGCGTTAACAGCCGGCTGAAAATTTGATAAAGCTTGCTGACGTTGTTTAAAATTTATATTTTACTATACCTTTATCCGACGATAGCGTCTGTGCGATAACTGTGCATGAGTCAATGTCGCTGTAAAATTCACTTTTTGCTGTGATAACTTTCTGCTGTCATCAAGCGTTACTTGTTAGAAAATCCGCTTAAAAAAAGCAGTTAAAAAACTACCTAAAAAGCCATGTACTTAAAGGAAGGTTATGCCTGCGTTAGATCTGAATAATCCCAACAATGTCTATTTGGTTGAGTCGGGGTTTAATGTCCAAGATATCGAAAAATCGCCTACCTTGGTCAATTTGCTCAATCGATTCCAAGGTAACTTACTCATTGATGAGCAAGATACCACCGTTGGTGTCGGCGCAAAAGCCTACGGCAATACCATTCATATTGCTAAAAGTTATAAAAATTTTTTAAACATCGCCCATGAACTAGGGCATGCAACCGGTCAATACCAACAAATCAATCGTGATAAAAACAATTTGTATCAATTTGATACGCCACAAGCCTATGGCATGGCACGCGCCAAAGCGGAGGGTGAGGCAACTTATTATGAGTTTTTGGTGGCAAAAGAATTGGGGTATCAACGGTTTGTCAAACCCTTGTGGCTTGATAACGCGGCAAAACCGCAAGATAAAGATGTGTTTATTGAAGTTGATGAAATCATGCGCCAAGCTATCAGTGAAAACGACAAAATAACCCAATTGGCAGTGCTCAATCAAAGCATGTTGCCCAGTGGGCAGTTGCATGCGCCACTTTATACGTATGATGAATACAATACCTTGGTGTTCTTGAATAACCGTTTTGCTATTTCGCGTATATCGCAAGATTATCAGCAAGCATTTGGCAAGCCACTGGATTGGAACAGTTATGAAGCCAAATCCCTTGCCAATAAAGCTAACCAGCATTTTGGCACCTTAGTTAATGACGTCATCATCAATCACCATATTGACGGTTCTGTACTTGGACAGCAGGGCGTGGGGGATTTATTATGGGGTAGTCAGGGGGACGATGTGCTAGTGGGTAATAGCGGTCAAGATAGGCTGCTAGGCGGTGATGATGATGATGTGCTCATCGGCAATGCCGGTGATGATGTGCTGGTGGGTGGCACGGGCAATGATTTATATTATTTCACCAAAGGATTTGGTCATGATACCATCATCAATGTGGGCGGTGGCAAAGATACGCTTTATCTTGCAGATAGAGGCTATGATGAGCTCAGCTTGGTCACTCAAGAAAAGCAGGATGTAACGCTGGATTTTGCAACTAGTTCGCCCAATAACAATGAGAAAACCCATAAAACGACTGACGATCAACTTACCATCAAAGATTTTTATTTGGGGGGCGATAACGCCAATTTAGCCATCGGTTTTGCAAAAAGCGGCAACGCCAACCCTGCGATGCTGATGCCAGTCAGTCAATTAACAAATTTTAGCTCAGTCGCTCAGCGTGATACGACTGATTATCAGCCAGTGCTGCAAAAATCTCTTTTACAATTGGGCAAAGTCAATCTTACTGCTACAAACGACAAATAAGCGGTTTGTCATACAAACGCAAAAAGCTACTGCAAGGAAATGCGATGTTACCATTAGAAATTAAATATTTGCAAAACGCTCAATATGAACCCACCCATGCCGCGATGCTGGCACGCGTGTTATCGCGTATCGAGCAAAAAAAATCTGCCAGCAGCGAGCAGGCGCAGATTAGCGCTGATGAGTTATGGATTGTAGATCATGATAATGTGTTTACGCTGGGTCAAGCGGGCAAACCTGAACATATTTTGCAAAAAGATAATACCCCCATCATCCACACCGATCGTGGCGGTCAAGTCACTTGGCACGGTCATGGGCAGTTGGTGGTATATTTTTTATTTGATTTAAATGCGTTGGGGTGGGGCGTGCGCGATTTGGTCAGCAAAGCTGAGAACATCATCATCGATGTCATCACGCCTTATTTGCCGCCAGATTTTTATGCCAAAGCGCGTGCGGATGCACCAGGGGTGTATGTGTATAACCAAGACGATTTAGAACTTGGTAAAATTGCGTCACTGGGATTTAAAATAAAACACGGCTTTAGTTATCATGGCATCGCCATCAATGTACAAAATGATTTGACCCCGTTTCAAATGATCAACCCTTGTGGCTATGCCGGCATGACCATGTTGCGTCTAGCAGATTTTGCGGGCGTGGATTATCAAACATTTACCCAACAATTCATCAACCGTGTCAACCAAGAACGTCAATTTAGCCTAAGCAAATAAAATCTTACTAAGGGCTTAAATATAAGAGCCTTTAATATAACTGTGTTTAATTCAACGATTGATTAGAATAGGTAATACCTTTAGCTTCGTACACTTGGTAAGTCGCCTGCAGTAAATCATCAATATACCGATTGGATTGGTGTGCCAATACATTCATAAAAATCGGGGTTGTCGCATCTTCGTGGCGTAGACGATGATAATGAATTTGCTCGGTACGGACGGTTTTTAAACTATCAGGCACTAAGGTAATGCCTTCACCTGCTGCCACCAAGCCCAACGCGATTTGGATATCGCGCACTTTGGTGGTCAAATGAGGTGACAACTGATGGCGGGCAAACAAATACATGAGTTGGTCAGTTTCGCCATTCAATAGGGGATTTTGCAGGATTGGCAAGGGCGTGCGATGATACAAAATAAGCGTATCTTCTAGCAGCTCTTTAAATGCGATGCCGATATCATCCGGGCGTGATGCTAAGGGGTGCGCCATCGGCAGCGCCACCACAAAGCGTTCATGCCGTAAGAATATCTGTTGCACAAAGTTGTCACTGTGCCGAAATCTTCCAAACCCCACATCAATGTCTCCCGACTTTAACGCTGACATTTGCTGCTCTGAATTGATTTCGACCAGCTTGATATCCAAATTGGGATGTCGCTGTTTGACTGTAGAAATAATCTCAGGCAACAGACCATATAGCACCGAGGCGACAAATCCAATCGTGAGATGATTGGTTCGATGCGGCTGGGCAAAGCGCTGAGTCAACTCACGGGCTTGCTCAAGTTGTAACAATATTGGCTCAATCTGTGCCAAAAAAAAATGCCCCGCTGCGGTTAAGGTCATTGGGCGGTGATAGCGATCCAGCAGCTCGACACCCAGCTCGCTTTCAAGTTGCTGGACATGGCGGCTTAACGATGGCTGCGATATAGCCAAGGTTTTGGCAACTTGGCTAAAACTGCCTGCTTTTGCTACTACCACAAAATAGGTAAGTTGGGAAATATCCATATCAATACTCAATGATCATTACAGCGTTGTGTTATCGGGGTTAAAAACTGTTTACTCATTCAATAAATTATTTATGTAACAAATTTGCTATTAAGCCAAACCATTAAATCAATGTTACTCAATTAATGTTACAAAAAATGTCAAATTTATGTCGCGATTTAAAGATATTCTAACCAATATATTATAAAATTTGGGCAATACTACGTTA
>OCTV010000008.1_pt1 | contig 66877 bp, 63 predicted proteins | sample 1539101 | NCBI WGS metagenome assembly OCTV01 (sample SAMEA3991422, study PRJEB22521) | metagenome | biome: anthropogenic terrestrial biome; feature: sewage plant; material: sludge | place: Sweden | collected 2012-09-26 | reverse complement strand
CAGTTTGAGCTGTGCGGGGGTGGGAGTTTAAAAGGTCTGGGAGACCTTTTAAAGTGGGAGATATAAGCTGACTGCCGTCAGCTCACATAAATTGATGTCTGGGAATAGACTGTTTCAGCTCAACAACTTGAAATAAAGACTTGTTGACGAACTCTTTTTTGAGTGGTCGAGTTCTTTCCCACTCCCACTCATCAAGGCGCTAGACAACAGATATTTTGATTTTCCAATAGTTTAATTCGATTGTTTTCGATAAAAAGGTACCTTAGAATAAAAAGGAATGATTATGTATCCAACTCACACTCGAAAAGAAAAGTTTCTGCTTTTTTTAAAGATTTTTCTCCCCATTCTCATTTATCAATTTGCAAATTTTTCTGCATCTTTTATTGATACAATGATGACTGGTCAATATCGGACCCTGGATTTAGCAGGAGTTTCTATGGCAACAAGTCTTTGGAATCCGTTTTTCTCTTTTCTAACAGGAATTGTTTCCGCTATGGTTCCTATTATTGGTCATCACTTAGGGCGGGGAAACCGTGATAAAATCAGAGAGGAATTCCACCAATTTGTTTATCTAGCTCTTGGTTTGGCAGTCATCTTGTTTGTATTGGTAAAGGTTGTTGCGGGTCCGGTCCTTGGTCTGTTGCACTTGGACGCTGAGGTAGAGTCTATAGCAAAATCGTATCTTAACTACATTTCTATTGGAATTTTGCCTCTTTTACTCTTTAGTGTCTGCCGTTCATTTTTCGATGCTTTAGGGATGACACGCTTGTCCATGAATTTAATGTTATTGCTAGTTCCCTTTAATAGCTTATTCAATTATCTATTTATTTATGGTAAGCTGGGATTCCCGACTTTGGGCGGGGCAGGAGCTGGGTTGGGAACTGCTTTAGCCTATTGGGCTGTCCTAGTGGTCATTATCTTAGTCATGCTTAAAAATAAGCGTATCGCTTCGTATCAACTATGGCAATGGAGCCCTGTTCAATCCTCCCTCTTAAAAGCTGGGTTAAAATTGGGCCTTCCAATTGGTTTGCAAGTCTTTGCTGAAGTTGCTATTTTTGCAGTTGTCAGTTTACAAATGGCAAAATTTTCTTCTCAGGTCATTGCTGCTCACCAGTCTGCAATGAATTTTGCTACCTTGTTATATGCTTTCCCAGTTAGTGTTTCTATGGCCTTACCGATTGTGATTTCATATGAAATCGGTGCAAACCGGCCTCAAGCGGCACGTCAGTATGCAATTATCGGTCGTTTGACCGCCATTCTATTTGCTGGTTTAACCCTAACATTTCTCTATTTTAATCGGCAAATGGTGGCGGGTTGGTATGGTCAAAATCCGGTGTTTATCCGTTTGACGGCAGATTTTTTAGTTTTTGCTTTATTCTTCCAGTTAGCAGATGCGTTTACAGCTCCGATACAGGGAATCCTACGCGGGTACAAAGACACAACTGTCCCATTTTTATTAGGCCTCATTTCTTTTTGGTCATTGACGTTTCCAATTGCATTTTTATTAGAAGGAACGACAGATTTAGGTCCTAAGGCTTACTGGGTTGGTTTGATTGTTGGTATTTTTGCCTGTGGTATTACCTTAAACATTCGTATGCATATTGTAGAAAAACGAACGGTTCAGTAGGGAAATTTTATCAGTTATTTGTTTGTATCTATCATTGGCACTATTCGAAGAGTATCATAGTAACTGTCGAGAATTTTCTTTCAGCGCCTGAGGCTTTATAACGAACCAAAGTATGTGATAGGTTCAAAACAATAGAAAGTAGGAGAAAATGAGCTTATTTAGAACAGATATAGAAAATTTAGAACCCTATAAATTGCCGGGTCAGGCAAAGTACAATTTAGGTGATAATGAGAATCGACTGATTAATTGGTCTTTTCTCTTACAGGAGGCCTTAGAGGCTGTTACAGCTGGCGAGTTATCTTTCTACGGAGATAATCGGTATGCTGAATTGATTGAGACTTATGCGACCTATCTTGGGGTGCAGCCTCAGCAATTGACGGTTGGGGTTGGATCAGATTTCATCATCCATATGCTAATTTCAGGGGTTCTGAAAGTGGATGAGGTCTTTTTAACCATCGATCCTGATTTCTTTATGTACGAAGTTTACAATCAGTTACATGGTAGCCGATTCAAACAATATGAATTGCCTAGTGATGGAGAAACACTTCGCCTGAAAGCTGATGATATACTAGCTTATGCGAATCTTGTAGGAGCGAAAATGATTATGTTTTCTAATCCGAATAATCCTTCTTCAGTTGCATTTGATGAAAAAGAGGTCGAAGAACTCATACGCAATTTTGATGGCTTAGTCGTGATCGATGAAGCCTACATAGAATTTTCTGACACAACTAGTTTTGTTAATCAAATCAATCAATATAAGAATCTGATAGTACTGCGAACCTTATCAAAAGCATTTGGTTTAGCTGGTATCCGTCTGGGATTTGCAGTTGCAGACGAGCAACTTATTTTTGAATTAGATCGGGTTATTCCTCCTTACAGTTTGCCAAACCTGACAGCTAAAATAGGGACAATGGCCCTTGGATATACTGACTTGGTTCAAGAAAAAATCCTGGAAATAAAAAGTAGTCGTGCAACATTTGTTGAATTTTTGGAAACAATGCCAAACTGTCGTGTTCTGCCAAGTCAGACAAACTTTGTAACTTTTTCTGCACCATGGGCTCAAGAATTGCATCATTATGCCTTGGAAAAAGAGTGGAATTTTAAGTATTATCCAAGTGGAAAATTGTCCAACCATATTCGAATGGCTATTGGCAGAAAAGAAGAGATGGAAATGATGAAAGAAATGATACGTAACATTGCCACTGCCGAATAGTAGATCTTCTGTTTAATATTTAATGGTACAGAGAAAAAGTATAAGACTGATTCATCGTTTGATGGATCGGTTTTTTCGTCATTATAAAATAATAGGAAACATTTATTCTCTTCGAAAATGAAAAATATCCGTTGTCAAGAGCCTTGATGAGTGAAAAGCTCAAGTGGAGCTTTTCATCCTGCTACATTGAAATGGGAAAGTGACAAAATTTTAAAATTGAAGTTTTTTGACGGCATTTGATAGAAAATGATTGACAGGATAAATTTTTCGTGTATAATAGATTTTGTAAACGATTGCAGGAGGTGTTGAACATACTCAAATCAGAGCGAAAACAACTCATTTTGGAGCGAATACAGGCACAACAGTATGTTCGTTTAGAAGAGTTTGTTGAGATACTTGAAACATCTGAGTCCACTGTTCGTAGGGATTTAGATGAACTAGAAAATGAGGGAAAACTGAGACGTGTGCATGGAGGGGCTGAATCAACAGGCAATTTACAGTTAGAAGAATCGATACTGGAAAAATCTGTCAAAAACGTTCAAGAAAAACGAGAGATTGCTGAACGAGCGGTTCAGCTAATTGGAGATGGCGATGTAATCTTTTTAGACGCCGGAACCACTACAGGACTGCTGATTGACTATCTTCATCAAGAGAATCTTACAGTTGTGACAAATTCGGTTCATCACGCGGTTAAGTTGGTTGAACGCAAGATAAAAACCATTATTATTGGTGGGTTTGTCAAGCAATCAACAGATGCTTCCGTTGGTGCGGTAGCAATAGATCAAATACGGCAACTCAATTTTGACAAGGCATTTCTTGGTATGAATGGTATTGGCAAACACTACTTGACAACACCAGATGTTGAGGAGGCAACTATAAAAAGGACTGTTATTGATAACGCAAAAGAAAGTTATGTACTTGTGGATGCATCTAAAATTGGACAATTTTCCTTCGTGAAGGTTGCTGCAATCGAAAAAGCCAACATTATCTGCCAAACATCAGAAAGCAGTTTATTGGATATAATAAAAGAGAAAACGAGGGTTATTGAGGTATGATTTATACAGTTACGCTCAATCCAGCTATTGACTATATTGTTCGTTTAGAACATGTCGAAACAGGCAGTGTCAATCGTATGGAGAGCGATGATAAGTATGCTGGTGGTAAAGGAATTAATGTTAGTCGTGTCTTAAAGCGTTTAGGGTATTCCAATACAGCAACTGGCTTTCTTGGAGGCTTTACGGGTCAATTTATTGAGGATGGATTGGTAGCCGAAGGGATTGAAACTGATTTTGTTCAAGTAGATCAAGATACAAGGATAAATGTGAAAATCAAGGCTGATCAAGAAACTGAAATCAATGGTTTGGGACCAGTCGTGACGGATTTACAGTTGGCAGAATTAGAGATGATTCTTGCGGGTCTTACCAAAGACAACATTGTTGTATTTGCAGGTTCTGCACCGGCAAGCCTTGGTAACGAAGTTTATAACCGATTAATTCCAGTGGTGAGAGAAACAGGGGCACAGGTTGTCTGTGACTTTGAAGGTAAAACACTTCTTGACTCACTAGCACACCAACCACTATTGGTCAAGCCAAACAACCATGAACTTGAAGCAATCTTCAATGTCGAATTGAATGGCATTGCAGACATCGAGACCTATGCTAAGAAAATCTTAGAAATGGGTGCTCAGAATGTAATCATTTCTATGGCTGGTGATGGTGCTTTGTTGGTCACTCCAGCAGCTACTTACTTTGCTAAACCAATCAAGGGTACAGTGAAAAACTCTGTCGGAGCTGGAGATTCCATGGTGGCAGGTTTTACAGGTGAATACGTTCGCTCACAAGACCCAATCGAAGCCCTCAAATGGGGAGTTGCTTGCGGTACGGCAACAGCCTTTTCAGATGATCTGGCAAGTATCGAATTTATTAAGGAAATTTATGAAAAAGTTGAGGTAGAAACACTATGAAAATTCAAGACGTTTTGAGAAAAGATGTCATGTTGCTTGATTTGCAAGCGACAAGCAAGGAAGCAGTCATTGATGAAATGATTACCAGCTTGGTAGATAAGGGATATGTTACTGATTTTGAAGTTTTTAAAACAGGAATCCTCAATCGTGAAGCACAGACTACAACAGGCCTTGGTGACGGGATCGCAATGCCACACGCTAAGAATGCTGCTGTGAAAGAAGCAACTGTTCTCTTTGCAAAATCAAATAAAGGCGTTGACTATGCAAGTCTTGATGGTCAACCTACTGACTTGTTCTTTATGATTGCAGCGCCAGAAGGTGCTAATGATACTCACTTGGCTGCTCTTGCTGAATTGTCAAAATACTTGATGAAACCAGGTTTTGCTGACAAACTTCGTAGTGTATCTAGTCCAGAAGAAGTCATTGCAGTCTTTGACGAAGCCGAAGCAGCAGATAAGGTTGCAGAAGAAGTGGTTGTAGCTCCAAGTGGTGACCGTCCATTTATTGTTGCTGTTACTGCATGTACAACAGGGATTGCACACACATATATGGCGGAAGAAGCTCTGAAGAAGCAAGCAGCAGAAATGGGAGTTGACATCAAAGTTGAAACAAATGGTGCCTCAGGTGTGGGTAATAAATTGACTGCTGAAGATATCAAGAATGCTGCAGGTGTCATCATCGCAGCAGATAAGGCTGTCGATATGCCACGTTTCAATGGTAAGCCATTGGTATCTCGCCCAGTTGCAGCTGGTATCAAACAGCCAGAAGAATTGATTAACCTTATCTTGGAAGGTAAAGCATCAGCTTATACAGCGTCAGAAGGAGCAGCTACTGTGGAATCTTCAGAAAAACTTAGTCTTGGTAAAGCTTTCTATAAGCACTTGATGAGCGGTGTATCTCAAATGTTACCATTCGTTATCGGTGGTGGTATCCTGATTGCTTTAGCCTTCTTAGTCGATAACTTACTTGGTGTTCCTAATGATAGCTTAAGTAGTCTTGGTTCTTACAATGAATTAGCCTCCATGTTTATGAAGATTGGTGGAGCAGCCTTCGGCTTCATGTTGCCACTTCTTGCAGGTTATATTGCATACTCAATCGCTGAAAAACCAGGTTTGGTTGCAGGTTTCGTAGCTGGTGCTATTGCCAATAGTGGCCTTGCTTTCGGTAAAATTCCTTATGCAGCTGGTGGTGAAGAAACCCTTGCTCTTGCTGGTGTATCATCTGGTTTCTTGGGTGCCCTTGTCGGTGGTTTCCTTGCTGGTGGTGTAGTGCTCGTTCTTCGCAACGCTTTGCGCAACCTTCCAAAATCCCTTCAAGGTTTGAATGCTATCTTGCTCTTACCACTTTTAGGTACAGGACTCACAGGTTTCTTGATGTTCTTCGTCAATATTCCGATGGCAGCTATCAACACAGGTATGAACAATTTCTTATCTGGTCTTGAAGGTAGTTCAGCTATTTTACTTGGACTTGTCCTTGGTGGAATGATGGCAGTTGACATGGGTGGACCTGTCAATAAAGCGGCTTATGTTTTCGGTACTGGTACACTTGCAGCAACTGTCGCAAATGGTGGTTCAGTTGCAATGGCTGCCGTTATGGCTGGTGGTATGGTTCCACCATTGGCAGTATTCGTTGCTACCTTGCTTTACAAAAATAAATTTACTCAAGAAGAGCGCAATTCAGGTTTGACTAACATCGTTATGGGGCTTTCATTCATCACTGAAGGTGCAATTCCGTTTGGTGCTGCTGACCCAGCTCGTGCAATTCCAAGCTTTATCGCAGGTTCTGCCCTTGCAGGTGCCTTGGTTGGTTTGTCAGGCATCCAATTGATGGCTCCACACGGTGGTATCTTCGTAATTGCTCTTACATCTAATCCACTTCTCTACCTTGCTTATGTTGCAATCGGTGCAGTAGTTTCAGGTGTCCTTTACGGAGCACTACGTCAAACTAAATAAGAATATAAAAACCTTGTCTGTTGGCAAGGTTTTTTTCATTTTCACCACAAACTATGGTATAATAATTCTATAACTGTGTATTGGAGAAAAAAGATGGAAATTATTCGCGAAAAAGAATTTGTTAATCAATATCATTTTGATGCTCGTAATCACGAATGGGAAAAAGAAAATGGAGTCCCAGTGACAAAATTGAACGTTGATTTTCAATTGCTCAAGCATAGTCGTGAGGAAAATAAAACATCTATGATTACAATTCTCCGATTTATGATTGTATTGAATCAACATGTTATTTCTGGAGCGATGAGCCAAGCTGTTCACTTGCAAAACCGTTTCGTTGAAGAACCAACTGAATTTACAAACGAAGATAAGCGTGTCTTGGCTGAACCACTTTTGGATATCTTAAAGAGAATGACATATGACGTAACCGAGATTGCATTTGATGCACCTGGTGTGAATTTGGAGATTTAAATGAAAATAGCAGTTATTACGGACAGCTCGGCTGTTTTAAGCGAAACGATTATTTCTGATGAGCGTGTCTTTGTTCTACCAATTTCTGTTACGATTGATGGGGAGTCTTATATAGAAGGACAGAATTTAACAGTATCAGAATTCTATCAAAAAATGGCTGCTTCAGCAGAATTACCAAAAACGAGTCAGCCAAGTTTGATGAAATTGGAAGAAATCCTGTCTCAAGTATCGCAACAAGGATTTACTCATGCAATTGGTCTGTTTTTATCGTCAGGAATTTCAGGTTTTTATCAAAATATTCAGTATTTAGTTGATGAATTTGAAAATCTAACCATTGCAATCCCAGATTCAAAAATTACTTCTGCACCGCTTGGCATGATGGTAGAGAATGTTCTTAGATGGGCTGATGCAGGTCAGGATTTTGAAACGATTTGTGAAAAACTTAACTGTCAAATTGAACAAACCTCTGCTTTTATTATGGTAGATGATTTAGATCATTTGGTAAAAGGGGGACGCTTGTCGAATGCTGCTGCGATTCTGGGAAACCTTTTGAGTATCAAACCAATTCTTTATTTTACTTCCGAAGGGAAGATTGAAGTATACGAAAAAGTTCGTACAGAGAAAAAGGCTGTGAAACGACTTCTTGAAATTTTACAGGAAAAAACTGCGGATGGACACTATCAATTAGCTATTATTCATGCGAATGCACCTGAAAAAGCAGATAATTTCAAGGATTTGTTGGAAGAAGCTGGGGTTACTAGCGAGTTACCAATCGTCACATTTGGATCTGTAATTGGTACTCATTTAGGCGAAGGTGCCATAGCCTTTGGTATTTCACCCATTATTGAATAGGAGTTCTTATGACAATTAATGTGATTATTGCTGGTTTTAAAGGGAAAATGGGATCAACAGCCGTAGAAATGGTCAATGGTGATACAGACCTCTCGTTGGCTGCCTTAGTGGATCCATTTGCAACCGAGACCGAAGTTGGTGGTGTTCCTGTTTTCAAAAACAAGGAAGAAGTTGCGGGCGTGGAAGCGGATGTTTGGGTTGACTTTACAACACCAAAATTTGCTTACGAAAATACTCGTTTTGCTTTAGAAAATGGGTTTGCACCTGTCGTTGGGACGACTGGATTTACTTCGGAAGAAATTGAAGAATTGACAGCTTTGTCTGCTGAAAAAGGTTTAGGTGGATTGATTGCACCAAACTTTGCAATCGGAGCGATCTTGTTAATGCAATTTGCCGCACAAGCAGCTAAGTATTTCCCTAATCTTGAAATTATTGAACTTCACCATGATAAGAAGAAAGATGCACCAAGTGGTACAGCTGTAAAAACAGCCGAGCTGATTTCTCAAGTACGGCCAAACCTGCTTCAGGGTGCTGCAGATGAAGAAGAATTAATTGCTGGAGCTCGTGGCGCAGCATTCGATGGGTTCCGCATTCATTCCGTTCGCTTACCAGGCTTGGTCGCTCACCAAGAGGTCATCTTTGGTGCACAAGGTGAGGGTCTGACAATTCGACATGATTCATATGATCGTATTTCTTTTATGAGTGGTGTTAACCTTGGCATTAAAGAGGTTGTTCATCGCTCACAACTCGTTTATGGTTTGGAACACTTATTATGAAATTAACCAATCTGCCTTCTGAGTTTCAGGAGGCTTTGCCGATTTTAGAGAAAATTAAATCAGCTGGATATGAGGCCTATTTTGTAGGAGGGTCTGTTCGTGACGCAATTCTTGGAAGGCAAATTCATGATGTCGATATTGCCACATCCAGTTATCCGCAAGAAACCAAGCAAATTTTTCCACGCACATTTGACGTTGGCATTGAACACGGAACAGTCTTGGTTTTGGAAGGACAAAAAGAGTATGAAATTACCACCTTTCGGACGGAAGAGGACTATGTTGACTTCCGGCGACCGAGTCAGGTTTCTTTTGTGCGCTCCCTGGAAGAAGATTTGAAACGACGTGATTTCACAGTGAATGCGTTCGCACTTGATGAGGAGTCAACAATCATTGACCTATTTCAAGGGCTTTCTGACTTAGAAAATCATACACTTCGGGCTGTTGGTATTCCGTCCGAACGTTTTAATGAGGATGCCTTACGAATCATGCGGGGCTTTCGTTTTGCAGCAACACTGAACTTTAAAATCGAGGAAATCACTTTTAAAGCAATGGTAGATACTGCACCGCTCTTGGAAAAAATATCTGTAGAACGGATTTTTATCGAATTTGATAAGCTCCTGGTCGCTGAATATTGGCAAAATGGCTTGCGTGCGATGATAGATTCTAAGGCTTATCAGTTCTTGCCTGATTTGGCAGGAAAAGGTGAACAGTTAGAGACCATGTTGACTCGTTTAGATGAGGCTTTCCGATTTTCAACTTCTGAACAAGCTTGGGCCATGCTTTTTATTTGCCTGGAAATTGAAAATATCAAATCTTTCCTAAAAAAATGGAAGACCAGTAATGATTTTCAACGGACGGTTATTCAATTAGTAGAAATATACCACCTGCGGCATGCAGGAACTGTCACAAAACAAATTTGTTTCAAGTATGGCAAAGAATTGCTCTATTTGGTTGAGGAATTGCGTCAAGCTCAAGGTTTCTCTACAGATTTCAAAGCAATAGAAAGAGTTGATCAATCTTTAACAATACATGATAGACACGAAATTGTTGTTAATGGTGGTCATCTCATGCAAGCCTTTGGTCTTAAACCAGGGCCAGTTCTAGGTGAGTTATTAAAAGAAATTGAATTCCAAATTGTTGAGGGGACCTTGGCTAATTCATCTGTAGAAATTATGACATTTGTGAAAGGAATCTTAGATAATGAGTGATTTTATCGTTGAGCATCTTACCAAGTCAGTAGGAGATAAGACGGTCTTTTCTGACCTTTCTTTCATTATTCACCAAGGAGATCGCATTGGGATAATCGGTGTCAATGGAACGGGAAAAACAACTCTCTTGGATGTTTTATCAGGTCGAATTGGATTTGATGGGGATGTATCTCCATTTCGTACAAAAAATACATATAAAATTTCATATTTGACTCAGGAGCCTGTTTTTGATGAGAGTAAAACAGTTTTAGATACGGTTTTATCTTCGGATTTACGCGAAATGCAGTTGATTCGTGAGTACGAGTTGCTCATGTCGAATTATGATGAAGCAAGTCAATCAAAGTTAGAAACTATAATGACTGAAATGGATGCATTAAATGCTTGGGAAATCGAAAGTCAGGTCAAAACGGTTCTTTCAAAGCTAGGCCTTACTGAGTTAAATATGACTGTTTCTGAACTCTCAGGTGGTTTGCGTAGACGTGTTCAATTGGCCCAGGTCCTTCTTGGTCATGCAGACCTTTTATTACTCGATGAACCTACCAACCACTTAGATATTGATACGATTGAATGGTTGACAACGTTTTTAAAAAATACTAAAAAGTCTGTCCTCTTTATTACCCATGATCGCTATTTCTTGGACAATGTTGCAACACGGATTTTTGAGCTAGACCGTGCAAATTTAACTGAATATCAGGGAAATTACCAAGATTATGTGCGCTTAAAAGCTGAACAGGATGAGCGCGACGCAGCTCTTCGTCATAAGAAAGAGCAATTGTACAAGCAGGAACTGGCATGGATGCGAAGACAGCCACAAGCGCGTGCAACAAAGCAACAAGCTCGTATCAATCGTTTTCATGACCTAAAGGGTGATTTAGCTCAGTCAATAGATGACAGTGAGCTGGAATTAAATTTTGAAACCTCACGTATTGGTAAAAAAGTCATCAACTTTGATCACGTCAGCTTTTCGTATCCAGATAAGCCCATTTTATCAGACTTTAATTTACTCATTCAAAATAAGGATCGCATTGGGATTGTCGGAGAAAATGGTAAAGGAAAATCCACCCTTTTGAATCTGATTGCTGGTGAGTTACAAGCAGATAGCGGAAAAGTGGACATTGGGGAAACTATCCGAATCGGCTATTTCTCGCAAACCATCAAAGGATTAGATGAAAGCAAGCGTGTTATCAATTTCTTGCAAGAAGTGGCTGATGAAGCTAAGACAAGTTCTGGCATGGTCTCAATTGCGGAGCTACTAGAACAATTTCTCTTTCCGCGGAATATGCATGGCACGCTGATCGAAAAGTTGTCAGGCGGGGAGAAGAAGCGGCTTTATTTACTCAAAATTCTTTTGCAACGACCAAATGTACTTCTCTTAGATGAGCCAACAAATGATTTGGATATTGCAACCTTGACAGTACTCGAACATTTCTTACAAGGTTTTTCTGGTCCAGTGATTATCGTTAGCCATGATCGGTATTTCCTAGATAAGGTAGCAAATAAAATTTTGGCATTCGAAGATAGCGGTATCGAGACCTTCTTTGGCAACTACACAGACTATTTGGATGAGAAGGCCTTTCTGGCTTCCAGCTCTGCTATTTCGCTAGAAATGCCAAAGGAAAAAACAGAAAAGGTCAAGGCAAGCAAGAAGCGGATGTCCTATTTTGAGAAGCAGGAATGGGCAAGTATTGAAGATGAAATCACTAGTTTAGAAGATCGAATTCAGGTGATTGAATCGGAAATGCTCACTTGCGGAAGTGATTTTACAAAGTTGTCCGACTTGCAAAAGGAGTTGGAAGAGAAAAATAATTCTCTATTGGAAAAATATGAGCGTTATGAATACTTAAGTGAATTGGAGGGCTAGATGAAAATTCTTGTCATTTCCTATATGGTCATTTATCTGCTAGTTACGTTGGTTTCAGCCTTATTTAGTTATTTTAAAACAAGAAGGATGAATGGACTCAGACTTGTTTTGACAGTCTTGTCTATGATATTACTAGCCATAACCCTTTATTTTTATGCTCAATCCTATCATGATTTGCAAATGCTCGGGTTTGCATTAGGATTTACCTTTATCTCGACCTTATTTTTATATAATGGTACCAAAGAAGGCAGTCAATTTGCGACTGTGATGCTATTTTCCGTGGGTCGATTTATTTTGCATATTCAATTTATTATCTTGCTCTATCTTTTTCGATAGGGCTTCTTATTTTTAAAATATTATAAATACGGTTCTTTGGAATAAAAGCTATTGCATAGAAATGATAATCTTGAAGAAAGGATTATTTTATCCATGAAAAGGCTTTACGCAAATGTTTGCATTGTGGTATAATTGTAAAAAAAAGATTTTAGGAGTATCTTATGTCTAAAAAAATCATCGGAATTGACCTTGGGGGAACTTCTGTTAAATTAGCGATTTTGACTACCGAAGGTGAAATTCAAGAAAAATGGTCTATCAAAACAAATATTTTAGATGAGGGAAGCCATATTGTTCCTGATATCATTGACAGCATCAAACATCGTTTTGAAACATATGGTTTAACGAAAGAAGATTTTCTTGGTGTTGGTATGGGGTCTCCAGGTGTCGTTGATAGCGAAGCTGGTACTGTTATCGGTGCCTATAACCTCAATTGGAAAACCTTACAATTGGTTAAAGATCAGTTTGAATCTGCCCTCGGCTTACCTTTTTTCATTGACAATGATGCCAACGTAGCGGCTCTTGGTGAACAATGGGTTGGTGCAGGAAATAACAATCCGAATGTTGTCTTCATGACTCTTGGTACAGGTGTCGGTGGCGGTGTCATTGCTGCAGGAAACTTGATTCGTGGAGTCAAAGGTGCTGGTGGTGAATTGGGCCATATCACAGTTGACTTTGATGCACCATTTGCATGTACTTGTGGTAAAAAAGGTTGTTTGGAAACTGTTGCTTCAGCAACAGGTATTGTGAATTTGACACGCCGTTATGCTGAAGAATACGCAGGTGATGCCAAACTGAAACAATTGATTGACGATGGAGAAGAAGTTACTGCAAAAGATGTGTTCGACTTAGCTAAAGAAGGTGACGATTTGGCACTAATTGTTTACCGTCATTTTTCAAATTACCTTGGTGTTGCTTGTGCAAATATTGCAGCAGTTTTAAATCCAGCCTACATTGTTCTTGGTGGTGGTGTTTCAGCTGCAGGTGAATTCCTATTAGATGGTGTTCGTAATGTATTTGCCGACAATAGCTTCCCACAAATTAAGGAAAGTACACAAATCGTCTTGGCAACACGTGGCAATGATGCAGGTGTATTAGGCGCAGCATCACTTGTATTAAAATAATTGTTAGAAGCAGGGGAAACTCTGCTTTTTTTAATCCGCTGTGACAATTTCCTTATATACATATATTGAAAAATGTAGTATTTAAGCCTACAATGAAAGTGTAAAGAGAAAGGAGTGTCACCTTATGAAACAGGTAAACATGTCTAAAATAATCAACTATCTGACTATTCTTGGTTTATTGATTTTGTTATCTGCCTTTTTCCTTGATAACTGGATTCGAGACTGGTTATTCCTGTCTAGCTGGGGAAACGTAGCAACCATGTTGATTCTCCCTCTGCTGGGTACTCTAATTCTTATACTATCTATCTACTATAAAAAATTGTGGACTGGTTTATTCAGTATCTCTTTAATTATCTCATTTACTTTGATATTCGGTATTGGCTACTTTATATTTGGTCCCTAGAAGGATTTTCTTATGAGTGTGACACTATTAAAACGGTTAAATTTAGGCTTGTACAGCGTTGCAGCATTTCTCATTGTCATGCTATTTTTACCAATAGGTCAATGGTTTGACATTGTAAATGTGAATTTCAAACTAACATTTTTCATCATTCCCTTTTTCGGTCTAGCCAGTTTACCAACGGCTATTTACAATAAAAATATTCGCAAGATATTATTGAGTACCTTCTTGGTTGTTTTGTATTTTATATTGTTCAGTCTAGTAACTGCCCTTTCTGGTCTATTTCAGCTCGATCTCTACCCCTTGCTGTATAAATGAGGACTCCTGTTCAAAACTGGAGTTTTTTGCTAAGATTTGCTATACTAAAACTATGACAAAAGCAGATAGTATTTTTAAAGAAAACATTCGTAAGATTATGGAAGAGGGCGTTTTTTCAGAAAATGCTCGCCCCCGTTACAAGGATGGAAATGTAGCCAATTCCAAATACATTACTGGTTCCTTTGCAGAGTATGACTTGGCCAAGGGCGAGTTCCCTATTACTACATTAAGACCGATCCCAATCAAGTCATCCATTAAAGAAATTCTCTGGATTTACCAAGACCAGACCAATGACTTGTCTGTTTTACAAGAAAAGTACGGTGTCCAGTATTGGAATGACTGGGAAGTGGAAGGAACCGGCACGATTGGCGAACGCTATGGTGCTATTGTTAAGAAGCATGACATCATTTCCAAGATTCTCAAACAATTGGAAGAAAATCCTTGGAATCGCCGCAATGTCATTTCGTTATGGGACTATGAGGCTTTTGACCAATCTGCAGGTCTGTTGCCATGTGCCTTTCAGACCATGTTTGACGTTCGACGAGTGGATGGGGACATTTATCTGGACGCAACCCTTACTCAACGCTCAAATGATATGTTGGTTGCCCATCATATCAATGCGATGCAGTATGTAGCCCTTCAGATGATGATTGCTAAACATTTCGGCTGGAAGGTTGGGAAGTTTTTCTATTTCATCAACAATCTTCATATCTATGACAACCAGTTTGAACAAGCTGAAGAATTGCTACGTCGGACTCCTTCAGAAGTTGAGCCTCGTTTAGTGCTCAACGTCCCAGACGGAACAAATTTTTTTGATATTAAAGCAGAAGATTTTGAGTTGGTGGACTACAATCCAGTTAAACCGCAGTTAAAATTCGATTTAGCAATTTAACGGGATTAGCAGTGAAGACTTCGATCTTTTACCTCGCTTCTTTATTTTTAGACTCGGGCTGAAACAGTCTATACTCAGACTGTTTCACTCTCCAAGTATTCTTTGAGTACTGCTACATTTTTAGAGCTATAAAAATTTGCACTAGACCTACTTGGAAAGTGCATTTTTTGTGAATTTTTGATAGAATGATAGGACGGAAAGTGAGAGAAAATGACAAAAAAGATTGTTGCTATTTGGGCTCAAGATGAAAATGGATTGATTGGAAAAGGCGATAAACTACCTTGGTCCTTGCCCGCTGACTTAGCTCATTTTAAAGAAACGACAACTGGTCACACGATGGTGATGGGACGTATAACTTTTGATGGTATGGGCAAGCGTGCACTTCCAAATCGTCACACTATCGTTTTGACAAAGGATCAATCATATGTAGCGGAAAATGATCGGGTTACAGTTGTTCATAGTGTGGAGGAAGTGTTGGATTGGTATGCACATCAAGAGCAGACTTTATTTGTAATTGGTGGGAGTCAGATTTTTATGGCATTTGCGGCATATATCGACCAATTGATTGTGACAGATATTCATGGTCAATTTGATGGAGATACTTTCTTTCCGAAAGATTTTCCGATGGAACAATTTTGCCTGCAGAAGAAAACACTCCGATTAAAAGATGAGGAAAATCCATTTGATTTTACTATAAAAACCTACGAAAGAAGAGAAAGTTAGGCATGGAGAGAAGTTTATTCGGTTTATTTACAGCGTTTCTCTGCGGTATATGCGTTCTTTGTGCTGTTCAAGCCTTTAGAAAGAAACGTTTTGGTCTGGCTATTTTATTTTTACTGAATGCTTTTACCAATTTGGTTAATAGTATTCATGCAATTTATGGCTTTTTATTCAGATAAGATATATGAAAGAGGAAACACATGGCTGTCAAGCATACACAAGAGCTTATCTATTGCTCATTTTGTGGTAAAAACCAAGAAGAAGTTAAAAAAATTATTGCAGGAAATAATGTTTTCATTTGTAATGAGTGTGTTGAGTTAGCTCAAGAAATCATTCGTGAAGAATTGGCTGAAGAAGTACTGACAGATTTGGCAGACACACCAAAGCCACAAGAATTACTCAATATTTTAAACAATTATGTCATTGGACAAGATCGTGCTAAACGTGCATTGGCAGTGGCTGTTTATAATCACTACAAACGTATTAATTTCCAAGATAGTCGTGATGAAAATGATGTTGATTTGCAAAAATCTAACATCTTGATGATTGGCCCGACTGGTTCAGGAAAAACCTTCCTAGCTCAGACCTTGGCTAAAAGTTTGAATGTCCCGTTTGCTATTGCTGATGCGACCGCTCTTACTGAGGCTGGTTATGTGGGTGAAGATGTTGAAAATATTTTACTTAAATTATTGCAGGCAGCAGATTTTAACATTGACCGTGCTGAAAGGGGTATCATCTATGTGGATGAAATTGATAAAATTGCCAAAAAAGGTGAAAATGTGTCCATTACCCGTGACGTCTCGGGTGAAGGTGTCCAACAAGCTCTCTTAAAAATTATTGAAGGAACCGTTGCTAGTGTACCTCCACAAGGTGGACGAAAACACCCTAATCAAGAAATGATTCAAGTCGATACGAAAAACATTCTTTTCATCGTTGGCGGTGCGTTTGATGGTATCGAGGAAATTGTTAAGCAACGATTAGGAGAGAAAATCATTGGTTTTGGTCAAAACAATCGTGCTATTGATGAAAAAGAATCATACATGCAACATATCATTGCTGATGATATTCAAAAATTTGGTATTATTCCTGAGTTGATTGGACGATTACCTGTTTTGGCAGCCTTAAACCAATTAACGACAGAGGATTTGATTCGTATTTTGACTGAGCCGAAGAATGCTTTGGTAAAACAGTACCAAACTCTTTTATCCTACGATAATGTGGAGTTAGAATTTGACCAGGATGCCTTGGAGGAAATTGCCAAAAAGGCTATTGAACGGAAAACAGGTGCACGGGGACTTCGTTCGATTATTGAAGAAACCATGATGGATGTGATGTTTGAAGTTCCTAGTCAAGAGAATGTAAAACGTGTTCGTGTTACAAAAGATGCAGTAGATGGTAAGGAAAAACCTTTGCTAGAAACTGCTTAAATAAGTACAATAAGGGGTGATAGGTTTTGACTTTCTCCCCTTCTTTATGAAAGGTACAAAATGGAAATCAATACACATAATGCTGAAATTCTGCTTAGTGCGGTTTCGAAAGCCCAATATCCAGAAGACGACCTTCCGGAAATCGCCCTTGCTGGACGATCAAACGTTGGGAAGTCTTCCTTTATAAATACCCTCTTAGGTAGAAAAAATCTTGCTCGTACATCAGGAAAGCCTGGAAAAACTCAACAACTTAATTTTTATAACATAGATGATAAAATTCGTTTTGTGGATGTTCCAGGTTATGGTTATGCAAAAGTTTCAAAAACGGAGCGTGCCAAGTGGGGCAAAATGATTGAAGAATATTTGACAACAAGAGAGAATTTACGGGTTGTTGTTAGCTTAGTGGATATGCGTCATGAGCCTTCAGCTGATGACGTTCAGATGTATGATTTCTTGAAATATTATGACATTCCTGTTATTATTGTGGCAACGAAGGCTGATAAAATACCGCGTGGCAAGTGGAACAAACACGAATCAATGATCAAGAAAAAGTTGGACTTTGATATGAAGGATCAATTTGTTGTGTTTTCTTCTGAAACTCGTCATGGCTATGATCAGGCTTGGGATGCAATCTTGAAAAATATCTAATTTATAGACAGGAGAAAAGCCATGGAACGTACATTCTTCATTATCAAACCGGATGCTCTTGAGCGAGGATTGGTAGGACAAATTCTTACACGTATTGAGCGTAGAGGATTCAAGATTCGTGATTTGAAGATGCTGACTGCAACAGAAGCATTAATTGCGCAACATTATGATCATTTGACTGACAAACCTTTCTTTCCGCAATTGGTTCAATATATGACTAGTGGTCCTGTCATTGCTGGGATTTTGGAAGGTCCAGAAGTGATCAAATCATGGAGAGATATGATGGGTGCTACTAATCCGGTCAATGCACTTCCAGGAACTATTCGTGGGGATTTTGCAACGGCACCAGTTGGCGGAATGGTAGAGAATGTTGTACATGGATCAGATTGCTCAGAAGCAGCTGAACGTGAAATTTCTTTATGGTTAGGACAATAGCAGAGTAGGCACCTATATTTCTAGGTGTTTTTCTTATGGAAAGTTCTAGCCAAATCTGATATAATGAAGAGTATTATACCCTTGTAAAGGATGAAACATGAATTTAGAAGAATTAAAAAAACGACAGGAGAAAATCCGTAATTTCTCCATTATTGCCCACATTGACCATGGCAAATCAACCTTGGCTGACCGCATACTCGAAAAGACAGAAACAGTTTCTAGTCGTGAAATGCAGGCTCAATTGTTAGATAGCATGGATTTGGAGCGTGAACGTGGCATAACCATTAAGCTAAATGCTATTGAGCTTAACTATACTGCCAAAGATGGAGAAACCTATATCTTCCATTTGATAGACACTCCAGGACACGTTGACTTTACCTATGAAGTTTCTCGTTCGCTTGCTGCCTGTGAAGGAGCAATTCTGGTAGTTGATGCAGCCCAAGGCATTGAAGCACAAACACTTGCAAATGTTTATTTGGCTCTGGATAATGATCTTGAAATCTTGCCAGTCATTAATAAGATTGATCTACCAGCTGCAGATCCTGAGCGTGTTCGTCAAGAAATTGAAGATGTCATTGGTTTGGACGCTTCGGAAGCGGTTCCGGCTTCAGCTAAATCAGGAATTGGTATTGAGGAGATTCTTGAACAAATCGTAGAGAAAGTTCCCGCTCCAACAGGTGATGTTGAAGCCCCATTGCAGGCCTTAATTTTTGACTCTGTCTATGATCCCTATCGCGGGGTCATCCTCCAAGTCCGTATTGTTAATGGGTTTGTAAAGCCTGGTGATACCATCCAAATGATGAGCAATGGCAAGACCTTCGATGTTACGGAAGTCGGAATTTTTGCACCAAAAGCTATTGGCCGTGATTTCCTAGCAGTTGGAGATGTTGGTTATATCGCAGCTTCTATCAAGACCGTGGCAGATACCCGTGTCGGTGATACGGTGACCTTAGCGGAAAATCCAGCTAGCGAACCACTAGCAGGCTACAAGCAGATGAACCCAATGGTCTTCGCTGGAATCTATCCAATTGACTCCAACAAGTATAATGACCTCCGTGAAGCCCTGGAAAAGCTCCAGCTCAACGATGCCAGCTTGCAGTTCGAACCTGAAACATCGCAGGCCCTCGGCTTTGGTTTCCGTTGTGGCTTCTTAGGTCTCTTGCACATGGATGTTATTCAAGAACGGATAGAGCGTGAATTTAACATTGACCTCATCATGACAGCACCGTCGGTAGTTTACCATATTAACATGACGGACGGTGAAACGATTGATGTAGCCAACCCCTCAGAATTCCCAGATCCTACAAAAATTGCAAGTATTGAGGAGCCTTATGTTAAGGCACAAATCATGGTGCCACAGGAATATGTCGGTGCGGTCATGGAATTGGCCCAACGCAAACGTGGTGACTTTGTGACAATGGATTATATCGATGATAATCGTGTCAATGTTATCTACCAAATTCCACTTGCGGAGATTGTCTTTGATTTCTTTGATAAACTCAAGTCATCTACTCGTGGATACGCTAGCTTTGACTATGAAATTTCTGAATATCGTTCATCTAAGTTAGTGAAAATGGATATTCTCTTGAACGGTGACAAGGTAGATGCCCTCAGCTTTATCGTCCACAAGGAATTTGCTTACGAACGTGGGAAAATCATCGTGGACAAACTCAAGAAAATCATCCCTCGTCAACAGTTTGAAGTGCCAATCCAAGCTGCAATCGGTCAAAAAATCGTTGCCCGTAGCGACATCAAGGCTCTTCGGAAGAACGTTTTGGCCAAGTGTTATGGTGGTGACGTTTCCCGTAAACGCAAACTCCTAGAAAAACAAAAAGCCGGTAAAAAACGGATGAAAGCCATCGGCTCTGTCGAAGTTCCACAAGAAGCCTTCCTCAGTGTTCTCAGTATGGATGAAGACGATAAGAAATAATCTTGATATAAAGAAACACTCCTGCATTTTGTTGCAAGAGTGTTTTCTCTTATTTTCGTTTCATTTCACCTTGTGGGTAGTAAGTCCCTTCAGGCATATCATTGATGAAAACATGTATGGCTTCTTTGGGTGCGTTGGTATTACGAGATACAACCTCAGTTACTTCACGTGCAAGAGCAATCTTTTGTTCTTCTGTGCGTCCTTCAAACAAATCAATACGTACAAATGGCATATATTTCCTCCTTTATTTTTCGTTTATTGTACCATAGTTTTTAGGATTCTCCAAAGATATTTCTACAAATTATTGTAAATAAGTTTGCTAATTTGATATAATATTATTAGGAGTGTTCAAGGAGAAGAAGTATGTTTAAGAGAAAAAATTTACAAGCAAATATTGATTTTTTAACGAATAAAAAACGCAAATTTTTTAATCGTAAAACAGGTGCCATTTTAGGTGGTGTTGTCGTAACAGCCTTAGCGGTATCATATCTTACAACTGCCAAACTTCCAGCTAAAGAACAGATTTTTGAAAAAAATATTGAAACTGTTTTGCAAGAATTTAATGATGCTGGTTTTGGAAATGTTCAAACTGTGAAGATAAGCGATTTAGAGTATGGAAAAGTTTCTGAAATAACTTTTGTTGAAACCGTATCAGTCGATGGCGAGTAATGGAAAGAAGGAAGTGTAGCAAAAGATACTCCGATTGAAATTACCTACCATAGTGCTATGAAAGATGCTATGGAACCTCAGCTTACTGAAAATGGTAATATAAAGGATGTTGAAAAAGAATTTATTCAATTAGGATTTGAAAATATCACATTAACACCAATATTATTGGTTGCTGAAGGAAACGAAAAAAAGAAAGATATTGTGGATAGTATCAAGATTGGCTCATATGACTATCAGCTTGGTTATTTTTATTCAAAGAGTTTACCAGTCACTTTAACATACTTTGATGTGAGCAATGACAATGTAAAAATACCTGAAAATATGTCAAAAGGATCTAGTAAATCAGAAATTGAAAAACAGTTAAAATCAGCAGGATTTGTTAATATAACCCTAACACCGAAAGCTGATAAAGATAAAACCATGCACGAGAAGATCCAGTCAATCATGTTAGATGGAAAGGAATTAAAGCTAGATACAAAACAAGAAATAGTGGTTAAGAAAAATGTCCCTATCACAGTGACTTACTCTGATTTTTCTAGTTTTGCAGAACTACCAAATGCTATTTCAACTACGACAGTCTTTGATACAAAGAAATTATTTACAGATGGTGGTTTTTCACAGGTTTCTGAACAAGCAACTGAAACAAATGATATTTCTAAAAATGGGCAAATGATTGCAGTTGAAATTGATGGGAAAGATTTTAATAGCATTAACGATAAAGTAATAACAAAAAACAGTAAGGTAATCATAAAATATTGGAATGCAGAAAAAGCAATCGCTGAGAAGGCTCGCAAGGAAGAGGAAGCTCGGCTTGCTGCCGAAGCCCAAAAAGTAGCAGAAGCGCAAAGAATACTAGAATCACAGGCACAAGCACAAAGTCAAATACAGCAGTTCGCTGGAACACAATCTGGAAGTGTCTATTATAAAAATTGTACCGCAGTACGGAATGCTGGAGCAGATCCAATTTATCGTGGAGATCCAGGTTACGGGAGTCACTTAGACCGTGATGGGGATGGAGTTGGATGTGAGTAAGATTTTTTCAAAGTAAAAATTAGGTAGTATTCATGGATTAGACAAGCTCGGTTGAGCTTGTTTTTCTATTTCCCATAAACTCCAATTTATGATAGAATGAAAGGAGTGAAATTTTAAGATTGGAATGAGAAAAGTGGCTCAATTATATTATAAATATGGGACAATGAACTCAGGTAAGACTATTGAAATTCTCAAGGTTGCCCACAACTATGAAGAACAAGGAAAACCTGTTGTTATCATGACATCTGCGCTTGATACCCGTGATGCATTTGGTGTTGTATCCAGTCGAATTGGCATGCGACGTGAAGCAGTAGCTATTGACGATGAGATGGATATTTTTGCTTTTATCGAAAAAATGGAACCCCGACCTTATTGTGTTCTGATTGATGAAGCTCAATTTCTTCGACGTCATCATGTATATGCTCTTGCGCGTGTTGTAGATGAACTGGATGTACCTGTTATGGCTTTCGGTCTTAAAAATGATTTTCGAAATGAACTGTTTGAAGGTTCCCAACATTTGCTCTTATTGGCTGATAAATTAGATGAAATCAAAACAATCTGCCAATATTGTTCTAAAAAAGCGACAATGGTTTTGAGAACGCAGGATGGAAAACCTACTTATGAAGGAGAACAAATCCAAATTGGCGGCAATGAAACCTACATTCCTGTCTGTCGCAAACATTATTTTTCACCAGAAATAAAATAATCATTTAGTTAATGGACTGAATGTACGTAAAAGAAATTTTAGCGTGAGTTTCATTCCAAACAATTTTTAGAAAAAACTGAATACGGGCTACGAACTGTGCCTGTTTCATGACCTACATATTACAGAAAGGAATTGAACACGCCCTACAAGCTGTGTCAAAAAGATAATTTTTCCAAGTGTTTATAACACTTGGTCAAAATTCCTATTTTGACTGTGCTTGCTTAACGGGCTTTGTATCTTAAAGGAATTGAACACGCCCTACAAGCTAACTGGAAGTGTGTTCGGTCAAATATTTAGAAAGGAATCGAATACGGGCTACGAACTGTGCCTGTTTCATGACCTACATATTACAGAAAGGAAATGAACACGCCCTACAAGCTGTGTCAAAAAGATAATTTTTCCAAGTGTTTATAACACTTGGTCAAAATTCCTATTTTGACTGTGCTTGCTTAACGGGCTTTGTATCTTAAAGGAATTGAACACGCCCTACAAGCTAACTGGAAGTGTGTTCGGTCAAATATTTAGAAAGGAATCGAATACGGGCTACGAACTGTGCAAAAAAGATAGTTTTTTCTAGGACGCTTTCGTCCTTCGTCAAAACTCCTATTTTTGCTTTGTTCGTTTAACGCCCTTAATATCTTAAAATTATGAACATCTACGATCAATTACAGGCGGTGGAAGACCGCTATGAGGAACTTGGTGAATTGTTGTCTGACCCAGATGTAGTCAGCGATACCAAGCGTTTTATGGAGTTATCTAAGGAAGAATCTGCAACTCGTGATACGGTTACAGCTTACCGTGAATATAAGACTGTACTTCAAAATATTGTCGATGCAGAAGAGATGATTAAGGAATCTTCTGGTGATGCTGACCTGGAGGAAATGGCTAAGGAAGAACTTAAACAAGCTAAGGCTGATAAAGAGGCTTACGAAGAAAAGCTCAAAATTCTTCTTTTACCAAAAGACCCTAACGATGACAAAAATATCATCTTGGAAATCCGTGGTGCCGCAGGTGGTGATGAAGCCGCCCTCTTTGCTGGAGACCTTTTGACCATGTATCAAAAGTATGCAGAAGGTCAAGGCTGGCGTTTTGAAGTCATGGAGGCTTCTTATAATGGTGTCGGCGGTATCAAGGAAGTGGTTGCCATGGTCTCTGGTCAATCCGTTTATTCAAAACTCAAGTATGAATCAGGAGCTCACCGTGTCCAACGTGTCCCTGTGACAGAAAGCCAAGGTCGTGTCCATACCTCAACAGCAACCGTTCTCATCATGCCAGAAGTTGAAGAAGTGGAATATGACATCGATCCAAAAGATCTTCGTGTCGATATTTACCACGCATCTGGTGCTGGTGGACAGAACGTCAACAAGGTTGCAACTGCCGTGCGTATCGTTCACTTGCCAACCAACATCAAGGTAGAAATGCAGGAAGAACGGACCCAGCAGAAAAACCGTGAAAAGGCAATGAAAATTATCCGTGCCCGTGTTGCGGACCACTTTGCACAGATTGCCCAAGATGAGCAGGATGCAGAGCGTAAATCAACTATCGGTACAGGTGACCGTTCAGAGCGTATCCGTACCTACAACTTTCCACAAAACCGTGTGACAGACCACCGTATCGGCTTGACCTTGCAAAAGCTGGATACTATCTTGTCAGGTAAGATGGATGAAGTCGTAGATGCCCTTGTTCTCTACGATCAAACGCAAAAACTAGAAGAGCTTAACAAATAATGAATTACGCTCAATTATTTGCAGCATACGAAGAACAATTAGTCGCAATCGGTGAAGAGGCAGAATCCCTGTCCTTCACCTTTCGTGGCTTAAAGGGATTGAACTTTACGGAATTTCTCCTCCTGCTCCGTCAGGAAGTCACACCGACTGACAAAGAAGAGATTGATGCGATTTTTCAGCAACTTTCCCAGCACCGACCTGCCCAATACATTATCAGCAAGGCTGATTTTCATGGCTTGGAGTTCGTGGTAGATGAGCGAGTCTTGATTCCAAGACCTGAAACGGAAGAATTAGTCGATTTGATTTTGCAGGAAAATATTGGAGCAGATTTGCGTATCTTAGACATCGGTACAGGAAGCGGTGCCATAGCTATTTCCCTTGCAAAAGCTAGACCTGATTGGGAAGTGGTAGCGGTGGATATTTCAGAGGATGCCTTAGCAGTGGCTCAGGAAAATGCAAGAAATAACCAAGTCTCTGTCCACTTTCTAGAATCGGATGTCTTGCAAGCTGTGACAGGGAAATTTGACATCATTGTTTCCAACCCACCATATATCTCGCAAGATGACACAGATGAAGTTGGGCTCAATGTATTGACTTCTGAGCCCCATCTGGCCTTATTTGCGGAAGAAAACGGCATGGCTATTTATAGACAAATTGCGGAGCAAGCAGGGGCATTCTTGAAGAAAAATGGAAAACTCTACTTTGAAATTGGCTATAAACAAGGGCAAGACCTAACCGACTTACTTACTCTGCATTTCCCCAAAAAGCGAATTCGAGTCCTCAAAGACCAATTTGGACAGGATAGAAAGGTTGTAGCGGATGATAATGGATAAACTCCGAAAAATTCTAACTAGTGGAGGGGCTGTCGTTCTTCCCACTGAAACAGTCTATGGACTGTTTGCCCAAGCTTTAAATGAAGAGGCGGTCAATAGTGTCTATCAGTTGAAACAGCGCCCTAGGGACAAGGCAATGAACTTAAATGTCTCAAATCTGAACGATATTAATTTTTTCAGTCAAAATACACCCTTTTTTCTGGAAAAACTGTATAATAGGTTTATGCCAGGACCGCTAACGATTATCCTAAAAGCGAATGACAATGTTCCTTTTTGGGTTAATTCTGGACTGGATACTGTTGGATTCCGTGTACCTAATCACGTAAAAACCTTACAATTGATTTCTGAGACTGGTCCACTTATTGGACCGTCCGCCAACATTTCAGGAAATGAAAGTGGCAAGAAGTTTTCGGACATCCAGGCACAATTTTCAGTTGATTTGCCTGGCATTGAGGACGACCAAGCCTTGACAGGCATTGATTCAACGATTTTGGACCTTTCTGGACAGAAAGCGCGGATTTTGCGTCAAGGTGCAATAAGTCGTGAGCTCATTCAAAAAGAAATACCTGAAATTGAATTCGAGGATTGAAGAATGTTTCGAGTAGATGAATAGGTTCATTCACATATTTAAACCATCATTTATATCTAAGAAATTCAAATATAAGTTTTTTGCTAACACTAGGGATGCCAATCTGACAAGTCGCATAACCATTATATCAAGCACTAATAAAGGAGAAACGCATATGATTTTTGATAAAGTTGACTTTAAAAACTTCGATAAAGAGGTTTGGGATGCTATTCAAGCTGAAGAAAAACGCCAACAAAATAATATCGAATTGATCGCGTCTGAAAACGTTGTTTCTAAAGCTGTTATGGCAGCTCAAGGTTCTATTTTGACCAATAAGTATGCTGAAGGCTATCCAGGCCGTCGTTACTATGGCGGTACGGAATGCGTTGACGTAGTTGAAAGTTTAGCTATTGAACGTGCTAAAGAAATTTTCGGTGCAAAATTTGCTAATGTTCAGCCACACTCAGGAAGCCAGGCCAATTGTGCTGCCTACATGGCCTTGATTGAGCCAGGAGACACTGTTATGGGAATGGACTTAGCAGCAGGTGGTCACTTGACTCACGGTGCATCAGTTAGCTTTTCAGGACAAACTTACAACTTTGTCGCTTACAATGTTGACGAAGAAACTGGCTTGCTTGATTACGCTGCCATTTTAGAACAAGCAAAAGAAGTACAACCAAAATTGATTGTAGCAGGTGCTTCAGCCTATGCTCGTACGATTGACTTTGCTAAATTCCGTGAGATTGCTGATGCAGTTGGTGCAAAATTGATGGTGGATATGGCACATATTGCTGGACTAGTAGCTGCTGGCCTCCATCCAAACCCGGTTCCGCATGCTCATATCACTACTACAACAACACATAAAACTCTTCGTGGTCCTCGTGGTGGATTGATTTTGACGAATGACGAAGAACTTATTAAGAAAATCAACTCAGCCATTTTCCCTGGAATTCAAGGTGGTCCATTAGAGCATGTTATTGCTGCAAAAGCCGTATCTTTCAAAGAAGTTTTGGACCCAGCTTTCAAAGACTATGCTCAAAAAGTGATTGAAAACAGCAAGGCCATGGCTGAAGTCTTCCTTGCAAACCCTAACTTTAAAGTCATCACAGGAGGAACAGACAACCATCTCTTCCTAGTTGACGTGACAAAAGTCGTTGAAAACGGTAAGGTTGCTCAGCATCTCCTCGATGAAGTAAATATAACACTTAATAAAAATTCAATTCCTTATGAAAAACTTTCACCATTCAAGACAAGTGGTATCCGCATCGGCTCAGCAGCTATTACAGCCCGTGGTTTTGGTGTTGAAGAAGCTCGTAAGGTTGCTCAATTAACAATTAAAGCACTTGAAAATGCTGAGAATGATGCAGTTCTTGAAGAAGTTCGCCAAGAAGTTCGTGCTTTAACAGATCAATTCCCTCTTTACGAAAAATAAAATATGGATATATTTGTTAAAAAAGCTATTATACATCAATTTAGTCCCGATGATACAGAGCTGGTCCTTGCCGACCAGCTTTTGACTGTTAGTCCCAAAATAGAAGAATATTTGCGCAAAAAAATTGAACGTGTTTTTTCTGATGAGGCTAAAACAGGTCAATTCAATTCTGAGAATCCCTTTCTAGATCATCTAAAGGGTGATTTGTTGTCGAATTCAGTAAAGATTGCTAATTTCTGGAAAGAAGAATTTTCAATTTCTGAGAATTTAAAAACCAATGACCTCATTTTCATAGAGTTTGAACGAAATGGTGTTGAACATTTTGCTTTTTTGAGAATCTCACTGCGTGAAAATCTCGCCCACATTGGTCTGGAAAGCGGAAGTCCTTTAAAAATCACCCAGAATAATTTACCTGGAGCAGGTTCAGCACCTGATGAAGCTTTGATTGTTAATCTTCAAACGCGGAAGTATCATTTGATTGAGAAAAGAATCAAACACAATGGAGCCTTCCTCAATTATTTCTCAGATAATCTTCTGCAAGTCACACCAGCTATTTCTGCAAAGAAATCAATCAAAGCAGTAGAGCAAACTGCACAGAAGATTGCTGACAATTTCCATCAAGGAGATTTTCAATTTCAATCGAAAGTCAAATCAGCTATTTTCAACAATTTGGAAGAAGATAATGAGCTTTCTCCAGAAAAATTGGCTGATCAGTTATTCGATAACAACCTGACTGCTCGTTTAAATTTCGTCGATCAACTGAAAGAGGTCATACCTGATAAGATTTCATTTGATGAGATTGATAGTAGTCGTCAACTCAAGAAATTTGAAAACCAAAAGCTTTCTTTATCAAATGGCATTGAATTGATTGTACCTAACGCAATCTATGAGGATGCTGAATCTGTTGAGTTTATTCAAAATGAAAACGGAACCTATTCGATCCTCATCAAAAATATTGAAGATATAAAGAGTAAGTAAATGAAAAAACTGAGACGCATTCTAGTGATGCTTTTATTGATTTTTCTTGGCTATAAAGGTTTCCAGACCTATCACGCTGTCAAGCAAGTAATGGCTTATCAAACAATGGTACAAGAAGTACTAGCTGAAAATGATACACCTGCTAACGAAGAATTGGTTTTGTCCATGATTTATACAGAAACAAAAGGATTAGAAGCTGATGTCATGCAATCTAGTGAGTCCGCAACAGGTTATACGAATACGATCACAGATAGCAAAGAAAGTATTCGCCAAGGTGTAATCTATCTCACTGAAAATTTGCAACTGGCAGAAGAAAAAGGGGTAGAAGTCTGGACAGCAGTTCAAGCCTATAATTTTGGGCCAGCCTATATTGACTATATCGCAGAACATGGTGGAGAACATACGCTGCCCTTGGCAAAAGAATATTCGAAGACTGTCGTTGCTCCTAGTTTAGGTAATACAACAGGGGAAACTTATACCTATTATCATCCTTTAGCATTGCTCAGTGGTGGAAAATTATATGTAAATGGCGGCAATATTTATTATGCAAGACAGGTTCAGTTCAATATGCGACTCATGCAATTCTTTAATTTTTTCTGATGACATACAAAAACTCGTTGAAGTTCAATGAGTTTTTTAGTTAGTCCAAAAATTGTTAACGATAACAAAATTTTCCCTAAAGTGGTATAAATTGACAGTAAAACCTGATACAGAGCAGTTTTTCATGATTTTTTAGCTGTTTGAAATTAACCAACAAATATGATATTATCATTTTGCAACCGTTTGCATTTGGCGAATGATTTAATTTTGAAAAAAAGGAGAGTACTTATTCCTCTACAGTTGATTGCTAGGTTCAAGGTCATCAACTGTAGATATATTTTTTCAAGAAAATGCGAACGTTTTCTTATTATTTTTTATGAGGTTTATATGGCTTATCAAAGTCAAAGTAAGAGAATACTATCCAAACTGGTAAAAAAAGCGGTTGGTGTTACCCTGATTTTATCCATGTTTGCTGGAATTGAACAGGCATTCACAATCACTTCAGTAAATGGTGAAACAATCGTTGCCAGCTCCAACCAGCAGGTTTCAATGAAAGACGGGACTGTTTTACATGCTTGGTGTTGGTCGTTTAATGCTATCAAAGAAAATATGGCGGCCATTAAAGAAGCAGGCTATACAAGTGTTCAAACATCTCCAATCAATGCTGTTGTAGTTGGAAATGGCGGTGATAAGAAATTTACAAATCAATGGTACTATCATTATCAACCAACTGCCTATACGATTGGTAACTATCAGCTTGGAACTGAAGCTGAATTTATCGAGATGAACCGTGTCGCAGAACAATACGGTATTAAGATTATTGTTGATGCGGTATTAAACCATACCACATCTGACTATTCTAAAGTAAGTTCTGAAATAAAGTCCATCAATAATTGGACTCATGGAGCTGATAGAATTTCAAATTGGAATAGTCGTGAAGAAGTGACTCAAAAATCCTTGCTAGGTCTTTGGGAATTGAATACTCAAAATCCAGAAGTACAACAGTATTTATTGAAATTCTTGAAAAATGCTGTATCTGATGGGGCTGATGGTTTCCGCTATGATGCTGCTAAACATATTGAATTACCAGGAGAATATCCGAATCAATATGGCAGTAATTTCTGGAATGTTATCTTGAACAATGGTTCTGAATTTCAATATGGTGAAGTGTTACAAGATAATATTTCAAGAGATGCAGATTATGCAAATTTGATGAGCATTACTGCATCCCAATACGGGCACTCTATTCGTGAAATTCTCCGCAATAGAAATGCCAATGCTGGGAATCTTGGAAATTACAGAGCGGGAGTTGATCCATCAAAATTGGTTCTTTGGGTAGAATCACATGATACTTATGCAAATGGAAATACGGATAGCGAATCAGAATCAGCTTGGATGAGTGACGAGGATTTGAAACTGGGCTGGGCAATGATTACTGCACGCGCCAAAGGTACACCTCTATTCTTCTCACGTCCAGTTGGTGGCGGTAAAGGTGTCCGTTTCCCTGAACAAACTAAAATCGGTGATGCAGGTAGCAATCTTTATAAAGACCCTACGATTGTAGCAGTAAACAAATTCCATAATGCCATGGTTGGTCAATCAGAATATATTCGGAACCCGAATGGTGATACAAACGTTGCCATGATTGAACGAGGCACTCAAGGCGCAGTAATTGCAAACCTTTCCGACAGTGAGAAAAGCTTAAATACTGAGACAAAATTGGCGAATGGAACCTATAAAGACCAAATTTCTGGTAAAACCTACACTGTTTCGAACGGACGATTAAGTGGTTCCATTGCGAGACGATCAGTATTAGTATTAACAAAAGGTGAGAGTTTTGATGATCTAGCATCCTTGTCAGTTCAAGGATATCAAGAAGGCATCCATACTTTCTTGACAGATACATTAAATCTTACATTACAAACTTCTAATACTAGTGAGGCTACCTATTCTGTCAATAATGGCGCTCCAATTAAATTTGAAAATGGAAAAGTCATTACAATCGGAAGTCAAGTGCAATTTGGTGAAACAGTAACGGTTACATTATCTGCTAAAAACGCTAAAGGTGAGACAGTTCAATCCGTTTATCGCTTTACAAAAGAAGATCCGAATGCCAATACAACCATTCGCTTTGAAAATCCAGATAAATGGACAGATGTCTTTGTATATATGTATAATGCCAAAGGTGAAAAATTGTTGGGCGCATGGCCAGGAACTAAGATGGAAAAAGATGGTACAGGTCTTTTAGCCATCACTCTTCCAATATCATACGAGACTGATGGCGTAAAAGTACTCTTTTCTAACAACAAAGGAGCACAGTATCCACAATCCCTTGGTTTTGAATTTAAATCAGGCGGAACATATTCTAAAGATGGTTTAGTTGCCGAACAACCTGATAGCGAGTTCAAAGAAGAAAATGAAGAGCTTCCAATTCCATTTGAAACAGAGTATGTAGACAATCCTGAACTTGAAAAAGGACAGAAAGTAACTCGCGTTGAAGGTCAAGACGGAGTGAAGACAATAACTTACCGTTCAGAGTACATTGGTGATCAACTTGTTTCTAAGACAAAAATCAGTGAAACAGTTAGCAAAGAGCCAGTAACACAAGTAGTTGAAGTCGGTACAAAAGTCCCAGACATCGAGCAACAAATTGCCCACCGTGTTTACTTCAACAATTCACAAGGTTGGTCTAAGGTCTACGCCTATGTTTATGATAATAAAGGTGTACCACTCGTTGGAAATTGGCCAGGTAAAGAAATGAGTCAAGATGAGTACGGATATTATATTGAGCTTGGTGAAGAATTTGCAGGTGGTAAAGTAATTTTCAATAATCCTGATACGAAAGTTCAATTCCCAGCTCAAAATAAACCTGGCTATGATTTGGAACTTGGACAAGTCTATGAACTAGACGGTAGCCATAGAGCCGTTTTACCAGAACCAGTTGCCGAAGACTTTACCCGTATTACCTTTGAAAATCCTGGTGGATGGGGTGCTGCAAATGTCTATGCTTATTATGGTCATCCAATTCAAATGCCTTTGGGAGCTTGGCCTGGTCAAGCTATGCTGAAAGATAGCAAAGGACATTTCTATATCGATTTACCAGAAGAATATGCAAATTCTAATGTAAAATTATTATTTAATAAACCAAATTCTACTATTCAATTCCCAGTCTCAGTTGGTTTTGATTTTAAAGTAGATGGCCATTATACCAAAGATGGTCTAAAATAAGTGTGTTTCCTTCCTAAAAAATAAGGTCCCCTGTCGATAGGGGATCTTATTTTGTGCTCTGTGATTTTCCATTCTATTCAAAAAAGTAGTATAATATAGAAATAGGAGAAAAAATGATGAAACGAAATGTATTGATTACAGGTGCAAGTAGCGGAATCGGTAAAGCAATCGCTTACGCCTTTGCAGAAAATGGTGATAATCTCGTTATTACGGGTCGCAGATTTGACAAACTAGAAGAAATTAAACATGATATTGAAAAGCAATTCCATGTCCAAGTATCCATTTATTCATTTGATATTACGAATATGGAGCAAACAATCATAAATTGTCAAAAAATCATAGAAGAAGTTGGACAAATTCATATTTTGGTAAACAATGCTGGCCTGGCATTGGGATTGGACAAATTTCAAGACTATGATTTGACTGACATGATGACAATGATTGATACTAATATTAAAGGATTACTAACTGTGACACGTCAGTTATTGCCACAAATGGTTGAAAATAATGAAGGTCATATTATCAATATTGGATCAACGGCCGGTATTTACGCCTATGCAGGAGCTGCTGTCTACGCTGCAACCAAATCAGCTGTCAAGGTGCTTTCAGACGGTATTCGTATTGATACGATTGATAAAAATATCAAGGTAACCACCTTACAACCAGGTATTGTTGAGACTGACTTTAGCCAAGTTCGTTTTCATGGAGATAAGGAGAGAGCAGCGACAGTTTATCAAGGGATTGATGCTTTGCAAGCTAGCGATATTGCACAATGTACTCTTTTCGTTGCAAATCAACCTGCACACGTTCAGATTTCTGATATGACTATTATGGCAACCAAACAGGCAACTGGATTTACTATTCATAGAGAATAGGAGAACGGCATGTCAAAGAGAATTTTATGTATTATTCTGGGTGTGATTACAGTTTTTGTACTTCCAGCTTGCAATGCCAATAAGACGTCTACGACATCGTCAAACACTACTTCATCAACAAGTCAATTCTCAAGCACGAGTACCTCATCTATCAGTCAGAAAGACATTCTTCCAATTTCAATAGATATAGATGCTTTGATGCAGGGAAATTACGACAGTATTCTTGCTACTTGGCAGAATACCCAGGGAGATTCCTTGACATTTAATAGCAAGGGCTTGGTCACAGAGGATCGTGCATTGCTTGGACGCGGAAAAATTATGGACGGGGTATTAGAAACAGGCTATGTAGATGCAAAAATTGGAGATGTAACATTACTGATGGTTCCGGGAGGAACTCAATTGAGCGCAGCCTACCTAACAACTGGTACAGATACATCTGACTCCACACGTGATAGAATGATAGTGATTAGCCCGGCGTCTGCAGATTCAATGGAAGTCTATTATCGTCTATCTCAATCAGCTGATAGTGGTATTGATCCGCTAAAGAATACTGAAACTGGGATTCAGCTGGAAAGTGGTCCCAAGACGATTGAATACGCAAACGCTATTTTAGGTGAAAACAACTGGCATGTGATTGAGGGAAATTACACCCGCACAGAATCTATCCCATACAATGTTATAGAGGGGAATGACGAAAGTCTGTATACTGTTTATCAGAATGGGGTTATTATCAATGCTAATTATCAAATTGTCTACCAACCATAAGAAATTTTTGGAGGTTAACACATGACTTATACTTCTTTTGAACCAACACGCAATGTGCAACATTTTCATTTGGCTGCATTTGCCTATTATGATGGGCTTGATGTGATTGATTAACTAAAACCAGGAACACCAGTAGAATTAGTAGGGGAACCTTCTAACCCACACGATTCTGAAGCGGTAGCAATCTTTTATCAGGGTACCAAATTAGGCTATATTCCATCTGATAAAAATTCTTTGATCAGCCGATTGATTTACTTTGGACACGGAGATATTCTTGAGGCTCGTATTCAAATGTCTAACACAGAGAACCATCCAGATCGCCAATTTCGCGTAGTTGTGAAATTAAAAAGACAAACGTCGGAAATAAGAGGTGTCCATCGATACCTTATCTCAAACGGAGCTGCGCTTTTTGTTTTTGATTTTCAATGATACTTATAAAGGCTGCAAACTCGTCGTCTAGACGTTGTTGGTAAGCCTTATTTTTTATTGTTAGCTGGTCTAGAAAAACTGGATATGAGCCTTTCTTGTACAATTCACCTTGGAAGAAGTAGCGGTCCGACAGTTTATCAACAGAAAGAAGTGAGGAACGCCATCGACTTTTTCTTGTATGAGATGGCTTCCAAGATATTTTTAGTTGTTTTTCATAAAAATACCATCCCATGATATAAATCTTAGTCACTTGCTTTCGTTTTATGTCTTGATAGAGGCAGGGAACAGCATAAACATTTCCATGTCTTGTTTTCAAAAAGGGATGAAAATCTTTTATTTTTTCATATTCTTTTCTAGGAATGATTTTTAATTGATTGTCTTTAATAGCAGATTTCTCATCAACAGTGTAGGAGTAGCGGTAGGGATCATAAACTGTTGCTTGTTCACGTGCTCGATATTGCTCTGCTATTGACTTAAAAATAGGTAATTGTCCGTGGCTTTCCATCAAATGTGAGAGACTGACTCCTCGTTGATTAGTATTTTTCCTTACTTCAAGGACTTGACAGGTAGACCATGCAGAAACAGGAATTGCTCCCAAACCGATTAACAGATGATCGTTCTGAAAATGACTAGCAAATCTAGCTTCCTGAGTCTTTCCGGTCTCACTTTCTAAGTCGACAAAAACAAGTTCTTTATCCTGTTTAAAAACAAGTATATAATTGTCTGCGGTGTGCTCAAGTCTCTTCACAGGAACCGAATAAAAATGATGAAAATTTGGTAATCCTAATAGTTTTCCAAGTGTTAATGTTTTCATACAATCAGTATAACAAAAATGAATTTTCAAATCTACTAAAAAGTTTAATGTGTTAAACTCAAGTATGGTGTTCAAGATTCTACCAGTATTTTGGGATGTTAGATTTCCTTTGCTTGGGAAGTGTGACGCTGGTTTCAATTGTTGTTTAGTCGAATGAAGAGCTTTCAGACCTGGACTTTGGTGCAGGTAGCTAGAGCAGCCTTGAGGCTTTTCTAGGTTGGAAATATGACTTGCGAAACAAGTCACTCTCGTAGAGTATTAATTCAGATGACTATGTTTTTCCATAATAAAACCCTTACTAGGTCGAGGGTCCTAATAAGGGTGTAAGGGGCATTTGATTAGGCTATTTTTTCTTTTGTTTCGTTAGGTTCAATCCAAAGGGGACTAAATTTTCTTCTTTGCGAAGAATTCGTTTGATATTTTCTTTATGACGGATAATCACAAAGAGTCCGAGAAAGACAATAATCAGTGTAAATATCCAATCATATTCATTAATTAGGAATCCAAATGCTGGAAACACTAAGACTCCCAAAATGGCTAAGCCGGCTGAAAAGACACTGGAGAAAGAGACCATAGACGTCAAATAAAGGGATACTGCGAAAACGATTACTAGATAGAGGCAAAATGCAGGTGCAACTCCCAAAAGCATTCCTGCAGACGTAGCAACAGCCTTCCCACCCTTAAATTGAGCAAAAATTGGGAAGGTATGTCCTAGAACAGCTAGAAGACCGAAAACGATTGGTGAAATGTCTTGCACATGGAAGAGAATAGGTAAAAGGGCTGCTATGGTTCCTTTTAAGAAATCAACAATAAATACAACTGTCCCTGCTTTTGGTCCCAGAATCCGAAATGTATTAGTCGTTCCCGTATTGCCAGATCCATGGTCACGAATATTGATATTAAAAAACGCTTGTCCAATCCAAAGACCAGATGGTATTGAGCCTAATAAGTAGGCAGTAATGAATAGTAATACAATCTTTAACATAGTTTCATTATAGCATATTTTTTATCAAGAATTTTGAATTGGATAATAATTATCTTGTTGCACCGGAAAAGAACAGAAATATTTTGCAAAAATACAAAAAAACTTGTAATATAGAAAAGATGATAGGTATGGAGGTCAAATTTGGCTAAGAAAGAGATTGATATTAATAATTATAACGATGACGCCATTCAGGTCTTGGAAGGATTAGATGCTGTTCGTAAACGTCCCGGGATGTATATCGGATCAACAGATGGCAACGGTCTACACCATATGGTCTGGGAGATTGTCGATAATGCAGTAGATGAAGCATTGTCTGGATTCGGGAATAGAATTGAAGTAACGATTCTTAAAGATGGGAGTTTATCCGTAACAGACTGTGGTCGCGGTATGCCAGTTGGTATGCATGCTACAGGCAAGCCAACAGTTGAAGTCATCTTCACCGTTCTCCATGCAGGTGGTAAGTTTGGCCAGGGTGGGTATAAAACGTCAGGTGGTCTGCATGGGGTTGGTTCTTCGGTGGTTAATGCCCTATCTAGTTGGTTAGAAGTGGAAATTACCCGTGAAGGTGCAGTTTATAAACAACGCTTTGAGCAGGGGGGTAAGCCTGTTACTACCTTGAAAAAAATTGGTAGAGCACCAAAATCAAAAACAGGTACCAAAGTTACCTTTATGCCTGACGATACCATTTTCTCTACAATTGATTTTAAATTTAATACCATTGCAGAGAGGTTGAAGGAATCTGCCTTCTTGCTCAAGCAAGTGACGATGACCTTGACAGATGAGCGAACTGGTGAACAAGAAGAGTATCACTACGAAAATGGTGTTCAGGATTTTGTATCTTATTTAAATGAAGACAAGGAAACTCTGACACCAGTCCTCTATTTTGAAGGTGAAGAATCTGGTTTTCAAGTACAAGTTGCCATGCAGTACAATGATGGCTATTCAGATAACATACTCTCATTTGTAAACAATGTTCGCACCAAGGATGGTGGTACTCATGAGACAGGATTGAAACTAGCTATTACCAAGGCATTGAATGACTATGCGCGCAAGACAGGTTTGTTAAAAGAAAAAGATAAAAACCTGGAAGGATCTGATTACCGTGAAGGCTTGTCAGCTGTCTTGTCAGTTCTCATTCCGGAAGAACATCTTCAATTTGAAGGTCAAACTAAAGATAAACTTGGAAGCCCGCTTGCCCGTCCGATTGTAGATGGAATCGTTTCAGAGAAATTAACGTTCTTTCTCTTAGAAAATGGCGATTTAGCATCAAACTTAGTGCGTAAGGCTATAAAAGCCCGTGATGCCCGTGAAGCAGCACGTAAAGCCCGTGATGAATCTCGAAATGGTAAGAAAAATAAGAAGGATAAGGGGCTATTATCTGGGAAATTAACCCCGGCGCAATCAAAAAATCCTGCTAAAAACGAACTCTTTCTGGTCGAGGGGGACTCAGCCGGTGGGTCTGCCAAGCAGGGGCGTGACCGCAAGTTCCAAGCCATTTTACCATTGCGTGGTAAGGTTATCAACACAGCCAAGGCAAAAATGGCGGACATCCTCAAAAACGAAGAAATCAACACCATGATTTATACAATTGGTGCAGGTGTTGGATCAGACTTTACGCTGGAAGATGTCAACTATGACAAGATTATTATCATGACCGATGCGGATACAGATGGTGCCCATATTCAGACGCTATTGTTAACATTCTTTTATCGCTATATGAGACCCTTAGTAGAAGCAGGGCGAGTTTATATTGCATTGCCTCCTTTATATAAGATGTCTAAAGGAAAAGGGAAGACAGAAAAGATTGCCTACGCTTGGTCTGATGGAGAGCTAGAAGATCTCCGCAAGGATTTTGGCAAAGGATCTACCCTCCAACGCTATAAAGGTCTTGGTGAAATGAATGCTGATCAGCTCTGGGAAACGACTATGAACCCTGAGACTCGAACATTGATTCGTGTGACGATTGAAGATTTGGCGCGTGCGGAACGCCGTGTGTCTGTCCTCATGGGGGACAAGGTAGAGCCACGTCGTAAGTGGATAGAGGATAATGTAACCTTTACTTTGGAAGAAGCAACTGCATTTACCAAATAATCTATGGAAGATGAGGTGCGATATGGTTTTAAAAAATAAATTGGGGATTGAAAATTCGGCTGAATTAGCTCGTCTTGAAGAACAAATCAGCAAGAAGAAAGCAGCTCAACTGTTAAAAAAAGTCAGTTATTCCAGATAGAAGTTGGGACTTTTGCAGGTTTAGCACACATTCATCAGGCTTTTTTTGAGGATATTTACGACTTTGCAAGGAAAATTCGTGATGTCAATATTGCCAAAGATAATTTTCAATTCGCCCCACGAATCTTTCTTGAGCAGTCTTTGGCCTATATTGACAAGCTGCCTCATGAAACCTTTGACGAATTCGTTGAAAAATATGCGGATATGAACATAGCACATCAATTCCGAGAAGGAAATGAACGCAGTATGCGTATCTGGTTGGATTTTATGCTGGGCAAGGTGGTTGATTGGAATAGTATTGATAAAGATGAATATTTCAATGCGATGATTAGAAGTCATGTATCAACAGGTGAACTCAAATACCTCTTGCTACATTCTTTGACTGACGATCTTGGTCAGGCTACTTATTTCAAAGGCATCGACCATTCTTATTACTATGAGGGTTATAACCTTTATCGTACTGAGGACTTGTAAAATGTAACGATAAATAAAGTGAGGTGACTTATGCCATTACGAGTAACAATAAAAAAACAATTAACTGACCGATTGCAGCAATGGTCAATAATACACAAGCCTTTTAAGAATAAAAAAGAACTGGAAGAAAAATTTGATCAGGCTATAGAAAGTTGGAAGTCATCTAAAACAAAACAACGAGCAGAGAATTTACTATCGGATGAGGGAAAATTAGAACATTTCTTACAAAATACTGAACGAAAATTGGCTCGTTTACCTTTTGGTGGGGACAAATTCGCAGCAATTCCAGGTTTCATTTCTTTATTACGTAGTTTTATAAAGCGTGAATATACTGCTATTCCAAAAAGTACCTTACTAGCGATTACTGGAGCCTTGATTTATTTCTTTAGTCCGCTAGATGTCCTTCCGGATTTTCTATTTGGACCTGGACTCTTAGATGATGCCTTTGTCTTAAATGCCTGTTTGAAACTAGTTAAGTCAGACGTTGATGATTTTAGAAACTGGCAAGCAAGTCAACGGAAAATGAGTGAGTAGCTTTGCTATTTACCAAAAAAGAAAGTAGTATTAATGAAACCAATACCTTATGAAAGTCGTTATAAAATCAAGTGATTGCCTTGATTTTGTATCTGCAAAATTATGGTAATCAGGTGGACTTGTCCTTGAAAGAGCAACCAGATATGAATGCTATTGAGGACTATTATATGGTGACAGGTGGTAACTTTTGACTGGTCGTGACCGATGACGATATGGTGGTTGGTACGATTGGACTACTTGTCAAAGACCATGTCTGCGTTTAAAAAAAATTCTTTGTTCACCAAGACTTTCGTGGTCGTGAAAAGGGTGTTTCGGCCGTGCTTTACCAAGCTTTGGTTGCTGACTGACAGGCAAAGGGTGTCACAAGTATTGTCTTGGACACTCCATCTAAGTGCTATGCTGCCCACAGCTTTTATGAGAAGCAAGGATTCCAACGGATTGAAAAAGAAGAACTGCCCATTCGCTATGACTTCCCTGATCGAGATTCTCTGATTTTCATGTTGAGGTTGGATAAATAAATCTTGAAAATGATCTCGTTGAGTTCAAAAGGGGAAAGAAGATGTTAGAGAAAGTTGAACGCTTAATAAGTGAAATTAACCGTATTCATCTGGAGTATTCAAAGGACTATTTTGAAACTGGTAAGGTTGAAAAAGTCAATCTTAAGCATACCTTTACCAAGGTGCCTATTCAGCCTATTCGGGCTTATCGGCTTAACTTACACGAGGCTATCAATGACTATTTGATGCGTGCTGATGTCAAAGATATTGCTTATTTTTATCGTGTCAAAACATCGGAATCGATTTTGGATAAGATTGAGCGTTTTAAAGAGAGAAGAGAGGGGTACCCTGTTAATTCCATTCTCAATGATATCTTCGGTGCCCGTATGATTCTGACTTCTGAAGAAATCGCAGAGGTCATGGAGCGTCTGGACGACTGGCAGGTACGATATGGTCTGAAAAACTGGTATCTGCGAGATATGGACGGCTAAGTCGGCATTCATATCTATTTCAAAAATAAGAGCAATTTCTACTATCCATGGGAATTACAACTGTGGGATGAGAATGATTTAGAGGGCAATATTGCCATTCATATCAAGTATATGAGGAAGTTTGTGGGGTATGTCGAGGTAAATTTTTATCTTTTCAAAACAATGTGAAAGAAAGGAATGTTCAGTTAGTAGAAACAACTGAACACGCCCTAAAGACTGTGTCAAAAAGATAAATCGTCTAGAAAATCAGGATTTTCTGCCGATTTCCTATTTTGACTTTGTCTTTTACGGGCTTTGTATCTTAATTTATGTCAAACATTCAAAACATGTCCCTAGAGGACATCATGGGAGAGCGCTTTGGTCGCTACTCCAAATACATTATTCAGGAGCGGGCTTTGCCGGACATTCGTGACGGTCTCAAGCCCGTGCAACGTCGGATTCTTTATTCCATGAATAAGGACGGCAACACTTTTGACAAGGGCTACCGTAAGTCTGCCAAGTCAGTCGGGAATATCATGGGGAATTTCCACCCGCACGGTGACTCCTCTATTTATGATGCCATGGTCCGTATGAGTCAGGACTGGAAAAATCGCGAGATTTTGGTGGAGATGCACGGAAACAACGGTTCCATGGACGGCGATCCGCCTGCGGCGATGCGTTACACCGAGGCTCGTCTGTCGGAAATAGCAAGTTATTTGCTGGCCGACATCGAGAAAAAGACAGTACCATTTGCCTGGAACTTTGACGATACGGAAAAAGAACCCACGGTGCTACCAGCTGCCTTTCCTAATCTATTGGTCAATGGAGCGACAGGAATTTCAGCAGGGTACGCGACTGACATCCCGCCACATAATTTGGCGGAGGTAATCGATGCTGTTGTTTACATGATTGATCATCCTACTGCTAAGTTAGAAAAGCTAATGGAGTTCTTGCCTGGACCAGACTTCCCAACAGGTGCCATTATCCAAGGGGCTGACGAAATTAAGAAAGCTTATGAAACTGGAAAGGGCCGTGTCGTAGTCCGTAGCCGTTGTGACATTGAACAGCTTAAGGGTGGAAAGAAACAGATCATTGTGACGGAGATTCCGTACGAAGTAAATAAGGCTGTACTGGTTAAAAAGATTGATGATGTCCGTGTCAACAACAAGTTGCCTGGAATTGCTGAGGTACGTGACGAGTCAGACCGTACAGGTCTGCGGATTGCCATTGAGCTGAAAAAAGACAGCGACGAGCAAACCATTCTCAACTATCTCTACAAATACACCGATCTGCAAATCAATTACAACTTCAACATGGTGGCGATTGATAATTTCACACCGCGTCAGGTCGGCTTGCAGAAGATTCTTTCTAGCTATATTGCCCACCGCCGTGAGATTATCATTGCTCGTTCTAAGTTTGACAAGGACAAGGCAGAGAAACGTCTTCACATCGTTGAGGGTTTAATCCGTGTCATTTCCATCTTAGATGAAGTTATTGCTCTTATCCGTGCATCTGAAAACAAGTCTGATGCCAAGCAAAATCTGAAAATCAGCTATGATTTCAGCGAAGAGCAGGCAGAGGCAATCGTAACCTTGCAACTTTACCGCTTGACCAATACCGACATTGTGACCTTGGAAAATGAAGAAGCAGCCCTACGCGAGCAGATTCAGACCTTGGCAGCTATTATCGGTGATGAGCGGACCATGTTTAATCTTATGAAGAAGGAATTGCGTGAGGTCAAAAAGCAGTTTGGCAACCCTCGTTTGAGTGAATTGCAGGTTCAGGCAGAAACGATTGAGATTGATACTGCCAGCCTGATTGTCGAAGAAGAAACCTTTGTCAGCGTGACCAAGGCAGGTTATATCAAACGGACAAGTCCTCGTTCTTTCAATGCCTCAACGCTAGAAGAAATGGGCAAGCGAGATGATGATCAACTGATTTTCTTGCAGAATGCAAAGACAACTCAGCACCTCTTGCTCTTTACTAATCTTGGAAATGTCATCTACCGACCTGTTCATGAGTTGACAGATATTCGTTGGAAGGACATTGGTGAACACCTGAGTCAGACCTTGATGAATTTTGATACCAATGAAGAGGTTATCTTTGCTGAATTGGTTGAGAATTTTGATGAGGGAACTTATTTCGCGGTGACTAAATTTGGCCAAATTAAACGTGTAGAGCGGAAGGAGTTTGCTCCATGGCGGACTTACAAGTCTAAGTCAACCAAGTATGCCAAACTCAAAGATGACGAAGATGTGGTTATTACTGTATCACCTGTAGTTTTGGACGACATCATGCTCATCACTGAGAAGGGCTACGCTCTGCGATTTAACATCGAAGAAGTGCCAGTCATCGGTGCTAAGGCAGCTGGTGTCAAGGCGGTCAACCTCAAGGATGACGATGTGGTGGTTGCGGCTTTCATCAGTAATACCAGCTCAATCTATCTTCTGACCCATCGTGGTAGCTTGAAGCGGATGGCGACGGAGGAAATCCCTGTGACCAGTCGTGCCAAGCGTGGTTTACAGGTGCTTCGCGAACTCAAGGCTAAACCTCACCGTGTCTTTTTGGCAGGACCAGTCTTGACAGTTCAGGGGGATTTTGATTTGTTTACTAGTCAGGTTGAGGAACAAACTAATGGGCAAGTGCTCCATGTCCTGTCTAATACAGGCAAAAGTTATGATGTAGATGTGACTCAGCTAAGTTTCTCTGAAAGGACTAGCAATGGTAGTTTCATTTCGGATACTATTTCTAATGAGGAGGTATTCCATGCTTGGATGGATTAAAAAAACGTCATCTGTTACAAAGTTGGCTCTTACTATTGCATTTGTAGTTATTCTAGTATTTATTGCTATTAAACTCATCCCAGCATTTGAATCTTTTCTTCACGATTTTTTAGGTTGGTATTAAGTAGGATTTAGATGATATCAATTATGTTACGAAGAAGTTTGATAACATAATCATGTATATATTTATTTCATCAAACTGTCTTTCCTCAAAATAGATAGTGTATTGGAACCTAGCTATAGATTGAAGTTTACCGATCAAAGATTGTCTTCGGACAATCTTTTTTGTTATACTAAAGTGTAGAGAGGAATGGGATACAATATGAAAAAAATTATTTGGTGGATAATTGCTCTGCTTTGCACTGGCTCTTTACTCTATTATGGATATTCTCTATATACCGGGACAAAATATAAAGAGGAGACCGGTACAAATACCAACTCAGCAAGCAAAGATTTAAAAGAGTTCTATAATGAATTAGAAGAATATTACCCAGAATTCTATAAAAACATTGCAACCTCCATTCGGGCAACCTATGTCATACCAGGATTAGTGCAAGCTGAAACAATACAATCAACAGGTGAGGAAGAAGGAGATTCAGATCAGACTGAAGATATGACACCTCAAGGTTTAAGCTTTCTAGAGGATTATGTCGTTATATCCGCCTATAGTAATGGTGGTGGTTTTAATTCTGTTCTTTGGGTATTAGATAAGAAAACTGGTAAATACATCAAAACAATTGTTCTTCCAACAACAAGTCACGTTGGGGGGATTGCGTACGACCATCTAAATAATCGTTTGTGGATCACAACGACTGAAGGTGATGATACTTCTCAAATATCAGCCTTGAATTTGAACACAATAAAGACAGATCAATTTAGTAAAACTAAAAAACCTGTGGAGTTTGATTTTCAGGTTAGTCTTGGTCAGATAGAACGGTCTTCCTACATGGCTTATGACCAAGAAAAGTTACTAGTTGGATATTTTGATAAAGATGACCATGGGCATTTGGGAATTTTCCAGTTGGATTCTGAGGGTTATCCAACTGGAAAAAATCTTGATTCAGAAGCTTATCAACCAACGACAATCATCGATACCCCTGACCAAATTCAAGGAATTGCAGTTCATGGACATCAGATACTTCTTTCTCAATCATATGGAAATGAAGACTCAAAGATTCTCTGGTTCGATTTTTCAGGTTACAATGCTTTGACTGATTTATTAGAGCCAAAAAAAGAACTGGTAGCACCACCATACATGCAGCAAATTCAAGTTGAAGGTGATTTACTGTATCTACTCTTTGAATCTTCAGCTTTTAAATATCGAATAAATCCAACAGTGACATCAATGGATAGAGTCGTTGCTCTATCACTTGAGGATGTGGAGTAAGTCCAAAAAAATAAGAGTTTAGCGCTAAGAAAAATCAAACATACAAAATTTTCTGAATTTTTAATTGAAAATCATTTTCAAAAGTAGTAAAATAGTAAAAAATATATTTGGAGTAAACTTATGCCAGTAACTATTGATTGGGAAAATCTTGATTTTTCTTATATGAAATTGCCTTATCGCTTTATTGCTTATTATAAAAATGGACAATGGAGCAGTGGTGCTCTTACTGAAGATGCAGAATTACATATTTCTGAGAGTTCACCTGCACTTCACTATGGCCAACAGGCTTTTGAGGGTCTTAAAGCATATCGTACAAAAGATGGAAAATTGCAACTTTTCCGTCCAGATCAAAACGCTAAACGCTTACAAAGGACTGCAGACCGTCTATTGATGCCTCAAGTTCCAACAGATTTATTTATTGAGGCTTGTAAGCAGGTCGTAAAAGCTAATGCTGATTATGTTCCACCATATGGAACTGGTGGCACCCTTTATCTGCGTCCACTCTTGATAGGTGTCGGTGATATTATTGGTGTAAAACCTGCGGAGGAATATATTTTTACAGTCTTTGCTATGCCAGTTGGAAACTACTTTAAAGGTGGATTAGCTCCAACCAATTTCCTTGTTCAAGATGAATATGACCGTGCTGCTCCAAACGGTACTGGTGCAGCTAAAGTTGGTGGTAACTACGCAGCATCATTATTACCAGGTAAACATGCTAAAAATAAAGGTTTTTCGGACGTGATTTATCTTGATCCAGCTACTCACACGAAAATTGAAGAAGTTGGGTCAGCTAACTTCTTTGGTATCACAGCTGAAAATGAATTTGTTACGCCAGTTTCACCATCTATCTTACCTTCAATTACCAAGTATTCTCTTCTTTACTTAGCAGAAAAACGATTGGGATTAAAAGCAATTGAAAGGGAAGTCTTTGTGGATGAACTAGATGATTTTGTCGAAGCAGGAGCCTGTGGAACAGCTGCAGTGATTTCACCAATCGGTGGTATTCAAATTGGTGATACATTCCATGTGTTCCATAGCGAAACAGAGGTTGGTCCTGTGACCCGCAAACTTTATGATGAATTAACAGGTATCCAATTTGGTGATATTGAAGCACCAGTAGGCTGGATTGTAGAGATTGAATAATTTCGGAAGGCTTGCACTTGCAAGCTTTTCTCATTTTTTGTAGAATAGAAACAGTGAGGTTATAAAAATGAGTAAAAAAGACAAAAAAATTGAAATCCAGATTGAAGATGCAACTGTTGTTGTCAATAATGAAAAATATGATGGTTACCGTCTCGTCATTGGAAAAAAAGTTATTGGTGAGATCGCAGAATTAGCTGAAAATAATTTTACTATTGTAAAAAATGGAAATGCCGAAGGCTTTTATAAAACATTGGAAAAATCAGTCGGAAATATTATTGAAAATTATAATTTAAGCAACTAAAAGTATTGTAATTGGTACTATTTTATGGTAGAATAGTGTCTGTTAGTGCACGGAGAGATAGCGAAGAGGCTAAACGCGGCGGACTGTAAATCCGCTCCTTCGGGTTCGGGGGTTCGAATCCCTCTCTCTCCATTGAACAGGATACAAAGGACGTTAAGAAATCCGTATGAAAATAGGAAACTGACGCAGTGTGCTAAACACACAAGGAAGTTTATCTTTTTCACTAGGATTTTAGTCCGTGTTCAACTAAGATACGAAGCCGTTAAAACGCCCAGTGAAATTAGGAGATTGACACTGTGTCGTAAGACACAAGGAAATCGGTCTATTTCACCCAGCGTTTAGGCTGAGTTCATTTAAGATACGAGAGATGTTCTGGTTTACCAGAAATTTCTGTAGAAAATTAGGAGACTGACGCTGAGTGTTAACACTCAAGGAAGGCTATCTATTTTCCTAAGAAATTAATCTCGAGTTCAATTTCTTGTGACTAGTAAATAAATGAATTGTATCTCTTTTTGGGGTATCGCCAAGCGGTAAGGCAAGGGACTTTGACTCCCTCATGCGTTGGTTCGAATCCAGCTACCCCAGTAAAGGTATTAGGCAAGTCCTAATTCGTCAAAGATGTCCATAAGTTGTCCTTGCGTGTGCCTTAATAAAATATATTTTATGTTGGGTGTAGAAACCCGATTGTCGGAGGTTTATTAATAATGAACGAATTTGAAGATTTGTTGAACAGTGTAAGTGAAGTTACACCAGGTGATGTGGTAACAGCTGAAGTATTGACAGTTGACGCTGGACAAGCTAATGTTGCAATTGCAGGTACTGGTGTAGAGGGTGTGTTAACGCTTCGTGAGTTGACAAACGATCGTAATGCTGACATCAACGACCTTGTTAAAGTTGGTGAAACACTTGAATTGCTTGTACTTCGCCAAGTTGTTGGTAAAGATACAGACACTGTTACATATCTTGTATCTAAAAAACGTTTGGAAGCTCGTAAAGCATGGGACAAGCTTGTTGGTCGTGAAGGTGAAGTTGTAACTGTCAAAGTTACTCGTGCAGTTAAAGGTGGATTGGCAGTTGAATTTGAAGGCTTGCGTGGTTTCATTCCTGCTTCAATGATTGATAGCCGTTTCACTCGTAACACTGAGCGTTTTGTAGGTCAAGAATTTGACGCTAAAATCAAAGAAGTTGATCCAGCAGAGAATCGTTTCATCTTATCACGTCGTGATGTAGTTGAAGAAGCAGTTGCTTCAGCACGTGCTGAAGTATTCGGTAAATTGGCTGTTGGTGATGTTGTAACTGGTAAAGTTGCTCGCATTACAAGCTTTGGTGCTTTCATCGACTTAGGCGGTGTTGATGGTTTGGTTCACTTGACTGAGTTGTCACATGAGCGTAACGTATCTCCTAAATCAGCTGTTACTGTTGGTGAAGAAGTAGAAGTTAAAGTTCTTGCTATCGACGAAGTTGAAGGCCGTGTATCATTGTCATTGAAAGCTACACAGCCTGGCCCATGGGATGGCGTTGAGCAAAAATTGGCAGCTGGCGATGTAATCGAAGGTAAAGTAAAACGTTTGACTGATTTTGGTGCATTCGTCGAAGTATTACCTGGTATCGACGGTTTGGTTCACATCTCACAAATTTCACACAAACGTGTTGAAAATCCTAAAGATGCTTTGACAGTAGGTCAAGACGTAACTGTTAAAGTTCTTGAAGTGAACGCAGCAGATGAACGTGTGTCACTTTCTATCAAGGCTTTGGAAGAACGTCCAGCAGCAGCTGAAGGCGAAGAAAGAGCTGAAAAACGTGCTTCACGTCCACGTCGCCAAAAACGTGAAGAAAAACGTGATTACGAATTACCAGAAACTCAATCAGGTTTCTCAATGGCTGACCTTTTCGGTGACATTGAATTGTAATTCACTTAAAAACTTGCCTCGGCAAGTTTTTCCTTTCCACCCTTAGTGTAATGGATATCACGTAAGATTCCGGTTCTTGAGATGGGGGTTCGATTCCCTCAGGGTGGACTAAATATACTTAAAAACCCTTGATTTACAAGGGTTTTTAGCGTATCAACTGTCCAAAATTATAGGGGGAGTTTATTTTTTACTGGAGGTATCTATGTTACATTTTGAAAACGATTATAATAAAGGGCTTCATCCTGCGCTTCTAGAAGCTATCATTGAAACAAACAATGAAGGGTTATCTGGATATGGGACTGATCTTTATACTGTCCGTGCTGTAGAGAAAATCCGTGAAGCAACAGATTGTCCACTTGCACAAGTTACTTTCTTAGCTGGGGGGACACAAACAAACCAATTGGTCATAAATTCAATGCTTGCATCATATGAGGGAGTAATTGCTGCAGAAACAGGGCATGTGACAACTCATGAGGCAGGTGCTATTGAATTTTCAGGACATAAAGTTATGGCCTTACCGCATTCACAAGGTAAGCTAGTAGCATCAAACGTTGAACAATACATAACTGACTTTTATGCTGATGCCAATCACGAACATATGGTATTTCCTGGTATGGTCTATATCTCACATCCTACGGAATATGGCACCTTGTATACAAAACAAGAATTGAGTGACCTTGCTAGCGTTTGTAGTCACTTTCAAATTCCTTTGTATTTAGATGGAGCTCGTTTGGGATATGGTCTTGCTGCAAGGGACACAGATCTCGATTTGAAAGCAATCGCTACCTTAACAGATGTCTTCTACATCGGTGGAACTAAAATGGGAGCCTTACTTGGTGAAGCAGTTGTCTTCACTAAAAATAATCAGCCAAAGCATTTTTCAACAATTGTAAAACAACATGGAGCATTACTTGCAAAAGGTCGTGTAGTCGGTGTTCAATTCGATCGATTTTTTACAGAAAATCTATATGTGGAGATTGGTCGTCATGCGATTGAAATGGCAGAGCGTTTAAAAAGAATCTTGACTGAAAAAGGATATCAATTTTATCTGCAATCACCTACTAATCAACAGTTTATCATTGTTTCGAATAAAGTCCTAAACCATTTTGACGAATTAGGAATTGTTTATAGTTTTTGGGAAAAATATGATGAGTATAGTACGGTAATTCGCTTAGCAACAAGCTGGTCTACAACTGAAGAAGATATTACTGAATTAGAAAGCTTGTTATAACATTACATTCATTTACACATTAAAATTTTTAATAAAAACGAATAAAAATACAAAAAACTGTTGACAAATGTATAAATATGATTTAGAATAGCATAAACATACAAAAGAAACTGTTGGTATGTTCAATATTATGATTTTTTATACAGGAGATTATTATGAAATTTAAGTCAATTTATAGGTTTGCGACTATTTGTTTTGCCTCTACTATCCTTGTTGCTTGTAACTCAAGCTCAACTTCAAATACTTTGCAAAAAATTGAAGACAAAGGAAAAATTGTTGTTGCTTTAAATCCAGAATTTCCTCCGTTTGAATACAAAACCATTGTAGATGGAAAAGATACAATTGTTGGTGCGGATATTGAGCTAGCGAAAGCAATCGGGGAGGAGTTAGGAGTTGAGGTTGAATTCTCTAGCATGAGCTTTTCAAATGTATTAGCGAGTGTACAGAGCGGTAAGTCTGATATTGCCATTTCGGGTATTTCTGCAACCGAAGAGCGTGCAAAAATCTATGATTTCTCTGAGGCTTATTATCAATCGGTAAACAAAATGATCATAAAGAAATCTGACGCAACTCGCTTAACAAGCATCGAGGATTTCGTTGGTACATCAATTGGAACGCAAAAGGGTACCATTCAAGAAAGTGTTGGAAAAGAAGAATTCACTGGGGCCACAATAATTAGTTTAGATAAAAATGGCGATTTGATTCAACAATTAAAGGCTGGTCAGCTTGATGGTGTCATCTTTGAAGAGCCAATTGCCAAAGCCTACGTGGGGGTCAATAGTGACTTACAAATAGTTGATATGGATATTGAATCTTCAATTTCGGATTCTTACGCGGTTGCAATGCCAAAGGGTAGTACCGAATTAAAGGAAAAAATTGACAAAGTCATTACTGAGTTAGTTGACTCTGGTAAAATGGATCAATTTGTTGAGGAGGCCTACCAGCAATCCATCAGTAATAATTAGTTGTTTTTGAGAATAAATATTCAAATCGATTGGTTGACAATTGAATAAAAATTCGATAGAATATTCACTATCGAATCAAAAAAGTTTGATTTGGAAATGAATGAAAAGGAACTGTTTATTAATGAAATTGAAAAAAATGCTTACCCTAGCTGCGACATTTGTCGCTACCCTATCTCTAGCTGCTTGTTCAGCAAGCTCTAGTTCAGATTCCAGCCAATCCACATTAGAAAAGATTAAAGAAAAAGGTACGTTGGTAGTTGCTACTAGTCCAGACTATGCACCATTTGAGTTTCAAGCCCTTGTTGATGGCAAGAATGAAGTCGTTGGTGCAGATATTATGCTTGCACAAAAGATTGCTGATGAATTGGGAGTTAAACTTGAAGTTTCAGCAATGAGTTTCGATAACGTTTTATCTAGTGTACAAAATGGGAAAGCTGATATTGCTATTGCTGGTCTATCATACTCAGATGAACGTGCGAAAGTTTTTGACTTCTCAGAAAGCTATTACCAAATTGCTGATGTATTGCTTATCAAAAAAGATGATGCAAGTACCTTAACTTCAATTGATGCAATATCAGGTAAAAACCTGGCTGTCCAAAAAGGTTCTACTCAGGAAACATATGCTAAATCAGAAATAAGTCAGGCTAAAATTGTTTCATTGACATTAATGGGAGAAGCAGTAAATGAACTTAAAGCTGGTAAAGTTGATGCTGTTTTGATGGATTCACCTGTCGCAGCTGGTTATGTTTCACAAAACTCAGATTTAACCATTGCTTCAATTGAATTCCCAACTATTGATGAAAATTCAAAAGTTATTGCTCTTCCAAAAGGAAGTGATGACTTGAAAACAAGCATTGACAAGGTTATTAATGAAGTCAAATCAAGTGGTGAATTTGATACCTTCTTAGAAAAAGCAGCTACTTATACAGCTGTTGAATAGAATACAAAAAAACTTGTAAGTCTAAAAGTAGAGACTTACAAGTTTTTTCTATTTCATTTTCTCGAAATAGAAACTAGTTAGGCGTGGCATTGTTATCGTAACACCATTCTCATTTGGATAGATACTAAATGTTTCCATTGGGATGGTACTAGATGAGAAGACTAGCTTATATTCAGATTCTGCAGGCAGATCTAAATGAACGTCGAAGAGTTCTTGGTCATTAAAATTATGGATCGTTAGAATTTCTTGGTCATCACTCATACGTGAAAATGCAAAGAGATTACTATCACCATCAATTTTTACCCAATTAAACCCTTTTTCGTAGGCTTGATAATCATACTTCCAAAAGGCATCGTTTTCTTTATAGAAAGTAGATAAGGTTTTCATCATTTGATAGAAGGATTGGTGAATTGGAAATTGTAGTAAATTCCAATCCATTTCAGTATATTCATGCCATTCACGAATATGTCCCCATTCATTGCCCATAAAGAGTAATTTTTTACCAGGATGGGCAAAATAGAAGCTATAGTAGGCACGCGCCAAATTAAATTGATCTTCGTAATTTCCATCCATTTTCCCTATGATGGAGTGTTTCCCATGCACAACTTCATCATGTGAAAGTGGAAGAAGGAAATGCTCGTTTTGGTTGTAATACATTCCGAACGTTATTTCGTTTGAATGGTATTTGCGATAGACAGATGGGCGACCCATGTATTTTAGCGTATCGTTCATCCAGCCCAAATCCCATTTCATATCGAATCCTATACCGCCATCTTCTAAGGAATGGGTTACTTTTGGAAAGCTAGAAGAATCTTCTGCAATCATTAGAACACCTTTATAGTCCGTATGAACCATTGCATTGACACGCTTGATAAAATCGATGGCAGCATGGTTTATTTTGTCTTCAGTCGTTTCCCCTCGCCAATAAAGGAGATAGGATAGAGCGTCAACGCGTATGCCATCAAAATGGAAGTATTCTAGCCAATATTTCAAATTTGAAAGTAAGAAAGACCGTGTCATGCCTTTACCAAGGTCAAAATTGGCAGTTCCCCACTGATGATTTTCTCGATCATGCTCATAAGGGTATTCATACAACCAACTACCATCAAACTGGTATAGACCATGTGCATCTTTACAAAAATGTAATGGAACCCAGTCTAAGATAACGCCAATCCCAGCATGATGAAGCTGATCAACTAAATATTTTAATTCGTCTGGCTTACCAAACCGACTGGTGGGACTATAATAACCTGTGACTTGATAGCCCCATGATGCGTCTAATGGGTGCTCAGTAATTGGAAGCAACTCGACATGCGTATAGTTGTTTTCTTTGAGATGCTCGATCAAAAGCGGGGTGATATCCTTATAACTATTGAAGGCCTCCATCGGAGCCCCACCCTCATTTCTATTGACGAATTTTTGCTTCCAAGATCCCAAATGCACTTCATAGATGGAGACAGGTTGTTCTTTGAAGTCATATTCCACTCTCTCATTCATCCAAGCTTGATCTTTGAATTTATAGCGTGAGTTGTAGGTGGTAGAAGCAGTCTCTGGGCGAACTTGACTGAAAAATGCGTATGGATCAGCCTTATATATTTCCCGACCGTCATGGGTAATAATCAAATATTTATAATTCTCAAGTGACTTTAATCCTTCAACATAGAGTTGAAAAACACCATCAATTTCCCACTGCATTTGATGACTTCTTTGCCACGCATTAAAATCACCAATCACAAATACCTCCCTAGCATTAGGAGCATAGACACGAAAATGGGTACCGAGTATCTTGTTTCTCTCTTTTACCATGTGTGCACCCATCTTTTCGTAAAGGGTGGTATGTTCACCGGAATTCATATAATATAGGTCTAAATCAGTAAATTCTTTCATAGCAATCTCCATTGTGCAAAAGGAGTGGACGGGGGTCTCACTCCAAATCAATCTTTATTTGTATTCTAACCACTTATTTCATGATAGAGCCAGATGTATTTTTCAGCCGAAGCAGTCCAGCTAAAGTCTCGCTTCATCGCTTGTTCAACCATCCTAAACCAATCTTCTGGCCGGTCATAGTAAGTTTGAAGGGCTAAATCGTAGACTTGACGCATATTGTAGGCATCACGTCCTCCAAAACTAAAACCAGTACCTTCTTTTGTTTCCATGTTATAAGGTGTGACGGTATCAACTAGACCACCTGTTTCACGAACCAATGGGAGTGTTCCATAGTGCATAGAAATCAGTTGGCTAATACCACATGGTTCAAACATAGATGGCATTAAGAAGAGGTCACTTGCTGCGTATATTTGATGGGCGAGTGGCTCATTGTACCCACGATAGAAGGCGAATTTATCAGGATATGCCTGTTTGAAATGATTAAAGGCATTTTCAATATCAGTTTCACCATTTCCTAATATCACAAATTGAACATGAGCTTGTAGAAGATGTCCGAGTACCTCTGTCAAAAGATAGAAGCCTTTCTGCCAGGTTAAACGTGATACAATTCCTACCAGAATGACATTCTCATCTTGTGGCAGTGCAAATTGGGCTTGTAATGCCAATTTGTTTGCTTTTTTCTCAGCTATATTTTCCAAGCTGTAATTCTTTACTAAATAGTGATCTGTTTGGCTATCCCAACTATCATAGTCTATACCATTGACAATACCGACAAGATCATGTTTACGCAACTCTAAAACGTGTTGCATATTTTCACCAAATTCTTCTGTCAGAATTTCTCGTGCGTAGGTTTCTGAAACAGTTGTTACCTTATCAGCATACAAAATTCCTAATTTCATGAAACTGATGCATTCATCATGAAAACGTGCAATACCATCCAAGTAGTAGCTGTAGTCCATGCCAAGTGCAGACCACAGTGCCTGCTTATGAAAAATACCTTGGAAGGCTAAATTATGAATGGTAAAGACATGTTTGATGCTACGGAATTCTTCGCGGTAGCTATAGAATGTACGGCATAGGAAAGGAAGTGCAGCTGTGTGCCAATCATGTGTGTGCATGACATCTGGGAAGTAGTTCAGGGCTTCTAAGAGGCGACAAGTGGCATGTTGGAAATAACCAAATCGCATAGCGTCATCATCATATCCATATAATTCATCCCGTTCAAAGAAATCACGATGCTCAATGAAGTAGAAAGTCACACCATCAACGATTTGACGATAAACATTAGCCATGGATTGAATGTCGCCTGCTCGCACATCAAAGCTTGATACAAAGTCAAAGTCAGAATGATTGTGTATTGCAATCTTTTTATAAAGAGGAAGGACAACCCTTACATCCAGACCTTGCTTAACAAGTTCTTTAGGAAGTGAACCGATAACATCAGCTAAGCCACCAGTTTTGATGAATGGAAGTCCCTCAGATGCAACAAAGAGAACAGATTTTTTAGTCATATCAACTCCTAAATGATTTGATGAGGTTTCAGGTATGAAGGGGAAGTTTGACTTCCTTTGATGTCAATTGGGTGGATAATTTTAGTGGCTTTATCAACAATGGCATTTTCAATATTTGCGCCGGTCTTAATGGTCACACCATTGAGAATGATTGAGTTCTTTATCACAACACCCTCTTCAATGACAACATCACGGTCAATGACAGAATTTTCAACTTGACCATTGATATTCGCTCCATTTGCAACAATACAGCCTTTTACTTCAGCTAATGGACCATACAAGGTAGGAGAGGAGTCACTCGTCTGTGTATGGATAGGCCAGTCATGTTTGAAGAGCAATTTACGGGTATCCCGTTGAAGCAACTCCAGCTGAGTTGTAAAATAGGCTTCCACGCTGTTGATACAAGCAACAAAATCTCGATGAGCATATCCCATGATTTTGTATTGGTCCACAACATCTCTTAGAATATCTTTAAGCCAGTATAAAGAAGAAACCTTATTCGCACGTTGAATCAATTCGATAAAGGTCGTACGTTTCATGAAGTAAGCTTCTAATGAAACCGGGCGATTCTTGTATTTGCCATGATTTTCTTCAAATGCAATCACTCGACGGTCATCACCGAATTTCAACGTTTGACAGCCGATGAAATTTTCCTTCGCATCTGAAACGTTTTTATAGAGTACAGTGATGTCAGCTTCGTTTGCGATATGTTCCTCCAATACTTTTGAAAAATCTTGACTATAGATAAAGTAAGAAGGAGCGATTAAGACATATTCCTTCGTAGAGCTTTCGATATAATGGATATTTTCAGAAAATGCGTTAACATCATGCTGATAAACTGAGTTTGGATCTATCACACTGTTAAGCAAGCGTAATGAGCCACGTTTACTGTTGATGTTGTAGTGTTTACCGGTACCAACGTGCTGAATGGTAGAACGCATTCTTGCAGGCATATAAACTTGAAATTCAGTAATGCCTGAGTTAGACATATTTGATAGCACAAAGTCGATTAGACGGTAGCGACCTAGGAAGCTAAAAGCTTGAACACCACGGTGACTCATAACGTCACCAAAATGCACATTGTTTCCTTCAATATTTACAATTCCGAGTGTATTTCTTAGCATAGCATTCCTTTCTTACTTACTTACATTTTTGTCAACCAAAAGAATTTTATCAAGAGTTCCTGAAAGTTTTACATTATCAGCAATTTTCACATCCTCAGCAACAATGACATAGTCAAGCTCTGTGCCTTCACCAATCACTGATCCCGGTAACAGAACAGAGTTTTTAACAACCGCATCCTTATTTACCTGAACATCGTTTGAAATAACGGAATGTTCAACATAACCATCAATAACGGCCCCTTTATCAATATAGGCAGATTTAACAGTTGCAGAGGCACTAATAACTTGGGCAGGTGAACCTTTGTCTTCAGAGTAAATTCTCCAAGTTCTGTCGGACAAATCTAAATCACCAGAATGGTCAATTAAGTCCATATTTGACTCCCATAGGCTATTCACTGTACCCACATCTTTCCAATAACCTTGGAATGGATGGGCAATAAGAGTACGGCCATCTGAAAGATATTTTGGAATAATATCGTGACCAAAGTCGTGTGTAGAAGTTTCTAATTTATCATCTTCTTGTAGATATTTTTTAAGGGTTTTCCAGGTGAAAATGTAAATCCCCATCGAAGCCAGGTTGCTCTTTGGATTCTCTGGTTTCTCTTCAAATTCTTGGATGCGGTATTCTTCGTCGGTATTCATGATACCAAAACGTGAAGCCTCTTTGATAGGGACTTCAATAACGGCGATAGTAGCATCCGCTTTCTTATGAATATGCGTATCAAGGAGTTTATCATAGTTCATCTTGTAGATATGGTCACCAGATAGAATAAGTACATACTCAGGATCATGGAGATCAATAAAGTCAATGTTTTGCGTAATCGCATCAGCTGTTCCTTTATATAATCCAAAACCTTCGATTTTTTCACTCGGTGGCAATACAAAGACACCAGATCCTTGTACATCAAGTCCCCAACGTTGTGAATGAGCAACATATGAATTCAAGAGAACAGGCTCATACTGGGTTAAAACACCAACAATATCAATACCTGAGTTGGCACAGTTACTAAGTGGAAAATCGATGATACGATATTTTCCCCCAAATGCGACTGCTGGTTTAGCGACTTTTTTAGTCAACCCTTCTAGACGGGTTCCCCGTCCACCAGCAAGGATCATAGCTAACATTTTATTTTGAGCCATCTAACCACTCCTTTGTATTTGATACATGTATTATAGCACAGAATGAAAAAAAATGAAAGCGTTTCACTGTTGTAAAATGAAAAAATTTCAATTATTTTACGAAACACTTTCACAAATATATTATATTAAATTCATAGGCATAAAAATTTAAATTTTATCGAATTTTACTTCCTCAAGAAGAAACTCTATAAATTTTTCACCCATATCAGAAAGAACTGCCTTTTCATGCTTGATATAGACCAATTCAATTTCATCATCATATTCTAGAGGGATTGAAACGATATTATCTCCGTTCAAATTGGAGTTAAGAATACCTGTTGCAATAGTGTAGCCATCAAGTCCAATTAACAAATTAAAAAGAGTTGCACGGTCAGAGACAACGATTGACTTTTTATGGTGTTCTTGAGATAAAATTTCTTCTGAGAAGTAGAAGGAGTTATGAATCCCTTGTTCGTAGCTGAGATAAGGGAAATCAACTAAGTCAGACAGTTTGATTGATTTCTTAGAGGCAAGGGGATTGGTTTTACTAATAAAAATATGAGGACTTGCTGTAAAAAGATACGTATGAGACAAGCGATAATCATCTAGTAATTTGAGAAGAACCTCACGATTATAGCTATTCAAAAAAAGGACACCTATCTCAGAACGGAAATTCTTCACGTCATCAATAATTTCCCAAGTCCGCGTTTCCCTTAAGAATAGTTCATAGTCTTCCATCTCTGTTTCCTTTAACAAGGAAACGAAAGCATTTACGACAAAAGCATAGTGCTGGGAAGACACACTGAATAATTGTCGTTTGGCATTCGGATTTTTATAGCGGTCTTCCAATAATTCAGTCTGTTCAACAATCTGCCGTGCGTAAGAAAGAAATTCCATCCCGTCCTTTGTTAAGGTAATTCCTTTGGGGTTTCGATAGAATATTTTGATATTCATTTCTTTTTCAAGATCTCGCACAGCGTTTGAAAGACTTGGTTGTGTGATAAATAATTGTTTGGCAGCTTCATTCATACTGCCTGTTTCAGCGATTTTGATAATGTAAAATAATTGTTGAATTCTCATAATTCTATTTTAACATGAAAATTGACAAATGATATGAAAAAATGTATAATGCTGAAAATAGTAACCTTTAACTTAGTCCAGAGAGGCGAAGAAGGGAACGTGATAAAAAGGACAGATTCTGTCTTCTTTTCGTGTAACCTTGCTAGCCAGCAAGGTTTTTTCTCTGCACCGACTTTCTTGTATTCTGAGAATTATAGAATAGGGGAAAAATGATTTTAAAAGAACAAATGTTACTTGTTGAACAAGTTCAACTTGCACCACGAATTTTTTCAATGATTTTGCAAGGAGAGATGGTTTCCGAAATGAGGATTGGACAATTTATCCATATTCGGGTTCCAAATGATGCAATGCTCTTGCGGAGACCGATTTCCATTTCTGAAATTGATTATGGTAGGTCCCAATGTCGGATTATTTACCGTGTGGAGGGTCTTGGGACAGATGTTTTCTCAAACATGGTTGCAGGGGATTATTTGGATGTCATGGGGCCACTCGGAAATGGTTTTGAGATTGATTTTCTCAAAGATGGTGATCCGATACTTATTATTGGTGGTGGCATCGGTGTTCCTCCTCTGGTGGAGGTAGCAAAACAAGCTGCGAAGCGTGGTGCTAAGGTCACGTCAGTCATTGGCTTTGCCACTAAAGAAGCTGTGATATTGGAGGAGGAGTTGGCGCAGTATGGCTCTGTTCAGGTCACAACAGATGATGGTTCCTATGGAATTAAAGGTTCTGTGGCAACAGTAGTGGAGCAGCTGACAAATGACTTTTCTGCCATCTATTCCTGTGGAGCGCCTGGTATGATGAAGTATGTTGACCAACGGTTCCAAGATCATCCACATGCCTACCTCTCGCTTGAAGCCCGCATGGCTTGTGGGATGGGCGCTTGCTATGCCTGTGTTGTCAAACCAAAGGGAGGACAAGAGCACGAGAACAAGCGCGTCTGCAAAGAAGGTCCAGTGTTTGAGACTGGAAGTCTGGTTTTATAGGAGGACAACATGGAGAAACGTTTAGCGATTTCCTTACCAGGTTTAGAATTAAAAAATCCCATTATTCCTGCATCTGGTTGTTTTGGTTTTGGTCAAGAGTATGCAGATTATTATGACCTTAACCAGCTTGGATCAATTATGATTAAAGCGACCACTCGTCATCCTCGATATGGCAATGCGACTCCCCGTGTTGCGGAAACTCCAGCAGGTATGCTCAATGCCATTGGCCTTCAAAATCCTGGTGTTGATGCCGTCTTGTCCGAAAAACTCCCCTGGTTGGAACAGCATTTTCCAGATTTGCCTATCATTGCCAATGTAGCTGGTTTCTCAAACGAAGAATATGCCTACGTTTCAGGAAAAATTTCAAAGGCTCCGAATGTGAAGGCAATTGAGCTAAACATTTCTTGTCCTAATGTAGACCATGGTAACAATGGTCTTCTAATAGGACAGGTGCCAGAATTAGCTTATGAAGCTGTAAAAGCAGCAGTTACAGCATCATCCTTGCCAGTCTATGTCAAACTCACACCGAGTGTAGCTGATATTACCCTTTTGGCTAAAGCGGCTGAGGATGCAGGTGCAAGTGGCTTAACGATGATCAATACCCTAGTTGGTATGCGATTCAATTTGAAAACTCGACAACCGATTCTGGCAAATGGTACGGGTGGTATGTCTGGCCCAGCTGTGTTTCCAGTTGCACTCAAGCTCATCCGTCAAGTCGCTCAGATGACGAATCTTCCTATCATAGGAATGGGCGGTGTAGATTCGGCAGATAAAGCCCTTGAAATGATGATTGCAGGCGCAGCGGCTATCGGTGTGGGAACGGCGAATTTCACGGACCCATTTGCTTGTCCAAAGATTATTCAAGACTTGCCAAAACGCATGGAAGTTTATGGTATTGATTGTTTGGAACAGTTACGGAAAGAGATTCGTACAAGCTTGAGTCAAGATTGACAAGCTTCGTATAAAAGAGTAATATTAAAGAAACTAACTCCTTTAACTATGTCCAGAGAGGCTGGGAAGGTGTCATGTAAATTGCTTGAAAATGTATTTTTCAGGCTGACTTCGTGTACAACCCTGTCTCAATTGGCAGGGTTTTTATGCATATTTGAAAGGATTTTATGAGAGAGAATCGACCAATTATTGCCCTAGATTTTGCAAGCAGAACAGAAGTGCAAACTTTCCTAGAACAGTTTCCGAGCCAAGAAAAACTATTTGTAAAGGTAGGAATGGAACTATACTATGCGGAAGGCCCTGATATCATTCACTATTTGAAAGACTGCGGTCACAGTATTTTCTTAGACTTGAAACTTCATGATATTCCCAATACCGTTGAGTCTGCGATGCGAGTATTGGCAAAACTCGGTGTGGATATGACAAATGTTCACGCTGCTGGTGGTGTGGAGATGATGCAGGCAGCTCGTAGAGGATTAGGGGAGGATGCGATTTTAATCGCTGTTACTCAGTTGACCTCAACATCTGAAGAGCAGATGAGAAAGGACCAAAATATTCAAACCAGCTTACAGGATGCAGTAGTGCATTATGCTCAAAAGGCTCAAGAAGCAGGTTTAGACGGGGTTGTCTGTTCCGCTCATGAAGTTAAATTCATAAAAGAAGCTACAAATCCCGAATTTGTTTGTCTGACACCTGGAATTCGGCCAAGTGGTGGAGAAATCGGTGATCAAAAACGAGTCATGACACCAGCAGATGCTGCTCGAATCGGTAGTGATTACATCGTAGTAGGTCGCCCGATTACAAAATCAGAAGATCCTTACCAGACCTATTTGTCTATTAAAGAGGAGTGGAATCGTGGATGAGGTTTATCAGGTTATCATCGATAGACCTCTCGGGTATATTGATAAATTTGGCGACCAGTACCCTATCAATTACGGCTATGTTCCAAATCTATTGGCTGGAGATGGTGAAGAGCAAGATGTTTACATCATTTCCAAAGCTGTTCGGCAGCCCTTGACAGCTTTCGAGGGGAAATTGGTTGCAATTATCCATCGTAGAGATGATGTTGAGGATAAATGGGTTCTGACAGGTCTTGATGAAAAACTTACCGTGACAGAAATAAAAGAGAAAACCAATTTCATTGAACAGTATTTTGATTCATGGATTGAAATGGTGGACTAGGAGAAGTCTGTAAGAATTCAACAGGGATAAATATAGTTTTTTGTAGGGTTCATAGATTGAACCAATACTTTAGGAGTGACAGGCTATTTGGCGGGATGGTCATGTTGGAATGGTACGCATTTAGAAGGAGGTCTATTATGACATTAGCAACAGAAATCGCATCACACTTATTGGATATTAAGGCAGTTCATCTGCGTCCTGAAAAGCCATTTACATGGGCATCAGGTATCAAATCCCCTATCTATACAGATAATCGTATTACACTATCTTATCCTGAAACTCGAAATCTGATTGAAGATGGCTTTGTTCAACGAATTGAAGAGGAATTTCCTGAGGTTGAGGTGATTGCCGGAACTGCCACAGCCGGTATCCCACATGGTGCCATCATTGCAGATCGGATGAATTTACCATTTGCCTATATTCGAAGCAAACCAAAAGATCATGGTGCAGGTAATCAATTAGAAGGTCGCATCATCAAGGGACAAAAAATGGTGGTTGTTGAAGATCTGATTTCTACTGGAGGATCTGTACTAGATGCCGTAGCAGCAGCTGAGCGTGAAGGTGCTGAAGTGATTGGTGTGGTAGCTATTTTCACATATGAGTTGCCAAAGGCAGAACGAAATTTTGACAATGCTGGCGTGAAATTGGTGACACTCAGCAATTATTCAGAGTTAATCAAGGTTGCAAAAGTGCAAGGTTACATTAGTGCGGATGGTTTAGATTTACTTAAAAAGTTTCGTCAAGATCAAGAAACTTGGCAAGAAAAGTAAGATGTTAAGGAATTGACTGTTTTTTGGGAACTCAACTTGCAAAGTGGTATAATGGACTTCTAAGAATAGTGAAGATATACAGAAAGATTCTTTGAGGGAGTTGAAATGATTTCAGTTATTGTACCGTGCTTTAATGAGGAAGAAACGATTCATTATTTTTATCAGGCGATGGAAAAGGTTCGAATAAAAATGAATGAGGAGTTTGAATATATTTTTGTCAATGATGGTTCTAAAGATAGTACTTTATCTATTTTACGTTCATTGTCTGTGCAAGATCGGTCTGTGAGTTATCTTTCATTTTCTCGTAATTTCGGCAAAGAAGCTGCCCTTTTTGCGGGTCTCGAGGCAGCCAATGGTCATTTAGTAACAGTCATGGATGCTGACTTACAAGACCCACCTGAAATGTTGATGGAAATGAAGCAAATGCTTGACGATAATTCAGACTTGGATTGTGTGGGAACTCGTCGTGTCAGTCGTGACGGTGAGCCACTGATTCGTAGTTTTTTTGCAACATTATTCTACAAATTGATGAATAAAATCAGCCAGGTGGAGGTCGTTGACGGTGCACGTGATTTCCGTCTCATGCGGCGTCATATGGTTGATGCCATTCTTTCTGTTTCTGAATATAACCGTTTTTCCAAAGGCTTATTTTCTTGGGTAGGTTTTAATACAGAATACCTGCCCTATAAAAATGTTGAGCGTGTTGCTGGTGAAACTAGTTGGTCTTTATGGAAGTTACTGTCTTACTCCATTGAAGGAATTATCAACTTTTCGGATACACCTTTAAATATAGCATCCTACACAGGATTCTTTACATTCTTGTTGTCACTGGTTTTAATGGTTTTCGTAGTCATCAAAACCTTGGTATTCGGTGATCCGACAATTGGCTGGCCGTCGACTATCTGCATTATCTTATTTTTAGGTGGCCTGCAGTTGATGACTATTGGTATACTCGGTAAATATTTGGCAAAAATTTTCTTGGAAACGAAGAAACGTCCGATTTACATTGTTAAAGAGAGAAGTTCAAACTAGGAGTGATGTATGGAACATTCGGCTTGGCACGAACCGATAAAGGCACAGTTGCCAGATCATTATTTTAACAAAATCAATCAATTCTTAGATCAAGTTTATGCCAGTGGTACCATCTATCCGCCTCGAGATAAGGTATTTGCTGCTATTCAGGCAACAGAATTGAAAAATGTCAAGGTAGTTATATTAGGTCAGGACCCCTATCACGGACCTGCTCAGGCACAGGGCTTATCGTTTTCAGTTCCGAACTCGGTGGCAGCTCCGCCATCTCTTCAAAACATCTTAAAAGAATTGAAGGATGATATTGGAGTCAAGGAAGACCATGATTTGACAGCATGGGCGGAACAAGGTGTGCTTTTGCTCAATGCTTGTTTAACTGTTCCAGCAGGTCAGGCAAATGGGCATGCGGGGCAAATCTGGGAGCCTTTTACGGACGCTGTTATTAAGGTGGTCAATAGCTTAGACCAGCCTGTCGTCTACATTCTATGGGGTACCTATGCTCGCAAGAAAAAAGTGCTGATAACCAATCCTAAACATCTGATTGTTGAATCCGCTCATCCTAGCCCACTTTCAGCTTATCGAGGTTTCTTTGGAAGCAAACCCTTCTCCCAAGCAAATGCTTTTTTAGCATCTCATGGAAGTACGGGAATTAATTGGCTCCAATAATTGTTATTTGGTCATACAAGGAGAATAAAAATGTTATTAGTGAAAAATGGTCGTGTTTTAGATCCTCAAACTGGACTAGATAAAACTTGCGACATCTTAATAGATGGAAAGAGAATTGTAAAAATTGCGGAGTCAATTTCTGCTGACGTTGAACAAGTGCTTGATGCAACAGGATTAGTCGTTGCCCCTGGTTTGGTTGATATTCATGTTCATTTTCGTGAGCCTGGTCAGACCCATAAAGAAGATATTCACACAGGAGCCTTAGCAGCCGCAGCTGGTGGCTTTACTTCTGTTGTAATGATGGCTAACACTAATCCGACGATTTCTACAGTAGAAACTCTGAATGAAGTCCTGGAATCTGCTAAAAAAGAAGCCATCCATATTTATAGTGTGGCAACCATTACCAATCAATTTGATGGGCAAAATCTGACCGATTTTTCCGCCTTATTGGAAGCTGGAGCGGTCGCCTTTTCGGACGACGGTATTCCTTTGACAAATGCTGGCGTGGTTAGAAAAGCTATGAAATTAGCCAAAGTGCAGGGCTGTCTCCTCAGTCTGCATGAAGAAGACCCTGACCTGAATGGTGTCTTGGGACTCAACGAGCAAGTGGCCGAAAAATATTTTCATGTTTGTGGTGCAACTGGCGTAGCAGAATACAGTATGGTCGCTCGCGATGTCATGATTGCCTATGAAACGGGTGCGCGTGTTCATATCCAGCATTTATCCAAAGCCGAGTCGGTCAAGGTGGTTGAATTTGTTCAAGGTCTCGGAGCAAATGTTACAGCAGAAGCAGCACCCCAACATTTTTCACGAACAGAAGACTTACTTCTAACAAAAGGTGCCAATGCCAAGATGAATCCGCCGTTACGCTTGGAGAGCGATCGGTTGGCAGTGATTGAAGGATTGAAATCTGGTGTTATCTCTGTTATTGCAACGGATCATGCTCCTCATCACGCGGATGAAAAAAATGTAGAAGATCTCACAAAGGCTCCATCAGGAATGACAGGCTTGGAAACATCGCTTTCACTTGGCCTGACTCACTTGGTAGAAGAAGGACACTTGAAGCTCATGCAATTGCTGGAAAAAATGACTATTAATCCTGCCAAGCTCTACGGTCTTGATGCTGGCTATCTTGCGGAAAACGGTCCTGCAGACCTTGTTATTTTCAATCCAGATGCAAATCGAACAGTCACAGCTGATTTTGCGTCAAAATCTGCAAACTCCCCATTTATCGGTGATACTTTGAAAGGCGATGTCTACTTTACAATTTCAGATGGAAGAATCGTTTATCATAAAAAATAAAAGCATATGGAACTGTAGCCAACTTGGTTGCAGTTTTTTTAACGTTAAAGCCACATTTAGATGCATCATATAGGAAGTCAAGTCTTGCTGAGATGGAAATGATTGTGGAAGTGTTCAAAATATTTCCAGGTATTCTAACGAAAATTTCAACAGTATCATTTCAAATATCTGTTTAAACAACAAGGAAATCGTTCCAAAATTCATTTTTGAATACCTCAATGCCATTCTAATACAAACATTTTACGAACATTTTAACTATGATAACGAATTCAATGTTTTTGTTTTTAGATAGAGAAGTGTATAATAACTATATAACTCACTTAAGAAAGGTCGATTTATGAAAAAGAAAGATTTATTGTTGCCTGTGTTGTCTACCCTGTTGTTGTCGCCAGTGATTTTGGCTCAACAAGTTCAAGCTGATGAAGTACAGACTGCAGATACCTCATCAACTATTGTCCAACAGACTGAAACTACAGGGACAAGTGCAAGTTTTTCTAATTCAGCTTTAAATACTCCAGAGACAGGATCATCTGGTTCAACAAGAGATGGGGCAACTGCTGATGCAGTGGCTATCAAAGCTAGTGCCCCGACTGAAACTACTGCCTCTAGTACGGCTACTGATTCAATTGAAGCAGTTATCATTCACACAAACGACGTTCATGGTCGAATTCTTGAAGAAAAAGGCGTAATCGGTGATGCCAAGGCTGCTGCAGTCATTGAAGAAGAACGTAGTAAAGTTGAAAATACAATTGTGGTGGATGCTGGTGATGCCTTCCAAGGACTGCCAATTTCCAACTCTACAAAAGGTGAAGACAGAGCCAATATCATGAACCAAGTCGGCTATGATGCCATGGCTGTTGGTAACCATGAATTTGACTTTGGGATGGATCAAGCAATCAAATACAAAGAGACCTTGAACTTCCCACTATTGAGTGCTAACACTTACGTTAATGGCGCTCGTGTTTTTGAAGCTTCAACCATCGTTGATAAAACGCCAACTGTTGTCGGTGATGAATTTGTAGTCATTGGGGTAACAACACCAGAAACTGCTATAAAGACACACCCAAAAAATATTGAAGGTGTTACATTTGCAGATCCTATTACCGAAGTAAATAAGGTCATTGATGAAGTAGAAGCACGTGCACTTGCTGATAATCGTGTCTATAACAACTACATCATTCTTGCGCACTTAGGTGTTGATGCGACAACTCCTGTAGAGTGGAGAGGTTCAACACTTGCAGAAGCCTTATCACAAAATAGCAAACTTGCTGGCAAACGTGTGATTGTTATTGATGGCCATTCCCATACTGTTCAATCTGCTACATATGGTGACAATGTAACCTATAACCAGACAGGTTCCTATTTGAATAATATCGGTAAAGTTACCTTAAAATCTGAACAATTATTGGGCGAAGCAAGTCTTATTTCTGCTGCAGATACGGCCTCTGTGACACCAGATGCTTTAATTACTGAGCTTGTGAATGAAATCAAAGTAAAATATGAAGCTGAAAATGCTCAAGTAGTGATTGAAAACAACCCAGTTGAATTGAATGGTGAGCGTTCAAATGTTCGTGTACGTGAAACTAACTTAGGTAATGCTGTAACAGATGCTATCTACGCATATGGTCAAACAGGTTTCTCAAATAAAACTAGCCTTGCTGTGACAAACGGCGGTGGTCTTCGTGCAACTATTGCTAAAGATCAACCTGTTACAAAAGGTGATATTATTGCAGTTTTACCATTTGGTAATATCATTTCACAAATTACAGTGACTGGTCAGCAAATTCAAGATATGTTTACGAAGTCATTGTCATCTGCCCTGCAAACTGACAAAGAAACAGGCAAATTCCTCCTAGATGAAAACGGAGCGCCTCTCTTTGAGGCAAGTGGCGGTTTCTTGCAAATCTCTGGTGCAACAGTATTTTATGATCCAACTTTACCAGTTAAAGAACGTGTGCTTCTTATTGGCATCTTAAATCCTGAGACTGGAGAATATGATGACTTGGATTTAGAAAAAACGTATTATCTCGCTACAAATGATTTCTTAGCTGCAGGTGGGGATGGCTATACAATGCTTGGTGGTGCTCGCGAAGAAGGTCCGTCAATGGATAGTGTATTTGCAGATTACCTAAAAACTGCTGACCTATCAGCCTATGCAGACATCAATCCATATTCTCGAATTATTCCTGTAGATTCTACCTTGGATACTGATGAAGATGGTTATCCTGACTTCATCGAAGTCATTGTTGGTACAGATCCTGAAAATGCAGCTTCAAATCCAGATTCCACTTCAACTGAGTCACCAAATCAAGGCTCAAATGGATCTACATCAGACAATAAGGCTCCTGTTGATACGCCTAAGGAAAAAAATGGCAAATCTGAAACTGTAAAAGGCAATGAAATTCTCAAAAAAGCACCACTGGCTAACGGAACCACTCCTGTGGCCAAGTCAGGAGTTTTACCAAATACTGGAGATCAATCAAGTCTTGGAGTCAGCTTATTTGGTTTAGGACTCGCTGGACTGGCAATGGCTCTACGTCGTAAAGAAGAAATGTAAGCAATTTTTTTGAAACAGGGTCTTCGGACTCTGTTTTTTAATGGAGGAACTATGCAAACTGTATTTCAATATCAAAGAGAAGGCAAACGTGAACCAATCTCATCCTATGTCGTGCTCAGTAACT